>SWCD01024170.1_pt2 | contig 18059 bp, 14 predicted proteins | sample 4693011 | NCBI WGS metagenome assembly SWCD01 (sample SAMN10267278, study PRJNA491770) | bioreactor metagenome | isolation source: DHS bioreactor inoculated with marine | place: Japan: Omine Ridge, Nankai Trough | reverse complement strand
CACAGCTTGCAGCCGATGCACTTGTCCTCGTCGACCAGCACGATGCCGTCCTCGGCGCGCTTGTAGCTGGCGCCGGTCGGGCACACGGTGACGCAGGCGGGCGTCTCGCAGTGCAGGCAGCTGCGCGGGAAGTGCAGGGTCATCGCCGGCTGTGGCGCTGCAGCGGTCGTCGACGTCGTCTCCTCGGCCAGCTCGTAGCTGTGCACGCGGTTGAACCAGACGCCGAACGGATCCTTGCCGTAGGGATTCTCGTCGGTCAGCGGCCCGGCGATGCCGCCGGCGTTCCATTCCTTGCAGCTGGTCGCGCAGGCGTGGCAGCCGACGCAGGTGTCGAGGTCGATCACCAGTCCGAGCTTGACCTTCGACGGCGGCGGCAGGTCGGTCATGTCGTGGCGATCATACGCGAGGCGCGGACGCGGCTGCTTGTGTAGGAGCGCACCCGGGCGCGACGGACTTTTACCGGTAGCCCGTCGCGCCCGGGCGCGCTCCTACAAGGGCGCATCACGCCCAAGGGACGTTCCTGTGCAAGCACGGTCAGGGATGGAATGGCCAGATCTGCGGGATCAGGTACATCGACAGGGTGCAGAACAGCGCGATCAAGGGGATGCCGACCTTCATGAAGTCGGTGAAACGGTAGCCGCCGGCGTAATACACCATGGTGTTGGTGGGATAGCCGACCGGGGTGGCGAACGAGGTTGCCGCGGCGAACGCCACCGCGACCACGAACGGCCGCGGATCGGCGCCGACGGAATGCGCGATCGACACCGCGATGCCCACCATCAGCACCACCGACGGGTTGTGGCCCATCAGCTCGGTCAACAGCGCGGTGATCAGGTACACCACCAGCAGCGCCATCAGCGGGCCGTGTTCCCCGACCAGGCCCATGCCGGCCGACACCACGGTGTCCGACAGCCCGGTCTTCTCGATCGCGATGCCCAGCGGCAGGATCGCGCCGAGCAGGACGATGATCTTCCAGTCCATCGCCTCGTACACGTCCTTGCGCCCGTAGCAGCCGGCGAAGGCCATGGCGATCGCGCCGACGATCGCGGCCGCGGGGATCGGCAGCCAGTGCATGCCGGACACGACCACCACCCCGGCCATGATCGCCACCGCCATGATCGCCTTGAACGGCGTCTTGCGCTTCTCCTCGCGCTCGCTGAGCACGATGAAGCGGTCGTCGCCGCGCAGCCGCGCGACCTTGTCCTCGTCGACCAGCATCAGCAGCACGTCGCCCAGCGCCAGTTCCACCGACTTGAGCGCCTTGCGCAGGACGTGGCCGCGGCGGTGGATCGCCAGCACGTTGGCGTCGTAGCGCCAGCGCAGGCCGAGCTCGGGCAGCGTGCGCCCTTCCACCCGGCTCGCGGGCGCCACCATCATCTCGACCAGCACGCGCGGATCGTCGCCTTCCTGCTGGTAGTGGTGTTCGGGCGTGTGCTCGAGCCTGGCGCCCTTGCGGAACTCCTCGATCTTGTCCCAGTCGCCGCGCACCAGCAGCACGTCGCCGCTGGCCAGCTGCTGCGAGCGCGGCGACCACAGCTGCTCGTCGCCGCGCAGCAGTTCCAGCGGATAGACGCCGTACTTGTCGCCCATGCCGATGTCGGCGATGGTCTTGTCGAGCACGCTGGAATCCCCGGTGACGCGCAGCTCGGCCACGTACTTGCCGATCTCCTGTTCGACCGGCATCTCGGCATCGACCTGCTTCGGCAGCAGCCAGCGCCCGACCACCATCAGGTAGACGATGCCAGCCACCGCTAGGATCGCGCCCAGCCTGGTGAACTCGAACACCCCGATCGGCGCCAGGCCGTGCTTCTGCGCCAGGGTGTCGGTGAGCAGGTTGGACGAGGTACCGATCAGGGTGCACACGCCGCCCATCTGCGCGGCGTAGGCCATCGGCATCAGCACCCGCGCCGGCGAGGTGCCCGAACGCGCGCAGACGCGCAAGGCCAGCGGCAGGAAGGTCGCGACCAGGGCGATGTTCTTCACGAACGCGCCCATCGGCGCGATGGTGACCATCAGCGCGAGAGTCAGCAGCCAGGGTTTCCGGATCTTCGACAGCCAGTCGCCCAGCGGTTCGAGCGCGCCGGAGCGCTCGATGCCCAGGCTCAGCGCGAACATCGCCGCGACCGTGATCGTGGCTTCGTTGCTGAACCCGCTGAGCGCCTCGCGTACGTCGACGATGCCCAGGACCAGCAGCAGCCCCAGCACCACCAGCGCGACCAGGTCGATGCGCAGCTTTTCGCTGGCGAACACCACCATGGCGCCGGTGATGATCGCGACCGTGGCCCAGGCCTGCCATTCCATGCCCTAGTCCATCCCCGGATGCCGCAATGCCGGCGGCCAGAGTACCGGAACAGCCGTGGCGTGAGTGCGCGTCAGGGCAACTCGCGGTGCCGCAGCACCCCGGCGCCCCAGCCCAGCAGGGCCAGCGAGAACACCAGCCCGAAGGCTGCGCGCCAGCGTAGGCTCGGCGGCGGTATCAGGCTGTCCGTGGGCGTCATGATCGATGGGTCGATCAGCGCCCACAGCGATGCCAGGGCGCCGGCCGCGCCAGCCAGCAGGCACAGCAAGCGGATCAGATTGTAAGGCGTGGCCATGCGCCATGGTTCCTCAGAACGGGAAATAACGCGGGATCAGCAGCACCGCCAGGCCCCAGAAGATCAGGTTCAGCGGCACGCCGATGCGGGTGAAGTCGGCGAAGCGGTAGCCGCCGGCGCTGTAGACCATGGTGTTGGTCTGGTACCCGACCGGGGTGGCGAAACTGGTGGATGCGGCGAACGCCACCGCGACCAGGAACGGCTTGCTGTCCACGCCCAGCGTGTCGGCGGTGGCCAGCGCGATCGGCACCACCAGTACCGCGGCGGCATTGTTGCTCATCACCTCGGTCAGCACTGCGGTGAGCAGGTAGACCGCCGCCAGCGTCGCCAGCGGCCCGAACGCGCCGAACACGCCGATAGTGCGCGCCGCGAGCCAGTCGGCGCCGCCGGACACCTGCAGCGCGATGCCCAGCGGCAGCACCCCGGCCAGCAGCAGGATCACGCGCCAGTCGATCGCGGCGTAGGCTTCCTCCGGCTGCAGGCAGCGCAGCGCCACCAGCGCCACGCAGCCCAGCAGCGCCGCGGCGACGATCGGCAGCCAGCCCAGGCCGGCAGCGGCGATCACGCCCGCCAGCACCAGGATCGACAGCCACGCCCGCCGCGTATCCACCCGCGGCTGCGCGCGCTGGCCCATCACCACCAGGCCGGGATCGGCCCGCAGCGCCGCCACGGTGGTCTCCGGTGCGTCCAGCAGCAGGATGTCGCCGACCATCAGCGGGATCCGGTCCAGTGGCTGCCGCTGCGACAGCCGCAGCCGGCTCAGCCCGTGCACGCGGCAGCGATAGGTATGTCCGAAGCGCATGCCGGCGATGGTCTGGCCGACCAGGTGCGAGCCCGGCGCGACCATCACCTCGACATGCAGGCGGCCCGTATCCGGGTTGCCGGCGAGGTCGCGCGCGACGTGGTCGAACTCCAGCTTCAGGCGCTTGCGCACCCGTTCGATCTCGCGCCAGTCGCCGCGGACCAGCAGGCGGTCGCCTTCCTGCACGACTTCATTGCGCGGCGACGGCAGGATCTCGCCGCCGCGGAAGATCTCCAGCACCGTCACGTCCTCGGTGTCTGACGGCAATACCTCCGATCCGCGCTTGCCGATCGCCGCGGATTTTTCCGATGCCAGCAGTTCGACCAGGTAGCGGCCGCGCCGGTCGGTCTCGTCCGGGCGCGGCGTGCCCAGGTCCGGCAGCAGGAAGCGCCGCACCAGCATCAGGTAGGCCACGCCCACGGCGACGAAGACCACGCCCAGGCGGCTGAACTCGAACAGCCCGAAGCCGGCGTGGCCGGACTGCCGCGCCAGCGAATCCACCAGCAGGTTGGTCGAAGTGCCGACCAGGGTGCAGACGCCGCCGAACTGCGCAGCGAACGACAGCGGGATCAGGAACTTCGACGGCGGCCTGCGATTGGCCACGCTCGCCGCGATCACGATCGGCAGGAACACCGCCACCGCCGCGGTGTTGTTGACGAAGGCCGAGACCAGGGCGACCAGCAGCATCATCACCAGCGCGAACAGCCAGCTCCAGCGGATCCGCGCCAGCGCGTTGCCCAGCCCCTGCAGCGCGCCGCTGCCCTGCAGTCCGGCGCTGAGCACGAACATCGCCGCGACCGTGATCGTCGCCGGGCTGCTGAAGCCCGAGAGCGCCTCGCCCGGCGTCAGCACCCGGAACACCAGCAGGCACACCAGCGCCAGCAGGCCGACCACTTCCACCGGCAGCTTCTCGGTCACGAACAGGTAGACCGCGCCGGCGAGGACTGCCAGGGTCAGCCACAGTTCGATGCCCATCGCGGCCTCAGCCGCGCTTGCGCGCGTCGCGGAAGCCGGCGCCGTAGCGCAGCGGACGCCCGTCGGCCTCGGCGAAGGCCAGCGGCGCGAACTGCGGCTGCGCGGTTTCGGTTGCCGCATCGGCCCTGCGGATCGACACCCGCAGGTCGAACCACGCCGCCTGCCCGGTGACCGGGTCGGCGTTGGCGTAGTCGCCCTTCGGCGTGATGTCGGAGATCAGGTGGTTGAGCAGGAAGCCCTTTTCTGCTTCTGGAGCGTCCTTCGCCAGCCGCCATGCGCCGCGGCGCTTGCCGATCGCGTTCCAGCTCCAGACCGTGTCGGGCTGCACGTTGCGCGCGAACCTGGCCTGCACGGTAATCGAACCGTGGTGCGAGGACAGGGTGATCCAGTCATCGTCGCCGATGCCGTGCCGCGCGCCGGTGTCGGGGTGCAGGTAGAGGTAGTTGCGCGCGGTGATCTGGCGCTGCCAGGCATTCTGCGCGCCCCACGAGTGGTACATGAACATCGGCCGCTGGGTGACCGCGTTGAGCGGGAACGCATCGCGGCTGGTCTGGTCGTGCTCGAACGGTTCGTACCAGATCGGCAGCGGGTCGAAATAGGTGGCGACGCGCTCGCGGTGTTCGTCGGGTGGCTGGCGTTCGCCGTGGCCCTGCGCGGCGAGCCGGAATTTCTGCAGCGGTTCGGAATACAGCTGCAGCACGATCGGTTCGGTCGAGCCGACGAAGCCCAGGCGCTGCGCCCACTCCAGGTAGCCGCGGTTGGCCATCTTGAAGTAGCGCGCGTGCTCGGGGATTTCCTCGCGCCAGAAGCCGTTGTTGTCGATGTAGCGCTGCAGCTGCTGCGGATTGGGCGCGCCCTTGCCATGCTGGGTGCCGTCGGCGCCGCGCCAGCCGGCGAGCAGGCCGACGCCGGGTGCGCGCTCGTGGCGCACGATGTAGTCGGCGTAGTCGCGATACGCGGGCGAACCGTCGGCGTGCACCATGCCCGGCAGCCCGAGCCGCGCGCCCAGGTCCAGCAGCACCGACTGGAAGCCGCGCACGTCGCGGGGCTTGCCGTCGACCGTCTGCGTCGTCGGGTCGAACAGCGGATGGCGGATGGCGTCGGCGGCGCCGTCGGCATCGCCGATCGGGCGGTCGAGCACGCTGATCGCGTCGAAGCGTTCGAGGTAGGTGGTGTCGGGCAGCACCAGGTCGGCGTAGGCGACCATCTCCGAGGCGTAGGCGTCGGAATAGATGATGTGCGGGATGCGGTATTCGCCGTCATCGCCCTTGTCGGTCAGCCACTGCATGGTCTGGCCGGTGTTCATGGCCGAGTTCCAGCTCATGTTGGCCATGAACATCAGCAGCGTGTCGATCCTGTACGGATCGCCGGCCCAGGCATTGCGGATCACGGTGTGCATCATCCCGTGCGCCGCCAGCGGGTAGGCCCAGGAGAAGGCGTGGTCGATGCGGCGCGGGTTGCCGTCGCCGTCGACCAGCAGGTCCTCGGGTCCGTGCACGTAGCCCAGCGGCGCGGCATCGAGCGCGCCGTTTTCCTTGCGGATTTTGCCCGGCCGGTTCGGCAGCGGGATCGGCTTCGGGTAGGGCGGCTGGTAGCGGAACGAACCGGGCGCATCGACCGCGCCCAGCAGCAGCTGCAGCAGGTGCAGCGCGCGGCAGGTGTGGAAGCCGTTGCTGTGCGCGCTGATGCCGCGCATGGCGTGCATCGCCACCGGGCGGCCGACCATCTCCGCGTGCTCGCGGCCCCAGGCATCGGTCCAGGCGACCGGCAGCGCGAACTTGCTGTCGAACGCGGCCGCGGCCAGTTCGCGCGCGATGCGGCGGATGGTGTCGGCGGGAACGCCGCAGCGCTCGCTGGCGGCAGCGGGCGAATAACGCGGATCGAGGTAGCGTTCGGCGACCAGCTGGAACACGGATACCGCAGTGCGGCCGTCGGGCAGGACGTATTCGCCAACGACGGTAGGCGAGATGTCCACGGCACCGGCATCCGCCAGGGAGCTGGAACCGGCATCGAAGCACAGCGGCCGGCCCTCGCCATCCCGCACGAACAGCCCGTCATCCGCGCCGCCGGGGTTTTTCACCACCAGCCAGTGCGCGTTCGCGTAGCGCACCAGGTAGTCGAGGTCGATGCGGTCCATCCGCAGCAGCTCATGGACCAGCGCGAACGCGAACAGCCCGTCGGTGCCGGGACGGATGCCGATCCACTCGTCGGCGATCGCGCCGTAGCCGCTGCGCACCGGGTTGACCGCGACGATCTTGGCGCCGCGCTCCTTGAGCTTGCCGAGGCCGAGCTTGATCGGATTGGAGTCGTGGTCCTCGGCCACTCCCCACAGCATCAGGTAGCGCGCGTGTTCCCAGTCCGGTTCGCCGAACTCCCAGAAGCTGCCGCCGAGCGTGTACAGCCCGCCCGCGGCCATGTTGACCGAGCAGAAGCCACCGTGCGCGGCGTAGTTGATGGTGCCGAACTGCTGCGCCCACCATCCGGTCAGCGCCTGCGACTGGTCGCGGCCGGTGAAGAACGCCAGTTCGTCCGGGTTGCGTTCGCGGATCGGCTGCAGCCAGCCCGTCGCGATCTGCATCGCCTCGTCCCATTCGATCTCGCGGAACTCGCCGCTGCCGCGTTCGCCGACGCGCAGCAGCGGCTTTTCGAGCCGCGCCGGCGAATAGTGCTGCATGATCCCGGACGCACCCTTCGCGCACAGCACGCCCTGGTTCACCGGGTGCGCGGGGTTGCCCTGGATGTAGCGGATCCTGCCGTCGGCCAGCCACACCTTGATGCCGCAGCGGCAGGCGCACATGTAGCAGGTGGTGGTCTTGACCGTATCGCCCGGCGAGGGCGAGAGGTCGAGGTCCGGCTGCGGAGGCGCGGGCTTGAACATGCGGCCATTGTGCCTGCCTTGGGGTCGATTGCCAGTAGCCGCGCTGGCAACCCTTTCCGCTACTGCGGCGCTTCGATCCGGATCGTCGGATCGTTGAAGCGCGAATAGCGGATGCTGGCGCTGAAGGCCTTGCCCCCGGACTTGCCGTCGACGTCGATCTTCAGCGGCCAGCCGCCGGCGCCGATCCACATCACGGTCACCGTGTCGGGGGACTGCGCGCTGACGACCCGGTACTTGCTGGCAGGTTTGCCGTCGACCAGCCCCGGGCCGAGCGCGGTGACGGTGGACTGCGCCTGGCTCTCGCGCAGCTTGCCCGGATCGCGCCATTGCGACAGCGCGCCCTTGGGCATCGGTATTTTCATCGTCCGGCCCTGCATGGCCATGTACATGGTGCCGCCGATGATGACCTGGGTGCCCATCGGCATCTTGATGCGGTAGCGGTCGGGGGCGACGAAGTCGAGCTCGGTGGTCATGGCCTGGTCGCCGGTGCTGGTCATCGTGGCGTGGTAGCTGCGGGCGGCGACGAACTTCTGCATGGCGGCGCCGACATCTTCCTTGGCACCGGCGTGGGCGGCGCCGCAGGCGCCCAGCAGCAGGACCGCGCTGCAAAAAAGCGTACTCGTGGTGTTGCTGCGCGCGACCTTCATCCCAGCACTCCCTGTCGATATCGATTCCATGTCCCAACGCAGGTTGCCGGCAACTGCGGCCATCGGCGCAACGGTCTAGACTGGCCGCGCCGATGAGCGACTTGTTCTCTCCAATGATCCTGCGTGTCGCAATCTTCGTGGGGGTGCTGGGATTGCTGCTGCTGGCCGAGACGCTGCAGGCCGGACCCAATCCGCCGTCGCGCCGCGGCGCGCGCTGGCCGGGCAACCTGCTGCTGGGCGCGTGCGACACCGCCGTGGCGCGACTGCTGCTGCCGGTCGGGCTTGCCGGCGTCGCGCTGTGGGCGCAGGCGCGCGGCATCGGCCTGTTCAATGCGCTGGCATGGCCGCCCTGGCTGGAATTCGCGCTGGCGCTGCTGCTGCTCGACCTCGCCATCTACTGGCAGCACCGCCTGCTGCATGCGCTGCCGTGGCTGTGGCCGCTGCATCGCGTGCACCACACCGACACCACCCTCGACGCCACCTCGGGGCTGCGCTTCCATCCGTTCGAAATCGCGCTGTCGCTGGCGGTCAAGCTGGCGCTGGTGCTGGCGCTTGGCGTGTCCGCATCGGCGATCCTGGCGTTCGAGATCCTGCTGTCGAGCTTCGCCCTGTTCACGCATGCCAACCTGGCGCTGCCGCCGCGCCTGGATCGCGCGCTGCGCTGGGGGCTGGTGACGCCGACCATGCACCGTGTGCACCATTCCACGCTCGATGCCGAGCAGCGCAGCAACTACGGCAACAACCTGAGCGTGTGGGACCGGCTGTTCCACAGCTACCGGGTGCAATCGCGGCTGCAGCCGCAGCCGTTCGGACTCACCGGCGTCGACGTCGATGAAACCGACCGCCTGCCGGCGCTGCTGCGCGAGCCGCTGCGGCGACGGGGCTGAATGCAGGCGGGTTTCCTGTAGGAGCGACGTAAGTCGCGAGCTTTCCCGATGTGCACTAAGAGCTCGCGACTTACGTCGCTCCTACGGAATGGCGATGCGCAGCCATTCGGCGAGACGCACCTGCTCGGGTAGTGCTGCCGGCAGCCCGGCCAGCGCTTCGCGCAGCGCCGGCAAGTCGTCGCTGCAGTCGACGTCGTGCAGCATGCGCAGCCTGGCGTGATGGCCGTATGGGGCAAGCGCCTTGACCAGCCGCGCGCAGGTGTCGGGCCGCGACCATGGCGTTTGCGTCCAGGCCTCCGGGGGCAGCGGACGGACGCCGCCGAACAGCCAGAAGCCGCCGTCGGCGCTCGGTGCGACCACGAACGGGTGGGTGTCGAGCGCGTCGGCCGCGTCGACCAGGTCGTCGGCACGCAGCTGCGGCGCATCGGCGCCGATCAGGATGACGCCGCGATGGCTCGCCAGCAGTTTCGAATAGACGTGCGCCAGGCGCGCGCCTAGCTCGCCATCGCTCTGCCGAATTCGCGGAAAATCCTGCCACAGCGCATTGTCCATCGCCGCGGATTCGGCCACCGCCCAGTGCGGCCGCAGGCGCGGATCGCGTTTGGCGGCGTCGTGCATGATCGCCGCGACCGCCGCGCTTGCGCGGCGATGGAATTCCTCGGCGAAGCGCGCGCCCATGCCGGCCGCCAGGCGCGTCTTCAGCGGCGAATGGCCGGGCGTCTTGACCAGGGCGGCGATCGCAATGGTCGTTTTCATCGACGTTTCTCCGCACGCGCCTGCCGCCAGGTCAGGCGCAGATGTTCGCGTGTGGTCGCCCACCAGCCGTGGGCCGCGTACTTGCGCGCGCTGGTGGCGAGGGTGGCGGGAATCTCCCGTAGCGGCAGGCGTGCGCGCCGCGCGCGCCAGACCCATGCGTGGTCCTCGCCATATGCAAGCGCCGGGTCGAACGGGCCGATGCGGGCTGCATCCTCGCGATGCAGCACGAAGCCCTGGTCGCCGAACGGCAGGCCCAGCCAGCGCGCACGCAGGTTGGCGCCGAAGGCGTTGAGCCGGGTCAGCGCCGGGCCGTCGTCGTCGAAGGCCAGCCGGAACCATCCCAGCGCGCGCGGTCCGGTCGCCAGGTGGTCGCGCAGCGCGGCGAGCGTGCCGGGGCGCAGGCGCGAGTCGGCGTGCAGCAGCCACAGCCAGTCGCGCCGTGCGGCGTCGATGCCGGCATTGAGCTGCCGTGCCCGTCCTGCCCGGACCGCCAGCGCATCGCAGCAGCCAGGCGCGTCGGCGCGCAGCCGGTCGCCGTCGGCGAACACCAGCAGCACCTGCGCATCGGGTACGGCCTGCGCAAGCTGCGCGGCCAGCTCGCACCAGCTGCGATCGCCTGGCCCGACCGGTATGACGATCGAAAGATCCGCGAAGCCCGCACGTACGGCCGCTGGTCCCGCCACGCTGCGCTCCATGCTCAGGCCAGGCTGCCGCCGCAGCTGCTGCCGGCGCCGGCGGTGCAGCCGTAGCAGTGGCGGGCGAAGGCGATCGGGCGGGTTTCGATCTGGTCGAGACGGTCGATGTCCCACAGCGTGGTGCGCTTGCCGCCCAGCTCGATGCCGAGCATCTGGTTGAAGTCGCAGTCGTGCAGCCCGCCGTCCCAGTCCACCGACACCAGGTTGCGGCACATCACCCCGAGCGCGGCGCGCGGATTGAAGTTGTCGACCAGCAGCTGCATGTAGGCGTCGAGTTCGCCGTCGCGCTCCAGCTCGTGCAGGAAGCGCTTGATCGGCATGTTGGTGATCGTGAATAGCTGGTTGAAGACGATGCCGAAGTCGTCGAACAGGCGTTCGCGATAGTCCGCTTCCAGCGCGGCCTGGGACGGCGGCAGTTTCGCGCCGATCGGGTTGTAGACCAGGTCCAGTTCCAGCCCGCTGTGCGGCTGGCCGTAGCCGAGCGCGTTCAACTGTTGCAGCGCGGTGATGCTGCCGCCGAATACGCCCTTGCCGCGCTGCTTGTTGACGTTCTCGCGCGTATAGCAGGGCAGCGAGGCGACCACGGCCGCGCCGCTGTCGGCAAGGAATTGCGCGGTGTCCTCCTGGCCCGGCTCGAACAGCACCGTCAGGTTGCAGCGGTCGATCACCTTGAGGCCGCGCGCGCGGCCGGCGCGGACCAGCTCGCGGAACTGAGGGTGCAGCTCCGGCGCGCCGCCGGTCAGGTCCAGCGTATGCAGCGCGGGTGCGGTGTCCATCAGTTCGATCAGCCGCGCCACGCCGCGCGCGTGCAGCGCCTCGCGGCGCTTGGGCCCGGATTCGACGTGGCAGTGGGTGCAGGCCAGGTTGCAGCGCGCGGTCAGGTTGACCTGCAGGATCTCCAGCGGCGTGCGCACGAGCTGCACGCCCTCGCGCTCGAGCTTGCGCGCGAACGGCAGCACCGGCGCGGCGACCACGGCACTCATTGGCCACCCCGCTGCCAGCGGTGGTAGCGCGCCACCCAGCCCAGCAATCTTTCGGGCTTGTGCCGCTTGCGGCGCTCGCCGGCGACGAACTTCACCGCTTCGGCGAAGGTGGGATAGGCGAATACGGTGCCCATGATCTTGTCCAGGCCGATCCCCTGTTTCATCGCCAGCGCGAACAGCGCGACCAGCTCGCCGGCGCGCTCGCCGACCACGGACGCGCCGAGCACCCTGTCCTTGCCCGGCGCGACCAGCACCTTGACGAAGCCCGCGGTCGCGCCTTCGGCGACCGCACGGTCGAGTTCGGAGAACGGGTACTTCACCACCTCGACTTCGATGCCCTGGTCGTTCGCCTCGCGCTCGCTCAAGCCCACGCGCGCGGCCTCCGGTTCGGTGTAGGTGCAGGCCGGCAGCACGCGGTAGTCGGCGCGGAAGGACTTGAAGCCGCCGAACAGCGCGTTCACCGCCGCATACCAGGCCTGGTGGGCGCCGGCATGGGTGAGCTGGAAGGGGCCGGTGACGTCGCCGACGCAGTAGATGTTGGGGAAGCGGGTGCGCAGGAATTCGTCGGTCTCCAGCGTCCGGTTCCTGCGCAGGCCGAGGTCGAGTCTTTCGACCCCGTAGCCTTCGACATTGGCGCTGCGCCCGATCGCCAGCAGCAGGGCATCGAAGAAAATGTCGGACTGCCTGCCGTCGTGTTCGACCACCAGCGCGGGCGCATCGCCGCCGCGCACCTCGACCGCCTTGTGGCCCAGGCGCACGGCGACGCCGTCGCGCTCCAGCGCATCGTGCACCACCGACGCGACATCGCCGTCCTCGCGGCCGAGCAGCTGGTCCGCCATCTCGACGATGGTCACCTCGCTGCCCAGGCGCGCGAACGACTGCGCAAGTTCGCAGCCGATCGGGCCGCCGCCGAGGATCGCCAGCCGTTTCGGCAGCTGTTCCAGGTTCCAGACCGTGTCCGAAGTCAGGTAATCGACCTGCTCCAGGCCGGGAATCTTCGGCACCAGCGGCCGTCCGCCTGCGGCGATCACGATGTTGCGGGTGGTCAGGGTCTTGCCGTCGACCTCGACTTCCCACGGCGACACGATCGTCGCCTCGCCCCGGATCACGTCGACGCCGAGTTCGCGGTAGCGTTCGGGCGAATCGTGCGGCGCGATAGTGCGGATCGATGCGCGCACGTGCGCCATCACCTTGCCGAAATCGATGTCGGTATCGGCCGTGTTGACGCCGAAGCGCCCGCCGTCGCGGGCTTCGCTGGCCGCGCGCGCGGCGCGGATCAATGCCTTGGACGGCACGCAGCCGCGATTGAGGCAATCGCCGCCCATCTCGGCCTTCTCGACCAGGGTGACCTTCGCGCGCACGGTGGCGGCGATGTAGCTGGTGACCAGGCCGGCGGCGCCGGCGCCGATCACGACCAGGTTGTTGTCGAAGCGCTTAGGCCTGTTCCAGCCCTGGTAGACGCGGCGCCCGCGCAGCCAGTCCAGCAGCTTGCGCGCGACCAGCGGCAGCAGGCCCAGCGCGGCGAAGGCCAGCAGCAGGCCGGGGCTGAGGATGCCCGACAGCGACTGCAGCTGGCCCAGCTCGCGGCCGGCGTTCACGTACACCACGGTGCCGGCCAGCATGCCGAGCTGGCTGACCCAGTAGAAGGTCCAGGCGCGGATCGCGGTCAGGCCCATCACCAGGTTGATGACGAAGAACGGGAACAGCGGCACCAGCCGCAGCGCGAACAGGTAGAAACCGCCTTCGCGCTCGATCCCGGCGTCGATGCGTTGCAGCCGTTGCCCGAAACGCCTGCGTACCGCGTCGCGGAAGACATGGCGCGAAACGAGCATCGCCAGGGTGGCGCCGATGCTGGCCGAGAACGAGGCGATCACCACGCCCTCGACCAGGCCGAACACCGCGCCTGCGAACAGGGTCAGCAGGGTGGCGCCGGGCAGCGACAGCGCGGTGACCACGATGTAGATCGCCGCGAAGCCGAGCGCCGCGCCCAGCGGGTGGGCGTCGACGTGGCTGCGTGCCGCGCCCAGCAGCGACTGCAGTTTCTCCAGGCTCAGGTACTCGGCGCCACCGCCGAAATACAGCGCCAGCACGGCCGCGACCACGGCAACCAGCAGCAGGAGCTTGCTCCACTTCATCCGTCGTCCTCAGCAGCAGTTCGCGGTGGCGGCCGCGGTCGCCTGCGCGGCGGGCGCACACGGGAACAGCCCGAAGTGCGCGCGCCGCGGCGTGAGTTCGAAGTGCGCGGCATAGCGGGTGGCGCCGAGCATGTCGGCGGTATTGCCGCACACCGCCAGCGGCCGGCCGGTCTCGAAGCGATGGTGGTCGTCGAGCACGAAGGCGTGCGGCTGGTGGGCGATGCTGCCGCGGTAGGTCGCGACCTGGCCGTAGTCCTCGCAGCGGTCTTCGAGTTCGAGCTTGAACGCGCGCACGGTGACGCTCTCGAAGCCCACCATGCCGATCCGCGCCTCGATCCCGGCGTCCAGCAGCGGCACCGGGCTGCGCGCCAGCACGCGGTGGTCCCGGCTGCCGATGCGCTCGAGCAGGCGGCGGAAATCCTCGTGGTAGAGCGCGCCGGCCAGGCATTCGCCGCGCAATACCGGGTCGTCCAGCAAGGCCTCCGGGATGCGGCGGTCGGCGAACACGTCGGAGAACAGCAGTTCGCCGCCGGGCTTGAGCACGCGGAACACCTCGCCCAGCACCGCGTCCTTGTCCGGCGACAGGTTCACCACGCAGTTGGAGATCACCACGTCGACGCTCGCGTCCTCGATGCCGGCCGCGCGCAGGTCCTCGATCACGCCGTCGCGGAAGTCGAGGTTGTCCAGGCCGGTGGCCTCGCGGTGCGCGCCCTGGGCGCGTCGGGCGACCGCCAGCTGCTGCGGCGTCATGTCGATGCCGACCACCCGGCCGCGCGGCCCGACCAGGCGCGAGACCAGGTAGGCGTCGCGCCCGGTGCCGCAGCCCAGGTCCAGCACGGTGGCGCCCTCGACCGCCGCCGGGATCGGCGAACCGCAGCCGTAGAAGCGGTCGGTGACCTCGCGCGGCAGTTCGCGCAGCCAGGCCTGCAGGAAGCCCGGCATGGCGTCGGCGCTGCAGCAGGCGCCGGTCTTGAGGTCGGCCTGCGTGGTCAGGGTTTCGCCGTAGTACTGCTGGATGGTGCTGTCGCCCATTGAAGGCTCCTTGAATGGCGGATCGGGGCTCATTGGCGTGTTCCATTCAAACAGAGGCCGTATCGGCACGATACGTTGTGTGGAGTTACGGTGTCGGGCGACGGATGGATGATCCCGGCCCAGCGCGCGTTCATGTGCCCGGGCGGTCGGCAACCCCCACGATCCGCCATGCCATCCCCCATGCCTTCGGCCATAATCGGCCCATGGACCGCTACCAACGCATCCTTTCCCTGCATCGGATCCTCACGACCGCGCGCTACCCGGTCACGGTGGCGCGGCTGCAGGACGAACTCGAATGCTCGCGCGCCACCGTCTACCGCGACCTGGCCTTCCTGCGCGACGGCCTGATGGCGCCGGTGGTCGGCGACGGCGAGGCCGGCTTCCGCTACGCAGCCGACGGCAACGAGCGCTTCGAGCTGCCGGGGCTGTGGCTGAATTCCGACGAGCTGCACGCGCTGCTGGCCGCGCAGCAGCTGCTGGCGCGCAGCGGCGGCGGCGTGCTGTCGGCGGCGCTGGCGCCGCTGCAGGGGCGGATCGAGAAACTGCTGTCCGAACATTCGCCCGGCAAGGCCTGGCCGGTCGAGCGCGTGCGCGTGATCCCGCACCGCGGCCGGCGCATGGACGAGCATGTGTTCCGCACCGTGTGCTCGGCGGTGCTGTCGCGCAGGCAGCTCGCATTCGAATACCGGGCGCGCTCCACCGACGAAAAGACCCGGCGCACGGTCTCGCCGCAGCGCATCACCCACTACCGCGACAACTGGTACCTCGACGCCTGGGACCAGGAGCGCGAGGCGCTGCGCAGCTTCTCGGTCGACCGCATGGCCTCGGCCCGGCAGCTGGAGGCGGTCGCGCGCGACGTCGACGAGGCCGAGCTCGACCAGCACCTGTCCGGCAGCTACGGCATCTTTTCCGGCCCGCCCAAGGGCGTGGCGACGATCGTGTTCAGCGCCAAGGCCGCGCGCTGGGTCGCCGACGAGCACTGGCATTCTCAGCAGCAGGGCCGGCACCTGGCCGACGGACGCTACGAGCTGAAGATCCCCTACAGCTCGGCGCGCGAACTGCTGATGGACGTGCTGCACTACGGCAGCGACGCCGAGATCGTCGAGCCGCCGGCGCTGCGCGAGCAGGCCAAGTCGCTGCTGGCGCTGGCGCTGTCCAACTACGAGCGGCCATCCGGACGATGAGCGCGGCGGGAGCAGACCCCGGAAGCGGGCCGTGACGCCCGCCGATCCGCCGAAGATCGCAGCGCGCGAACGCGTTGCGCTGGTGCTTGGCGCCGGCGGCGCGCGCGGCATGGCCCAGATCGGCGTGCTCGAAGCGCTGCAGGCGCGCGGTTTCGAGGTCGTGGCCGTGGCCGGTTCGTCGAGCGGAGCGTTGGTCGGCGGCATCTTCGCCGCCGGCCGCCTGCACGCCTTCCACGAGCGCGTGGCGCGGATGACGCGCGGCGAGTTCCTGCGCCTGCTCGACCCGGTGCTCGGCCGGCCGGGACTATTCCGCGGCCAGCGGCTGGTCGATGCGCTGCGCGAAGTGGTCGGCGATCCATTGATCGAATCGCTGCCGGTGCAGTTCACCGCCGCGGCGGTCGACCTCGAGCGCCGCCGGGTGGTGTGGCTGCGCAGCGGCCCGCTGTGGGACGCGCTGCGGGCCTCGTTCGCGATCCCCGGCCTGTTCACGCCGCACGTGGTGCACGGGCGCGAACTGGTCGATGGCGGCCTGCTGGCGCCGCTGCCGATCACCGCCACCCGCATGTCCGACGCGCAGCGCCTGGTCGCGGTGGAGATGCACGGCTGGCCGCGGCGTCCTCCTGGCGAGCCGGCCGAGCCTGCGCGCATCCTGCCGCGCGGCCGCCGCTTCGCCCGCTGGCTGGACCGGCGCCTGGGCAACGATCCCGGGGAAATCAGCCTGGCCGAAACCATGTCCGAGGCGCTGGACACCATGCAGGGCCAGATGTCGCGCATCCAGCTGGCGCTGGACCCGCCCGAGCTGCTGATCGAGATCCCGCGCGACGTGTGCTCGTTCTACGAGTTCTGGCGCGCCAGGGAGGCGATCGAAATCGGTCGCCAGGTGGCCGAGAAGGCGCTGGACGAAGCCGGCTACTAGCCGCCCCTGTCCCCTCCCCCTTGTAGGAGCGACGTAAGTCGCGAGCTCTTTTCTTTTCCCGCCGGTAAAAGCTCGCGGCTTCCGCCGCTCCTACAGGGCAGGCCAAGTCGCAGCCCTTGAGATGCCCGCGCAGCAGTCTGGCCTCCCGACCACTGGAGCGCCGCCATGACCGTCCGCCGCCGTCCATCCGTCCCGACCGCACTGGCCAGCGCCGCCTCCAGCTTCCCCGGGCAGGTGCTGCTGGGCCTGCTGTTCCTCGCCGCCATCGCCATGCTCGCGCTACCGGCCGCGCGCGGCGCCAGCGCCAGCGTCGGCCTGCTGCCGCTGTGGCTGCCGGGGATGCCGCTGGCCGGCCTGCTGGCCCTGGCCGCGGCGCGCGCGGTCGAAGCACGCTCACCGCGCCGACGTGGCCCGGTTGCATCCTCCGCGACGCCGCAGCAGCGCCGTCGACCGGCGATGCCGCAGGCGCGTCGGCGCAGCGATGGCCCCGCACCGGCGCGTCTGCCGCGCGCCGCCTGAACGCTTCGCGGCGGCTCCGGCCGAGGCAGCCGTCGCGCGCGCTGTGCTAGCGTAATCGGCCACCTGCCTCGACCGGAGCCGCCGTGCATTCGCGTTCCAGATTCCGTCTATTGCCTGCCTGTCTCGCGGCAGGCCTCGTTTTCGCCGCGCTGCCCTTCGCGCACGCCTCCGACCAGAACAACGCCAAGGACGACGCCATGCCGGCCGACACCGCCGCCAGCGACCCCTACCTGTGGCTGGAAGACGTCACCGGCGCCAAGCCGCTGGCCTGGGTGGAACGGCAGAACGCGCGCACCGACGCCGAACTGGCCAGCGGCGACGACTTCAAGGCGCTGCAGGGCGAGATCCGCGCGATCCTCGATTCCGACGCCAAGATCCCGGACGTCGCGAAGATCGGCGACTACTACTACAACTTCTGGAAGGACGCCCGGCACGTGCGCGGCATCTGGCGGCGCACCACGCTGGACGAATACCGCAAGCCCGAGCCGCAGTGGGAGACCATCATCGACCTCGACGCGCTGGGCAAGGCCGAGAACGAGAAGTGGGTGTGGCACGGCGCCAGCTGCCTGCGCCCGGACTACACGCGCTGCCTGGTCGCGCTGTCGCGCGGCGGCGCCGACGCCGACGTCACCCGCGAGTTCGACCTGGCGACGAAACAGTGGGTGAAGGACGGCTTCTTCCGCCCGGAAGCGAAAGGCGCGCTGGGCTGGATCGACCGCGACCACGTCTACGTGTTCACCGACTTCGGCAAGGGCTCGATGACGCCGTCGGGCTACCCGCGCATCGTCAAGCAGTGGACCCGCGGCACGCCGCTGGCGGACGCGACGACCGTGTACGAAGGCCGGCCCGACGACATGTACATCGCCGCCTTCCACGACGACACGCCCGGCTACGAGCGCGATTTCGTCAGCCGCACCATCGCCTTCTGGAACAGCGAGCTGTTCCTGCGCGGCGGCGACGGCAAGCTGACGAAAATCGACGTGCCCAACTCGGCCGGCAAGGGCGTGCACCGCGACTGGCTGACGCTGCAGCTGCGCGAGCCGTACCAGGCCGGCG
>SWCD01023964.1_pt1 | contig 18097 bp, 17 predicted proteins | sample 4693011 | NCBI WGS metagenome assembly SWCD01 (sample SAMN10267278, study PRJNA491770) | bioreactor metagenome | isolation source: DHS bioreactor inoculated with marine | place: Japan: Omine Ridge, Nankai Trough | reverse complement strand
CTTCTTGGTGGCCTTCTTGGTGGCCTTCTTGGTGGCCTTCTTGGTGGTCTTCGTCGCCATCTTCTCGGGAACCTCCGATATCAGGGGCAATGCGGCTGGGACATAGGACACTGGATAGCACCCCCGGCATTCAGGCCAGGTGAGCGACCGGTGCAGCACTAGCGCGTCGTTCAGCGGCACAGCGCGGCTCGATCCCTGACGCAATGCGTCACGTCACGTGCGACTGCGGTCACGAAATCGCTTGGCACGCTTGATGCTCTGCTTTCCTGTAACCAACAGGGGAGCAAACGCAATGTACGACGCCGACACCGATACCGAGCACGAAGCCGTCACCCGCCTGTTCGATCTTGCCCGCAGCGGCGAGACCGACAACTGCGAATACAGCCAGCTCGATTCCATGATCTACGAGCGCCTGCAGCAGACCTATCCGGTGCAGGAAGCGTCGGAGTCGCAGCCGCGCGTCCGCACGCAGACGGCCGCCTCGAACTACCAGGCGGCCGCCTCGAACTACTTCTGACCCAACTCCCGGAATCCGTCCGGGAGTGGCTGACCCCGTCAGCCGAACTGCGGATTGGCCTGCACCCGCGGAAAACCAATCCGATGCGGCAGCAATCGATCGCCTTGAGCGACTGCGCCAGCCCCCGCTTGGAAATCAGGGGGCCGTACGCCCCTTCCTTGCTTCCGGTCGAGGATCCGACTGGACGTTTTCGAGGGCCTCGACAGCACGGGCCTGCCTGGGATCATTGCGATCGGCGTACCTGAGGAAGTTCGTGGCTGTATCGCCATCGATATAGCCAAGTTCGATTGCCTGCTCGCTCATCCGCATCAGCCAGGCCGCACCGTATTCCGGATACTCGCGCAGGAGTTTGGCGATATAAGGCTTTGCCTTGGCCGCCCTGCGCCCTGGTTCAAGTCCGCTGTCGTACAGCCACATCGCGGACAGTGCAGTCAGTGCGCGCCGGTGCAGCTTGTCATCCTCGACCGCCGCAAGATAGTGCCGTTCGGCCTCGTCGAACCAGCCGACATCGTAGTAGCCAGTGCCTGCCCAGTAATGTGCAATCCCGTCTTGCGGCGACAGCGCCAAGGCGAGACCGGAATACTTCAGGCTCCACTGCGGTTCGTGGCGAATCAGCTGTTCGGCGATCCAGTTGTCGCCCCAGACATCGATCGGCTGGAAGCGCACCGCCTGCAGCAGGTAGGCAAGCCCCTTCCAGGGCTGCGGTTCGCCAGCGTCCGGGTTGAAGGCCACGTTGGCGGCGTCACTCAGGGCATCCTCGTTCGACCCCTTCCTGATCGCTATGTCCAGGACCTCCGCCGTTTCGCTGCCGAAATCGTCCGCATCGATCAACCTGTCGCCCCGGTCGGCGTAGGCGGCGCCGACGTAGACCGCCAGCTGGGGGCGCTGCTCCAGGTACGCCGACAGTTCGTTGCCGTAGGCCAGCATGCGCTCGTAAGAGCCGCCCCAGCGCGGACTGATCGAGCGCATGCGCTGCCTGGCCATCGGCAGGCAGGCCGGATCGATTGCGTGGGCGCCCTCGATGGCGCGCTGCTCGACCTCGTCGCGCGAATCGACCATCCCCGCATTCAGCAAGCCGACGTAGGCCGGCACCAGGCGCGGTTCGATCCGGATCGCCTTGTCGAACAGCGGAATCGCCTGGTCCACGAAACCCGACATGCGACGCATGTTTTCCCGCGGAGTCTGCGACGCATAGTCGCCGCCGCGCGCATCCCAGGCCTCGCTTTCAAAATAGAACGCGCGTGCGGCGTTGGCGTAGGCGCTTTCGGGCGCGTGTTCCAGCCAGATGGCACTCAGGCGCTCGACCTCGGGGCTGGATGTGTAGAAATTACCCAGTGCGTAGTGGATGTCCTCGCCGAAATCGGTAGTCGAAAAATGGCGCTGCAGGAACACATCCATGCGCCGCTCCAGACCCTCGAAATCTCCACGGTCGATGTAGGCGGCGATCTCGGCACGGGTCATGGTGCGGATCGCGTGGTCGCGGCAATGCGCTGCGGCGTGGCCCACGGGCCACTCGTTGCCCGGCAGGTCGGGAAAAGCCAGGCAGCGTTGCAGCGGATCTGCGATGCGCTCGGCCGCCCGCGCCTGGATCAGGTAATCGCGCCATGGCGCCGGCACGCCCTCGAACATCTCGGCGACCGGCTTGTCGGGGATCGGTGGCGTGTCGGCGGCCTGCGCCAGCATCGGCACCACCGCGCCCGCCGCCAGCCACAGCATGGCCCTGCGCCAGAAAAGACGCTTCCTGCGGATCATTTTTAGTCCCCTGCCATCGCAAATTTCCCGCGGATATTAGCCGAACTGCGGATTCGCCAGCGCCTGCAGGAAATGGCCCAGCAGCCTGGGCTCGATGGCGAGGGCGAACAGCACGCCGTAGGCCGCACCCCACAGGTGGGCGCTGTGGTTGATGTTGTCGCCGCCGCGCCGGTCCATCCACATGCTGTAGCCGATGTACAGCACCGCGAACACGATCGCGGGGATCGGGATCGGGATGAGGAACAGGTAGATGCCCGACCACGGCGCCATCAGGATGAAGGCGAACAGCGCCGCCGAAACGGCGCCGGAAGCCCCCAGGCTGCGGTAATTCGCATCGTGGCGATGGCGCAGGTAGGTCGGCAGGATCGCGACCACGATCGCCGACAGGTAGAACAGCAGGAATCCGATCGCGCCTATGCGCTGCACGAATACCTGTTCGACCGCGCGCCCGAAGAAGAACAGCGTGATCATGTTGAACAGCAGGTGGCCGAAGTCGGCGTGGATGAAGCCGTGGGTGACCAGCCGGTCGTACTGCTTGTGGCGGTCGATCGCCGGCGGCCACAGGATCAGCCGTTCCAGCAGGGCGCGGTTGTTGAACGCCAGCCACGACACGACCGACGTGACCGCGACGATGACGACGGTGATCGAAAGATTCATCGACTGGTCCTGTCCAAGCGCCACCACCTCAAGCGCTGCGGTAGTAGTCCTGCATCGGATAGCGCCGCGCATACAGCCCGAACACCAGCGCCGCGAGGAAGGCGAACCCGGCGAAGAAGAACATCAGGAAGGCGTTCTCGCTCAGGCCGGTGTTGGCGATCTGCGCGGTCACCACGTCGTTGCGCACCGCGGCGTTGGTCATTAGCACCCACAGGTTGCCGAAAGTCACCGACAGCAGCCAGAAGCTCATGATCGTCCCCTTCATCGACGGCGGCGCCTGGCTGTAGGCGAACTCCAGCCCGGTCGCCGAGACCAGCACCTCGCCGAAGGTCAGCAGCACGTAGGGCAGGATCTGCCAGGTGATCGACATCGGGTCGCCGCCATCGATCGCCAGCTGGATCGCGCCGGCCGCGATCCAGGCCAGGCCCGAGAACGCGATCCCGAAACCCATCCGCCGCAGCGCCGTCGGCTCGAACCCGAACCGGCGCAGCAGCGGGTACAGCACCAGGTTGTTGAACGGGATCAGCAGCATCACCAGCATCGGGTTGAGCGCCTGCATCTGCGCCGGCTGGAACCAGTCGGGTTTGGTCATCTCGCCGCCCTGGATGACCCAGGTCGACGCCTTCTGGTCGAACAGCGACCAGAACGGGGTCACCAGCGCGAACACGATCAGCACCCGCAGCACCACGCGCACGCCGTCCACCGCCTCGTCCGGGTGCACGCCACGCGCGCGCGCCAGCTGCATCGAGGTGCCGATGCCGCCGAACGCGATCAGCAGCCCCAGCGCCAGCACCGCGGCGATCACGAAGCCCAGCTGCGGGATCAGCAACAGCGAGCCCAGCGCCAGCAGCAGGCCGATGCCGGCCACGGCCAGGCCGGGCCTCGCCTGGCCTGCGGCGCGCGTGGTCAATGCCGTGCGCACCACGCGCAGGAAGGAGTGCGGATTCGGCGGCGCCGGCGGCACGTGCACGTATTTGTGCCGGCCCAGCCAGAACACCAGCGTCGCGATCGCCATCAGGATGCCTGGGATGCCGAACGCAACGCCAGGCCCATAGCTGCGCAGGAAGATCGGCATCAGCAGCGAGGCGAAGAACGAGCCGAAGTTGATCGTCCAGTAGAACGCGTCGTAGACGATCTTCGCCAGCGACTTGTTGCCCTGGTCGAACTGGTCGCCGACGAACGCCGACACCAGCGGCTTGATCCCGCCCGAGCCCAGCGCGATCAGGAACAGGCCGGTGTAGAAGCCACTGCGGTTGTCCTCGAACAGCGCCAGGCAGGCATGGCCGGCGACGTACACCAGCGACAGCCAGAACACGGTGTTGTACTTGCCGAAGAAGCGGTCGGAGATCCAGCCGCCCAGCAGCGGGAAGAAGTACACGCCGATGACGAAGGTGTGGAAGACATCCTTGGCCATGCCCTCCCGCTCGGCCTCGGGGAGGTAGGCCAGCAGCATGCTGCTGACCAGGAACGGCACCAGGATGTTGCGCATCCCGTAGAAGCTGAAGCGTTCGCAGGCTTCGTTGCCGATGATGTAGGGGATCTGGCGCGGCAGGCGGCCGGGGGCGGGGGCAGCTGTTGCGGTTGTCGTCATCCGGCGCGTTCCGAGGTGGCAATGGGCACAAGCCTAACCGATGATGCTCACGCCCACTCCTCCAGTCCTTCGCGCCGGTAAAGCTCCTTGAACGAGGGGCGCGCTTTCATGCGCTGCGCCAGCGCCGCCAGGTGCGGCCATTTGGTCGCCGGCCGCGGCATGTTGCGCGACCAGCGCATCAGCATCGTGAGGTAGAAATCGGCCACGCTGGCATCGGCGCCCAGCAGGTACGGACCGCTCGCCGCCAGGTGGGCGTCGATGCGGTCCCAAGTGGAAGCGATGCGCATCGCCGCATGTTCGCGCACCGCCTCGACCTGGGCCTCGCCGGCCGGCTCGTACGGATACCACCACTGCCGGAACAGCGGCTGCACCATGTTGGCCAGGTTGAACATCCACTGCAGGTAGCCGATCCGCCGTGGATCGCCTGGCGCCGGCGCCAGACAGGCGTGCGGGTGCGCGTCCGCCAGGTACATGGACAGGGCGGCGGACTCGCAATACGGCTTTCCGCCGACCTCCAGGGTGGGCACCACGCCGTTGGGATTCAGCGCCAGGTAGCCGGGGTTCTTCTGCGCCCGGGCATCCAGGTCGACCAGTTCCAGCCGGTGCGGAAGATCGAGTTCGATCAGCAGCCAGTGCACCAGCATGCTGGCCGCGCCGGGGGCGTAATAGAGGGTGTACATGGGATGCCTGTCCTGGCCACGCCGATTCAGGCAAGTCTAACCCTCCAAGTCCTTGAATCACCGCGCGGTGGCCGCTGGCAGCCGCAACGCGCGTTCGCGCCTTGTTGGGGGGATCGATACTTCAAGAAGGGGAAGCTCATGAGTATCACCCGCAACAATGGCGGTATCCGCCTGTGGTTCCTGGTGCTGGCCGCCTCGCTGCTGCTCGCGCCCTGCCTCGCCTCGGCCCAGGACACGGCGCCGAAGAAGAACGTCGCCACCATCTGGACCTTCTGGGTCAAACCCGGCCAGAACGCCGCGTTCGAGTCCGCCATCCGGCAGCACGCCGCCTGGCGCAAGCAGGCAGGCGAAAGCTTCCGCTGGCAGGTCTACCAGCCGGTCGCCGGCGACGACCTGGCCCACTACGTGGTCTACAGCGGCAACCATGCCTGGTCGGAATTCGATGCCAACGAGAAGTGGGAAGTTGACAGCAAGGCCGACGACACGTTCAACCAGCAGGTCGGCCCGAGCATCGAACGCATGTCGCACTACTTCGCCAGCGACGACGACGACATGTCCTACTGGCCGGACAGCGCAACCCGCTATCCGTTCGTCGAGGTCACCGACCTGCGCTTCGCGCCCGGGAGGTACGGCGACTTCCGCAAGGCCCTCGGCACCCTCCGGACCGCGGCCATGGCGCAGAAGTGGTCGGGGAAATGGGCCATTTCCTCGCTGACCGGTGGCAGTTACGACGCCGTGGTGGTCTTCCCGCACGCCAACTATGCCGACATGGCCGAGAAGTCGCCCTCGTTCATGGACATCCTGGCCAAGCAGGTCGGCAGCAAGGAAAAAGCCGGTGCGACCATGGGCGCGCTGAATTCGACCATCAGCGATGCCAGCACCACGCTGTACCGGTATCGCCCCGACCTCTCGACGCCCGCGGATTGAGCACGCAATCGAACCAGCCCGCTCGTTGCCGCGGGTGGGCTGGTTCGATGCATCCATGCGCGAGCTGGCCGGATGCGGCGGCGGCCGGCACCCACGCCGCGTGGACTGCATCGCGATCGCCGCCATGCCAGACTATGCTCCCTGCCCGTCCGAGCGCTCCACCCTTGATGACCGCCGCCACGGATAGCGCTGACGCCGATCGTGAACATCTGCGGATCCTGCTCACCGCCACCGCCGGCGGTGATCGCAAGGCGTTCGAGCACCTGTACCAGCGCACTTCGGCGAAACTATTCGGCATCTGCCTGCGTATCTTGGGCGAACGCACCCAGGCGGAAGAGGCACTGCAGGATGTGTATCTCACGATTTGGCGCAAGGCGGGCATGTACGACGGCGACCGGGCCAGCCCGATCACCTGGCTGGCGCAGATCGCCCGGAACAAGGCGATCGACCACCTGCGCGCAAGCAAGCCCGAGCGCCTGTCGCAGCCGATCGATCTCGTCGGCGAGCTGTCCGACGACGGTCCTGGTGCGCCGCAGCTGGCCGAGACACGGGACGACAGCCGCCGCCTGCAGCGGTGCTTCGAGGAGTTGTCGGCAGACCAGCGCTCGGTCATCCATACCGCCTTCTTCGAGGGCTGTACCTACGAGGAGATCGCGGCGCGCAGCGATACCCCACTGGGCACCGTGAAAAGCTGGGTCCGCCGCGGCCTGCTCAAGCTCAAGGACTGCCTGCAGCGATGAACACCGGAATACCGACCGACCTGCCCGAGATCCCCGACAGCGAGGAGCTGATTGCGGCCGAGTACGTGCTCGGCCTGCTCGATGCCGAAGCGCGACGCGACGCCCAGGCACGACTGCAGCGTGACGATGCCTTCGCCGCCCGCGTGGAGGCCTGGGAGGCGTATTTCTCGCCCTGGCTCCAGGCCATCGCCCCGGTCGACGCGCCAACGCCCCTTTGGCCAAGCATCCAGCGCGCCCTGTGGTCGCACGAATTGCCTGTCCACGATGCGCCGGCCGGCGATGTGCGGCTGTCGTTATGGAACCGCCTGTCGTTCTGGCGCGGTCTGGCCGGCGGTGGATTCGCGGTGGCTGCAGCCAGCCTGGTGGCCCTGGTCGTCGGCCTGCGCCAGTTGCCGCCTGCCACGACTCCGGCGCTGCAGCCGGTAGTAACGACAGCGCAGCCTGCCGCCGCGCCGATGGTGGTGTCGCTGCGCCATGACGACGGCACCATGGCCTACACTGCCACGGTCGATCCGGACACCGGCGTGATCACCCTGATTCCGGCCTTCATGCCCGAGGACCAGCGCGTGCCGGAACTGTGGATGATCGATTCGACGGGCACGCCGCACTCGCTGGGTGTAGTCGGGCGCGACCATGCGATGCGCGTGCTGATGCCGAAGCAGTTCCTGTCGCAGACCAAGCCCGACACGGTGTTCGCGGTATCGATGGAACCGGCCGGAGGCTCGCCGACCGGACAGCCGACCGGGCCGGTGGTCGCCAAGGGCAGCCTGGTCCGGCTCTAAGGATGCCAGCCGCAAACCTGCTCGACGCCAACCGCCGCTTTTACGATGCCCTGTGGCGCGACGCGCGCCTGGTCGATCCGGCGCGATTCAATACCTGGCCGGTCATCGCGCCCTTGGCGATGCAGGGCGCCCCGCGGCTGGAAGTCGCGCCCGGCCTGCGCCCTCGCTTGCCCATCGCGGATACCGATTTCGTCGACGTGAGTATCCCGGCATTGCGCCAGCTGCGCGTCCATGGCGGTCGTGCCAGCCAGGCCCTGGTCGATGCCTTGCCTTATGCCGACGGAAGTTTCGATCTCGTCTGCGCCTTCGACATCCTCGAGCACGTCGAGGACGACATGGCCGTGCTTGCCGAGCTCTCCCGCGTTGCCAGGCCAGCGGCCATCCTGCTGCTTTCCGTGCCGTTGCACGCCTCGGCGTGGACGCCATTCGACGCGTTCGTGGGCCACCATCGCCGCTACGAACCCGAAGCCTTGCTGGCGCTGCTGCAGTCGCATGGCTTCGAACTCGAACGCAGCGCCGTCTTCGGCATGCAGCCAAGGTCGACCCGGCTGCTGAAACTCGGGATGTGGTTCCTGGAGCACCAGCGCGAGCGCGCGATGTGGTGGTACAACCGGGTATTCATGCGGTTTGCGCTCGGTGCGCAACCCCCACTGCGACTGCAGCCGGGCATGATCGCCAGCGACGGCGTCGATACCGTGCTGATGGTGTGCCGGAAACGCCGCTGACGGCACCGGGCGCGCGCTGGTCAGGCGACCTCGACGCGGTCGCGCCCGGCTTCCTTGGCACGGTACATCGCGGCATCCGCGTGCCGCGCCCACTCGTCAACGGTGACGAGCAGCCGGTCCGCCTCGGCGAGGCCGATGCTCAGGGTGCATCGCTGGCTTTCGGCGGCGGCACCGCGGCTGGCGAGGAAACCGGTGCGGATGCGCTCGGCGACTTCGCGCGCGCCCCTGAGGTCGGTTTCGGCCAGCAGCACCGCGAACTCGTCGCCGCCGTAGCGGGCCGGCGTATCGATCTCGCGTACCGCGCCCACCAGCACGGCAGCCACGCAGCGCAGGACCTCGTCACCGGCGGCGTGGCCGTAGTTGTCGTTGACTTCCTTGAAGTTGTCGACGTCGATCAGCATTACCACCGCCGGACGGCGTGTGCGCAGGTAGCGCGCGAGTTCACTGGCGGCGGCCTCCTCCCAGTGCTTGCGGTTGGACAGCCCCGTCAGCTCGTCGATCCGGTTGAGGCGCTGCAGCATCCGGTTCTGCCTGGCCACCCGGCGCGTCAACGAATGGGCGACGGTGCTCAGTGCCAATGGATACACCAGGAGGAACGGCAGGCAGGCCAAAATGCTGGCCGTACTGGTGTGGATCCGCACCTGGAACCCGAGCAGCAGCGAGACGACGGCGCAGGCCGCGGCCTGCAGGCCCGTGTTCCGCGCCAGGAAGCCCCAGCCCGCGACCCCGACGTTGCCCATTGCGAGCATCGCCAGCAGCAGCGCGCTGGGCAGGAGGTTGAACTGCATCGCCGCCACCCAGGCGCCGCCTGCCATCGAATCGATCACCAGGTTGCGGAATTCGGCCTGGCGTGGATCGCGACTGCGACGTGCGACCTGCCAAGCCAGGTACGGCCAGAGATAGCCGTTGAACAGCAGCAGGATCCAGGCGACCGTGGAGGCGCCGTTTTCGTACAGTACGGAAGCGATGGGCAACGCGCCTAGGCCGAGCCCCAGCACGCGCATGCGCAGCATGCGATCGACGAACCGCACATCGCGCGTCGAGTCCTCGAACCGCGGGCCGGATTCCAGCATGGACATGGCGTGATCGCCGCCCCCTGACGGTCCCTTAGGGCTGCAAGTCTAGCGCCCGGAGACGCCGACGAACTGGCGTGGTGTCACAAAGGCCGGAGGATGCCCAGGTCAGCGACCTGCATGCTTCCCGTTGCGCGGCCTGCCATCGGCCATCCATTCGATGGCCTGGGCCAGCCGCCTGGCGCGCGTTTCCGGACGCTTGGCTTCGCCGATCCATTCGACGTATTCGCGCTTGTGGCTCGGCGGGAACGCGTCGAAGGTCGCCCGTGCCTCGCGGTTCTTCTCCAGCGCCACGACCAGGTCCGGCGGCGCGACCGGCGGCGGCCTGGGCTTGCCGGCCTTGCGCGCGCTCGGCGCCTTCACGCCCTGCTCGTTGAGGATCGCGGCCTTGCGGACCAGCGCGAGCAGCGCCTGCTTCGGCGGCAGGTCGCGCAGCGAGGCCAGCTTGCCGAAGCTGCCCATGCCATCGCGTTCGGCGTCCTCGCCCATCACCAACGCATGCTTCCAGAAACCGAACGCGGCGTGCTGCTTGAACGCGGCCATGTGGCAAAGGATGCCATCGCCGTGGACGAAGCTCGGCATGCCCCACTTGATGGTTTCCTCGACCTGCGGGCAGGCCTCGTGGACCAGTTTGCGCAGGTGCTCGAGGATCGGCTGCGCAAAGCCGGCGGACCTGGCGATATAGGCGTCGATGCGCGGATCCCGCGCCGGTTTCGCGCTCATTCGCGCTTCCCGCTGCGCTTGTCGAGGTAGTCGGCCAGTCCGCCCAATTGCAGCGCCTGCACCCGGTCGACCACCGGCGCGAACGCCGCCAGGTCGTCGGGCGTATAGCCGCCGGCGCGATAGAACAGGGTGATGCGGGTGCCCTCCTTGCCCGCCTTGTCCCTGGCAGGTTCGAAGCGCCATTCCATGACGCCCTGCAAGCCCATGCCCTGCAACGGGCCGAGTCCGCCGCTCATGCGCAGTAGATGGCCGGGGTCGGCGAAGACCACGACCATGTGCCGCGCCTGGCGCTCGCCGTCGATCTCGCAGAAACAGCCGCCGGCGCGCGGCTGTATCTCCAGTCGCGACGCCTTGCCCCACCACTTATGGTCCCTCGGCCACCAGAGGTCGATGTCGTCGACCAGCGCCCTCCACGCCGCCTGCGCATCCACGCCGACGATCCGGCTGTTCTCGATGGTGAAGCCGCTGGCGCTCGCATCCTTGACTTCGGCCTGCGCCCACGCCGGCCAACCCAGCAGTGCGACGACGAACAGCATGGCGATGCGGCGTTGCATGGCGTTGCTCCCGCGATTCCCGCACCGATTTACGCGCAACCGGGACGCCGGCGCAAGTGGTGGGGCGGCGCCCTAGCCTGCTCCGCCTTCCAGCGCTTCCCAGCGCGCATAAGCGGCATCGAGCTGCGCCTGGGTTTCGGCCATGGCGGCATTGTGTGCCGCCTGGGCCGCCACGTCGCGCTGGTAGAAGCCGGGGTCGTGCAGCGCCGCGGCAAGTCCAGCGAGACGCTGCTCGAGCGCCTCGATGCGCGCCGGCAGCTGCTCCAGCTCGCGGGCCTCCTTGTAACCGAGCCTGCGCCGCACCGGGTTGCCTGTTGCAGGCGGCCTGGCAGAGGCCGCAGGCGCTCCAGGAACGCCTCGCGCATCGGCCTGGCTTTGCACGGGCACGTCCCGACGCTGCCGCAGCCAATCGCTGTAACCGCCGACGTAATCGCCTATGCGGCCATCGCCTTCCATCACCAGGGTGGAGGTCACCACATTATCGAGGAAGTCGCGATCGTGGCTGACCAGCAGCAGGGTGCCCGGATAGTCGGCCAACAGCTCTTCCAGCAGTTCCAGCGTCTCGACGTCGAGGTCGTTGGTCGGTTCGTCCATCACCAGCAGGTTGGACGGCTGCGCGAACAGCCTGGCCAGCAGCAGCCGGTTGCGCTCGCCGCCGGACAGGCGCGTGATTGGCGCGCGGGCGCGTTCGGGCGTGAACAGGAAATCCTGCAGGTAGCCGATCACGTGCTTGCGCTTGCCGCCGACCTCGACGAATTCCAGGCCCTCGGCGACGTTCTCCAGCGCGTTCCAGTCCTCGCGCAGGGTGGTGCGGTACTGGTCGAAATAGGCGACCTGCAGCTGGGTGCCGATGCGCACCTCGCCCGACTGCGGCTGCAGCTCGCCCAGCAGCAGCTTCAGCAGGGTGGTCTTGCCGCTGCCGTTGGGGCCGACCAGGCCGATGCGGTCGCCGCGCAGGATGGTGGTCGAGAAGTCGCGCACCAGCGGCTTGCCTGCGTATGCGAACGACACCTCGCGCGCCTCGACCACCTTCTTGCCCGATGCGCCCGCCTGCGCCGTTTCCATCCTCACGTTGCCCGACAGGTCGCGCCGCTGCGCGCGCTCGGCGCGCATCGCCTTGAGCCTGCGCACCCTGCCCTCGTCGCGGGTGCGGCGCGCCTTGATGCCCTGGCGGATCCAGACTTCCTCCTGCGCCAGCAGCTTGTCGAAGCGCGCGTTCTCCTGCGCCTCGGCATTCAGGCGCTCGTCCTTGCGACGCAGGTAGTTGTCCCAGTCACCCGGCCAGCTGGTCACCGCGCCGCGATCGATCTCGACGATACGGGTGGCAAGTGAACGCAGGAAACGGCGGTCATGGGTGACGAACACCAGCGCGCCCGGCCAGCCCTTCAGGAAGCCCTCCAGCCAGTCGATGGCTTCGATATCGAGGTGGTTGGTCGGCTCGTCCAGCAGCAGCACCTCCGGCGCCGACACCAGCGCGCTGGCCAGCAGCACTCGTCGCTTCATGCCGCCGGACAGCTGGTCGAATTCCGCGTCGCCGTCGAGTTCTAGCCGGGTCAGGGTTTCGATGACGCGCTGGTCCAGCTCCCAGCCGCCGCCGGCCTCGATGCGCGACTGCACCGCGGCCAGCGCGGCCATGTCGACCGGCTCGGCATGGATCAGGTGGTGGTACTCGGCCAGTGCCCTGCCCAGGTCCCCGAGCCCGGCGGCGACCACGTCGAACACGCTGCCCGCCGCGCCGGCCGGCACCTCCTGCTCGAGTCGCGCGATCCGCGCGCCCTCGTCGCGCCGGACCTCGCCGTCGTCGGGCTTGAGTTCGCCCGCCAGCAGTCGCAGCAGGGTCGACTTGCCGGCGCCGTTGCGACCGATCAGGGCGATGCGCTCGCCGGCCTCGATGGCCAGGTCGACGCGTTCGAGCAGCAGCGGGCCGCCGACGCTGTAGTCGACGGCATTCAGGGTGACCAGGGACATGTCCCTAGTCTAACGGCGCACGCGCGAACCCCCTATGCGGCAGGCCCGGCGCGCAGTACATTTCACCCCGCAGTCATCCACCCAACCACCGGAGCGTGCCATGAGCAAAGGCCTGGACAAGAAGAAGGAAGACAAGAAGAAGCCGGAGAAGTCGCTGAAGGAAAAGCGCGCGGCGAAGAAGGAAAAGAAAGCCGGCAAATGATTGCCACGACCCGGCGGAGCGATTCCGCCGGGCGCCCGGCCCCTGCGCCGGATGCCGCCGTCCCCGGGCGCGATGCCCGTTCCATCCCGAGCGCATGAGAAGCGGATGAAACGCACGTGGACCATCCTTGGCGTTGCCGACGTTCCCTGCAGCTTCAGGTGGTACCAGTCGCTGTTCGGTCAACCGGAAGCGCGTCCCGAACATGACTACTTCGGGCAGATCCGCGATACGGACGGCACGGTCCTGTGTGCCTACACCAATGGGGCGCGCACCAGCATCCGCCGCTGGCCAGCCCCGACCACGCCACGCCCGGCAATGGACTGCTGCTGTTCTTTCGCGTGGACGACTTCCCCGAAGCGCTGCCCCGAGCCCGCACGCTTGCGCACCGCCTCGAGGAGGAGCCTCACCTGAACCCCAACACCGGAACCATGGAATTCGCACTGCGCGACCCTGACGGCTACTACGTCATGGTCAGCGCGCTGGCTGCAGAGTGAATCCAACCGCCAGGCGCGGCATTCCGCTCCGCCGGCCGGCCCGGTCCGGCGGGATTTGACGCGGCCGATCCCCGCCTCACATGATGCCGGCGAGGCCAACGGAGAACGGCATGTCCAGCATCGCCCCGGGTTGGCTGCACCAGCCCCTGCCGCTGCTCGCCGTCCTGCTCACGTGCGTGGCGCTGTCCGAATGGCTGGGGCGCACCCGCTACGGACGCATGGCCGGCGCAGCGGTGATCGTGATCGTGCTGGGCGCGCTGCTTGCCAACACCGGTCTGATCCCGAGCGTTGCCGATGGTTCGCCGGTGTATGGCGCCGTGTTCGAGGTCGCGCTGCCGCTGTCAATCTTCTACATGCTGCTCGACGCCAGCCTGGTGGAAATCCGGCGCAGCGGCGGGCCGCTGCTGGGGCTGTTCCTGCTCGGCTCGCTGGGCACGGTCGCCGGCGTGCTGGTCGCCCTGTGGCTGGTGCCGCTGGGGCCGCTGCTCCACGCCAGCGCCGCGCCGCTGGCGGGCATGTTCGCGGCGACCTACATCGGCGGCGGCGCCAACTTCAACGCGGTGGCGATGGAGTATGGCGTCGTCGCGCAGGCGGCGGTGTTCGGTGGCGCGGTCGCGGTGGACAACGTGATGTCGGCGCTGTGGGTCGCGATCACCCTGGTGCTGCCGGGCCTGCTGCGGCGCAGCCGGCGCTTCGCGGCGCGGCCGGCGCCGGTCGCGGTGGCGCACCCGCCCGTCGCTGCGATCGATACCGGCGGACAGTTCGGACTGGCCACGCTGCTGGCGATCGGCGCGGGCATGCTGCTGGCATCGCGCGGCCTGTCGTCCCTGCTGGCCGGCATCGGCTGGCGCATCCCCGAAGTGCTGGTCCTGACCACGCTAGCGCTGCTGGTCGCGCAGACGCCGATGGCGCGGCGGATGCGCGGCGCGCAGCCGCTGGGACTGTTCGGCATCTACCTGTTCCTGGCCGTGGTCGGCGCCAGCGCCGACCTCGCCGCATTGGCCGCGATCGGACGCCTGGCGCTGGCGATGTTCGCCTTCGTCGCGGTGATCCTGGTGGTGCACGCGCTGGTCCTGTTCGGCATCGGCGCGTGGCTGCGGCGCGACCCGGACATGCTGGCGATCGCATCGACGGCGAACGTCGGTGGCAGCAGTACCGCCCTGGCGCTGGCCGAGGCGCTAGGCCGCCCGGAACTGGCGGTCGGCGGCGTGCTGGTCGGCAGCTTGGGCAATGCGCTGGGCACCTACGTCGGCTTCGCGCTGGCGGCGTGGCTGGCGTAAGCGACGCGGGTCTCAGGAGCTGCAGGACAGCATCGAGCAACCGGCGCGGTCGCGGGCCCAGTCCGGACGCTTTTGCGCGAAGGCCTCGCGTCCCGGCTGGTCGTCGTACGGCTTGCGCATGACTTCTAGCAGTTCGTTGATGCCGCCCGCATCGCCGGTGGCGGCGCGATCGATGGCCTGCTGGGCGAGGTAGTTGCGCAGCACGTAGCGCGGATTGGCGGCGTGCATCCGCGCACGGCGTTCGGATGGCGAAAAGGGATCCTCGCGCAGCCGGGCGGCGTAGCGGCCGATCCAGTCGCCCAGCGCCTGCCCATGCGCTTCGCGCTTGCCGGCGTCGTAAAACGCGTCCTCCAGCGGCGCCGGTGCGGGCGCGTCGATACCGATGTCGGCCAGCGCGCGGAAGAAGATCGTCATGTCGGCTTCGGCCGCGTGCATCAATCCATGCAGTTCGCGCATCAGTTCGACGTCATCGTCCCGGCACCCTGCCAGCCCGAGCTTGCGCGCGATATTGTCGCGATCCGCCTGTGTATAGGCCTCGGCGTAGCGATCCAGCCCGGCCTGCAGCGGTTCGGCCGACGCGAACAGCGGCGACAGCGCGTGCGCCAGCCGCAGCAGGTTCCAGTGCGCGATCTTCGGCTGCCAGCCGAAGCGGTAGCGCCGGCCCTGCGCGTCGGTGGTGTTCGGGGTCCAGTCCGGATCGTAGTCGTCGATCCAGCCGTAGGGGCCGTAGTCGATGGTCAGGCCGAGGATCGACATGTTGTCGGTGTTCAGCACCCCGTGCACGAAGCCGACCCGCATCCAGTGCGCGACGGTGGCCGCGGTGCGCTCGCAGACCTGGGCGAACCAATCACCATAGATGTTTTCCGAGAAAAATCCGCTCGCCCTGAGCCTGTCGAAGGGCGCACCAGCATCGCCGGGCAGCAAATCCGGAAAGTCACGCCAGATGCAGAAATCGGCCAGCCTGCGCAGCAACTCCAGCTGGCCGCGCGAGGCCGGCAGCTCGAAGCTGCCGAAGCGCAGGAACGACGGCGCCACCCGGCAGACGATGGCGCCCGGCTCCGGCTCCGGATGGCCGTCGTAGAACATGTCGCGCACCACCTGCTCGCCGGTCGCCACCAGCGACAGCGCACGCGTGGTCGGCACGCCGAGGTGGTGCATCGCCTCGCTGCACAGGAACTCGCGGATCGACGAGCGCAGCACCGCGCGGCCGTCGGCGCTGCGCGAATAGGGCGTCAGCCCGGCGCCCTTGAGCTGCAGTTCGTGCCTGCCGCCCGTCGCGTCGATCGCCTCGCCCAGCGTGATCGCCCGGCCGTCGCCCAGCTGTCCGGCCCAGTGCCCGAACTGGTGGCCGCCGTAGTTGGCGGCGAACGGCTGCATGCCGTCGAGCAGCGCATTGCCGCCGAACACCCGTGCGAATTCCGGTGAAGCGACCTCGTCGTCGCTGAATCCGAGCGTCGCCGCCATTTCCCGCGAATGGGCGAGCAGTCGCGGCGCAGCGACCGGGGCCGGATCCACCCGCGACCACGCCGCATCCGCCACCTGGCGGATGCGCGGCCCGGATTCCCGGTCGCCCGGCAGTTCGCGCAGGAAGGCATTGTCGAAGCGGAGCCGGTGCAGTTCCATGCCACCAGCTTATTCGTTCGCGCGTGCATGCCGTTAAACTGTGCGCTCCCGCCTGCGCCGTCGCGGTGCCAACGAGACCGCCATGAGCGCAGAGACCCGCCCCAACCCCGGATTCGCCGATCTCGGCCTGCCCGAATCCCTGTTGCGGGCGCTGGTCGACGTTGGTTATGAATCGCCCTCGCCGATCCAGGCCGCGACCATCCCGCCGCTGCTGGCCGGCCGCGATGTGCTCGGCCAGGCCCAGACCGGCACCGGCAAGACCGCCGCGTTCGCCCTGCCCATCCTGGCGCGGATCGACCCCGCCCAGGCCAGGCCGCAGGCGCTGGTGCTGGCGCCCACGCGCGAACTGGCGCTGCAGGTCGCCGAGGCCTTCCACAAGTACGCCGCGCAGCTGCCCGGGTTCCAGGTGCTGCCGATCTACGGCGGCCAGGGCTATGGCCCGCAGCTTTCGGCGCTCAAGCGCGGCGTGCAGGTCGTGGTCGGTACGCCCGGCCGGGTGATCGACCACCTGCAGCGCGGCTCGCTCGACCTGTCGCAGCTGCGCTGCCTGGTGCTGGACGAAGCCGATGAAATGCTGCGCATGGGCTTCATCGACGACGTCGAAACGGTGCTGAAGAAAACGCCGGAGAGCCGCCAAGTGGCGCTGTTCTCGGCGACCATGCCGGCGCAGATCCGGCGCATCGCCCAGACCTACCTGAAGGACCCGGTCGAAATCGCGATCAAGTCGAGCACCACGACCGCGAAGAACATCCGCCAGCGCTACTGGATGGTCAGCGGCGTCAACAAGCTCGATGCACTGACCCGCATCCTCGAGGCCGAGCCATTCGACGGCATGCTGGTGTTCGCGCGCACCAAGCTCGGCACCCAGGAGCTGGCCGAGAAGCTGGCGGCGCGCGGGCTGTCCGCCGCGGCGATCCATGGCGACGTCGAGCAGAAGCAGCGCGAGAAGGTGGTGCAGTCGCTCAAGGACGGGCGCATCGATATCCTGGTCGCCACCGATGTCGCCGCGCGCGGGCTCGACGTGGACCGCATCAGCCACGTGCTCAACTACGACATCCCCTACGACACCGAAAGCTACGTGCATCGCATCGGCCGCACCGGCCGCGCCGGGCGCAGCGGCGAGGCGATCCTGTTCGTCGCCCCGCGCGAGCGCGGCATGCTCGGCGCGATCGAGCGCGCCACGCGGCAGAAGATCGAACCGATGCAGCTGCCCAGCGTCGAGGCGGTGAACGAGCACCGCGTGGCCAGGTTCCTCGATCGCATCGGCACTGCGCTGGAAGGCAGCGACCTGTCGCTGTTCCGCGAACTGGTCGAGCGCTATGAGAACGAACGCAACGTGCCGGCGGTCGAGATCGCCGCAGCGCTGGCGAAACTGCTGCAGGGCGACACGCCACTGCTGCTGCCGGCTGCGCCGGAGCGCGCCCGGAACTCGCCCCGCCCGCCCCGGGACGACGATTACGCGCCCAGCAGCCGTACGCTGCGCGCACCGCGCCAGCACGACAAGCCTGGTCACGGCGCAAGACCGCCACGCCCGCCGGCTCCAACGGGCATCGCTGCCAACGCCGGCGAAGCGCTGTTCAACGATGCGCCTGCCCGGCCTGCGCGCCCGGCGCGCGAACCGGCGCCGGAAGTCGGCATGGAAACCTTCCGCATCGAAGTCGGCCACGTGCATGGCGTGCAGCCGGGCAACATCGTCGGCGCGATCGCCAACGAGGCCGACCTGGAGAGCCGCTATATCGGCCGCATCGACATCCGCGACGACTACAGCCTGGTCGACCTGCCGGAAGGCATGCCGCGCGCGCTGCTCGA
>SWCD01012085.1_pt1 | contig 18115 bp, 13 predicted proteins | sample 4693011 | NCBI WGS metagenome assembly SWCD01 (sample SAMN10267278, study PRJNA491770) | bioreactor metagenome | isolation source: DHS bioreactor inoculated with marine | place: Japan: Omine Ridge, Nankai Trough | reverse complement strand
CTTTGAGGCTCTGGCAGAGCGGAACCCGTTGGTTCTCGTCGTCGAGGACCTGCACTGGGCTGATGAGGCCATGCTGGACTTCCTCGAGCACCTCACCGATTGGGCTGTTTCTTCACCGATTCTGGTGGTTGCTACTGCGCGACCGGAGCTGTTCTCGATTCGGGGCGCCTGGGGAGGAGGCAAACGCAACGCGGCCACGCTCGGATTGTCGGCTTTGGACAATGAGCATGCCGGTCTGCTGTTGGCGGCGCTGCTTGATACAACACTGCTCGACGCATCGGTCCAACAAGCGATCCTTGGACGTTCCGCAGGGAATCCGCTGTACGTGAATGAGTTTGTTCGCCTGGCCAATGACCAGGGTCTTCTTCATGACGCTGCAGGAGTTGCGGACCTGCCGCTACCGGACTCGGTCCAGGCGATAGTCGCCGCACGCCTTGATCTTCTAGGACCTGACGAGAAGTCGCTGCTACAGGCCGCCGCAGTGATCGGGAAAGTGTTCTGGGCCGGAGCGTTGCAGGCACTCCGGCCGTCGTTGACCTCTACCGACCTTGTCCGGGGATTGATTCGAAGAGAGCTGATCCGACCGATTCGCGAATCCTCCCTCAAGGGCCAGGACGCGTATGCGTTCTCGCACAGCTTGATTCGTGAGGTCGGCTACGCACAGATTCCTCGTGCCGAGCGAGCCCAACTTCACCAGGCTGCCGCAGCCTGGATCGAGGCAGTTGCAGGTCAACGCGGATCCGATACCTCTGAGCTGACGGCGTTCCATCTCAGTGAGGTCCTTGCGTTGTCCGCCAATCCGAGCCCAGAGCTGCGGATGCAGTGCTATCGAGTCAACATGCTGGCCGGCGAGCGGCTGCGCGGCCTGAATCCGCGCCGTGCTGCTGACTACTACCGGGCCGCAGCCGACAGTGCGCTCCCTGGTGGGGATCGGGCCCGGGCGCTTCTTGATCTGGGTCGATTGATCCAAGACCCGACGCAGATCCGTGCGGTCCTCGACGAGGCTCTGGGCTTGTACCGAGACGCTGGCGACATCGAGGGTCAGGCATCGGTATTGAGCGCGATGAGCGCCCATCTCTGGTGGAGGGGGGAGACCGCCGCAGCACAAACCAGCATTCGGGAAGCGGTTGAGTTGGTCGACCCCCTTCCTGCGTCGCCTGCAAAGGCCAGCGTGCTCGCCGCTCAGGCGAGGAGCCTCTACCTGAGGGGCCAGGCTGCTGAGGCCCTGGAAATGGCGGAACGGGCCGCACCCTTGGTGGCGGCGATGGGGGGTTTCGATGACCAGATCAGCCTGTTGTTTGCGCGAGGAGGCGCGGCGGTTGAGTTCGGCGACATCGATGGCATCCGGTATGTCGAAGACGCAGTGGCCATGGCACTCGATCGCAATATGGCCGGTGCAGCAACGACGGCGCTCAACAATCTGGCAACGATGACTGCTCTGATGCGTTCCACAACCGAGGCGCTGACCCAGGTTGCTACCGGCATCGATCTAGCGGACGAACGCGGTCTTCGGTTGGCCGCCAATTGGCTTCGCTTCACCAAAGCCGAGATTCTCCTTGCCACCGGTCAATGGGAGGAAGGGCTCGAGCTCACCAGTCAAGTTTTGAGCCGTGACGCTGAGAGCGGGGGAAGCCAGGCCGGCATTGGAGCCGCTGGCGTGCGCTCCGTCATGTTGTTCTATCGAGGCCATGGACAGGAAGCCAGAGACCTCCACGGACCGGTTCTTGACTCGGCGCGGGAGATTGCGGACCAGCAAACTCTGGCGCCCGCGCTGGCGTTCTCTGTGGTGATGGCCGACGATGATGGCGACGTGCAGAAGGTACTTGCCTTGGCCGAGGAGTTTGAGGTAGCTACTGCGGACGCCCCCGCCTTTCGTTCATACTTCTTGGGTGATGTTGCCGACGCTTTGGGTAGGCGCAACCACCTCGAGCTTCTCGACCGACTCGTTGCAAGCATTCACCCGAGAAGCGTTACCGGTCAGATTCAGATCGAACGGGGCAAGGGCTCGGCGGCGTTGGCTCGCGGTCTGTGGGCTGCGGCTGCGGAGCACTTCTCCAGGGCAGTCGGTCTTGCGGAACCGGCCGGCCGGGTGCTGGATGCATTGCAGGCCGGCATCGGTCGGGCAAAGGCTCTGGCAGCCTTGGGACGGGGCGAGGAAAGCTCGGCGCTACTGGCCGACTTGCGGCGTACGGCCGATCAGATGGGGGCGGCCAGGCTGCTCAACTCTATTGACGAGATTGGCACCGGGGATTCGACGGCGGTCGCCCACGATGCTTGATGAGCGGTGCTTCCGCTCCCTGAGTCATTCGTTCTAGCTAGGGTCAATTCAAATCGTGAAGAGGAGCATTTATGGACAAGGCCGAGTTCTTACGTAAGACCCCTCTCTTTGCGAGTTCTCCGGACAAGAGCATTGCATCTATCGCAGCTGTGGCTAGGACACGACGGTTCAAGGCTGGCGAGGCAATCATCCGAGAGGGCAGCGAGAGCACCATGGGCTTTTATGTCGTCATCGAAGGAACGGCCAAGGCACAGCGCGGTGAGCATCATCTCGCTGACTACGGGCCGGGCGACTACTTCGGAGAGATCGCACTGCTGTTGGATGACACCCCTCGCACCGCAACAGTTTCTGCGGTTTCCGACGTTGCCGTGTTGGCTGTTACCCGGTGGGATTTCAAGGCTCTGCTCAAGACCAATCCCGAGATTGCCGTCGGTGTGATGGGTGTTCTCGCCCAGCGCCTCGCCGCCACGGACAAGGTGCTCGGCGAGTAGTCGAACCCCAACTGAGACATGCAAAAAGCCCCGCAAATGCGGGGCTTTTTGGATCTTTCTTCGACTCGAAGGCTAGACGGCTACACGGTCCTTGAGACCCTTGGCCGGCTTGAACTTCGCATGCTTCTTGGCCGCGATCTGAATGGTCTCGCCCGTGGCCGGGTTACGGCCGGAACGAGCCTTGGAACGGCTGGTATAGAACTTGCCAAAGCCGCTGATGCTGACCTCGCGATCTGCGTCTAGCTCCACGGCGATGATGCCGCTGCCCGACTCAGAACTGAAAATGATGTCGATGACCTCGGCGGCCTTGGCCTGGCTTAGGTCAGCCTTCTTGGCGAGCTTCTTCGCCATCTCCGTCTTGTTCACAGTGGAACTCCCTATCTTGACGAACCTTCGGGATGTGTTTCCCCGCTTTGCAAGCGACCAAGCTACACCGAAAACCCGCACAAACAGTGGATTTTTGCGCGACTTGGCTGGATATCCCAGTTCCTACGAAATGGGTTCGAATCGCGCTTGGAAGAACCGGAGCGACTCGGGCTCGTAGGTGAAGCGCAGGCCGCCGACGGCTTCGGGATTCTCGACAACGTCGATGACGGCCTCAGCGGTGACGTCCATGTGGGCCTGGGTGTAGACCCGGCGCGGGATCGTGAGCCGTACCAGCTCGAGCTTCGGATAGTTGTGGTCGCCTGTGGCCTTGTTGCGGCCGGCGGAGACGATGCCGCGCTCCATGCCCCGCACCCCCGATTCGACGTACAACGCCGCAGTGAGCGCCTGGGCCGGGAACTGGTCGTGAGGGATGTGAGCGAGGATCGCTTTGGCGTCGAGGAACACGCCGTGACCTCCGACGGGGCGGATGATCGGAACACCAGCCTTGATGAGGCTGTCGCCCAGGTACTCAACCTGACCGATACGGGCGCGGACATGGTCGTCTGTGTCCACCATCTCGCGGATGCCACGAGCCAGTGCCTCCATGTCGCGGCCCGACATGCCGCCGTATGTGTGGAGGCCCTCAAACGCCACCAGAAGCGCCCGGGCCTGCTTGGCGAGCTCAGGATCGCGCAGAGCGAGGAAGCCGCCGATGTTGACCAGATTGTCTTTCTTCGACGAGACGGTCGCGCCGTCGGAGTACGAGCAGATCTCCTTCATGATCTCGGCGACGCTCTTGTTCTCGTACCCGGCCTCGCGTTGCTTGATGAACCAAGCGTTCTCGACTGCCCGGGTTGCGTCGAGCATGACGAGAATTCCGTGTTGGTGGCAGAGATCGTGCGTTGCCTTGAGATTGGCCATCGAGAGCGGCTGGCCGCCGGCCATGTTGACGTTTGTCTCCACGGAGATATAGGGGATCTTGTCTCCGCCGACCTCGTCGATCAGCGTCTGGAGCTTGGCTAGATCTACGTTTCCCTTGAACGGGTGGAGGCTCGTGGGGTCGTGGGCCTCGTCGATGATCACATCGACGAACTTGCCACCGGCGTGTTCCTGGTGGAACCGGGTGGTGGTGAAGTACATGTTGCCGGGGACGTAGTCGCCATCCTTGATGAGGATCTGGCTGAGGATGTGCTCGGCGCCTCGACCCTGATGGGTGGGGACGAGCTCCTCGTATCCGTAGATGTCTTGAACGGCGTTGACCAGGTTGTAGAAGCTCTTGCTCCCTGCATACGCCTCGTCACCGATCATCATCCCGGCCCACTGGTTGTCCGACATGGCCGAGGTGCCGGAGTCGGTCAGCAGGTCGATGTAGACGTCGTCTGCCCGCAATAGGAACGAGTTGTAGCCGGCTTCGCTGATGGCGGCGATGCGCTCCTCGCGGGTTGTCATCCGGATCGGCTCAACGACCTTGATCTTCCACGGTTCGGCCCAGCTGCGACGGCTCATACGACTGCCCTTCGTCTCTGCGCCACATATTCGGCGCTTTCTTCGATGATCTGGCTTTGATAATATGAATCCTGCGGACATCGTCAAGATCAAGCGAAAGGTATTCGCCCAATGCTGGGAATTCCGATGCTCGACCGAACAGATCGCGCCATCGTGGCCCTTCTCCAGGACAATGCGCGCCTGTCCAACAAGGAGATCGCGGGCAGGGTGGGCATTGCCCAATCAACTTGCTCGGAGCGGATCCGGCGTCTCGAGAACGCAGGGGTCTTCCGTGGATTCCATGCCGACATCGATCCCGCCGTGGTGGGGGTGGGGTTGCAGGCGATGATTGCGGTCCGTCTCCACCGTCATGAGACCACTCAGGTAGCTCGATTCCGCGAGTATGCCGAGCACCTCCCCGAGGTCGTTGCGTTCTATCACATGGCCGGGACCAACGACTTCCTGGTCCATGTCGTTGTCCGCGACTCGGACCATCTCCGCGACATCGCCATGGGAGCATTCACCGCCCAACCCGAGGTTGCCCACATCGAGACATCAATCATCTTCGAGCACACCCCCTTCCGCAGGCTGCCCGACTACGCCTGATTGGAGCCGGAGGCTGCAAATCAGGTTCGAGTTCGATTGATCTCGGGCCCGGGTGCCAATCAGTCCTCCGGTAGCGGGGGGAATGTACCCGGCGAAGCCGGGGGTACGGGGGCTCGTGGGCGCCTTCGACGGTTTTTACCGTCGGCTGTGAGGCAGCTCGTAGTAGGGGAGCTGCAGCACGGGTTCGAGTCCCAGTTTCTGGGCAAGTTGGTACGAGGGCTCATTTTCCGTGCGGCACGACCATACCGGGATGAGCCCGTTCTCGAGGCAATGGTGAATCATGCGGGCGCAGGCTGCTCGTGCGTATCCACGGCCCCGATACTGAGGCGCCGTCTCCACTCCGATCTCGAGGTAGGTCTCGTCGAGGTAGGAGGAGAATCCGATTGCAGCGGGCTCGCCATTATCGACGACGAAGTAGCCGGTGCCACTGTCGAGAAATTCTGCTGTGGTGTTCCAGAATTGAGTGGGGATCACCGACCCGTCGAACCGTGCGAGCAGATCGGGGGTACAAGGGACAGTCGGCAGACCTTCATTCCCGGGAAAGCGGGCAAGAAACCGCGACCGATTGAACCAGAAGTTGGTCCTGCCCCATCGGGTCAGCCGCTCTGCTGCGGTGAGAGGGTCGAGCAAATCGGTCCAATCGAGCGGGTATACCTGAAGCCATTCGGGGCTGGTGCGGGCACCGGGGTCGGCGAGCATGTCGACGAGTTCCGATCTGAATCGCTCATCCTCGCCGTACCCAATAACCCAAGACATCCCGCACTTGTGTTTGACGTATACGGTGGTTGGCTGTGGCGAGTCGACAAAGACGTCACCGGAGATCCTGCCGGCGAGGACGGCCTTCGCCATCAGCACATTGAATGGTGCGTCGGCCAGAAGTCCCGCCGCCGTTGCGTAGCGTTCGGGCTCGAGTCTCAACATGGGCCGGAGACTACATCCGAACATGGGGCTCGGATCCGCGGCGCAACGTACAATCCCCCCATGAGAATTGTCCTTGTCGGTCCCGGTCGGGCGGGAATGTCGCTGGCCATTGCCGCAGCAGCAGAACATGACGTCGTAGCTGTGGTCGGCCGTAGCTTCGACTCAGCGCAGCGGGGCGCCTCCATCGTTGGGGCGACTCCGCTCACCATCAACGAAGAGCTCCCCGCCGCGGAGCTGCTCATCATTGCCACCCGGGACTCCGTCATCGGTGCGGTCGCCGCGAAGCTAGCCAAGAATGGAATGGACATGGGTGCTGCGGTCCACCTGTCCGGGCTGACTTCGGTCGCGGCCCTTGCTCCTCTTGCTGAGCTTGGCATGGAGACAGGGTCATTCCACCCCCTGCAGACTCTGCCCACCCCCGAGGCCGGTGCAGCTCGTCTCGCCGGTGCGTACATAGCCATCACAGCCCAAGCCGATCTTCGCGCTCAACTCGAGGAGTTCGCCGCAAGCCTTGGAGCGACGCCTTTCCCACTGGACGACGCCAATAAGCCCGTCTATCACGCCGCCGCAGCTGCGGCCGCCAACTTCCCCCTGGCTGCGCTCACAATGGCATCGGATCTCTTTGCGGCCGCGGGCGTCCCGTGGGATGCGGTGCGGCCTCTTGTCGAGGCAGTGGTCGCCAACGCCTTTGATCTCGGGCCACGTGCGGCATTGACGGGACCAGTGGCCCGCGGTGACGTCGGAACCGTCACCGCCCAGCTCCAGGCAGTCGCCTCGAGCAACCCGGAATGGGCAACGACCTTCGCCAGGTTCGTCGAGTCGCTGGCCGCACTTACCGGGCGATCGGAGCAATTCGAACCTGTGCTCAACAACGAGGAACAATGAGAATCACAACGTCATTTGCCGAGACCAGGCAGCTCTGTTCCGGCTCAGTCGGTCTCGTCCCGACAATGGGCTTCCTCCACGAGGGACATCTATCGCTGATTGAGGCGGCCCGCAAGCAAAGCGACACCGTGGTGATGTCCCTATTCGTCAATCCGCTTCAGTTCGACCGTGAAGACGACCTCGTCCGGTATCCCCGCGACGTCGAACGCGACGTCGCACTGGCCGCGGCTACCGGCGCCGACATCGTCTTCGCTCCCGAGGTCGAAGAGATGTACCCCGGCGAGCAGCTGACCCGGGTAATCGTCAAAGGTCTGAGTGACGAGTTGGAGGGGCCGAATCGACCGGGACACTTCGAAGGCGTTGCCACTGTTGTCGCCAAACTGTTCGCCGGGATCCGGCCTGATCGCTCTTTCTTCGGGCGCAAGGACGCTCAGCAGCTCGCCATCGTCAGACGAATGGCTACCGACCTCTCCATGCCGACGGATGTCATAGGAGTCCCCATTGTCCGCGAGGGCGACGGATTGGCGCTGTCGAGTCGCAACATCTTCCTTTCCGCCGACGAGCGGTCCGCGGCGCTCGAGCTGAGCCGGGGCCTGATGCGGGCAGCCGATGCGATAGAGGCGGGTGAGCGCGAGGCCAAGGCCATCACCAACGACGTCTATTACGAACTCAGCGACGCCCTCGAAGTTGAATACGTCACGTTGGCAGGGCAGGATCTGGTGCAACCGCTGACAACGCTGGATCGACCTGCCTTCCTGGCTCTGGCCGCATGGGCGGGCCAGACCCGACTCATCGACAACGTGCACCTCGACGCGGTTGAGGGCGGGTACGTCGCCGATCGGGGGACCCGGCTCGGCGAGACGAGCGTGCTCTATGCGACAGGAGAGAATTGATGCTGCTCACCATCGACATCGGCAACACCCAGACCGCCCTCGGTCTTCTCGATGGCGACGAAGTGGTGGCGCACTGGCGGCTGACCACAGACGCTGAGCAGACGGAAGACGAACTGCGAATTTCGCTGTTCGGGCTCTTCGAGCTCGAGCGGTACAAGCTGGCAGATATCTCGGGTGTTGCCGTATCCAGTGTTGTCCCTGCGCTCACCGCCGCGTTCCGCACAGTGGGTCATTCCATCACCGAAGGACCGGTTGTCGTTGTGGGCCCTGGCGTCAAGACTGGAATGCCGATCCTCATCGACAACCCTCGTGAGGTCGGCGCCGACCGCATCGCCAACGCGGTTGCGGCCCGGGAACGGTACGGCACGCCTGTGGTCGTGGTTGACTTCGGGACGTCCACCAATTTCGACGTCGTTTCGGTCAATGGCGAATACCTCGGTGGTGTTATCTCGCCGGGGCTGCACATCGCCACCAACGCTCTGATCTCGGGGACGGCGGCCCTGCGGCGTGTCGAGTACGTTCCGCCCCGGTCGCCCATCGGCAAGGGGACCGTCGAGGCAATCCAGAGCGGCGCCCTCTACGGGCACGCCGGACTTGTCGATGGGATCATGGAACGTGTCGTCGGTGAGCTCGGCGGCGAAGTCACCCGGATTGCGACAGGCGGCCTGGCCTCTACCATCGTCCCCCATTGCTCGAGCGTCGCCATCATCGACGAATACCTGACGCTCGAGGGACTCCGCAAGATCTATGAATTGAACACCACATGACAGACGAACCAGAGACCCAGGAACCAAGCCCCGAGGGAGGCTTGGCCGACCATCCCCTGACCGCACAGCGGCTCGCCAAACACGAGGCGACGCTGGCCGACGAGGGATATCCCTATCGCTTCGATCGCTCCAAGTACGCCGCGGAGCTGCACGAGGCATTTGGATCACTCGAACCCGGCACCGAGACAGAGGATCGGGCCGATGTAGCCGGACGGCTCATGGCGATGCGTCGCATGGGCAAGCTGATTTTTGCCGTCCTTCAGGACACAACCGGCAAGATCCAGCTGTTCGTCGACAAGCGCACCCTTGGCGACGAAGGGTTCGGCGCTTTCGATGACCTCGGCATCGGCGACTGGGTCGGCGCATCCGGCGTTGTCATCACCACCAAGAAGGGGGAGGTGAGCGTTCGCATCGATCGCTTCGAGCTGTTGTCCCGAGCCCTGCGACCTCTGCCCGACAAGTGGCATGGGCTCCAGGACACGGAGATGCGCAGCCGCCGTCGCTACGTCGACCTCATGGTCAATGAGGACGCGCGCAAGACCGCAGTGATGCGGGCCAAGATCGTCAGTGAACTGCGTCACCAATTCGAGGCTCGCGGCTACATCGAGGTGGAGACACCGGTTCTGCTCAATCAAGCTACCGGTGCGCTGGCTAAACCGTTCCAGACCCACCACAACGCACTCGAACAGGACATGTTCTTGCGGATCGCCACCGAGCTGTATCTGAAGCGGCTCGTCGTGGGCGGGCTCGAGCGTGTGTTCGAGATCGGGCGAATCTTCCGCAACGAGGGCATCGACTCCACTCATAACCCCGAGTTCACGATGCTCGAGTCGTACGAAGCTTTCGCCGACTACAACGACATCATGGACATGGTTGAAGAGATGATTCGCGCCTGTGCCGTCGTCGCAACCGGCTCGACCGAAATCACCTATCAGGGTCGGACCCTCGATCTCGGCAAACCCTTCCGGCGGGTGCGGATGGTCGATCTCGTCGCCGAGGCGACGGGGGAGGAGATCAACTTCGATCGCCCCATCGCGGAGCTGCGAAATACCGCAGAGAAGCATGGCATCGATGTCGATGGCACCTGGGGTCACGGCAAGCTCATCGACCAGCTCTTCGAGGCGCTCGTCGCCGACGAGATCTGGGAGCCGACGTATGTCCTGGATCACCCCAAGGAAGTCTCGCCACTGGCTCGGGAGCATCGGGATGACGTCAACCTCACAGAGCGCTACGAGCTGTTCATCGCCGGCGCCGAGTATGCGAATGCCTTCTCGGAGTTGAACGACCCGCTCGACCAGCGCCGCCGTTTCGAAGCACAGGCTCTGGCCCGCGCCGAAGGTGACGAGGAGGCCCACCCGATCGACGAGGACTACATCCTCGCCCTCGAGTACGGCCTACCGCCGACAGGTGGCCTCGGCATCGGCGTCGACCGTCTGGTGATGCTGCTGACCGATCAGCACCACATCCGCGAGGTCATTCTCTTCCCGACCCTCAGGCCGGAGGCCTAGACGCTTCGGGCGCTGCTGGAGTCGCGAGGTCGGAGGTGATCCCGCCGGAAGTGGAGATTGGTAGCCTGATGGCAGCGTACGAAAGGCTGTCATGACGGTCACTGCTCCATACGGATCATGGGAATCGCCGATAACGATCTCGATGCTCACGGAGGCCGGGACGCCGGTCGGAGGAGTGACGACCGACGGCGGTGATCTGTACTGGACCGAATCTCGTGCCCGCGAAGGCGGTCGCACCGCCATTGTGCGCAAGGACGCCCATGGTGTTGTGTCTGACGTTGTCCCGGAAGGGTTCAACTCCCGGTCCCGGGTCCATGAGTACGGCGGTGGATCGTATGCGGTCCGAGATGGCGTTCTGATCTCGTGTGATTTCGTCGATCAACGGGTTTATCGCATCGAAGATGGCGTGGCGACGGCTGTCACCCCTGCGCCGAAGATCCCTGCTGGTCGTCGATACGGCGACTTCGAGTTCCACGGTGATCGTGTGATCTGCGTGCGGGAGAAACACAAGGAGGGTCAGGAGGCCGTCAACTCGCTGGTCGGCTTCCCGCTGGATGGCTCCGACAAGCCTCGCGTCATTACCAAGGGCCACGACTTCTATGCCTCTCCTCGGGTGAGCCCCGACGGAGCTCGTCTCGCTTGGCTGTCATGGGACCACCCCAACATGCCCTGGGACGGGACGGAGCTGTGGTGCGCGGCACTTGCCGAGGACGGCTCCATCTCGGAGCCCGAGCTGGTGGCCGGCGGGCCGAACGAGTCGATCTTCCAGCCCGAATGGTCCCCGGATGGCCGGCTTCACTTCGTCTCTGATCGCACCGGGTGGTGGAATCTGTTCCGTCTCGTGGACGGTCACTTAGAGGCAGTGCATCTGATGGACGCAGACTTCGGCCTTCCGCAGTGGGGCCTCGGCATGAGCCGCTATGGATTCCTGCCCAATGACAGGATTGTTGCCGTGTACGTCGAGGATGGTCTTGACCGAATCGGTGTTCTGGAAGGCGATTCGCTCCTGCCGGTTCCCACACCGTACGACCACATCGGGTACTCGCTTTCCACGTGTGGGGATCAGGTGTTCACCACGGCGGGCAGCGGGTCGGCGCCGATGGCCGTCGTTCGTCTCGATATGGACACAGAGGCCATCAAGGTCGTCAAGAACAGTCTCGAGATCGACCTCGAACCGGGACTGCTGAGCCTGCCGGAACCGATCGAGTTTCCGACAACCGACGATGCCGTCGCCCACGCCTTCTACTACCCGCCTCGCAACCAGGGGTTCGTGGCGCCGGCGGCGGAGAAGCCACCGCTGCTGGTAATCAGCCATGGGGGACCGACGGCACGGACGTCGCCGGAGCTTGATCTCGGGATTCAGTTCTGGACCTCGCGCGGCATCGCCGTTGTCGACGTCAACTATCGCGGTTCGAGCGGCTACGGCCGGGAGTATCGGAATGCTCTGCGCGGCCGGTGGGGCGTGGTTGATCTCGACGACTGCATCAACGCCGCGGTGTTCCTTGCCGATGCCGGGCATGTGGATGGAGACCGGATGGCGATCCGTGGCGGCAGCGCCGGCGGATACACCACGCTTTGTGCCCTTGCTTTTGCCGATGTTTTCGCCGCGGGAGCTTCGTACTTTGGTGTTGGTGATCTCGCCGCCCTCGCCGCCGACACTCACAAGTTCGAGTCGCGCTACCTCGACAGCATGATCGGTCCCTATCCCGAGGCCGCCGATCTCTACGAGGAGCGGTCTCCACTGGCAAATGTGGACGGGTTCTCCTGCCCGGTCATCCTTCTCCAAGGGCTCGACGACCGTGTGGTGCCCCCGGCGCAGGCGGAAGAAATCGTTGCGGCCCTCGACGCCAAGGGCATCCCTCACGCCTATGTGGCGTTTGCGGGCGAGGGTCATGGGTTCCGGAAGGCCGAGAACATCGAGCGTGCCCGCGAAGTGGAGTTCTACTTCTACTCCCGGGTGTTCAGGTTTGATCCCGCTGATGACCTCGAGCCGGTCGAGATCATCCACGAGGCCGCCCTCGACGGAGCGTGATCACTCGGGCTGGGCTTCGACCTGCCAGGACTTCTTCGACTTGAAGATCCCGTATGCCACCAGACCGAGCGGCACCTGGAGCAGATAGCTGAGCGCCCGGTAGATCAATACCGCGGCGACAACCAGTGACTCTTCGCCACCGGCGACGACAAGCGCAGCGGCAAGACCCACTTCGACGATGCCGAGGTTGCCCGGTGTTATCGGGACTGCGGTGACGAGCCGCACTACGGCAAATGCGGCGAGAGCCTCGGGCCCACTGACGGCGGTCGCAGGCACGCCCATATGGCGAAGCGACATGAGCAGCAGCGCGAAGAGCGAGAGATGGCTAATCAGAGTCGCGGTCGTAATGGCCAGCCAGCGTCTCCGCAGTAGATCGATGCTCTGTGCCCGGAACTTGGCCAGTCCGTCGGCCCAACCCGTGAAGGGACCCAGCTTGAAGGGGCGGGCCAATCGCGACGCGGCGGCACCGAGCTTCTCACCGGCGATACGGGCGATGCTCTCATTCGAGAGGATCAGTGCCAGCAGCACAACAGCACCTGCAAGTACGGCAATGCCGGTGACCGCAGCCGACTGCAGCGCCGGGTTGCTCGACCCACCGATGGTGAGGATCGCCAGGGCGACGACCGGCAGGCCCAGCTTCACGAAGGTGTTCCACAGGCCCGTGACCACTGAGGCGATGGCTACCGAGCCCGAACTGAAACCGAACGAAGAGAACATGGTGTAGGTGACACCAACGCCGATGGCACTGCCGGCAGGGAGCGTGTTCGAGACGGCGGTTGAGATTTGGCCGACCACGAAGGCGCGTAGCAGGGTGAGGCCGGGGAGAGCCGACAGGATTATGAATTGATAGGTGAGGACGTTCCACGCCGCCGCAAGCAGCAGGCTCGTCGTTTCCATCCACGTGAGCGACTGGATCGCAGTCCACACCTCACCGAAGTCGGCCATTGCCGGGAGAACGCCGACGAGTAGCCCGGCGATGAGTCCCAGCGATGCGGCGATCCCCAGCCAGCGGCGCCAGCGGGGCTTCGGTCCGGGTGACGATTCTTCGGCGGTCATCCTGCGAGTGTAGGAACGGCTGATGGAACGTGAGTCCGCTGCCCTCGCCAAGAAGAGGAGGATCCGTCCTCCCGGATTCGGTCATGTCGATGTTCTCAGCGGCACTCGGTGAAGTAGCGGATCTCGTTGTCGACTAGGGCGTAGGTGCTTGTCGCTTCGAAGTGCTGACCCTGGAAGTCGAATTCGACCGGGACGTTGATGATCTCGACCTCGACTCCCTGGACCGACTGTGCGACGGGCGTCCCGGCCGGACCCGTCGCCTCGTAGTTCTCGAGGATGGCTATCTCACGTTCCACGAATGCTCTGCACAGGTCTGCTCCAAAGGCATCGGTGACGATGGGGTGCAGTCGGTTGTAGAGAAACTCGATGTCGTCGCTGTCGAGTGCCTCACGAAATAGGGCCAGGAAAGCTTCGACAGTCTCGACGGGTGCGGCAGTGGTCGTGGTCGTGGTCGTGGTCGTGGTCGTCGTCGTGGTCGTAGTCGTAGTCGTAGTCGTAGTCGTGGCCGGAGGAGCCGCGGTGGTGGTCGTCTCGACTTCGGCGGGGATTGTGGTTGGTTCCGCCGGACTTGGCTCGGTAGTGGCAGTGCTCGCCGCAACCGCTTCCTCGTCAAAGTCGCCGGTCAGCAGCCAGACGAGGCCGCCGAGGGCGATCAAGCCCCCGACGATCATCATCAAGATCCCGGTGCGAGGATTCACTAGACGAGCTTCCATGATTTGTAGCCGCCGCCGGTGGGTGGTTCGCGGCGATCGGCTGTCGTTGGGTCCCGTTGGATCCGGAACGACTTGCCGTCAACTTCGATGGTGGTGACCGCGGCATCGAACTTGAGCTTGAACTTCGGGCTGCAGCCGCAATCGCCGTGACCGCCGCAACCATTTTCCGCACAGTTCTTGGCGAGCATCGCACCGTCGAGATCGATAGCGTGGGTGATGTCCGAGTCGATGTGAGTGCTGACCCGCTCTGTTGTCGGCCACACGTGGACGGGAACCAGCTGGGCGCTGTCGAGCTCGTACTCGCTGACGATCCACATCACGAACTCGTCGCTATTGACGACGCTGGTGTTCGTGTCGCCCCCGTGATGCTCATAGGTGGCCCGGTCGCGCATGTCGTGGTCGTGTCCATCCCAAAGCGGCTTGAGCTGATGCTCGATCCCGGCATCTTCGCGATCGACCGGGTCAAGCTCGGCGCGCCGGCGCATCAATCCCTCGATCTCGTCGATGTCGGTACCGATGGTGTCGCCGAACCAGTAGTTGAGGTCGCCCCACACCTCTCCCCAGCTCCACCCAAAGGCATTGAGTTCAACGGGACACTCAGCTGCGGGGGCATCGTTGGTGCATTCTTGCGTTGCCATCACATCGAGCGTGCTGCTGCCCCAGCCCTTGTACGTGTTCTCGTACTCGGGACAGCCGGCTTCGAGATCGACCTCGACACGAGTGATCTCGGAGTGTTCGAGATGAACTGCAACCTCGGGTGGCTCGTCACCCTGTCCGATTTGATAGAACTCCTCGTCGGGTGCCAGGTCGGCCTGTTCGGTGGGGTCGCCCAGGCCCTGCATCCAGTCAAGTCGGCCGCGGGGCCCGCTTCTGGTCGACGCGTTACCGTTGAGATTCAGCCCCTGCCACGCGAAGTTGTAGTCCGGGATGTAGAGCCGCCCATCGCCGGCGTCCTGCCTCGCCTTGGCGGCCTGAACATGGCGCTTGATCCGGGTCCGCACCTTGATTCTGTAGACACAGCATTCGTGGCTCTGGAAGTGCGCCTTCTTGAGTGGCACCCACTTCGCGCCGTCGTGGAAGTACAGCGACCAGTCGCAGCTCTGATGCTCGACTTCCTCCCCATAGATCGCAGGCACAGGTGTGTCCCGAGGGTCGTCATCATCGGGCTCTTCCTCACCGCCACCGTCGGTACCCGTGCCGGGACGCGGTCGTTCCCGGGTCCGGTGATAGACCCAGTACCCACCGACGATGATGGCGATACCGCCGATCATGATGATGATCGGCACCCACTCTCGGAAGGAGCCGCTCTCGAGGTTGCCGCCACCGGCGAGCGTTGTCTCTGTCGGGGCTGCAGTTGTCTCTACAACGGCTGCGGTGGTGGTTGTTGCCTCGGTAGTGGCCGGCGCCTCTGTTGTCTCTGCAGGAGCCTCCGTGGTCGTGGTCTCCGCCGGCGGTTCGACGAAGCAGCAGTAGGTGTTGGGCGTGAACGCAGTGTTGGTGCGGATGAGCGGGAACGTCTCCGGCGTCCTGCCTTCTCGCTCCGGGTAGGTTGCGACGAAGCCGGGGCTGAACGGTGACTCGGCCCAATGCAGATGTAGTCCGTAGCCCAGTTCGGACAGCGGGCCATCTTGGGCGAGGAAACCACTGTCAACGCCGACGAACATCATGTTCCCGGTCCGGTAAACGAAGCCGGGGAAGTCCTCCATGGCAAAGCCGCTGCCATCGAAGCGGTAGGCGGTCAGTGCGAATGGATCCGGGTTGTACGTGACGGTTGGCATCAGGAATCCGCCCTCCCAGGTATCACCGGGGAAGTCCGACATCCAATACGGAACATCGGGACGGGAGAACACGACGCCTTCGTTGATGGCAAGACCCGCGTCGAGGTTGACCGGGCTGTCGAACTCGAACCACAGCAGCGTGACGTCCTGACCGGGCACGATGCCACCTCCGCTCTCTAGATAGAGCGTGTCGGCGGTCATGGTCCCGCTGAGCGGCATGTCGGGGCGGACGTCAAACCTCACCTGGGCACTTCCGGTACCAATCAGGCTGGTGCCCGCCGGCCTGATGATCGGGACTCCCGAGATGTCATCGCCAAAGGCGTACTCGTTTGCGGTCACAGGCACCGTCATGCCACGCAGCAGTTGCCCTTCAACGTTGTTGAACCCGAGCGTCTGTACGCCGGGGAGCGCAGCGAGATCGGCGAGATCCGCCGGGTTGGAGCCAAGCTGCAGGTCATCGGCGTCGATGACCTGAATCGGTGACGGCGTGTCCTGAGCAACCGCGCCCGGAATCGCCAGGCCAACAATCATCAGCAAACTGATCCCGAATGCGAGTCGCCGGTAGCGTCGCAATCCGCGCGCATATACCGCCATTTGAACCCTCCCCAATCTGTCGTCCCTCCGAAGGTACCGGGCGGATGGCGGGAATGGGCTGCCAATGAGTCCCATGACCCATAAGTGGGGATCCTGCAACTGGTACCTTGGGTACATGGACCGCCGCAGCTTTCTCCTCGTCGTCGTTGTCCTCGCAACACTCGTATCGGCGTGTACTTCATCGACCGACGAGCCCACCACGACCGGTGAGCCTGTAACGACGGCCATCACCGTCGCCCCGACGACTTCAGCAGCACCATCGGTCAACGATGACGACAAGCTCAATCTGGTGCTGATGTGGCATCAGCACCAACCGTTGTACCCCAAAGACGAGACGGGTGTCGTCAGCCGGCCGTGGACCCGGGTGCATGCCACCAAGGATTACTACGACATGGCGGCGCTTGTGGCCGCCTACCCGGACCTTCATGTCACCTTCAACCTCACTCCCGTGCTCATGCAGCAGATCGAGGAGATGACCCGGGGGACCAAGGACATCTACTGGACGACGACCGAGATCCCCGCCGATGAGCTGACCGACGACGAGAAGACGTTCATCATCGAACGCTTCTTCGATACCAATTCGCAGATCGTGGCTCGATTCCCCCGCTACCAGGAGCTGATCGAGCAACGCGATCGGCCGAACAGCTTCTCGACGACCGATCTCCGAGATCTTCAAGTGCTGTTCAACCTCGCCTGGACCGACCCCTCGTTCCTTGCCGAAGAGCCGCTGGCGTCGCTTGTGGCCAAGGGCCGCAACTTCACCGAGGATGACAAGACGACCGTGCTGTCCGAGCACGAGCGGATCATCGCCGGAGTCCTGCCGCTGCACGCTGAGCTGTGGCGGAACGGCCAGATCGAGGTGACGACGACACCGCTGGCACATCCGATTCTGCCATTGATTGCCGACACGTCTCTGGCAACGGTGGGGGACCCGACGGCACAACTTCCCAACAACCGTTTCCGGCAGCTCCCCGACGCCGTTGAGCATGTCAGGCGTGGTCTTGATGAGGCCGAGCGGCTGCTGGGCCGGCGTCCGACGGGGATGTGGCCGGGAGAGGGCTCGGTGGCGCAATTGGTGATGAACGTGTTCGACGCTGGTGGCGTCGAATGGGTAGCGACTGGAGAGGACGTGCTGGCCAAGACGCTCGACATCGGCAGTTTCACCCGAGATAGCAACGATCTCATTGAGCAAGCCGACACGCTGTATGCGATGTACGAGGCGCAGACTTCTGGCAACGGTGTTGCGATGTTCTTCCGTGATGTGGTCCTGGCCGACCGCATTGGTTTTGAGTATTCCGGAACTCCGGCCGATGAGGCGGCCGATGACTTCATGTCTCGTCTCGGTGACATCAACGACGCCCTGGATGCGGCCGATTTGAATAGGCCCAAGGTGGTCACCATCGTGGTGGACGGCGAGAACGCCTGGGAGCACTATCCCAACGACGGCATCGACTTCCTCAACGCGCTGTACAGCCGGCTATCTGAATCAGACTTCGTGAGGACGACGACACCCAGCGAGCTCTTGGCCCAGTATCCGGACGCACCTGAGGCGCTCCCTGATGTTTTCCCGGCCTCGTGGTTCCAGCCGAATTTCGCCACGTGGATTGGCGAGGAAGAGGAAGCTACGGCTTGGGACTATCTGTTCAAGGTCCGTAGCGACTTCGGTGTTGCTCAGCGCAGCGGTGATTATGACGAAACGGCGATCGAAGCCGCGTTCGAGTTGATGCTGTTCGCCGAGGGGT
>SWCD01002758.1_pt1 | contig 18116 bp, 16 predicted proteins | sample 4693011 | NCBI WGS metagenome assembly SWCD01 (sample SAMN10267278, study PRJNA491770) | bioreactor metagenome | isolation source: DHS bioreactor inoculated with marine | place: Japan: Omine Ridge, Nankai Trough | reverse complement strand
CCCCCCTTGTGATTGCGCGTCGAGACGCCCCCCACAATCCGTTTTCCTTCCCCCGATCCAACCAGGCGCCGACAGCGCGGCGCCCTCCAATGCGCAACCACCGTCCGCATCAAATCACCGACCACGGCCCCGGATTCAACCCGTCAAAGCCCCCTTCGGGCTCAGGGAATGTCCGGATTCCACAGACTGTCTGCCCCCCCCCTCTCACTCCGAAAGCACCCGCAATCCGACCTCCGTCTTCCCACCCGATTCCACGGTGACGCGCTGCCAATCCGTCACCCGCTGGGAGACCTTTGCTCTCCCCCGCGTGCTCTCCCTGGACACACTCACCAGGTACTCTCCCGGCACGAGCCCGCAGAGAACCCCCCTGTCGCCGGACAGGGGTTCCCTCCGCGGCCCGAACAACCCCCCGGACAGGATCAGGGTCGCCCCCTCGAGGCTCTCCTTCTTCCCGGCCATGACGCTCACGGAAAGCTCCCCGTCCGCGATGCCGAGATCGAGATCCCCCAACTCAAGGAGGCCGGTGCCCTCCGGCTGATCTTCGATCGAGGTCACGGGAAGGTAGAAGTTCCCCTTCTGGGCGCAGATCCACAGGTCCCGGGGAGGACAGCTCTCGAACTCGAAGGTGCCGTCGGAACCGGTCACAACCCTCCGCCGGCCGAAGAACTTCGCCTCGTCCTCGACTCCCATCGCATGGAGCGCCCCGGGAGAGAAACTCCGGTCGGACCAGAAGGGGTCGTAGAAGAGCAGAATCCCGCAATCCTCCACCGCCGCGCCGTCCTCGTCGATGACGCGCCCGGTGATGTTCCGCCCCTGCACCAGCACCACATCGATCAGGAGTTCATGGTTCGAGACGAGATCGACGCGGGATTCGGACCAGGTCCACCCGGGAAGCCGGGCGCTCAGGCTGTAGATGCCGGGCTGCAATCGTTCGATCACCAGGGTCGGCTTTCCGACCTTGACGAAGTAGGGGACCGTGCGGCCGTTCGGAAACATCAAGTCAACTCGAGTATGCTCCCGGTGGTCGCTGATGGCGGGGTTGTCCCGAAAGGAGAGAGTCAACTTCCGGCGACTCTCCTCGGCCGGTTTCACCGGGAAGAGGAGGAGCCCGGACTGGGGTGACACCTCGAAGGTGCCCTCTTTCCACCCCCGGGCGGCGGCGCCGGGGTTCACGACGAAGCTCAGCCGAGCGGGCAGGGAGACCTCCTTCTCGAGAGACAATGTGAAATCTCCGGTCTCGTCGGTCTTTCCTCGCCGGACCACCCGCCCCTCCGGAGTTCTCACCTCCACCGGGAGATCCGGCACACCCATGGATCCGCCGTGCACGACACTTCCACAGAGGTCGCCCCACGGTGAAGGGACGGCCTCCGATTCCGTGGCGACCAGCACCTCGGAGTCCGCGAACGGGCCCGCGAGAGTCGACACCCGCGTTTCCGGGGCCCCCTCCGGTCGCAAAAGGTCCGGCTGCTCCGTCGACTGATTGATGTACCAGGCGAACAGCAGGAGGATCCCGACGAAAAGAACGGCCGGCCACAGGAACCGGCGCAGTCCGGAATTGGACATGATGACCTCCCCATTCACTGAACTCATCCTTTGAAAGCATCTCATATCCGCCCACGTCATGGAAGTCGCGGGAGGCGCCCGCCGCCCACCGGAGGAGAACATCCCGGCGGGCGACGGGGTGATGCGAAGGCCTACTCCGGCCAATCCCGGGGTCCATCGAAGGCCCCTTCCGGCCGACCCTCGGGCGCGGAGGGAGGCTCGTCGAGGTCCTCGACGGGGTTCGGCTCGCTCTCTTCCGAGTCGCAGTCGTAGAGGGTCACATCCCGGGAGAAGATCACGGTGCATACGGGCACGTCGATTTCGACGTCCGGGATGATCATGCCGAGGGCACGAAATCCCCTGAGCGTGGTCACGGTCACGACGGTGCTCGTGCATTCGCAGGACGCATGGGCCAACGGAAGACCGAGATTGCCATACTCCGCGTGTCCCTTCACTTTCGAGAAACCGCGGTAACGGACCTGCACCTCGGTCCCGATGGCGTGATTGGCGTCGCTGCCGGAGAAGACAGCCTGGTCGGAGTTGTTCGTCCGGGTGACGGTCCCGGATGAGATCTTCAGGCCCACCGGCCAACCGACCGTCACCTCCGCGCCGGAGCCCTCGTCATCCACCGCGACGGCCGCCTTCCCCTGCATGTTGAGATCGCCGAACACGGCGTAGGCCCCCTGCGTCGATCCCCAGGCACCGGTGAATACGCCGCTGGCGGAGGCCTCCGCGGTGATCTGGGAGCCCTCGCCGATCTGGCAGAAGCCGGACCAGGCATAGGTGAAGCTCGCGCAGGGACGGAGCACCCGCAGGCCGACGGTGCAGTCCGCCTCACACGTGGCGGTGCCGTCCTCCGTCTCCGAAAAACCAACCAGACCCAGCAGGATTCTCGTCACCGAGGCCTTGAGTTCCCCCTCGGTGTAGGTCGCCCCCGCGGAACAGGACATCATTTCCGCGTTGCCGACGGGTTTCGGCGCGTTCGAGTTGTCGTACACATAAGGCACCCAGGTGCCCGCGAAGACCGGACTCCACATCAGGACCAGCAGGGTCGCCACGAGCACCCCGGCTCCCACATTCCATCTCATCATTCCCTCCCCTTTCATCCGACTTTCGAACAGAACTGATTTCCACCCCACCTGATGGGATGGACGGAAACGGCCGGGTTCACACCACGGGCAAACAGGGCCGGGAAGGAAGACGCGCGAGAGGGCCGCAGGGCTCGGAAATCGCGCGAATTTTCCGCGGGAGGTCGACGACGCCCCGGGAATTGTCAGGAGAACCCCGCTTCTCGTCCCGGTAGACTTTTCCCCATGGAGAGGACCCTCGGCATCATCGGCGGGAGCGGCTTCCTCGAGGGAGCAGGGCTCACGGACGCAATCGAGGAGCGGGTGACCACGGATCGCGGCGTGGTGACTGTGCTCCGTGGCGACGGTTACGCCTACCTGCTCCGGCACGGCCACGGGGTCTACCACCCGCCCCATCTGATCCCCCACCACGCCCACGTCCTGGCAATGAAGAGCCTCGGCATCGCCGAGGTCGTGGGGCTCAACTCCGTCGGCTCGCTGTCGGTGGGTCTTCGCCCCGGCGCGGTGGTCATCCCCGACGACTACCTCTCGGCTCATCCCCCACCGACGTTCGCCGAGGACGAGCAGTTGCACATCGTCCCCACGCTCGACGAGAATCTCCGGGACCTGCTCTTCGCCGCCGCCCGGGCCACGGAGGGAGACGGGGAGGTAAGGGGCGGCGGAGTCTACGTCGAGACGCGGGGGCCGCGGTTCGAGACGCGGGCCGAGGTGCGCTTCCTGGCTCCCCACGGCGACATCATCGGGATGACGGCGGCCTCCGAAGCAACGCTCTTCGTGGAGCAGGGGATAGCCTACGCGATGCTCGGAATCGTGGACAACCTGGCGAACGGCCTCGACACGACACCCCTGACCTACGACGCCTACCAGGCGCAACTGAAGATCAACAAGGGACGCGCCCGGGCCATCCTCGACGAGATCATCCGGCTCCACCGAGCGAGGGAGAACGCGTGACCAGCCTGCTCATCCGGGACGCGGTTCTCGACGGAACCGCCACGGCGATTCTCATCGAGGACGGCAGGATCGCCGCCCTCGGCGAGGAGCGTCCCGCGGACCGCACGATCGAGGCCGCCGGCCTCTACGCCTTCCCGTCCCTTAGAAACGCGCACACCCACGCCGCGATGACGCTCTTCCGCGGCTACGGTGACGACCTGCCGCTCATGGAGTGGCTTCAGACGAAGATCTGGCCGGCGGAGTTCCTGCTCACCGAGGAGGACGTCTACCACGGCACCCGCCTGGCGCTCCTCGAGATGCTGAAGGGCGGCACCACCTGGCTCGCGGACATGTACTGGCACCGCGACGGCGTGGCCCGCGCGGTCCGGGACATGGGGATGAAGGGGCACATCGCCTCCGTCTTCATCGACCTCGGCGACAGGGAGAAGGCCCGCGAGCAGCAGGCGCGCACCATCGAGCGGCTGGCCGAGCGCGACCGCTACGGCCCGCGCGTGAAGATGGCCTTCGGCCCCCACGCCATCTACACGGTCTCGAACGAGAGTCTCGAGTGGATCGGGAGGCTGGCCGCGAAGGAGAACCTGATCGTCCACATCCACCTCGCGGAGACGGAGCACGAGGTCGAGGAGTGCAGGAAGCAGCACGGCACCACTCCCACCCGCCTGCTCCAGCGCCTGGGGCTCGTCGGCCCGAACCTCGTGGCCGCCCACGGCATCTGGCTCGATGAGGAGGAGCGCCGGATGCTCGCCGACGCCGGCGCGACGGTGGTGACGAACCCGGTCTCGAACCTGAAGCTCGCCGTGGGAGGCATCTTCGCCTACCGCGAGGCCCGTCAGGCGGGTCTCAACGTCGCCCTCGGCACCGACGGCGCGGGGTCCAACAACAACCTCGACATGATCGAGGAAATGAAGATCGCGGCGCTCGTGCAGAAGCACCGCTCCGGCGATCCCACCTGCCTCCCGGCCCGCGAGGCCCTGGCCATGGCCACCGAGGCGCCGGCCCGGGCCTACGGTCTCGGCACCGGAAAGATCGAGGTCGGGGAGCCGGCCGACCTCATGCTGGTGGACTTCTCGGAGCCGGCCACCCAGCCGGTTCACGATCCGGTTTCGAACCTGGTCTATGCGGCGAACGCCTCGAACGTCCACACCACGATCTGTGATGGAGTGGTGCTGATGCACGACCGGATCGTAGAAGGAGTGGACGAACAAGAGGTGGTGCGGGCGGCCACGGACGCCGCCCGGGGCCTCTTTGAGCGGGTCGCCGCGGAGGGCAAGGCGTGAGAAGGCGATTTATGATGGCGGCGGTCCTGATGGTCCTCATCGCCCCCGCCTGCGGTCCGATCTTCGGGGACAAGAGCGTACCGGTCGAGAACGTGAAGGCCGAGACGGTGGAAGCCGTCGTATCCTTCCTCCTCGAGAACATCACGACCTGCCACGAGGAGTTCGGCCCCATGTTCACCACCAAGCTCCCCGAGCTGAAGAAGGCCGCTGCCCGGAGAGAGGAATTCGAGGACTGGGACGCCTTCAAGCGCGGACTGCGCGCCACCGACCCGAGCCTGGAGGTGGTGGTGGCGAACCGGATCACGATGCACATGGATACGCTGCTTGCCGGCGACGAGGACCGCTAACCTGCAATTCTCACCAGGGAGCGCGGTTTTCGCCGGACCGCGCTCCCGATCTCTACCTCAGACCTCCTCCGAGGCCCGCCCGGGCCGCGTCGTCGGTCTTCCTTGATCTCGAAACCGCTGCCTCGGCGAAAACACCAGGTCCGGTCAGGCATCGTCTCCAGTCCGCTTGAAGCCCCGATGCCGATTGTCGTTCGGCCCTACGCACCGCACCCCCTGGTGAGAAGTGCAGGCTGAACCCTTCAGCCACCCCCTTGGGATTGCGGGCTCGGGCGCCCCCCCCCAATCCGTTTCCCTTTTCCTGATTCCACCAGGCGCCGAGGTTCTATTCCCCAGGCGGCCGCTCACCATGTCGATCTGGTCCTCTCCGGCCACATCCACGGCGGCCAGGTCGCGCTGCCCCTCTACGGAGCCCTGGTCACCCTGACCCCCACGGGCAAGCAGTTCGAGAGCGGCCTCTACGAGGTGGGGAGCACTCGCGCCTACGTGAGTCGCGGGATCGGCATGGAAGGCGGGATCATGCCCCGTGTGCGGTTCTGGGCCCGGCCGGAGCTGACCGTGATCGATTTGGCTGGAGTCGGCGGCAGGTAGTCCCCGGTCCTCCGGGTCCTTCAGTCCCGAAGGATCCGGCCGGGTTCGATCGCGAGTTCCTCGATCACTTCTGATCGAGCCGTCTCCTTCGGCCCGAACCCCCGGCGTCCGTCCCGGGTGTGGATCGTTATCGCCTCGGCTACCGGGTCGATGATCCAGACCTCCCTGACCCCCGCCTCGAGATACAGCCTGCGCTTCTGACGACGATCGCGAAAGGCCGTCGAGGGTGACAGAACCTCGAAGACGAGCAGGGGGATTCCGACCTCCTCTGCATCGCGGGCCAGCGGGGCGGGGAGGACCAGAAGATCGGGCTGGAGAACGTTGTAGCGGTCGATGAACACGTCGATCGGGGAGAGCACGACCCGGCGGTCGTCCCGCACGATCGCGCACATGGCCTGGTACAGCTTGCCCACCGTCCGCTGGTGACCGTACGTGGGCCCGGGTTCCCGAATGAGCTCGCCTTCGATCAGCTGAGCCGGGAAGCCCTCCGGCAGGCGCATGTAGTCGTCACGTGTGAACCTGGTCGCTGGCATGGTCACCATCAGGATTCTAGACGCACAGAAAGCCGATGGGGCTCGGAATTCCGAAATCCTGCGCCGTCCTCCAGGGCACGGGATGTTTCGGCACCCCCATCCCACCGATTTCCGGAACCATCCACCCCTCTCGTCTGTATGAGGGGCATGAGGAGGCCGGATTGAGCCAGGAGTCCAAGCAGGACCGCGACGTAATCCGCAAAGTCCTCGGTGGACAGTCCGAGGCCTTTGAGACCCTGGTCCGCCGCCACCAGGCGCCGCTCTTCGCCTTCATCGGCAAGTTCCTCCCCCAGTCCACGGATCGCGAAGACATCGCGCAGGAGGCGTTCCTCAGAGCTTTCCTGAACCTCTCCACCTGGGACAACGCGAAAGGCACCTTCGCCGCCTGGCTCATCCGGATCGCCCGCAACGGCGCGCTCAACGCCTTGAAGAAGATGCGCCCGGTGACTCTCGCCGACTTCCCGGAGCCGGCCACGGAGCGGGCATCGGAGCCGGAGGCCTACGTCGCTCTCGACCGCGCGCTGCTCCGCCTTCCCGTCGATCAGCGGTCCGCGTTCCTGCTGGTCGAGGTACACGGCTTCACCTGTGCCGAGGCGGCCGAAATCGAGGGTGTCCCGCCGGGCACCGTGAAATCCCGCATGAGCCGGGCCCGGGAGAAGCTCCGGGCCGCCCTCTCAGAGGAGGTCAGGCGATGAACGATGATCAGCTCTACTCCGCATGGCGAGCCGCCCGGGCCGAGGCGCCGGCTCCGCCGGGCTTTTCCGAGCGCGTGATGACCTCGGTCCGGGAATACCGCGACACCGGGATCCTGCTGACCATCTTCGCGGCGCTCAGCGCCAGCCGGGCCGGCCGGGCGGGCCTGCTGGCTCTCGGCGGGGCCTGCTTCGTCTATCGCGCGGCCTGTTCCCTCCGCATCTTCCTCGAGGGGTGACCATGAGCGTTTCGAACCACAAGCGGCGTCTCTGGATCGCGGCCCTGCTCTCCCTGCTCTGCACCGGCCTCGGCCACCTCTATTGCGGAAGATTGCGGCGGGGACTGACGCTCCTCCTGATCTCGGTCCTGACCGCGCCCGTCGCGCTGCTCGCCATGCGTCTTCCGCCCTCCACGGCGGCGCTGACGCTGTTCGTCACCGCGGCGCTCCTGCCCCTCGCGCTCTACGTCCTCGCCTTCCTGGACAGCCTCCGCATCGCCTTCGGGCTCCGGTCCGGCTATGAACTCAAGGACTACAACCGCCCGATCCTCTACGTCGTCTTCATCGTGATGGGCCTGCTCCTTCCGGCGGCCTCCGTCTTCCTGACCCGCAACCTCGGCGCGCAAGCCTTCAAGATCCCCACCCGGAGCATGGCCCCCACCATCGTCCCCGGCGATCGAGTGCTCGTGGACAAGCTCGGCTACGTGTTTGCCGACCCGGAGCGCTTCGATGTCGTCGTCTTCCCGAATCCGAAGAATCGCGACCAGAACTTCATCAAGCGTATCGTCGGACTGCCGGGAGACAGAGTGGCGATCGTCGGCGGCCAGCTGATGCTGAACGGCAAGGAGGTCCCTCGGGAGCGGGATGGAGCAGACCGGCCCTACCGGGTTATTATCGGTCCTTCCCCGCAGGACGATCACCCGGAGGTGGTGGTGCCCCCTGACCGGTGTTTCGTCCTGGGAGACAACCGTCCCGGCTCGAAGGACAGCCGGGAGTTCGGCTGCATTCGGCTCACGGACCTGCTCGGTCCGGTCCGGTACATCTTCTGGTCGCGGGAGGGGCTCCGGCGGTTCGGACCCATCGACCGGTAGTCGGACCGGGAGAAATCTCCGGCCTCGCGGGGTTTCGCGTAAGAATGAATGAACGCTCGGCCCGGTGGGGCCGCAAAGGAACGATGGGAAGGATGGGAGGCAGACCGTGGACACCCCGAAGCTGAAGCCCGGCGTCGTGACCGGCAAGGACTACCAGACTCTCGTGACCGCCTGCAAGGCCGGCGGATACGCCCTTCCGGCCGTCAACGCGACCAGCACGCACACCGTGAACGCGGTGCTCGAAGCCGCCGCCGAAAACGGTTCGGACGTCATCGTTCAGTTCAGCAACAGCGGCGCGCAGTTCTACGCGGGCAAGGGCATGAAGGACGGGGACCTGGCCAAGGTCGTCGGGGCCGTGGCCGCCGCGCAGCACATCCACCTCCTGGCTAAGCACTACGGCATCTGCGCCGTGATCCACACCGACCACGCCAACCGCAAGCTCATCCCCTGGGTGGAGGGCATGATCGCCGCCGGCGAGGCCCACTACGAGAAGCACGGCCGCCCGCTCCTCACCTCCCACATGCTGGACCTCTCCGCGGAGTCCATCGACTTCAACCTCTCCGAGTGCGCCCGCCTGCTCGAGCGCATGGCGAAGATCGACATGTCCCTCGAGATCGAGCTCGGCGTGACCGGCGGCGAGGAAGACGGCGTCGGCGGCGAGTTCGACAACAGCGCCGACAACTCGCGCCTCTACACCCAGCCCGAGGACGTGCTGCGCGCCTACGAGACCCTGACCCCCCTCGGTCACTTCTCCGTCGCCGCCTCCTTCGGCAACGTGCACGGCGTCTACAAGCCGGGCAACGTGAAGCTCCGCCCGGAGATCCTGAAGAACTCCCAGGACCTGGTGAGCGAGCGCCACGACACCGGACCAAACCCCCTGAACCTCGTCTTCCACGGCGGCTCGGGCTCGGAGAAAGCCAAGATCGCCGAGGCCCTCCGCCACGGCGTCTTCAAGATGAACATCGACACCGACACCCAGTTCGCCTTCGCGAAGCCGGTGGGCACCTACGTGGAAACGAACTCGAAGGCGTTCAAGCACCAGATCGACCCCGACGACGGCACCCCGTTCAAGAAGCTCTACGACCCCCGCAAGTGGCTGCGTGAGGCCGAGCGAGGCATGGTGGACCGCCTGACGGAGGCCTGTGCGGATCTGGGGTCGGCGGGGAAGACGCTGGCGGGCTGATTCCGGGGTCAGGTCTGACATTCCGCAAAATCCAGACATTCCCGGAGCCCGAAGGGCGCTCTGGCGAGTCGAGGCCGACACGGCGGTCGGCCCTCCACTTGGAGGTTGATCGCGGAGTGGAGGGCGCCGCGTCCCTGCGATGGAGTACAACTCCTCCATGACCGAAGAGCAGGTGAGGATCTACCGTAGGATGTCGTCGGCCGAGAGAGTCGCGGCGGGCTGCGCTCTGCACGACTTCGCCTGCGAACGACTCCTCCTCGACCTCAGGCGCAGGCACCCCGACAGCTCGGAGGATGAGATCCAGAGGATGCTGGTCCGGAGCTTCCTCGGTGAGGCAGCAGGAGTTCTTTGAGTACGTCATCCGGTGCCTGGAGGAACTCCGGGTGTGAACGGCGGTTGAAGAGTGCGGCGGGCGGCGGGTCGGTCGAAAAGTGCGGCACTCCTTGAAGAGCCTTCCGGGGCAGAGTCTGCGCAGGATCGGCGTTTTGCCGCTGACGGCAGGCTCGAGCCCGGAGGCCGGGGGTGTACACAGACATGGAACAGTGGGAATCGAGCCGGCAGCGATGTTGTCGTTGACATCGTTCCTCCTTTCGTGGTCCGAAGACCACGGTCAGGAGGGGCCGATTTGCTCCGACCATTTCAGCTCACAAATCGGCAAGGATTTCGGCGTAGGGAACACTTCTCGGCGAGAACCTGAATGGTCACAACTTCCTCCATGCGAAGTCGGCGCGCCATCGGCGGGTCCTCCACCGCCCACTCTTCAGCAGGGGCTATTCTCCGCCATCAGGCGCTTCTTCGCCTCTTCGCAGGTGCGTAAGACTTGCCGTCCCCTAAGCGCTGTCTTACGACGTCCGGTGACACGGGCTACCAGACTCACGTCTATACACGCGAGCCGTTCCGGATTCACTGCTCTGCTGGGAGAACACAAGATGATCTACCATCCTCCCCAAAATCGCAGAGCCATACTCACGCAGCACTGAGCCGCACCCCGTCTCCGAATTCTGGGGCGACGTATCAAACGGTGACATCGTTCCTCCTTCCGCGGTTGACAGACCATGGTTGGGAGGAGTCGATTTAGTCCGACCGTACAATTTCAGAGTCCGGCACGAATTTCGGCGTAGGGAACAGGGATGAGAAGGTGGGGCTCTACCTCCACGCCGGTGTCCAGGAGGTCTGGCTGGTGGATCCGGATGCGGCCAAGGGCGAGATCTATCGCACCGATGGATGCGAGACCTTCGATCGAGCCAGCTCACCCGGCTCCCGGGTGGTGGCCGGGTTCAGCCTGGACCTGGCCCTTCTGCTGGAACTGGAGTAAGCCCGGCCCTCGCAGTCGTCGGCGAGTTTGCTCCGGGACGAAACTACAGAGTCTGGGAAAAGGTGTCTGCCTCCGTACTTGAACCGGAAGGTCAGTTCGCCGGACAGTCATGGTCTGCGTGCATCCAGAGACTCCGGGCGCTGTCAATCGCGCCTCTGTCCGAGGACGGGACACTATCAGTCCAACGCTTCCCACACCAGCCAGGCAGAGCACTGGTCAGATGGACATCCACACGCCCATCTACGCTGTTCAGTTCTGCAATGTCCGCCCACATCGCAAATCCAGGGGACGCCGGAGCTCTAAGGCCCTCAGTCCATACCTGACCCGGTATCCGACTCACTGCGATGGCATACACACCACATGGCACCAAGAGCAAAACAAACAAGGGCAGCCCTCCGACTACACCTTCCAGTCGCAGGAGGAAGAAGCCACTCAACAGAAGCAACACAATTCCAAACCAGAGCCTGCGAGACTGTCCCCTGCTCCGAAAGTTGCACACGAGATTGCCTCGACCCGATCTATGGCGGTAGGAAGTGATGAAGGAAACGGCCTCCGCAGACGTCCAGGTACAGTAGAGCGCGGCGAAGAAATTGCCCGCCTGCCATGCGTCCGCACGGCGATAAATCCAGAGCAGCAGTATCGACCACAAGACAGCGCTGATTACCCCAACCACGGCGCTCAGACCGGTGAAGTTTCTCAATCAAGCCTCCACGATTTTATGCAAAACCTAGCTCAGTACTGGGTTCATCTACTCGTGCACATCGGTTGAGTTCATGCCAGCGCGGCTCACTCTCTTCCATCGGCAGTTTTGCGCTGCAGCAGAGAGGAAGGCACCAGCTTTCCAATTTAGCGAATCGCATCTCAGTTCCCAGTCTCAGATTGGGCATTCTTCACTATCTTACAAGATCGCTGCACCGGATCAGTCAGACATGACTGGCCTTCCACTCTCAGTTTCTCCCGCTCTGTAGTGCCCATCGCTGGGCGCCGTCAAGGGACCAAGGCCTGGCATCCTCTCAGTCAGAGCCGGATCGTCGTCTGGCCAGGGTGTAGGCACATGATACTGGGCACAGCTGCCTCCTTCTTCACACTCACAAATGGCATCGACAACAGCTTGCACCCCAGTCACCACCAAGAGCCAAGTGAAAAAGCCTACTGCAATTGACGCTGGATTGAACGGGCCGCCTGAAGCCACAGTTGCTGCCAAGGCCGCTATCGAACCAGCAGCATCTGCTGCGCAATTGCACGCCCAGTCACACATCGACGCATGGTGCTCGCAGACACACCGGATTGCGTCGGCGACTGCGACCAGCATGCCCAATATAGTGCCGTTGGTCCCGAGCTTCCGCATTAGATCGGCCGCCTTGCCCAGTCCGCTGAGGATCCCGAGCAAGACCTTGTTCGGGGTCTGCTTAATGAGTTGGTTGATGGCCTCTCGCGCCGCCTTAAATTCCTGTGGACTCATTGACTTTTCGCCCATTGGATCTATAAACAGCGTCGGACAAGACTTGGCGTACGCGTGAAGAGCGACACCATCAGCATAATCCGCACCATCCCTCTGCAGAAACTTCCCTCCTCGTGGGTCATAAGCGCGCCGCCGGTAATGATATAGCCCGGTATCTTCATCCAATCGCCTAGCGGTGAACATGTGGGGGTTCAGGATGTCGGAGCCGGAGATTGTGCTGCCGGAGCCGTCCTTGATCGTGGTCTCGCCGTACGGAGTGTATTCGTAGGACTCGACTACATTCTCGCTCTCATCGGTGATATGGGTGACCGTTCCGAGCATGTCGGTGTGATAGTAAAAGTGCAGCACTTCCGTCGTGTTCTGGTCATCGTCCACGTCCGCGTAGTCCGGGGCGATCATCACCCGGATCTCGTCGATCCGCTGACCATAGACGAACTTCCGGAGGAGGTCGTCGGAGCCGTCGAACTCCTCCACCACGTGCTCGCCATCGTAGAAATACAGCGTGGTGTAGGCCCCGTCCCCGGTGACTTGCTTGCTGCGGCGGCCCAGGACATCGAACTCGCACTCCGAGAGAACCACCGAGCTCGAGACCACCTCGATCAAATTGTTGCGATAGTCGTACGCGAGATCGTAGACCCCGTCGTCGGTCAGGTTCCCGTTGTCATCATGCGTCTGGGAGACCGAGGCGATTACCGTGTACTGGTTCAGGTTGTCCGAGGTGTAGCTCTCGGTGGATGAGCCCTGCCCGTACGGGGTGGTGACCACGCTGCTGCGGTTGCTGTCGTCGTCCATGTTGAAATCCAGCCTCTGGACGTAGGCATAGTCCGACCAGTCTTCGTCCGCGGCCTCCGCCGAGGGATCCGCGGACCCCATCTGGGCCGAGGTCAGCCGATAGGCCTTATCATACGCGTAGAGGTTCCCTTGACCACTGTGGTGGGTGAATTCCACGTACAGCGGGTTCCCCACGGCGTCGAAGGCGTAGTCGAAACCGGAGAAGACGGTTGAGCCGGAATCGGCGTGGTCGATGTCGGTGGGATTGCGGAAGCCATCGTAGCCCACCGTGCTTTGCGTGCCGTTCAGGTAATCCACCTGGTAGCTGCGGAAGCCAGGGCCGTAGTAGCTCTGGGTCACCAGGTCGTTGGAGCTGGAGTCCTCGAGCTTCGTCCAGCGCCCGAGAGCGTCGCTGGTGTAGGCCAGATCGTAGCCCGAGAAGTACTCGCAACTCTCCCGGGAGCCGGCGTCATCGTAGGTGTAGGAGATGGTCTTTCCGTCCTGGCCGATCGGATTCGGCCCCTGAGTCTCCGAGACAAGCTGGGAAAGGGTGTTGTAGGTGCGCTGCACCGTGGAATTGTCGTTCTTGGCCTCGGTCAGCCGATTGAGGGCATCCCAGGTATAACTCTCCGCGGTCGGTCCGAGTACCCCGGCGGCCCGGGTGATCGCCCGGGCAGTGATCCGGCCGTCGTCGTCGATGGTGTTGGCCACCACCGTCCCGTTCTCATCGGTCCAGCCGGCGAGCTGATCGTCGTCGAAGAAGGTGAGCGTCCGCTTTTCGCCGTCGTCGTACTCCGTTTCGTAGAGCACGCCTCTCGCGTTGTAGCGGTAGAGGGTCTCGTTTTCGGCATCGTCCTTGAGTGAAATCAGGCTGCCGTTCAGGTCGTAGCCATACCAGACGTCGATCTGCTCGCTCGCGCCGAGGTCCCGCCACTCCTTGGTCACCCAACCCAGGCCATTGTGCACGCGATAGGCCTTGTTCCCTTCCGCGTCCTCCTGCTCCACGCCGATCCCGAGGCTGGAGTACTTCGTCTTGAAAACGTGCTTGTTCTGGGAGTTGAGACGATCCACAATCCGACTCTCCGTGACCCGGTTGAGCGGATCCAGGTCCAGTTCCGTGCGGAAGGTCTGCGTACCTCCCCCCGGCACCAGCTCCACCTCCTCGATCTCCGTGGCCGAGCAGCAATCTCCGGTATAGCCGAAGGTGGACGAGTTGCCCAGATGGTCCTCGGTCTCACTTCTCCGACCGGCCGCATCATAGACGGTAGTGCTGCTGTGATCCAGCGGGTCGATTGCCTCGATCACCGCGCCCCGATCGTCATGGACGAAGGTGGTCGCCAGCCATTCGTCCGCGGCCGGGGAGGGCTGATCGAGCCAACGTTCCGATTTCCAGCGACGTCCGGCCTCGTCAAAGGAACTCTTCGACTGAGCCAGCAGGGTATCGGTTGAGTCATAACTCTTCACCTCCGTCACCCGCCCGTTCTTATCCAGGACCAGGGAGGTGTAGTGCCCCAGCGGGGTGGTGGCCTTGGTCTTCCGGTCAAAGAGGTCAAAGGTGCTGGTCCAGCTCTTGCCTCGGGCATCCTCGCGCTCCACGAGATTCCCGTTGGCGTCGTAGGTGAACTCCTCGGTGGCCTCGTCATCCGAGCTGAAGCCGCGCACACTCTGGTAGGTAAGCCCGCGTTCATCCCGGACCGTCTTGTTGACGTTCCCTTCCGGCAGCGTGACCTCATCCACCTCGCCATTTGCGGTGTAGGTGTACGAGGTGCTTCGCGTGGTCGCTGAGTCGAGTTCCTCCGTCACGCTGCTCAACTCACCCAGCTCGTTGTACGAGTACTCGGTGGTCCACCACGGGTTGGCGGTTACCCGGGCGCCATCCCCATCCACATTCTCGACATCCTTCTGCATCAACCTCCCGCACGCGTCATAGGTGAACGTGGTCTCGTAGTCCAAGCCACTGGGATCCACGGTATCCTTGGTCACACGACCCATCTGATCGAGTTCGTACTCCCGGAGGTTCCCATCAGGATCCTCCTCCTCGATCCTGAAGCGGGCATCGTTGTAGTCGTACTCGTTGGTCAGGTTGAGCTTCCCCACCCCGTAGTCCCGGGTCACCTTCCACAGCAGCCCCACCTTGGCGCCGGTGGTGTAGTAATCGTACTTCGTGACCGCTCCCTCCCCGTCGGTTTGGGTAGCGAGGGTCCCGTTGGCGTTCCAGGTCATGCTCTCGGTGATGGTCACATCCGGATCGGTGTGGGTGATGGTGGGATAGGTGACCATCGTCACCCGCTCCAGGGCGTCGTGCGTCCGCTGGGTGGTGTTGCCCATCGGGTCGGTCGAATTCTTGAGCTTGAAGTAGGTCGTCCCGTAGGTGTAGCTCCAGATCAGGTCGGTGTTGTTGTCGTCCTGGGCGGTGTCGTCCGCCTTCATCCGCTTCTGGGTCAGGCAGTAGTTCGAATCCCAGGTGTACTTCACACTGTTTCCGCGAGGATACACCACCTTGGTGCGGAGCCAGTTGGAGTTGTAGGTCATGGTGGTGGTCCAGGTGGAAGGGTCCGCGGTGTTGACGTCGCGGTTGGAGTAGGCCACGATGCTGGTGGCCACCGGGCTGCCGAAAGTGTAGTCCCGGCGATTGCCCACCCAGTCGTAGACCGTGGTGGTGTTGGTGCCGGTGTCGTAGGAGAAGGTGAACTCGTCGGTCCCCTTGATCTGCTTCAACACCCGGTCCGAGGAATCGTACTCGTTCTTCAGGATGGTGGCGCCCATCGGATCCATGATCCGGATGTAGTTGTGACTGAGCTCCGAGGCGGCGCTGCCGTGGGTCTGGCGGAGCTGCGTCTCTTCACCCGCTGGATTCGAGATCCGCGCGATGTCGCCCTCGGTGTTGTAGTAGAGGGTGTACTCCCGGCTGTCCGGGCCGGTCAGGGATTCGATCCGGTCGGTGGCGTAGGCATCGACGGAGATGGTGAGCCCTTCCGCGGTGGTGATGGAGAAGAGCACCCCGTCCTGGTTTCGGGAGTAGGTTTCCTCGTTTCCGCAGATGTCGATTTTCGAAATCAGGCGTTCCGAGGTGTCATCGAAGACGTACCGCAGGCCTCCGCGTATTCCGGTCAGGGTGATGGTCCCGGCCTGGGTATCCCGGGAGAGGGTGAAGGGCCAGCCCGCCGGAGCGGTGTACGCCGCGCCGGAAAGCTCAAAGACTCCCACCTGGCCGAACCAGCAGATCTCGATGTCTCCGCTCTGCTGCTCGTGGGCGGTATGGCCGGTGCTCGAGAAGATGTTGTATCCGAAGTTCCCGTCGTAGCTCACCCCGGAGCGATAGACCAGCGCCACCTGGGCGCCGCCTGATAGAGCCGAGCCGCCGAAGCCCATGACGTAGCTCCACAGGAACTCGCCGGAGGAGACGTTGACCCCCACCCCATCAAAGCTCGAGGTCTTGACCAGGGTCTCGTGCTCCAGGTTGGAGGCGTAGGCATAGGTCACGTCCGCGCCGCCATCGGTGTCGCCGTCGTCCAGCGGGTAGGAGTCCACCGGATCGTCCTCCGAATCCCCGTCGGTGTCGGGATCCAGAGGGTCGCTGCCCTCCTGCCAGATCTCCCGACCGTCGTCCCAGCCGTCGTCATCCGAGTCGGCATCCGCCGGATCGGTGTTGAACAGGAGCTCTACCGAGTCCGGTACGAGGTCCCCGTCTCCGTCGGGCTCATTCGCCAGCAGGGTGTCCGTTGGGGAGAGCAAGACAATCATCAAGATCAAGCCCGCCAGTACGGTCCACAGCGGAAGCAGCTTCTTCGAGGCCAGGCCTTTCATGGCGCGTGTCATCCCTTTTCTCCCCCTACTTTCCGAACACGTCGCTCTTCAGCCTTATGTAGTGAGCTGAGAGCCTGGTGTTGTCCTTGGTTTTGGCCGCGAGGTACGAGAGATCGTCCGAATCCCTCCAGGCGTAGGCGATGGCGCTCACCGCTCCCAGGCGGACCGAGACATTGAGCTTCTCGCTCTCGAGCAGGCTCTTCAGTGCGGTCTTGGCGGCACCGCTCTTCTTGCGTCCGAGGGCCGTGGTGGCCATCACCGCGAGCCTGGTGTTGCTGCCCTTTGCCAGCTTCACCAGTTCCGCCTCGATCCCGGTCTCGGTTTTCTGCCGAAGGGCCTCGAGGGCCATCAGCTTCCGGTTGAATGGTCCGTCGGCGTTGAGGTAGGCGACCAGTTCCCTGGTCGCTTCGGAGGTGAAACCGGCCTCCGCCTCCCTCCCGCCCTTCCCCAGGAACAGCGCTCCGGCGAACACCAGCGCGCCGAAGAGCAGCACCAGCCCCAGTCTCTTTGCCATCACTCCATCTCCTCTTTTCCATGGCCAAGCGCCAGCAGGCGCTCCGCTTCCACGAATTTCTCGCTGTGATCCGGTGTGTGGCAGATGCGGCAGCTCTCCCGGGGGCGTCCCGGGGTGCGCGGGCGGGGGGCCGAAAGCGGCACCTCCGCGTGCGCCCGGGACGGGCCGTGGCAGCATTCGCAGCCCACACCGGCGAATTGGGGTGTTTCCTTCGCCGTGAGGCCGGAGAGCAGGATGGTCAGGTCGCGCTCGGCCGGGAGGGCGGCCATCTCCCGCCGCAGGGCGGGGACCGGATCCAGCACCTTAAGTCCGGGGCCGGGGTTGGCATCCGGGGTCACCGCCCCAAGAATCGCCAGGCGGCGTGAGCCCACCGTCACCAGCAGATGCCCGGGCAGAACGGGCTTCCCGTTTTCGTCCGCCAGATTCGCGGAGAGCAGGGGCACCGGGGATTCCGCCTTCAGGCAGAGGATCTCGGCGCGGGAGAACTCCACCTCCCGGCGGCCCAGGTTGACCGCCGCGTAGCCGAGCTCGCCGTCGAGATCCAGCATCAGGCGGAGTTTCAGCAGGTCATACGGTGAGGCCTGGAAGATCAGGTCGCCGGCGTCGAGCAGGAGGTCGGGGCGTCGTTCGGAAATCACCGCGGCACGCCGCGGGAAACCGCCCAGCACCCCGGCCTTGCAGTCGCAGGGCTCGAGCCAGCCGCGAAGATCCCGGGTGATCACGATCCGGATTGCGCAAGGAGATCCGGCGGTGAGGGGAGGGGGTGCGATCCAGAGGAGAAGCGGAACGAGGAGTACCGCTTTGAACATCACTCCAAGGTTGATCGTGGTTCGCATAGACCCCATCCACATGCTGCCGGCAAGTGCCGGTGGCCAACCATGGAAGCTCGCAGGACTAGGGGGAAGAGGTCGGATCCGTCAAGAGGGAATCCGAAGCGCCGGGAGATGGATGCCGTA
>SWCD01000168.1_pt1 | contig 18136 bp, 23 predicted proteins | sample 4693011 | NCBI WGS metagenome assembly SWCD01 (sample SAMN10267278, study PRJNA491770) | bioreactor metagenome | isolation source: DHS bioreactor inoculated with marine | place: Japan: Omine Ridge, Nankai Trough | reverse complement strand
ATGTCGTGGACAACCCCGCTGGAATTGGCGACGCAGCGGGGATAGTCCTCCCCGGCGTCGGCACAACGGGTGCCGCGATGGATCGGCTACTCGCTGCCGACCTCGTTGGACCTCTCCGGGAATGGGACAAGCCGCTGCTCGGCATCTGCGTCGGCCTCCAGCTCTTCTTCGACCACTCCGAGGAAGACGGCACGGACGCTCTCGGCCTGATGGAAGGCCGGGTCAGCAAGCTCGACGGAGCTCCGCTCCTCCCCCACATCGGTTGGAATGACGTCGACTTCGACCCCGACCCTCTGTTCGCTGCTGTGCCCCCGGATGCGCCCTTCTACTTCGTTCACTCCTATGCGGTCGTCCCCGAGGACCCGGCGGTGGTCATAGCCACCACCGACTACGGAAAGCCATTCGTGGCGGCGGCACGAACCGGCAAGCGTGTCGGTGTGCAATTTCACCCGGAGCGCTCGGGGGCGGCGGGGCTGCAAATGCTGGCCAATTTCGTCGCAGAATGCGAGGGGAGCCGGGATGCTGCGTAAGAGGGTCATCCCCTGTCTCGACGTCACCGAGGGCCGCGTGGTCAAGGGTGTCAACTTCGTCAACCTCACCGACGAGGGCGATCCCGTCGAGCTCGCCGAACGATACGTCAGGGAGGGAGCGGATGAAATCTGCTTTCTCGACATTACGGCTTCGAGCGACAACCGGGCCACCATGCTCGACGTGGTCCGTCGCACCGCCGAGCATGTCTTCGTCCCCCTCACCGTTGGGGGCGGGGTCCGCGAGGTCGGCGACATGAGGGCGGCACTGCGGGCCGGGGCCGACAAGGTATCGGTCAATTCGGCCGCCGTCCTCAGGCCAGGCTTGATCGACGAGTGCGCCGCTGCGTTCGGCTCACAATGTGTCGTCCTCGCGGTCGATGCCCGCCGGGTCGACGAAGGTGGCTGGGAGGTGGTCATCCACGGAGGCCGCACCCCAACCGGGCTCGATGCGGTCGAGTGGATAGTCGAAGCTGTGCGTCGCGGTGCCGGTGAGATATTGCTGACATCGATGGATAGAGACGGGACGAAAGACGGATACGACCTCGAGCTTCTCGAGGCCGTGCGGAATTCAGTAACGGTTCCGGTCATTGCCTCCGGTGGTGCAGGGACGATCGATCATTGCGTTGCGGCACTGCAGCCGGGCCGCGCCGACGCCGTTCTCGCCGCATCCATCTTCCACCGCAAGGAAATCGAGATAGAGGACCTAAAGCGGGGTCTCGCCGCGGCTGGGCTCCCGGCAAGGGTGACGAGATGAGTGAAGTCAAGTTCGACGAGAACGGCCTCGTAGTAGGTGTTGTTCAGGATGCAGCAACGGCGCAGGTCCTCATGGTCGGTTACCTCAACGAGGAGAGCCTGCGACTGACTCGAGAGACCGGCCGGGTCCATTTCTGGAGTCGATCCAGATCGGAGCTTTGGGAGAAGGGTGTGACCAGCGGCAATTACCTCAATCTGGTCGCCATCGAGCAGGACTGTGACGGTGATGCCCTGCTCATCACCGCCACACCCGAGGGACCGACATGCCATACGGGGGCGACGAGCTGCTTTCGCGATGGACCTTCCGGCGCGGGCTTTGCGCAGCTGGAGTCGTTGTGGGCAACCATCATCGATCGCATCTCCTCCCCTACTGCCGCGTCGTACACGGCCCAGTTGGCGGAGGCCGGTCCCGACTTGACCGGCCGCAAGCTCGTTGAGGAAGCCACCGAGACGCTCATTGCGGCCAAGAACCATGAGCAAAACTCGGGAGACGACACCAGAGAACGGGTAGTCGAGGAGTCCGCCGATGTGATCTATCACCTCCTGGCACTGCTGGCCGAGCGCGGCATCCCGGCGGCCGAGGTACTAGCCGAGCTGCGGAAGCGGGCCCGGTAGGCCCGGCGTCCCGTACACTCCCCCGATGCGCCGCACAGTCATACTCATCACTGTCGTCCTCCTTGCTGCCGGCTGCGGCGGACCCGATGTCGACGTCTCCGCGGTGCCGGAGCTACCCACCATGACCGCCGAGGAGCTCTCCATCCTCCTCTCCGAATCAACCGAGCCGGTTGTCGTGAACGTGTGGGCCTCCTGGTGTGTCCCGTGCCGCTCCGAGGCTCCATTGCTGGAACGAGCGGCCACCGGATCGGGCGTGCGGTTTATCGGTCTCAACGTCAGAGACGATCAGGACGGGGCTCGAGGCTTCATCGCCGAGTTCTTCCCGGACGCACCCATCGAGCACTATTTCGATTCGGGTGGCGACGTACCTCTGTCGCTAGGCGGTTCTCGTGGTGTCCCTTTGACGTTCTTCTTTGCCCCGGGCGGCGACCTCGTGAATCTGCACAGCGGCGTGATCGATGAGCGAACCCTTGCCTTGCAGATCGACGAAATCCTGGCTCGCTGATGGAGTTCACACTGCTGGGCGCCGTCTTCTTTGCGATTGTCCCGCTATATGCCGTCCTCTACTGGGAAGCCAAGCGCGGCAATGCGATCGCCTGCACCCGCAACCTGTGGGATCTCGCGCTCAGTGCCGTCATCGCCGGCGTCTTCGTCGGTCGCATCACCGCCATGCTTCTCGACGGGGTCAATCCGCTGACCAGCCCGGCCGATGTCATCATCATCCGGGGTGGTGTGTCGCCGGTGGCCGCCACCGTTGCCGCTATCGGCACCGCAGCCTGGCTGGGACGAACCGAGCTCTGGGCTGTGCTCGATGGTCTCGCCGCTGCATCGCTTGCTGGTCTCGGCGGATGGCACGCGGGATGCGTAGTTCGCGACAGCTGCCTCGGCACGCCGAGTGACCTGCCGTGGGCTGTGGCGCAACAAGGCAGCAACGTGACCAGACATCCCGTTGAGATCTACGCCGCTCTCCTCCTCCTTGCCACTGCCGCCGCCATCGCCTGGATGAGGAGCAACCGTGTTGGTGCCCCCGGGACCTACGGAGCAGCGGCTCTGGCCGCTGCCTCGCTCGCGAGGTTGGCCACCGAGCCACTACGCCCCTCGCTCGATGGCGGCCCAACCGCGTGGTACCTCGGAGGCCTCATTGCGGGAACCATCTTGTGGTGGCTCCGGCGATCGACCGCAGCCCGTTCGGGACACCCGTAGCCCACCGCAGTCGCCGGTGCCAGCGTTACCACCCCACGTTGGGTACGAAAAGACACACTTCACAGCTGTGATGCTGTACCGTCGGTACATAGCGTTGTAACACGAACGGGGTGTGGGATTGCGCTAGCTACCGCCAAGGGGAGGAGTTGGATTCGACGTATTTTTCTTCACGCTTCGCGTTCTTATTTGGGACAGACCGCACAGAGAAGGAGACCTAGCTTTGAACCAACGATTCAACATAGGCAGGATGTCGCGTCGCGGCATCAAGCTTGCACTGGCACTGGCCTTGCTGGTGGTGGTCATGGCACCTGTGGCCGTTATCGCCGCCGGTGGAACGTTCACCGACGACGAAGATTCGATCTTTGAGGCCGACATCGAGTGGCTCGCCTCAGCCAATGTCACGAAGGGATGTAATCCACCTACGAACGATCTCTTCTGCCCCGATGCCAATGTAAATCGCGGACAGATGGCAGCGTTCATGCACCGATTCGCCAACTTCTTGGGAGCTGAGGACGGCATCGTGTCGCAGGCGGACAACGCAGGCACTGTCGACGGATTCGATGCCCATGAGATAGCTCGGGTGGCTTACGATGTTGATGTCGAGGGTGACCCCGTCGTCGTCACCGGCCTCGTCGATGTCGAAACGATCATGTCAGTCGAAATCACCGCTCCGACCGGGGGCTGGATCACGGTGAGTGGCCAGACCAATCTCCATCACAACACCGACGTCGGTGCGGCAATCTGCCAGATCAGCGTCGATGATATCGATGGTAATCCGGGTGCCGACATTCTCGACGGATCGCAGACGACCGAGATACCCCAGGCTGTAGATGAGCTCGAGGGCTGCAGCACACAGGGTGCATTCATGACGTTCTTCGGAGGAACGTACACCATCAATTTCGACGTGGCAGTCTTCTTGCAGAACACCTCGGCTGATGAAGGTACGTTGATCGCTCAGTTCACGCCGTTCAGTGGCTCCGGCACGCAGCCGTTGATCGTCATCCTTCCGCCGATCATCACCCTGGGAGAACTCGCCGGCACTGTGGCGCGAGTAGTACCAGCGGTGGACGCAAAGCTGCCGGAAATCATGGCAGAACTCGGCTAGACAATCATTCGTCACAACCTACGACCGGGAACGGGGCCTCCAGGGCCCCGTTCCTATAGGCTCACCAGCAGATCGAATTTCGCCCGAAGCTCATCTTCACCAAGGGCGCCGTACCAGCCTTCGACGATGATGTCGTCGCCGGTGATCATGACCGAGGCCGGCTGGCCGACTATTCCGTAGAGCTCCCATATCGACTCGTCGAGCCCCCAGGGGATGATGCTCAATAGCTCAGATGCTCGAGCCGCGGTCGAGTCGAGATCACTACGGCCGGCGACAGCGATGAAGGTGATGGAGTCCGCATAATCCGATGCAACTGCATCGATGACGGGGAGTTCCCGCCGGCAGGTGCCTCACCACTCGGCCCAGAAGACCATGTAGACGGGCTTTGCCTCGTCTGCCAGCGCAAATACCGTCCCGTCGGCTAACTCCAGCTCGAAGTCGGGAGCCGGCGGCCCGTCGAATGAAGGGGTCTCTTCGAGGCCAAGGGATTGCTCGGGCGCCTCGGTCGGAGCAGCGGAAGGCTCACTGGAGGATTCCGTGTCACCACCAGTTGCGGCAGCCGACGTCTCGGGTACGGCCGCCGGGGCCGCCGCAGACTCAGTCGATGAGTTGTCGGTTCCGCCGCACGCACTGACGAGCAGGGCAAACACGAGTGCTATCAGGCCTCTACGCATGGAGCGACATTAGACATGCCCGATACGGCTCGGCGAGGAATACCCGGGACGTTAACGATTAGTTCACAATTGGCGCCGGTCTAGCCCGACTGCTTCGCCTGCTCTTCTTCCATGAGCTCGCGCCGCAGGATCTTGCCAACAAACGTCTTCGGCAAGTCATCACGGAACTCGATAGTCCGCGGGATCTTGTAGCGGGCGAGCCGGTCACGGCAGAAGTCGATTAGCTCACCTTCGGTGAGGCTGCTGCCCTCATCCAGGACCACAAAAGCCTTGACCCGTTGATCAGGGCTGCCTACTGGAACGCCGATCACACCCGCGTCCACGACATCGGGATGCTCGAACAGGGCATCCTCGACCTCGCGCGGGTACACATTGAAGCCTCCTGCGGCGAGAATCATGTCCTTCTTGCGATCAACGATCGCAAACCGGCCCATCTCATCCATGACCGCGACATCTCCGGTGTGGAGCCACACCTTGCCGTTCTCGTCGGTGCGCAACACGTCCTTGGTTGCATCGGGCATGTTCCAGTAGCCCTGCATGACCTGAGGGCCGGCGATGCAGAGCACACCGCGCTCCCCAATATCCATGAGCCTTGTCTCTGTGTCCTCGTCGACGATCCGGCAGTCCGTGCTCGGAATCGGCAAGCCGATCTTTCCGGTCTCCCCGCCGCCTGCCAACGGGTTCGCATGAGTCACGGGCGATGCCTCACTCAACCCGTAGCCCTCGACCAGGGTGCCTCCGCTGGCAGCTTCAAAACCCCGCTTCACCTCGGGAGGAAGAGCGGCAGCACCGGATATGCACCAGTTGACAGACGACACGTCGTACTTGCCACTCACGACATGTCGGTGTCGGCTGATCGCCGAGTACAGCGTGGGGACACCGGGGAAATACGTCGGATGATGGGCATCAATGATCTTGAGTAAGTTGTTCAGATCGCGGGCATCGGGGATCAGCAATTGTGTGTATCCGGCGGCGATCGAATGATTCATCGATACCGTCACCGAGTAGCTGTGAGTGAGCGGCAACGCCGTCATCATCACCTCTTCACCCTCGACGGCATCGGGCCCCCAGGCCTTGGTCTGGAAGGCATTGGCCATCATGTTGCTGTGGGTGAGCATCGCTCCCTTGGGAACACCGGTTGTACCTCCGGTATACATGAGCATGGCCAGATCATCGGTAGACACCGCGACGGGAGTAGGCGGGCGATCGGCGAGCACGTCGGCCCAGTCATAGGTGTTCGCATCACCCTCGATCTCAACCCGGTGGCCACCCTTCTTCTCCTTGAGCAGCGTGAACAACGCCTTGAGCGGTCCCTTGAAGTACTCCTTGATATTGGTGACGATCACGTGTTCGAGGGGAGTATCGGCACGTCCTGCTCTGACCCGCTCGTAGTTCATCGATAGGACGACGGCAAACCGTGAACCAGCATCCCGCGCCTGGTGGGCGAACTCCGCAGCGGTATATAGAGGGTTCGAAGGCACTGCTACGGCGCCGCAACGCCAGACTGCCTCGTAGGCGATAACCAGCTGGGGACAGTTCGGCATGAACAGCGAAACGCGATCGCCCTTCTGCAGACCAAGATCCTGGAGGCCGGCAGCGAGAGAGTCGGCCAGCTTGTCGAGTTGGCCGTAGGTGATTCCGCGATCGAAGAAGATCAAGGCATCCTTGTCCGGGTAGTTCTGGGCCGACTCCCGGAGCAAGGTATCGAGCGGGCCATCGGGCCACTTGACCTCCGGCGGCACCCCGTCCTGGTAGCTCTGATGCCACAGCTTTGACTCACCCATCGCTTCCACTCCCTCCGGAGAAAGCCACGGCCTTCTCCAACACTTCTTTCGCCTTCCCGGAATCGACGGACTCGATCGCGAGTTCCATTGCTCCGGCAAATCCATCAGCCAGCCCGCCGGCGACAATCGCCGGAGCAGCGTTGACCAACGCAATGTCACGCTTGGGTCCCGCAACACCATCGAGGATCGCCAGGGTTATCGACATGTTTTCCGCGGCATCGCCACCGAGGAGATCCTCCAGCCGGGCACGCCGAACCCCGAAATCCTCGGGAGTGAACTCGGCGTGCGTGATCTCGCCCTCGCGGAGCCGGTAGATGAACGAAGGCCCCGTGGTGGTGAGCTCGTCGAGGCCGTCCTCTCCGTAGAAAACGAATGCCGCTTCGGCACCGAGGTTGGCTAGCACTTCGATCATGAGCTCGGCCATGCGCGGATCGGAGACACCGAGCGCATAGCGACGGGCGCCTGCGGGGTTGCACAGGGGCCCGAGGAAATTGAAAACGGTTCGGAACCCGAGCTGCCGGCGAACCGGGCCGGCAAATCGCATCGCCGGGTGATATTGCGGTGCAAAGAAGAAGCCAAACCCGATTTCTTCGACCATCCGCACGGCCATCTCGGGAGCCATCTGGAGATCGATACCCAGAGCTTCGAGAAGGTCCGCGGAGCCGGTGGGTGATGAAGCCGCTCGATTGCCGTGTTTTGCAATCTTGACGCCGGCACCGGCTGCGATGAAGGACGCCGTTGTCGAGATGTTGAATGTGCCGGAGCGATCGCCACCGGTGCCGACCAAGTCGACCACAGGTGCGTCGATCTCGACGGTAACTGCAGCCGACCGCATCGCTTCGACGAAACCTGTCATCTCTTCGGCCGTCTCGCCCTTGACACGGAGTGCGGTCAAGAACGCCGCAATCTGCGCTTCGGTCGCCTCCCCGGCCATGATGGATCCCATAACGGCACGCGACTCAGCCTGATCGAGATGGTTGTCATCAAGCAGATGCGAGAAGACTTCGGACCATGTAACTGCTGCCATGCCTCGCGACGCTAGCACCACGCCAGCGCCGGCTGAAGTTGGCGATGAGTGCAGATCTAGGCGATCCGACGACGCATGGTTTGGCGCTGCTTCTCGGTCATCCCGCCCCATACCCCGAACCGTATCTTTGCCTCAAACGCGAACTCGAGACAGTCGATCTGAACCGGGCAGCCACGACAGATCCGGACTGCCTCCAGCTCCCCTTCAGTCGTCACCGGGAAGAAGACATCGGGATCGCGGTCGCGGCATGCGGCAAATGCGGCCCAGGGACGTTCCTCGGTAATCGGGGCCGCAAGAGCCGGCTCGATCGCGTCAAACAGGTCATTCATGGGGCACCTCCATGAGGTGTCGCTGACCGCCGGACCTCGGCGGCTCACCCATAAGACGTCTCCGGTACGGATTTGGTTCCCGACATCGCGTCGGGCGCAAACAAACCACCTCGCCCCCACTACAATCGTTTTCCGGTTCAAAACGCTCACGGTGGGAGGCAGACCCTGCTCTACTTTGCATACAACGCACGGATCTCGCCGGAAGAGATGAAGAAGGCAGCCCCTGGCGCCGAATTCAAGTTCATCGCCCACCTACCCGAATGGGGTCTCGACTTCCCAATCGCCAATGAGACCTGGGGCGGTGCGCTCCCCGCAGTCAAACCAGAATCCGGTTCTACCGTGTGGGGTGCCGTGTATGAGATCTCCAAGACCGATCTGGCCAGCATCGACGAGATCGAAGCCGGTGAGCAGAGATCGGTTCAGGCGGTCGAAGCCATGGATCGCAGCGGCAAGAGGCATGAGGTCCTTGTCCATCTTCTCGACGGGGCGGCGACAACCAACGGCAATGGATTGAGTACACCGTCTCCGGGTTACCTCAAGCTCATGGTCGAAGGCTCCCGACACTGGAGCCTGCCCTTTGGTTGGATCGCCGGACTTGAAGAGCACCTCGAGACCACTTTGTGAGTGACGGGTCCCGGTGGCCCACAATTCGGTGGGGGGCAGTCGCCATCGGCGCCATGGCCGGCCTCGTTGTCGGTCTGATCGCCTTTATCCTGCTCGGTGTATCGGGATTGGTTGCACCCGACCGTGGTGAGATCCTGCTCCTCTTTGTTCAGTTCCTTTCGCTTGTCATCGCCGGATATGTGGCGGGTCGCCTGTCCGATGCACCCGAGATCCACGGTGGGCTCGCCGCCCTCCTCAGCGCGTTTGTGTCGGGACTCATCTCCGTCACCTCCACCACGGTTCCCCTCGCCGGGATCATCACCCTCACCCTGGTCGCCGCCGTGCTCGGCTCGGCCGGCGGTGTTCTGGCTCGCTGGCAGCAGGACGTGACCGAAGAGCCCTAGCGGCTGAGTCGCGTAGGATTCGTAGCGCCGGAGCACCGCACGTATGGAGTCGTATGCCGATCCCAGCATGTAGGGACTTATGGCCCTATCTGCATATGCATAAGAAGGCATAAGCTGCACAGTGTTCATTGTGATGCACCCGATGCACAAAGAAGCACCAGCATGTCTCTACTAACCACCAAGCAGGTCCAGGAGCTCTTCAAGGTTGACCGCTCCACCATCTACAGGATGGCTGAGGACGGCAGACTCCCCGCGGTGAAGGTCGGGCGACAGTGGCGTTTCCCTTCGGATCACGTTGAGAGCCTTCTGGGCCAACCCAGCGAGACCACTCCGGTGCCGTCCACACCAATTGAGTCGATGGCGGCGAGATCGGCCGCTCTGGACACCGTCCTCCCCCCGGACACCGCTCAGGCCGTTGCCGATCTGGCTGCCGACCTCTTCGGGGTCATGGCGGTCGTCACCGACATGACCGGTCGCGCCCTGACCACGGTCTCCAACCCCTGCGGCTATTTCGGTGCGGTCTTCAACGCGGTGTACACACCCGATCGCTGCAGCGAGGGTTGGCGTCGACTCGGGGAGGAAATCGACCTGGAACCTAACTTCGTCCCCAGTCACCTCGGATTCCTGTGCGCTCGATCTTTCATCCGCATCGGCTCCACTCTTGCCGGAATGGTGATCGTCGGTGGTGTGGCCGATAAGCAATGGCCGCCGTCGGAAGCGGACTTGGACGCTGTTGCCGCTGAGACCGGAACGCCGATCGAGACTATCCGCGAGCATATCAACGAGGTCTACTGGATCGACGCCTCACACCAGGACTGGATCGTCCGCAACTTATCGCGAGTTAGCGACCTCATCTCGCTGCTCGCCGACGGCCATGGACGGCTTGTACAGAAACTCGAAGACATTGCTGCTCTTGCCGGAGCAGCGTCCTAAACCAAGGAGACCCAAGTGAAGAGACTGTTAGTGCTCGGAGCGGGAACGGCCGGAACGATGGTCGCAAACAAGCTCCGCCCTCGTCTAGACGAGCGCGATTGGAAGATCACACTCGTCGATCAGAACGAGACGCACTACTACCAACCCGGCCTGCTGTTCCTGCCGTTTGGCGGCTACAAGCGGGAGGAGTTGGAGAAGCCAAAGCGCCGCTTCATCCCCGCTGGTGTGGAGCTCGTGATGGGCGAAATCGACCTCGTCGAGCCGGAGCAGAACCAGGTGAAGCTGGTCGATGGAACCGAGCTCCCCTACGACTATTTGATTATCGCCACAGGAACCCATCCCACCCCGGAGGAGACACCGGGGCTCGGTGACGACGAGTGGTACAAGTCGGTATTCGACTTCTACACGATCGAAGGTGCCGAGGCGCTGGCGGAGAAACTCGAGACCTGGGAAGGCGGCAAGCTGGTCGTCAATATCATCGAGATGCCCATCAAGTGCCCGGTCGCTCCGCTGGAGTTCATCTTCCTGGCCGACGCCTATTTCGCCGAGCGCGGGATGAGAGATTCTGTCCAGCTCGAGTACGTCACGCCGCTGCCGGGTGCGTTCACCAAGCCGGTAGCCGCCCGCTACCTGGGTGACATGCTCGTAGACAGGAAGATTTCGCTCGAAAGCGACTTCTTCCTCGAGCAGGTCAACACCGAGGAACAGAAACTCGTCTCCTACGATGAACGAGAGATCGACTACGACATTCTCGTGACCATCCCCGTCAATATGGGCGCCAAGTACATCGCCAGGTCTGGTCTCGGTGATGAGCTCCGTCATGTCCCGGTCGACAAGCACAACTTCCTCTCGACCCAGCACGACAACATCTTCGCTCTCGGCGATGCGGCTGCGTTGCCGACGTCAAAGGCGGGATCGGTCGCCCACTTTGCGGTCGACATCTTCACGGAGAACTTCATCGACTACGTGAACGGCAAGCCGATGCGCGAGAAGTTCGACGGGCACGCCAATTGCTTCATCGAGTCCGGTCGCGGCAAGGGCATGCTCATCGACTTCAACTACGACACCGAGCCTCTCCCCGGCAAGTATCCCCTTCCCGGAGTCGGGCCGTTCTCGTTGCTGCAGGAGACCGAGGCGAACCACTGGGGCAAGCTCATGTTCAAGTGGGTCTATTGGAATGTGCTGCTCGAAGGTCGTGCCATGCCTATCCCGGCGCTGATGTCGATGGCAGGCAAGATTCGTGAGGAGGTCCAATGACCACCGCGGCCCCCGCTCGCTACGAGGATCTCGAAGCGAAGATCGATGCTCTGACCGAGCAGGTCGCTTTCCTCGCCGATGAGGCCCGGCAGGCTCGGCAGCGTCGTGAAGTGTGGACAGAGCTTCAGGCCGATGTCATGCCGATCGCCGGAGATGTACTCCAGGTCGTCGAGCGTGAACTCGAGGAACTGAGCCACGACGTCGATATCGCCGACCTTGCGGATCTGCTGCGGCGATTCGTCCGGGTGGCGCCGATCCTCGACCAGGGCCTTCGCTATCTCGAGATGTTCGGTGAGCTATTCGCAGACATGATGCCGCTCACAGAACATGCCGTAGATGTTGCAACTGATCGGCTCGTGAGCCTCGATCAGAAGGGCTATTTCAGCTTCGCCAAGAGCGGCCTACATGTCGTGGACCGCATCGTCACCGGCTTCAGCGAGGAAGATGTCGAAGCACTTGGCGACAACGTCGTCTTGATCCTCGAGACGGTCAAGGAAATGACCCAGCCGGATGTCATGGCTGCGCTCTATCACATGATCGAAGCCGTGCAACGGCAACAGCGTCTCATGCAGGACGAACCGGAGAAACCACCAAGCTTGTTCCAGCTCGCCAGGAAGCTCCGCGACCCCGAGATTCGCCGCGGCATGGGCAGAGCGTTGAACACGCTCAGCGCGGTGGCTGAGATCGACACGACCAAACCCATCCACTTCAAAGACAACCGGACACCAGAGAACCCGTAGGAGGTACCACCAATGCCCGTTACAACCATCGCCGGAGCCGAAGTCACCGTTGACGACGAAGGCTTCATGACCGAGTACGACCAATGGACCGAGGACATTGCGAACGCTCTCGCCGCCAACATCGGCATCGAGCTGACCGATGGCCACTGGCAGGTCATCAAGTTCCTGCGCGAGGACTACAAGGAGCAGGGAGAGACCCCGATGCTGCGCCGTGTCTCCAACGTCGGCGGCGTATCCACCAAGGAGCTCTTCCAACTGTTCCCGAAGAAGCCGGCCAAGAAGATGTCATACATCGCCGGTGTCCCGAAGCCACACGGTTGCGTCTGATCGAGCGACCTCGCCAAGCACAGGAGTACAAGACATGACATTCGTTCCAGACTTCGGTGACGAGGGAAGCGATCGGAAGATCTGCTTCATCGCATCCAAGGGCACCCTCGACATGGTCTATCCATCCCTCGTGATGGCCAACGCCGCACTCGGCGAAGGCATCGAGACTCACATCTTCTTCACGTTCTGGGGCATGGACATCGTGACCAAGAAGCACATGGACAAGCTGCAGTTCACCTGGATGGGGAACACCGCGATGCATCCTCCGGGCAAGACGATGCACATGCCGCAGGGCATGGCCGGTCTCCCCGGAATGACCGCCGTCGCCACCAAGATGATGAAGAAGCAGATTGCCGACCTCGACGTACCTGAGGTACCGGAGTTCGTCCAGATGATCGCCGATGCCGGTGGCCACCTCTGGGCCTGCAAGATGTCCGTGGACATGATGGGCCTCACCAAAGACGACATGATCCCGGAGGTCGAGGACGTCATCTCAGCCACCGATTTCATCGAACTGTCCGATGGCGCCCAGGTGATCTTCACCTAGACCCAGGCAACATGGGGCGTCTTCCGTACGCCAGACTGAGACGGGACCCGTTAGGGTCCCGTCTGTCGCGAGAACGGAGACGAAGATGGCCGGATACTCATTCGCCACAATGACAGCAGGGCCTATCGAGGAGGCCAGGGAACGGGTCGCCGCTGCCCTCGCCGCTGAGGGCTTTGGAGTTCTGACTGAGATCGATGTTGCCGCCACTCTGAAGAAGAAACTCGACGTCGATGTGGACCCCTATCTGATTCTCGGCGCCTGCAATCCCCCGTTTGCCCATCAGGCACTGAGCGCCGAGCCGAGCATCGGCGTACTCCTCCCGTGCAACGTTGTGCTCCGTACTGTGGAGGATGGAATCCTTGTCGAGTTCATGGACCCTGCGGCGGTGCTGACCCTCGTCGATCGTGAGGGAGTGGCCGAGATCGCAGCCGAGGTGCGCAGCCGCCTGGAACGCGCCAGGGACGCCCTGGCGTAGGTCGGCGCACCGCGGTGCTCTTCTCAACGCCAGACGCGTTACGCTGTTGCATGAGCCGGGGAGACGATCGCGGCCGGTGCGCCGGCCGAGGAAAGTCCGGACTCCACAGGGCAAGGTGCTGGGTAACTCCCAGACGGGGCAACCCGATGGAAAGTGCAACAGAGAGCAGACCGCCTGACCGCGTGTGGCGCCTTGGCGTCACACCGATTCTTCGGAGTCGCTGCTGTCAGGTAAGGGTGAAACGGTGGTGTAAGAGACCACCAGCGCTGCGGGTGACCGTGGCGGCTAGGCAAACCCCACCCGGAGCAAGGCCAAGCAGGGAGCGAGCTGCCCGCTCATTGATCCCAGGTAGGCCGCATGAGCCCGTGCAGCAATGTCGGGCCTAGATAGATGGTCGTTGCCGGTCCGCTGGACCGGTACAGAATCCGGCTTACAACCCGGCTCATAGGAAGGAGCCCCCAGCAATGGGGGCTCCTTGCGGTTCCGCCCGCCATGATCTTTCGTCGGATGTCTACTCGTCGCCCCAGCCGCTGACAACGGCGTAAGCGCCGGACGACGCCGTTCCCTCATCGGAGTGGTGCTGGAGCATGGCCAGGAACGCAGCGCGGGGATCTTGCCCATTGGAGAGGGGCTCGAGTGTTATCCCGACCCTCAGCTCGGCGCCGGAGGGGTGGACCAGCCGAACGATGACCTCTTCGAGGTCCTCATCTTCTTTCTCGAGCGCGGTGCGCCATCGGTCCATGTCCGCCGGATGGCACATTGCCACCAGGGGCACCCCGATCACCTCGGCGAGAGGCAAGCCAATCATGTCCGCTGCATCCTCTTCGGCGAAGATCACTGCACCATTGGCATCGAGTATCGCCACTGCGGTGGGGCCTATGGCTGTGTCTGCAGGATCAGATCCAGCGTGCTCTACCGAGTCGGCGGGCAGGTCCCCGACAACCGAACGGTTCTCCGCATGGTGACGTTGAATGGCGAGTTGAACCGAACGAGCCAGAGCGTCGGCAGTCACCGTGCCCTTGACCAGGTAATCCTGAGCGCCGCGCCGTACCGCCCGTAGAGCAAGGTGATCGTCCTTATGGGCACTGAGCACCACGATCGGCACGTGCGGGGCGTTTAGCAGGAGCGCGTCGACGGCCTCGAGACCGTCTGCGTCTGGAAGGACAAGATCGAGCAGGACACAATCCGGGGGAGATTCATCGATGGCCTCGAGAGCAGACTCGAGCCGCTTGACATGACGGACCGGGGCTTCATCTCCCCAGGCCTCACTGAGCATCGTCAGCACCAAGCGCGCATGAAGAGTGTTGTCCTCGACTACGAGCAGGTCTGGTGGACCGCCGCTCGTCTTTTCTTGTTCCATCGTCTGGACCCTCCGGATGATTGCGCCTCACGCTAATTCGGTCAGTTCAGCCTATCCCTTGAGCACTAGTCCCGGTACGTTTGCGGACGGAGCGACCCGGCGGGTCGGACGCCGAGAAGCGGGGGCTCGCCTTCTATGCTGGCCGCAAGCGGCGAAAGGACGGCAATGACCGAATTTGCCTATTTCTGTGGACACGAGCAGTGGCAACCAGAAACGCTCGTCGAGCATGCTGTACTCGCCGAACGTGCCGGGTTCGACTTCCTCGTCGTATCCGAGCACTTCCACCCCTGGGTCGACGATACGTCCGCCTCGGGATACGCGTTCTCGACAATCGGGGCAATCGCTCACGCCACCGAACGGGTCCACATCTCGACCGGCGTCACGACTCCCCTATTCCGCTACCACCCCGCCGTGGTCGCTCAAGCGGCGGCAACTCTAGACCGCTTGTCGAGCGGCCGCTTCCACCTCGGCGTAGGGACGGGAGAGAACCTCAACGAGGGGCCACTGGGATACCCCTTCCCGGCGTACGCCGAGCGCGCAGCCCGCATGGCTGAAGCACTCCAGATCATGCGCCGCCTTCTCGATGGTGAGAAGCTGACCTTCGGCGGCGAGTACTACACGACCGATCGCGCCAAGCTCTACAGCCCGCCGCTCGGACCTGTTCCCATCTGGCTGGCTGCGGGTGGCCCCAAGTCCGCGGCCCTCGCCGCCCGACTGGCCGACGGCATCATCACCAGCGTGAAAGAACCCGCGGTCACCTTCGAACGAGTCATCGATCCCGCCGGGATCGCCGCCGCTGAAGCCGATCGGCCTCGACTGCCTGTGATGGCTTCGCGTTGGTCTGTCCGTGCCGACGACGACGACCAGGCATGGGAAGCCTTGTCGGCCTGGCGGGGACTTCGCGCCCCCGGGCGTCTCGAAGCCGTGGATCCGGCCGTGCTGCGGGAGCGAGCCGACACGATGGACCGTGCCGAGATTCTCAGCCGCTACTCACTGGTCTCGTCCCCCGCGGATTACGTTGCCGTCTATTCGCCACTGATCACCGAACTCAATGCCGACATCGTCACGATCCAGACAACAACGTTGGATCAGGAATCCACCATCGAAATGCTCGGCGCAGAGGTACTCCCTGCGTTACGCGCCATCAGCCGCTAGCGGCGAGTTGCCTGATGTACTCGGTCTCGAATTCGAGCGCTGAGTTGTCAGGGCTGGTGGCCAACGCGGCCTCGAGCGCCGGCACCACCCAATCTCGGTAGGCGATACTGATAGCCGCAACGTTGTCGCCCGCTACCGCCGATTCGAGGTACTCGCCCAGAGGCCCGATCAGCGCCGGACCGACAGTTGCCGCAAAATCCACCTGCCACCCGGCGTCAGTGTTGCGGAGGATTACCCGGCCGGATGAGCTCTCGCTCGACAGGATCACGGACGTGAACCCATCGGGTTGGGAGACCGGCTCCTCATCGCCGACTGTTAACGATCCAATAGGGCTGCCCTGGAATCTATTGAACTCATCCCGGAATCGAGTCCAGTACTCGGTTGCGAGCTGATCGGAGAGGCCCATTTCCAGCATCGTCACCAACTGGTCCGAACTCACGTTGTTCTCCACCGCCGCCACAACGACGAGACCCGTGGGCTCGACCAGCTCACCAATTCGGGCTACGTCTCCTGTAGCAACCGCGTCGAGCCAATCTCGAGTGGCTGTGACCGGGTCGAGATTCTGAGCTGGCGGCGGCTCTTCGCCCGCGGTGCCGGAGCAACCGGCAACGAGCGTGACCACGAGAAACGCAAGGACAATTCGCACGCCGTCAGGGTAATCGGGGCCGGCTTCGCAGATGAAGGTCGCACCGGTGGACTGGACCTAAACTGATCGAATGCCCGTCTCACCACTCCAGGCAGTACTGCTCGGCGTCGTCGCCGGGGCGCTCGGCGGGCTCCTCGGCATCGGCGGGGGGATCATCGTCGTCCCCGGCCTCGTCCTCTGGCTCAAGTTCGGCCAGCATCAGGCTTCAGGAACATCGGTAGCGACAATCATCGCCTCGGCCGGGGCGGCCCTGGCTTCGTTTACGATCGAGGGCGCGGTCGACTGGCGGGCTGCGGCCTTCATCACGGTCGGTGCAGTCGTTGGCGCCGCTCTGGGTGCCAGGATGCTGCATCGGATCCCCGCCGCCGTGCTGTCGCGATCGTTCTCCATCTTGCTGATCCTCGCCGCGCTGCGGATGGCGATCTGATGCTGGAGATCATCGGATTCGTCGCCCTGGGATTGGCTACGGGGCTGATCGCATCCACACTCGGAATCGGCGGCGGAATCGTCTTTGTGCCATCACTCGTTGTCTTCTTCGGCTTCGCTCAACTCGATGCGCAAGGGACGTCTCTTGCGGTTATCGTCCCAACGGCGATCGTGGGCACCTATGTACACAACAGGCGGGGTCGTGTCGACTGGAAGGTCGCCGGGTTTGTTGCAGTTGGTGGCGTCGCCGGAGGTCTCCTGGGATCTGCGTTCGCCCTGTCGATCGATCCGGATGTTCTGCGCCGCCTCTTTGCCGGCCTGCTCGTAGTAGTCGCAATTCGGATGCTCAGCAACTGACTTCGCCGTCAATCGGGACATCGACCCGGCCGGTGCGAATCAGGGTTTCCCGCTTGGTCCGGTCCGACAGACCTGCGGCAACCCATAGGTAGGCGAGATAGAGCAGACCCAGCAACTCGAGCAGCCACACCTTCCAGTCTGTCAGGACCGACTCGAGATAGCCCGCGACCGTGTCTGCGCCCGCCGGCGTGAACTCCCAGCCAAGCAAGGGCCACCACAGTGTCTCCGGGTCAAACCACATCGCATCCAGCAACACGTGAAAGAGCAACCCGATCGCGACGGGCATCCACATCTTCCGGGGACGCCCCCGTCGCGTCGATAGGACTACGGCAACCATGACTACTGCAGCAAGAATCAGACCGTGGGTTGCCAGCCGCACGGCACCGAGGTTGCCATAGAAGATCAGCCCAACTGGGGTGTCGATCAAATCGGGAAGCAGCGCCCCGATCAGGAGCATCCGTAGATCCATCCGATCATCGCGAAATGAATAGCGGGCGATGGCGATCGTTGCCCCGGCATGCCAGAAGAGCATTGGTGCGAATCAGATCACGAGGATGCGACGGCAGTGGATACACCGGGGCGGATCAGATCGCTTGGCGTCGAGAGTCTCGGCAGCAGTGAGCTTGAGGTGGCATCCGCCGCACATGCCATCGGTCAGCGAGCCGATGGCCACGCCTTCCTTCGACTCGCGCAGGTGCTCGTACAGCTCGAGGAGATCCGCGTCGATTGCGGGAATGATCTCTTCCTTGCGGGCCTCTTTGACTGCGAGCTGTGCGTCGATGCCCCGCCACGCTTCTTTGATGACTGCTTCGACCTTTGTCTTGGCCTCAGTGGCTTCGGCGTTGCGAGCTTCGAGGTCGGTAACCTTGGCCTCTTCCAACTCGCG
>SWCD01000094.1_pt1 | contig 18165 bp, 18 predicted proteins | sample 4693011 | NCBI WGS metagenome assembly SWCD01 (sample SAMN10267278, study PRJNA491770) | bioreactor metagenome | isolation source: DHS bioreactor inoculated with marine | place: Japan: Omine Ridge, Nankai Trough | reverse complement strand
GCTGGACGAGCGCTACGCGGAGATCATCCGAACCATGCCCTTCCCCGGCTTTCGGGTGGGTCACACGCCCCGACGCCTGGTCGAGAAGAAGCTCTCCGACGACGTCCTGAACGACGTTCGGGAGCACGTCGTCAGCGAGGCGTTCAAGGAGGCGATCGAGAGGCACGATCTGGATCCGATTTCCGAGCCGGAGGGCGACTTCGAGTCCATCGAACTCACCCGCGGAGAGCCCCTCACCTACACCGTCACGGTTCTCGTGCGCCCGACGGTGACGATCCCCGACTACGAGAGCATCTCGATCGAAGCGGTGAAGGCCGAGATCGACGAGGCCGACATCGACGAGGTGATCGAGAACCTGCGCCGCCAGCACTCCCTCCTTACGCCTACGGAGGACGGGAAGATGGCCGAGAAGGACGTGGCCATACTCGACCTCGCCGCCACGGTCGGGGACGAGACCATTCTCGAGCGGGAGAACGCCGAGTACACGCACCCGGCCGACTTCCTCACGGGACTGAAGCTCCCCGGTCTCAAGGACGAGATCCTCGGGAAGTGTGAGGGGGACGAGTTCGAGCTCACCGAGACGCTCCCCACGACCTGGCCCAAGGAAGAGCATGCCGGCAAGGACATGTCGGTCAAGATCACCGTGCGCGGCGTAAAGCGCTACGTGCTGCCGGAGGTCAACCAGGCCTTCGCCGAAGAGCTCGACTACGACTCCGTCGAGGAACTCCGCGAGGAGGTCACGGAGCAGGTCCAGCGGCAGGCCGACCAGGGCGCGAAGGAAGCCACGGACAAGAAGCTCGTGGACGCCCTTCTCGAGGCCTCCCCGATCGAGCTGCCCGAGGATGTGGTGAAGGAGGAGACTTCGCACCGCGTGGAGCGCACCAAGGCCCTGCTCCGGATGCGCGGCGCCGACGAAGACGAGGTCGACGAGAAGCTCGGTGAGGCCATGGCCGCCGAGCAGGCCGAGGTCGAGCGCGACTTCAGGGCCGGGTTCCTGCTCGACGCCATCGCGAAGAAGGAGAAGGTCTTCGTGACGGAGCGGGAGATCGAAGAGCGGATCGCACAGATGGCCGCGAGCTACCGCCGCACTCCCGAGGAGATGAAGGAGTACGTCGAGCAGCGGGACATGCTCTCCTCCATTCGCACCGGAATGAAGGAGGAGAAGGTCGTGGAGCTGCTTCGTAAGAAGGTGAAGATCGAGGATCCGGCGTGACAGAGGCCGAAATGAGCGGAAAGCCCCGAAACATGATCCCCATTCCCTATGTGATCGAGAAGACCGGCCGCGGCGAGCGCGCCTACGACATCTACTCCCGCCTGCTGGAAGACCGGATCATCTTCATCGGCAGCGGACTGGATGATTCGGTGGCGAACGCGGTCATCGCGCAGTTGCTGTTCCTCCAGAAGGACGACCGTCACAAGGACATCCAGGTCTACATCAACTCACCGGGCGGCTTCGTGACTTCCGGTCTGGCGATCTACGACACGATGCAGTTCGTCCAGCCCGATGTGGCCACCTACTGCCTGGGCCAGGCGTCATCGATGGGCGCGGTGCTCCTCGCCGCCGGAACGAAGGGCAAGCGCTTCGCTCTCCCCCACTCCCGGATCATGCTGCACCAGCCCTGGGGTGGCGCCGAGGGAACCGCCGCGGACATCACCATCCAGGCGAGAGAAATCGTCACGATGAAGGGTCACCTGAACGCCATCATCTCCCATCACACCGGGAAATCGGCGGAGCAGGTGGCGATCGACTCCGATCGCGACAACTTCATGTCCGCGGAGGAGGCTCGCGCCTACGGCCTGGTCGACGAGGTGATCGCGAGCTTGAAGGACGAACCCAAGAGCAAGAAGGACTGATGCCCAGGAACGCCTCCATCGAAAAGTGCACCTTCTGCGGCAAGAGCAGGCATCTGGTCGACAGCCTGATCGCCGGCCCGCCGCACATCTACATCTGCAACGAGTGCATCGAGCTCTGCAACACGATCCTCCGGGAAGAGGACCGACGCGAGGAGCAGCCGCTCCCCGACGTCGCCGCCGCCGCGGATCGCCTCCCGACTCCCCGGGAGATCAAGGAGCGCCTGGACGAGTACGTCATCTCGCAGGAGCGGGCGAAGAAGGTCATCTCGGTGGCCGTGCACAACCACTACAAGCGCCTGTCCGCCGACATCGATACCGGTGACGTCGAGTTGGAGAAGTCGAACATCCTCCTCCTGGGCCCCACCGGTTCCGGGAAGACCCTCATCGCGCGGACCCTGGCCCGCATCCTCGACGTGCCCTTCGCCATCGGAGACGCCACGACCCTGACCGAGGCGGGTTACGTCGGCGAAGACGTCGAGAACCTCCTCCTGAAGCTTCTGCAATCCGCCGACTGGGACCGGGAGCGGGCGGAGCGGGGCATCCTGTTCGTCGATGAGATCGACAAGATCGGCCGGACGAACACGAACGTCTCGATCACACGGGATGTTTCCGGCGAGGGCGTCCAGCAGTCGCTCCTGAAGATGCTCGAGGGCACGATCGCCAACGTTCCGCCCCAGGGCGGCCGCAAGCACCCGGAGCAGTCCTACATCCAGATCGATACCACGAACATCCTCTTCATCTGCGGAGGCACGTTCTCCGGCATCGAGAACCTGGTCCGCCGGCGCATCGGACAGAAGGCCATCGGCTTCGAGCCGGGGCCGGAGTCGGATGAGGACCTGAGCGTCCTGCTCGACGAGGTGGAACCGCAGGACCTCCTGGAGTTCGGTCTGATCCCGGAGTTCGTGGGACGCCTGCCGGTGACCGCCGCGCTGCACCCGCTGTCGGCGAAGGACCTGGTCCGGATCATGATCGAGCCGAAGAACGCGGTCATCCGTCAGTATCAGAAGTTCTTCGAGATGGAGGGCGCAACGCTCGAATACACGGACGAGGCCCTCCTCGCGCTCGCCGAGAAGGCCCTGAAGAAGGACACCGGAGTGCGGGCCGTCCGGGCCATTCTGGAAGACCTCCTCATCGACGTGCTGTACGAGCTTCCCGAGATCCGCCGAAAGAAGAAGTTCCTGCTGACGCCGGAAGTGGTCAGCAAGGAAGCTTCCCTGCTGCCCGCCCTGACCCGGAAGAAGGGCGCGAAACGCGAGAGCGCGTGACGCTCCTCCCCGCCCTCACCGAGTTCACCGCCGAAGAACTCGCCACACGGTTGTCCCTTCCCGTCTTTCGCGGGCGCCAGATGCTGGCCTGGGTGGGGCGCGGAGCGGACTCCTTCGCGGACATGACCGACCTTCCCCTTGAACTGCGCCAGACGCTGCCCGCTCGGCTGCGCGTTCTCTCCTCCCGCATATCCGAAGCCATTCGGAGCGCGGACGGGACGAAGAAGCTCCTCGTATCGATGGAGGACGAGTCCCTCGTGGAATGCGTCATCATCCCCGAAGGCAAGCGCCTGACGCTCTGCATCAGTTCCCAGGTGGGCTGTCCCGCGGCCTGCTCCTTCTGCGCCTCGGGGCTTCTCGGCCTGACGCGCAGCTTGAAGGCCAACGAGATCCTCGAGCAGTTCTTCCATGCGGCCCGGGTGGCGGGCGGCGCCGAGAACATCACCAACGTGGTCATGATGGGCATGGGCGAGCCCCTGCTGAACTACGATCACGTCGTCTCCGCGGTTCGCGGCCTGCCCCTCTCGCAGCGCCGGATCACCCTCTCCACCGTGGGCATTCCGAAGGCAATGGCCCGCCTGGCGAAAGAAGGCATCAAGGTCAATCTGGCCGTTTCCCTGCACGCCCCGAACGACGAGATCCGGAACCGCCTGGTTCCCGTGAACAAGAACTTCGGGATCGAGCGGGTGGTGCGCGCCGCGCGGGAGTACTTCGAGGCGACCCGTCGGGACGTGACGTTCGAGTACATCCTGATCGAGGGGGAAAACGCCGGGGACGAGCACGCCTACCAGCTGATCCGGCTCCTCGGCCGCGGCAACATCAACGTGAACCTGATTCCCATGAACCCGGTCGAGGGACTCCCTTACCAACCGCCGACCCCCGAGCGGGTGGAGACGTTTTGCGAGATGCTCGAGCGGGCGGGGATCCCCACGCACGTGCGGAGGCCGCGCGGACGGGAGATCGACGCGGCCTGCGGGCAGCTTCGCTTGCGCCGGCTATCTTCCTAGGCGGCTCCCCCGGCAATCCGACGCTCTTCTCTCCAACTGCCCTGCCGGATGACCACGGTCGTCGACTGACCCGGCAGATCGGGCAGGTCGATCCGCCCGTCGGGAGAGCGACTTTGAGTTCATCTTCCCAGGCGATCGCCCTCGGCGCAGCCCGACGAATCGGTCCATCGAACCTCCCCGGCTCCGTCCGTGCGGCAGGCGCGCACATCGGAGCGGGGGCGCCCCCTGAGATCGAGAATGCGCACGCGAAAGGGGCGCGCGGCGGCGTGGGTTCTCGCCTCCCGGGAGTCGTCGTCCTCGAAGGGCCCGGGTGTCGCCGGTTCCGGCCGCGGATCGTCGCGCGGCGGGGCCACCGGCGGCTCCGACACCGGGCCCGGGGTGGAGACGGCAGGCACGGCCAGCATCAACACGGAGAGCCCTCGAGAAGGAGGAGCACACGGTCGGCGCTGGTCCCCTGCCCGGTCACCGGTTCCGCATCAGCTTCAGCGGCTCACCCTTGCGAATGATGTCGAGGACGACCTGCTCGCCCTCCCCCACTCCTGTGATCGTGCTCCGGATGTCCCGGGCGGAAGCGACGTTCCGGCCCTGCACCGCGCGGATGACGTCGAAGCGCTCCAGACCGATCTGCGCGGCGAAACTGCCGGGCACCACATCCTCCACGAGGACGCCGACTCCCGCGGGAAGCTTGAGATGAACGCGCAGCGGTTCCGCGACCTCGCCCGCCCAGATCCCAAGGCGGAACGTCTCCTGCGGGCCGCCGAGGGGCCTTTCTCCGGATTGTCCCGGCTGGCCCTGACCGGGCCTTCGAGGGGAGGGGATGCGTCGAAAGAGCGGATCCGGCGTCTGTCCCCATTCGAGCCGGAAGTCGCCGAGGTAGCGATGCACCTTCTCGTAGACCTCGGGGGCGATCTCCTTCAGCTCCTCGCGGCTCTTCGCTTCGAAGACCTCCGTCTTGCCGTCCCGGGTGACGCTCACCTTCAACCGACCGTCCGCGGCCTGGTCATACTCGATCCGCTCATCGCCGGTGTCGATCATGCCGTGGACGACGCCCGCGGGGGCACGCCCCCGCGAATTGGGGCCGAAGCGGTCCCGCATGAGCTTCCGCCACTCCTCGAAGGCGCCCCAGTCCATCATCCCCTGCTCCTCGAGTTGCCGGAGCAGTTCGTTCATCTGGCGCTCCGCCTCGTCCAGGGGATCCACGAGCGGACGCTCCTCGAGAGGCTGGTCCTCTGCCGCCTTCCCGGCGTCCGCCAGACGGGCCAGAAGACGTTCCGCCTCGTAGCGGACATGCTCGTCCTCGTGACCCGCCGCGGCCTCCCGGAGTGCGGGCATCGCAGCGTCTTCGAGCTTCAGGAGAGCTTCCTCGGCCGCCTTGCGCTGTTTGAAATCGGGGGATCCGAGTTGATCGATCAACGCCTTCAGATCCGGTTTCGGGGTGAGTTCCTTCTCCGCCTCCTGCGAGAGGCTAAGGCCGGCGACCGCCGACAACGTCAGGATGACCACGCCGATGAGCAGGGGATGTTTCATGAGCTTGTCCTCGCCGCCAGAGTGTAACCAAGCCTATATACGAGGCTCACGCCGCGGAATGGAATCTTCTCGAAAGATGGCGCCGCGGATCAGTAGCGGAAGCTGAGGACGATCTCAACGCCCCGCCGAAGGACCCGGAGCTCGAGGGCCTCTTTGACCGGCGACGCGACCAGGGCGCGCCGGAGTTCGCGAGGGTGACCGACCGGTCTTCCGGCCACGGCCAGCAGAATGTCGTGCTTTCTGAGACCGGCCCGCGCGGCGGGACTTTCGGGTGCGACCTCCGTGATGACCAGCCCCTGACCGGGCGAAAGCCCCGCCTGGGAGGAAGTCTCCGCCGCGGGCAGGTCGACGCGGACGCCGAGACGCACGACGCTCCCGTGCGCCCGGATCATCCTCGCCGCGTAGTACACCTGATCCGCGGGTACGGCGAAGTTGATGCCCTGCGCGCCCAGGCTGGCGCCCGGGATCCCCTCCGGCATACCCTCATAGACGGTCGGCCGAGCCGCTTCCCCCTCGGACTCGATGGACTTCTGGTAGGACTTGAATCGCTCCAGGACGATCCGGACGAAGGCCTGCTGCTGCTCGGTAAGGTCGAGCGCCGCGATCAGGCCTTCCACCTGGGCCAGGTCGATGGACCGCGCGAACTCGTTCAGCATCTCCCGAATGCGCTCCACCGAAGGCGAGCGGCCGAAGGTCGCGGAGATCATGCCGATAAGACGCCCCTTCGAGTCCACCAGCGCGCCGCCGGAGTCCCCGGGATTGATCGGGGCGGTGGTCTGGATGAGATCGTAGTAGACCACCGTCTTCCGCCGGGCGCCCCCCAGTCCGACGCCCTGCACTTCGCGCTGAAGGCCGGAGACGATGCCCAGGCCCGCCGATCCGGTCAGACCGAACGGATTCCCGATGACCAGGGCGAAGGCCCCCACGCGCAGATCCGATGATGCCGCCACCGGAAGCGAAACCAACTCCGCCGGGGGCGCCTCGAGGATCCCGAGGTTCATCCTCTCGTCCACACCGAGGACCCGGGCCTTCACGACCTTCCCGGTCTGCAGTTCGACTTCGACACTCTCCGCTCCGAGGACCGCGCTGCCGAGGGTGACGATGGTCCCGCGGTCATCGAGGACGACTCCCGAGACCGTCACTTCCCGCTTCCCGCCGAGAACGTCCCGCGAGACGGCCCGCACCTTGACCACGGAGGGGCGGACCCTCTCGATCAGGTCCGCGATTTCGTTCTCCAGCGACTCGAGTCCCTGCCCCCGGACGACCACGGCCGGGCAGAAAAGGACCAGAACCACGAGGAGGACGGTGCGAAGTCGCATGCTCAGAACTCGTCCCAGCCGTCGCGGCTCGGGGCCAGGGGGCGAAGCGACAGAGTCGCGCCATCCTCCCCGAAGTCGCCCTGCATCACGACTTCGTCGAGGAGGTACTCGGTCCTCCGGCCCGGATCAGGGGCTTGAGTCCTCACGCCGGCGGTCCCCACGAGTTCGGGTTCGCGGTGGACGGTACCGGGCTCGGGGTGGCCCGGAAGAAGGGCCAGCATTCCGCCCCCCGCCGAAAGGAGCAGTACCGCCGCGGCGACGAACGGGCGACGTCGTCGTCTCATCGGAGCGGCGAGAAGGTCCTTCCGGATGGACGGCCAGAGATCCGGAGCCGGCCCCGCCTCAGCCCCCTTCAGGAGGAAGAGCGATCGGCGGCTCTCATCGAAGCGGCGGTAGTCATCGCGACACCGGGCACAGGCGGCGAGATGGTCCTCCACCCGAGAGGCCTCGCGGGCGTCGAGATCCCCCCCGACGAACAGCGGGAGCTTGCGCACCACTTCCCGGCAGTTCACGGCTCTCTCCTCCCGATCACGCGCTCCCAGGCCTCGCGAAACAGCACCCTCGCCCGGTGGATTCGCCAGCGGGTCGTCGCGTGGCCGGCGCCGGTACGCTCGGAAATCTCCTTCCCGCTCAGCCCCTCCACGTCCCTCAATACCAGGATCGCCCGGTAGTGCCCGGGCAATCGGTCGAGAGTGGACCAGACCTGCTCCCGGAGCTCCTCTGAAAGGAGATGCGCATCCGGATCGAAGCCCTCGGCGGCCACGTCTTCGGCGAGAGGCGCGGGACGATCCCGACGCCTGCGCCTCAGGTGGTCGATGGCCAGGTTCGTCAGAATCCGGTAGATCCAGGTGTAGAAGCGACGTTCCCGGTCGAAGGTCGAGAGCCGGCGATAGGCTCGAAGGAAGGCCTCCTGCGTGACATCCCGGGCATCTTCCCGATTGCCGAGAAGACGGTAGGCCACCCAGTAAAGGCGATCCTGGTAGCGGGAGACGATCTCACCGTAAGCCTCGAGATTCCCCTTGAGCACCCGACCGATGATCAGCTTCTCGCTCTCCGCATCCATGGCGGATTGGAGCCTACCCCCGCCGTTGAGCGGGGTCAAAGTCCTCCCGGAGTGGGATGCGGAAGCAGACATCAGGATTGATACGTCCGCCAGAGCAACAAGTTGGCGCACGAAAAATGGGGCTCGAAGCCCGGCGACACATGGATCAGGGCCGGTCGGACCCGTCTGACGGTCCGACCCTCTGAAAACCCGGCCGGGTTTTCAGACGCCGAGGAAGAACCGACCGAGATTGCGGATGCGGTCGTAGCGATCCTCGAGCATCCGCTCCTTCGGGATTCCGGAAAGCTCATCGAGCGCCGCGCTGATCACACCCTCGACGTTGGCGGCGGCAATGGCATGGTCGCGATGGGCCGCGCCGAGAGGTTCCGGGATGATGCCGTCCACGATGTTCAGCCTGAGGAGATCGTCCGCCGTCAGCCGGAGCGCCGTGGCGGCGTCTTCCGCCTTCTCGCCGTTCTTCCAGAGGATCGCGGCACAACCCTCGGGAGAGATGACCGAGTAGTAGGCGTGCTCCATGATGAACACGCGGTCGCCGACGCCGATGCCGAGCGCGCCGCCGGAGCCACCCTCGCCGATGACCACCACGACGATCGGGACCTCCAACCGGGACATCTCCAGGATGTTCTCGGCGATGGCCCACGCCTGGCCCCGCTCTTCCGCGCCGATGCCGGGGTAGGCGCCGGGGGTGTTCACGAGCGAGACGATCGGCAGCCCGAATCTCTCGGCCAGCCTCATCTTGTGGAGCGCTTTCCGATAGCCCTCGGGGTGGGCGCAACCGAAGTTGCAGCTCAGCTTCGACTTCGTGTCCCGCCCCTTGCGATGCCCCACCAGGAGCACCTTCCGCCCCTTGAGCTTGCCGAACCCGGTGATGACCGCCTGATCGTCCCCGAAGACGCGGTCTCCGTGCAGTTCGACGAAGTCCTCGAAGATCCGGCCGATGAAGTCGCCGGTCAGGGGGCGCTCCGGGTGGCGGGCGAGCTGTACGCGCTCCCAGGGAGTGAGCCGCGAGAAGATCTCGCGGGTCATCTTCTCGCACTTCTCCTCGAGCGGACGAACTTCACCGTTCAGATCCATCCCCGTCGCGGCGGAGAGGTTCTTCAATTCCTCGATCTTCCTCACCATATCGAGGATCGGTCGTTCGAAGCTCAGGCCCTCTGTCACGCCGGAACCGGTCAAGCTGAATGAAATTCCTTGTGGGGGATCAGGGACTCGGCGAAAAACCTAATGGCGGTCGGGGTTCACGGCAAGAGAAAAGTCTCGCCTCCCGACCGGGCGAACTCCCCAATCTTGCGCTTATTGAGAAGGATAGGTGTCCGTGCATCTCGTTCAGGTCATGGCCCGAGAGGGCTACTCCGATCCTCGCGCCCGCGAAGCCCGCACCGAACTCATGGATGCCGGGGTGGCGGACGTCCAGGGGGTCGAATTCGTCTCTTTCTACCTCCTCGAGGGCGATCTGACGCCCGAGAGCCTGCCGAAAATCTCGCGCCGCCTCCTGACCGACAGGGTCATCGAGGAGGCCTTCATCGATGTCGATCCCCCGGCCGTCGCCGGTGCCGGGCAGAGCCTGCTCGTGCTGCCGAAGCCGGGCGTGATGGACCCGGTGGCCCTGTCGCTCATGCGCGCCCTCTCGGACCTCGGCCACGCCGGGGTGCGGGCCCGCACGGGGCGCCGATACCTCGTCCACGGTCCCGTGGACAAGGAGGCTCTGCTGGCCGCCGCGAAGCGCGTCCTGATGAACGAGGTGATCGAGGAGATCCACGTCGGATCGGACTTCCCGAGAGCCTTCCCGAAGACCGCCGGCTACATCCTGAAGAAGGTCTCCGTCTCGCTCACCGACCTCGATGAGGAGGGCTTGAGGAAGCTCTCGAAAGAACGCGTCCTCTCGCTCAACCTGACCGAAATGCGCGCGGTGAGGGACTTCTTCGAGGAGATCGGCCGCGACCCCACGGACGTGGAACTCGAGACGATCGCCCAGACCTGGTCCGAGCACTGCAAGCACAAGACCCTGACCGGGATCATCAACTTCCGCGGGGAGCGGATCGAGAACCTCCTCAAGGACACGGTGATGAAGGTGACCCGCGAGCTGGATCGCGAGGACTGCCTCTCGGTGTTCGTGGACAACGCCGGCGTCATCCGGTTCGACGAGACCCGGGCGATCTGCATGAAGGTGGAGACGCACAACCACCCTTCGGCCATCGAGCCCTACGGCGGCGCCGGCACCGGCATCGGCGGCGTCATCCGCGACATCATGGGCACCGGCCTGGGCGCCCGGCCGATCCTGAACACCGACGTCTTCTGCTTCGGTCCCCCCGATCTGCCGGCCGAGCGCCTGCCCCGCGGCACCCTCCACCCCCGCCGGATCATGCGCGGAGTGGTGGCCGGCGTTCGCGACTACGGCAACCGCATGGGCATTCCCACGGCCAATGGCGCGCTCTACTTCGACGAGCGCTACGTCGGCAACCCGCTCGTCTACTGCGGCACCGTCGGCATCATGCCGGCGGACATGGTCGAGAAGGCGCCCCGCCCGGGCGACCTCGTCCTTCTGGCCGGCGGTCGGACCGGACGGGACGGGATCCACGGCGTCACCTTCGCCTCGGTGGAGTTGAACGAAGACTCGGAGATGATGGACGCCGGCGCCGTGCAGATCGGAAACCCGATCGAGGAGAAGAAGGTCCTCGACGCCCAGTTGCGGGCTCGCGACCAAAGGCTCTACACCTCCGTCACGGACTGCGGCGGCGGCGGCCTCTCCAGCGCCATCGGCGAGATGGGCGAGGAAGTCGGCGTGCGCGTGGACCTCGATCTGGTCCCGTTGAAGTACGACGGTCTGTCGCCGCTCGAGATCTGGATCTCCGAAGCACAGGAGCGAATGGTCTTCTCCGTGCCTCCCGAGCACCGGGAGCGGATTCTCGAGGTCTTCGCCGCGGAGGGATCCGAGGCCACCATCATCGGCGAGTTCACCGGTGACGAGCGTCTGACCCTCTGCTATGACAACGAGGTCGTCGCCGACCTGCCGATGAAGTTCCTCCACGACGGCCTGCCGAAGCTGGTCCGGGAAGCGATCTGGGAGGCGCCGGCCCTCACCGAGCCGGTGCGCGACGGCACCGAGGATCTCGGCGACAGCCTGCTCGGCATCCTCGGCGCGCCGAACGTCTGCTCGAAGGAGTGGGTGATCCGGCAGTACGACCACGAGGTGCAGGGTCTGACCGCGGTGAAGCCACTGGTCGGTCCGAGGGAGGACGGCCCCGGTGACGCGGTGGTGTTCTCCGCGGAGCCCGGCGAGCGCCGGGGCATCGTGGTTTCCTGCGGCATGAACCCGCACTACGGCGACCTCGATCCCTATGCCATGGCCGCCGCCTCCGTGGACGAGGCGGTGCGGAACACCCTCGCCGTGGGTGGCCGACTCGCAGGCATCGCGCTCCTCGACAACTTCTCCTGGGGCAACACGGACAAGCCGGACCGCCTGGGCGCCCTGGTGCTGGCCTCTCGCGCGCTGTACGACGTGGCCAGCGTCTACCGGACTCCGTTCATCTCCGGCAAGGACTCCCTGAACAACGAGTACTCCACGGACGAGGGCACGATCGTCATCCCGCACACGCTGCTGGTGAGCGCGCTCTCGGTCATCGAGGACATCACCAAGGCGGTGACGATGGACCTGAAGGGACCCGGGAACGGTCTCTATCTCCTCGGAGAGACCCGGGATGAACTCGGGGGCTCGCACCTCTACCTGCTCTCGGGCGAGAAGGGGGCGAACGTCCCGCAGGTCCGTCCCGAAGAGGCCTTGAGGGCCTTCGCCGCGATCGAGGCGGGTACCGACGCCCAACTGGTGTCCTCCTGCCACGACCTCTCCGAGGGCGGCCTGGGCGTTGCGGTCGCGGAGATGGCCTACGCCGGTGGCGTCGGCGCCGAGATCGACCTCGGCGCAGTACCGCGAAGCGACGGCCTGGACCGGGACGAGGCGATCCTCTTCTCCGAGAGCCAGAGTCGGTTCCTGGTCGAAGTGGCGCCGCAACACCGCGAAGCCTTCGAGGCTCTCATCGCCGGGATCCCCGCGGCACGGATCGGCGAAACAAACGCATCAGACTCCCTGACCGCCCTCTCGGTGACCGGGGAACGGGTACTCGACAAGTCCCTCGCGGACATCCGCGAAGCGCACCAGGCGACTCTGAGGTGGTAGCGATGGTGAAGACCCTGATCGTCCGGGCTGCGGGTACGAACTGCGACCGGGAAACGGAACACGCCTTTCGCCGGGCCGGATCCGAGGTGGACATGCTCCACCTCGACCGCCTGATCGAGAAGCCGACGACGCTCGACGACTACCGCATCCTCGTTTTCCCCGGTGGATTCACCTACGGGGACGACCTGGGCGCGGGCACGATTGTCGCGAGCCGCCTACGGACCTCGCTCCTCGGGGGGATCACTTCTCTCGTTCAGCGCGGAGGCCTGGTCCTCGGCATCTGCAACGGGTTCCAGATCCTCGTCAAGGCCGGACTGCTTCCCGCGCTCGAGGGGCCCGGCACCACCGGGGAGGCGACTCTCACCGCGAATGACTCGAACAAGTTCGAGGATCGCTGGGTGGTGCTGGAGGTCGGCTCCGACCTCTCCCCGTTCGTCAGGAAGGGGGATCGGATCCGCTGCCCCGTGGCCCACGCGGAAGGGAAATTCGTGGCCCGCGACAAGGAGACCCTCGAGCGCCTTCAGGCCGCCGGCCAGGTGGTCTTCCGATACGTGGGACCGGAGGGCGAGACCGATCCCGCCTACCCGCTGAACCCCAACGGCTCCACCGGCGCGGTGGCCGGCATCTGCGATCCCACCGGTCGGATCCTCGGCCTGATGCCTCACCCCGAGCGCTACCTCGAGCCCTGGCACGCCTCGACCTGGACGCGGAACGGTCTCGCTGATGAAGGCGAGGGGCTCAAGCTCTTCAGGAACGCCGTCGAGGCGGCACGCTGAGAGCTCGTCTGGGGATAACTGCTGCATTCGCGGTCACGGCACTCCTCGCGATCGGCTGCGCCACCCCGCCGCCGGTCGCGCCGACCGCCCTCTGCACGGAGACGCTCGGGGTGTCCGTGGAGGGGCGCCCCATCCCGATGGAAGTCCTGGGAGACGGTCCCGGTGTGCTTCTGTTTCTCGCCGTCATTCACGGCAACGAGCCCGCGGGAGCGCCCCTCCTCCACCACCTCTCCCGGCACCTTCGCCTCCATCCGGAGTTGCTCACCGACCGATCCGTGATCCTCATCCCGATCGCCAATCCGGACGGCATGGTCCACGGGACGCGAGGGAACTCGAACGGCGTGGACCTCTGTATCCCCATTGTCACCGTGGAGTTGCCGAAAGGGGTGGAGCGCCTGACGGCGGATGCGCTCTGGGAGAAGTACGGCGAGATGCTGCTCGTGGCCGTGAACCCCGGGGAGGCTACGACCGACGGCACCCGACCAGAACCCGGGGATGTCCCGCGTAGTCCCGAATGATCTCCTCGACGTGAATACTCTCGGGGGCGAGAGCGGCGATCTCCTGTGCGCGACCGTCCGGGAGCTCGAGCAGCACGAAGCCTCCCTTGGAAAGCACGGCCGGAACGCCCTCGAGCAGCCGGCCGTAGATCTCGAGGGGTTCGCCGTGGCCGAAGACCGCGCCGTGAGGCTCCCTCAGACACTCGGGATCCACCCGCTCCTCGGCGGAAACGTAGGGAGGATTCGAAACCACCAGGTCGAAGGTCTGCCCCTCGGGGAGTGCGGCAAAGAGGTCGCCCTCGAGAAACTCGATGCGCTCCGCCACACCGTGCGTGGCGGCGTTCGACCGGGCGACTGTGAGAGCGTCGGCGGAGAGATCCGTGGCGGTGAACGTCCAGTCTTCTCGCGAAACGGCGAGGGCGATCGCGATGGCTCCGCTGCCGGTGCCCAGGTCGAGAACCCGGGCGGCCCCGTCTTCGTCCAGACGGGCCAGGGCGGCATCCACCAGGTGCTCCGTTTCCGGCCGGGGGATGAGTACGCGAGGATCCACCGCGAAGGTGAGCGAGTAGAACTCCTTCTCGCCGGTGATGTAGGCCACCGGTTCCCGGTCCGCGCGGCGGCGAACACATTCGCGGCACGCCGAGGTCTCTTCCGGAGTGAGGGGACGATCGAAGCCCGTATAGAGTTCGATGCGGGAGATCCCCAGGGTGTGGGCGAGCAGCACTTCCGCGTCCAGACGCGGAGATTCGATTCCGTGCTTCCGGAAGTACTGCTCGCTACGCCGGAGGATCGTCAGAACGGTCAGGCGATCCTCCGGCATGTCCCGCCCCGTCAGGAGCGCCGGGGCTTCCGGGACGCGGCCCGCATCTCGCGCTCTTCCGCCTTCCGGCGGGCGTCCTGCTTGGCGCCGGCGAACACGCCCATGACCACGGAGAAGAGCACCAGCACGGAGAAGATCGCAACCAGGTAGAGGCCCGGCCCGTAGGACTGGGCGTACTCCTTGATGATGTAGCGGAAGCGGTTGAAGGGGCTGTAGACCGTCAGGTCCTCGGTCCCCAGCCGCTGACTCACCAGCGTCGAAAGCTGGTAGATCCGCTGTCCGGCGAGGACGACGCCGTCCAGGGCGGCGAGCATGACCGGCCAGACGATCATCTTGCGGTGGTAGATGTTCCACACGGAGACGATCATTCCGTAGATCCCGAACACCAGGAGGAACCCGCCCCCGATCGAGTCGGCGCCGGTCAGGTTGCCCTTCAGGAAGGCACGCTCCCAGGGCAGCAGCGTCCCCACCGTGATCGCCAGGCTGGCGAAGAGGAAGAAGAAGTACTGCTTGAAAATCGCGCCTTCGGCGATCGGCAGGAAAGCGGAACAGTGCGCGCAGCGCAGGGCCTGGATCGCGATCTCGCTCCCACAGAACACGCAGCGCTTGGTCGTGGGGACCTCGCGGTCGAAGGAGACATTGAAGTCGCCGCCCTCATCTTCGGGCGCCGCATCGTCGAGCGCCTCCTCGCCTTCGCCCGCCACACCCTCGCCGTCCTCCGGCTCGATGAGCGAGTCGTCCATCTCGGCTTCCGCCTCGAAGGAGTAACCACAGAGACACTCCAGCGCGTCTTCCGCGACTTCAGAGCCACAGGATGGGCAGGTCTTCATCGTCTTCCTCCTCGTGCTACGCCGGCGACGGGTCTACCATCATCGGCGGCGTGCGCCAAGTTCAATCAGGCTCTTCAGCCAGGGCCCGCAACCTCTGTTCGCGGTTGTATTCCCCCAGCTTCTCAAACAACTCCTCGAGGTCACCGTCCATAACGCCGGCGAGACCGTAGAGGTTCAGATTGATCCGATGGTCCGTCACCCGGCTCTGCGGGAAGTTGTAGGTGCGGATCCTCTCGTTCCGATCTCCGGAGCCGATCTGGTTGCGCCTCAGGTCGGATCGTTCCAGGTCCGCCTTCTGGCGAAGGTGATCCAGGATGCGGCTCCTCAGGATCTTCATCGCGCGGGCCTTGTTCTTGTGCTGGGACTTCTCGTCCTGGCACTCCACCTTCAGCCCGGTGGGCAGGTGGATGATGCGCACCGCGCTCGAAGTCTTGTTCACCTTCTGTCCGCCGGGACCGGAGGCTCGATAGAAGTCGATGTGCAGATCGTCCTTCTTCACGTCCACATCCACTTCCTCGGCCTCGGGCATGACCGCCACGGTGGCGAGGGAGGTGTGGATGCGGCCCTGAGCCTCGGTCTCGGGGACCCGCTGCACGCGGTGACCGCCGGACTCGAACTGGAGGCTTCGCCAGGCCTTCTTGCCCTTGACGGAGAAGACCACTTCCTTGAAGCCCTTGAGTTCCGTGGGAATGGCGCTCAACACCTCCCACTTCATACGCTGGCGTTCCGCGTAGCGGGTGTACATGCGGAAGAGGTCGCCGGCAAAGAGCCCGGCCTCGTCGCCTCCGGTGCCGGCCCGGATTTCCATGATGACGCTCCGCCCGCCGGGACCAACGCTGGCGAGCATCTCGTCCACGGCTTCATCGAGCAGGGCCTTGAACCGCGCCTCCTGGTCCGCGATCTCGGACGCGGCGAGGGCGATCGTATCCTCGTCCTCGGGATCGAGTTCGAGAAGGCTCCGGGCTTCGGCGATCGCCTCTTCGGCGGCCGACAGTTCGCCCGAGAGCTCCGCAAGACGCGTGACGGCGCCCAGGTCGCGCATGACCACGCTGGCTCGCAGGTGGTCTGCTGCGATCTCAGGGTCCTGGGACCGGCTGAGGAGCGTTTCGTACCGCTCCACCGCGTGGGCCAGGCGCTTTCTGACGGCGTCCTCTACACTCATCCGTGAACCCGGAAACTACGCCGTCTGCTCCTGTTCCTGCTCCTGCTCCTGCTCGCCGTCCGTCTGCTTCATGCCGTACCGGCGGAGGAACTTCTCCACGCGACCGGCGGTGTCGACGAACTTCTGACGACCGGTGTAGAAGGGGTGACACTTCGAGCAGATCTCGACGTTGATTTCCGAGCGGGTCGACCGGGTGACGAAGCTCTCGCCACAACCGCAGGTCACCTTGCACTCCGTGTACTTGGGGTGAATCTTGTCTTTCATGACCGACTCCGGCGCCGTCGCGCCCTGGGCCTCGCGCTCCGTATCGGAGCAGCGGCTGCCTGAAACTTACAAGGAAACCCCAAGTGTAGACCGGCAGGGCTCGAGTGCGAAAGGGATTCGGCGTGGATAAGGAGGTGGGCTACTCGGGGACCGGCGTCCGCTCGAAGCGCGCTTCGCGGATCCGACCGTCGGGAAGAGTCAGGGCGACCTCCACGTAGCTCAGGCGGGACCACTCGGGCTGCACCAGGATGTGACTGGCAAGGCGCTTTATCTGTCGATTGCGTGAGCGTTCATCCCGGTCGAAGTCGGGGTTCACCTCGTAGCTGACCAGCACTCCTTCCCCGTCCTCGTCCTTCTTCACACGGACCTTGAGAGCCCTGGGGTCCTTCATGTGGAAGGAGAACACCCCCGCGAGTTCCTTCTTCAGGGGGTGGACGTTCTCCGCGCCTCCCACCTTGCCGACGAAGAAGGAGCCCATTCCGGCCATGAGGACCATGGCCAGGACACCCATTACCATGATGATCATCAGGGATCGATTCATAAGGTCAGCCCCCTCCCCATCGGCTTTTCGGTGGCGGGAGCTTGAGCCTGCAATCCTCAGTCGGGGTTGATCGCGAGGATCGAGGGATGGAACGTCATGCGCTCCCCCTCCTCTATCCCCTGTTCCCCGAACCAGCCCCGGGCCATCTCCAGGACGAAGATGGCCTCCTCCCCGCTCATGTAATAGGGAAGCGTCCGGCCATCCATCGGATCCGGTGTCATTTCGTGAATCCTGACGATCCGGCCGGATTCGTTGGCGAAGGCCGCGGACAGGGGGATCAGGGTGTTCTTCATCCAGAACCGGAGTTCTCGCTGCTCCGGGTAGATGAAGAGCATCCCGGTGTCCGGCTCGAGACTTTTCCTCCCCATCAGACCGTTTGAGCGATCCCGTGGCGTGAAGGCCAGGTCCGCGTGAGCGACAACGGCATTCGGGGGGATCGACTCCGCGGCGATGGAGGTGCCCACGGGAACGACGTAGACGGAGATCGGCCCCGGCTCCTTTCCGGAGGCGCAGGACGCGAGAAAAACCAGCAGCAGGACCGCGAAGCGGGAAAGCGTCACGACATCTCCTCGAGCATGCTCCGGACCTCCTCGACGGGGAGCCCCACCACATTATCGTACGGACCGTCGAGGGTTTCGACGAAGGCTCCCCCCCCGCCCTGGATCCCGTAGGCGCCGGCCTTGTCGAGAGGTTCACCCGTCGCCACGTATGCCTCGATCTCCCGGGCCGTCAACATCCGGAAGGAGACCGTGGAGATCACGGCCCGCGTCAGCAAGCCGCCATCGGCGGTCGAGAGCAGGCAGAGACCGGTGATGACCTGGTGGGTCCGGCCGGAGAGCTCGCCGAGCATCCCCCGGGCATCGGCCGGGGACTCGGGTTTTCCAAAGATGCGGCCATCGAGGGCAACGACCGTGTCCGCCCCCAGCACCAGGCAGACATCGTCACCCACCTCTGCCGCCAAGGCCTTGTGTCGGGCCAGGCAGAGAGCGGCGTCGAGGGGTGACACATCGGGGGGCAGGGTCTCATCCACAAAAGCAACGACGACCCGGTGCGGGATGCCCGCATT
>SWCD01011823.1_pt1 | contig 18169 bp, 17 predicted proteins | sample 4693011 | NCBI WGS metagenome assembly SWCD01 (sample SAMN10267278, study PRJNA491770) | bioreactor metagenome | isolation source: DHS bioreactor inoculated with marine | place: Japan: Omine Ridge, Nankai Trough | reverse complement strand
CCAGGTCGAACAGCTTTGCCCGTCTGAGGCGGGCCGATTGTTCAGTCTTCGGTTTTGTCTGTTTCAGCTTCAACTTCAGCTTCAGCAGTGTCTGCCGCAGCACCTTCAGCTTCTTCTTCAGCCGCAGCGTCTGCTTCAGCCTGCTCGAACAGTTCTTCTGCTGCGCGGCGGATCTCGTCACGCTCGTCTGCATTACTGGTCAGGTCTTCGCCGCGGGCCTGGGATTCGGCTTCATCCTGGGTACGGGCAACGTTGATCTGTACGGTTGACGAAACTTCGCTATGCAGTGCAATGCGCACGTCATACAGGCCGAGTGTCTTGATCGGATCCGGCAGTACCACGTGGTTGCGGGTAACGGCGACGCCGGTTTCGCTTGCAGCTGCTGCGATATCGCGGGTTGAAACCGACCCGTAGAGCTGACCGGACTCACCTGCCTGACGGATCAGGATGAAGCTTGCACCGTCGAGCTTCTCCGAATCGGTCTTTGCGGCTTCAACTGCAGTGGCGTTCTTTACTTCAAGTTCTGCACGCTGGGCTTCGAATTTCACCATGTTCTTTGCTGATGCGCGAAGCGCCTTGCCGCGCGGCAACAGGAAGTTGCGGGCATAACCGTCCTTGACACGGACAGTCTCGCCCATGGCGCCGAGTTTTTCGACGCGTTCCAGTAGAATGACTTGCATGATATTTACTCCTTGATGGGTTCTCTTGTTTGGATGTTGGAATTAGAAATGGGCACCCTCAATCGGGCGGTTTGTTTCGTTTGCGGATGTTGAAGCTTTGATCGAACATGCCGAGCATGATCAGTGGTACGATCGCGACTGCGGACAAAAACAGCATGGACAGGTAGAACAGCCCGAGCAGCAAGCCACGCATCGGGTGGTTTTCGAGCAGCCCATGCATCACGGCCAGCCCCAAAATAGCGTACGCCAGCATCAAGGCTGATGTGAATACCCATGCAAATGCGCCCAGTGTACCCGGCAGCAAGGTTGCCGCTGCACACCCCGACAATACCCAGATCGTCCAGCGCGGAAAGGCCAGCTGGCCGAAGGGTGCCCATGGCCTCAAACCAATACCGGTTTTACGCAGCACACTGCCTGCCAGGTACATGTTCACCATGGTGGAAATGCACCACACGATGCTCAGTGCGGCGGGCAGCATCTGGACAACAAACGAGCGTATCTGCTCAATTTGTTCAGCTGTCGGCGAATTGGGCCGTTTGGCCATTTCATCAAAAAGCGGTTGTAAAACCTGTCCGGCCGAGGCGCGGAAAGTGTCGACATCAGGACCCAGTGCGAGAATGACAAACACACTCAAGGCCGCGCTGGCGATAGCCGTCCACACCACGAGACGGCCTTCAGGATACCAGACTGTGCCGGTGTCGGAAACTTCGCCTTCATCGGATGGGGCCGCCGAAGCGGGCCTGTTTTGCAGAGCCAGGTGACTTAACACCACAGGGGCGATGCCCGCGCTCAGTGCAACGAAGAACGCAGCTTTCCAGCCAAATGCGATCAGGTAGCCGACGACCATGACCAACGCGCCAAGCGCTGCGGTTATCGCACCCCAGCCCAGGCCGGCAACAAAAAGTGGAAAAGATGCAAGATAGATCAGCAGGAGGCCGATCGCATTGCCCGAGCTGCCGCCTGCGTGCAGCAAGCCAGCTGTCAGTCCGGCGATAACGCCTATAACGATCCAGTTGTTGAACATCTGGGCTGTCCCGCATCTTGCGATGGGTTAGAGGCAGATACAAAAGCCTGCCCCAACCGGTTAATACCGAGTTGGCCCCTGATCACGCTGAAGTGCCTGATCAGGGAAATATTTGTGTCCTATTTCACGACGTAGGGCAGCAGGCCCAGGAATCGTGCGCGCTTGATGGCCTTGGCCAGTTCACGCTGCCGCTTGGCAGATACTGCCGTAATGCGGCTGGGCACGATCTTGCCGCGCTCTGAAATATAGCGCGACAGAAGCCGTGAGTCCTTGTAGTCGATCTTCGGCGCGTTATCGCCCGTGAACGGGCAGCTCTTGCGGCGACGGAAGAATGGTCTGCGTGCACCTGACATTAGCTCTTTCCTTCTGCGCTGGAGGTTTCCTCACGTGGCGGACGCGGGGTACGAGGACCCCTGTCGCCACGGTCACCGCGGTCGCCACCAGGACGATCACTGCGCTCACGGCTGGGGCGCATCTGAACAGACGGCTCTTCTTCGTGTTCTTCAACACGAATGGTCATGAAGCGAATGACATCTTCATTTAGACCCATCTGGCGTTCCATTTCGGCAACTGCCGGTGCAGGTGCGTCAAGGTTCATCAGCGCATAATGGGCTTTGCGATTCTTGCGAATACGGTAGGTAAGGGGTTTCAGCCCCCAATATTCAGAGCGCCCGATTGAGCCGCCATTATCAGTGATAATGGTCTTGAACTGTTCTGTAAGTGCATCCATTTGCGCGGTGGAAATATCCTGACGCGCCATGAACACATGCTCGTACAATGGCATGGTTGAAGCCTTTCTTTTGATCCAAAGTCTTGTTCTTAAACAAACTTTCCGGCGCATAGCCTCCCCCGAGCCCATCGGAAAGAAAGGCTCGAGATACCGGTTCCTCGAAAGAGCAGGGACACGGGAAGCCAGGCTTTCTAGCCCTGTCATGTCCAGGTAACGAACACGACCTTCCGTTCAGCCCCCGACCGGAAAACCGCTCAAGAACGGGCGGGTTATACGGTAATTTGGGCAGTTTGCAAGCGCAAACAGGTGCGCGGTTTGGTCATGGGGCAGGCGTTCTGCCCTCAAGCACCGTTGCCATCTTGGCTGTATCTATGTTGCCGCCGCACAATATGACGCCAACCCGCTTGCCGTGCATGGCATCGCGCTGTGCGATCAAACCGGCAAGCGGCGCGGCACCGGCGCCTTCCGCCCCATTATGCGTGGTCCGGTAGTAGAGCCTGATCGCCTCAGCCACCTGATCATCCGACACTTCGACAAATCCGTCGACGCCCTTTGATATGATGTCGAGAGCGTCCGGGTGAGGCACCCGCACCGCCAGGCCGTCGGCAAATGTGTTGGCCGAATTGGTTTCAACCGGCCGACCGGCTTCTACCGACAATCTGTAGCAATTGGCATTTTCTGACACTACTGCGATGACCTTGGTCTTCAGGCCCAGATGATCGCGCGCCGAGATCACGCCACAACAACCAGAGCCCATGCCGATCGGCACGTAAACAGCATCCAGTTCACCGGCGGCTTCAAACAGTTCGTGCGCATACGATGACACGCCCAGCACCAGTTCGCGATGAAACGAGGGCACCATATCGAGACCACGATCCTGCGCGATTTGCATGCAGGTTACCCGGGCCTCATCAAAATCCTGCCCGGTTTCGATCAGTTCTGCGCCAAGCGCCTTGATGGCGGCATTTTTTTCGACCGAGTTGCCTTGCGGCACCACGATGGTGGCCTTCACGCCATTGCGTGATGCAGCGTAGGGAATCGACTGACCGTGGTTGCCGCGTGTCGCGGTGATCACGCCATTGGTTTCGCCACGCTCGACGCGTTTGCGCATATGAACCAGTCCGCCGCGCACCTTGAAGGCCCCGGTCGGCGTATGGTTCTCATGCTTGACCCAGGTTTCAATACCCAGTTCGGCCTGCAACAGCGGCCACGCGTACTGAGGTGTGGGCGGCATCGCTTCATGGATGATGGCGCGTGCGTCTGCTATTTCTTCTGCTGTAAACATGGTCGGGGACGCTGGCACAAGCCTGCCTGCTTGACAATACATAGCTGGCCATGCTGCAAGCCCGCTACATCTTGTTCACCGTGTTACTTCCTTTGGTCGTATCTTTCTGGAGACTGCAGACATGACGGTTGCGTTCACATTCCCGGGGCAGGGATCGCAGGTAGTTGGCATGGGCCAGGAACTTGCAGAGGCGTATCCTGCTGCTCGATCGGTCTTTGATGAAGTCGACGATGCGCTGGGCGAAAAGCTGTCTGCCGTCATGTGGGAAGGTCCTGCCGAAACACTGACGCTTACCCGCAATGCCCAACCGGCTCTGATGGCGGTCTCCATGGCTGTCATCGCAGTACTGGAACAGGAGTTCGGTATCACTGTTGCCGGTAAGGCGGGCTATGTCGCCGGTCATTCACTGGGCGAATATTCGGCCCTGGCGGCAGCTGGAACTTTTTCCCTGGCGGATACGGCTCGACTGCTGCGTACTCGTGGCGAAGCCATGCAGGCAGCGACGCCGGTCGGCACAGGTGCCATGGCCGCCTTGCTGGGGCTTGATTTTGAAACAGCAGTGAAGGTGGCAGAAGAAGCGGCCCAGGGCGAAGTCTGCCAGGCTGCAAATGACAATGCGCCGGGACAGGTTGTCGTGTCCGGCTCGAAGGCCGCTGTCGAACGCGCTGTCGATATCGCCAAGCAACATGGTGCCAGGCGTGCAATGCTGCTGCCGGTGTCTGCCCCGTTCCATTGTGCGCTGATGCAGCCTGCTGCAGACGTCATGGCTGGCGCTCTTTCGGGTGTTGAGATGGCCGCGCCTTCAGTGCCGCTGGTCGCCAACGTTGTGGCCAGCGCCGTCAGCGATCCAGGCCAGATACGGTCCAGTCTTGTTGCCCAGGTAACCGGCACGGTGCGGTGGCGTGAATCTGTTGCCTGGATGGTTGCCAATGGAGTTACCTGTTTTGTCGAAGTCGGCACCGGCAAGGTGTTGACTGGCATGACCAGACGCATGGCACCTGATGCATCCTGCATGGCTACTGCGTCCGTTGCAGATATCGAGGCAGTCGCTCAAAGTCTGAATACCTGAACCGTTTGGCCGCATCAACCAGGAGAGATGAACATGTTTGACCTTACCGGCAAGAAGGCCCTGATCACCGGCGCCACCGGTGGAATTGGCGCTGCCATCGCAAAGGCTCTGCATGCAAACGGTGCTATTGTGGCGCTGTCCGGCACCCGCGCCGGTGTGCTGGAAGAAGTCAGGGCAGGACTTGGTGGGCGCGCTCATGCGGTTGCCTGCAATCTGTCTGATCCCGATGACATCGAGAAACTGATCCCGGCAGCCCAGGATGCCATGGATGGCCTGGACATTCTGGTAAACAATGCCGGCATCACCCGTGATAATCTCGCCATGCGCATGAAGGCTGAAGACTGGCAGGCTGTGCTGGACGTCAATCTGACGGCTGCCTTCACGCTGACCAGGAACTGCATGCGCACCATGATGAAACAGCGGTGGGGCAGGGTGATCAATATTACATCGATTGTCGGGGTGACCGGCAATGCCGGCCAGGCAAACTATGCCGCCTCCAAGGCCGGCCTGATCGGTATGTCAAAATCGCTCGCACAGGAAGTTGCCTCGCGCAACATCACGGTCAACTGCATAGCGCCGGGATTCATTGCAACGCCCATGACAGATGAACTCAACGAAAAGCAGAGGACGGCGATTCTGGCCTCAGTGCCTGCCGGGCGTTTGGGGCATGTGGACGAAATCGGTGCCGGAGCGGCCTATCTGGCCAGTGAAGAAGCCGCCTATATCACCGGTCAGACCTTGCACATAAATGGCGGCATGGCCATGTTGTGATCTGCTGTGCAGGTCGTCCACAACCTGGCATTGTTTCGGTTTTCGGGCTTGGAGTAGCGGGTAAATGTGTGATAATAGGCGCGGTGTAGATGTGGGAATGTTCCCCTTTGCTGGTTGAAAAAACCGTGTAAACAAAGGCTTACCCACTGGAGATTTTTCTGAACCGGATTCGGTTCCCGCAAGGTGCGGGCAGTCCCGAACGCCGGATCAACTTAACGAGGGTTATATTGAAATGAGTGATGTTGCTGATCGAGTCAAAAAGATTGTCGTTGAGCACCTCGGCGTAAGCGCTGACAAAGTGGTAAAAGAGGCCAGCTTTATTGATGATCTCGGCGCAGACAGCCTTGATACCGTTGAGTTGGTAATGGCGTTTGAGGAAGAGTTCGGAATTGAGATTCCTGATGACGCCGCTGAAACCATTCAGACAGTTGGCGATGCTGTAGGTTTCATCGAGAAGAATGCAGCCTGATACTGATCAGGTCATGTCGTATGCCAGTTAGCGGCTCTCGGCATCAGTTACGAGTTTGAGTACGGTGGCAGTGCAAAACATTGCCGCCGTATTTGTTGAATGCCGGTCACAGGCATTGTCTTTGTCTGGAGCAATATGTGATCATCTGAATGAAGATTGCCAAGGCTGTTAAAATAGCGATCATCCTGATCCAGGGAGTGTTTTCATGCGCAGAGTCGTAGTCACAGGTATTGGCATGGTGTCGCCGGTCGGCGCCAATGTGGATGACAGTTGGGCCAACCTTCTGGCCGGCAAGTCCGGAGCGACCCGGGTGACTCGTATGGACGTGTCCGACATGGCCTGCCAGGTCGGTTGCGAGGTGAAAACCGGTGACGGCACCAACGGCACATTCAACTGTGACGACTGGATGGAGCCCAAAGAGCAGCGCCGCTACGATACGTTCATCAAATACGGCCTGGCTGCTGCGAAAATGGCAGTTCGTGATTCCGGCTGGGTCCTAAAGACTGATGAAGATAGCTGGCGAACCGGGGTCATGATCGGTTCTGGAATCGGTGGCCTGCCATCCATCGAAGCGACAGCCCTTTTGCTCGCTGAAAAGGGTCCGCGGCGGGTCAGCCCGTTTTTTATCCCGGGTTCCCTGATCAACCTGGTTGCCGGTCTCGTATCGATCGAATTCGGTTTCAAGGGTCCAAACCACGCAGTTGTGACGGCATGCTCGTCGGGAGCCCATGCCATCGGCGATGCAGCTCGAATTGTAGCGCTCGACGATGCCGACGTGATGATCGCAGGCGGTGCGGAAGCAGCCATCTGCCGCATCGGTTATGCCGGTTTTCAGGCGTGCAAGGCGCTTTCGACCCATTTCAACGACACACCCGAGAAGGCATCGCGTCCCTATGACAGGGATCGTGACGGTTTCGTCATGGGCGAAGGCTCAGGCATTGTTGTGCTTGAAGAATATGAACATGCCAAGGCACGCGGCGCGACCATCTATGCCGAAGTGGTGGGCTACGGCATGTCAGGCGATGCCTATCACATCACGGCGCCGGCAGCAGACGGAGACGGTGCATTTCGGTGCATGTCAGCAGCGCTGAAGAGAGCCGGTATTCTTGCATCAGACCTCGACTACGTGAACGCACACGGCACGTCGACACCGATGGGGGACGAGATCGAATTGAAAGCGGTTGAACGCCTTCTGGGCAATCAGGCCGACAAGCTGTGCATGTCGTCAACCAAGTCTGCAACCGGTCACCTGTTGGGGGCCGCCGGTGCAATCGAGGCCATCTTCAGTATTCTCGCCATGCGGGACAACACGGCGCCTCCAACACTTAATCTGGACAATCCGTCGATTGAAACTGCTATCGACCTGGTGCCGCATACGGCCCGAAAAAAGGAAATCAACACAGTTCTGTCGAATTCATTTGGTTTTGGTGGCACCAACGCCTCCCTGGTTTTCCGTCGCGTAGATATTTGAAGTCGGACGTCTGAGCATTTGGGTGGCAGAATCAGGTTGAGTTTTGGTTGGTATAACCAGACACGATCAGCCGGATTAAATCTAAAGAGTTAGAGCAGTTGTGCGGCCTGTTTGCTGCGGTGTTGCTCAAGAGCAGAAAACGGGACTGCAAACCTGAATGAATGTCGCTTCCAACCGGGTATTGCCGAGCCGCAGGCCGAGAACTTTTAGGAGACTGATTGGGCGTTTGGTAGGCTGGACCATTGGTCTGGCGCTTATGGCGATCGCGGGCGCCGGGTTGTCGTGGTTTCTCGCGACCAGTAGTGGTCCGCTGGACAAGCCCAGGATTGTGGACATTCCATTGGGCAGCTCAACAATCGACATCGCGACCCGGTTGCATGAGCATGGTGTCGTGGACAATTCCATTATGACAATGCTCGGCATAACCGCCGTGCGCTATGCATTCGAAATCGAGGTCAAGGCAGGTGAGTACGAGTTTGCCGCCGGCAGCACCCTTGTCGACGTGCTGCGCAAGATCAAGTCTGGCCGGACCGTGTTTTACAAAGTCTCGATGCCTGAAGGGTTTACAAGCTGGCAGGTGGTGGAACGCCTGAAGGCCAACGAAGTGCTGGCCGGCGACATTGAGGAGCCTCCATCAGAAGGCGAATTGCTTCCCGACACGTATCTGTTCAACCGGGGAGGTACTCGCCAGTCGATTATTGAGCGGATGCGCGGCGCGCAAAGGAAATTCATTGAAGACCTGTGGCCGACACGTGCTGAAGGACTACCTTTCAAAACACCACAAGATGCACTCGTATTGGCATCCATAGTGGAGAAGGAAACCGGCAAGGCGGATGAACGGGCGCACGTCGCTGCGGTGTTTATCAATCGACTGAGAAAGGGGATGCGGTTGCAGTCGGATCCGACGATTATCTACGGGATCACCAGAGGCCAGGGTAAACTCGACCGGCCTCTCAACCGCAGCGATATTCGGAAGAAAACAGATTACAATACCTATCAGATCAACGACCTTCCACCGACGCCCATTGCCAACCCCGGCAGAGCATCCATCAAGGCTGTTCTGAATCCGATTGCGACCGATGATTTGTATTTCGTCGCTGATGGAACGGGTGGACATGTGTTTGCCAAGACCTTGGCGCAGCACAATGCCAATGTAAGAAAATGGCGCAACTGGCTGAAGAATCAACGAGAACAACAGGAAGAAGAATCAGAAGACCGCAGCAGCGCAGCTTCGGTGTCGTCTGATGCGGATGCTGCGCAACCAGACGCCGCGGAACAATATGGGTCGCTGTTTCGTGTTGTCATTGTTGCAGGACGCAGCGTACCAATCCCCAAAGACAGGCCGCAACGGCAATGAAGCTGGTCTGCAGCACCCTTGCATGGCATATCGCTCGGGCTGTCGGTAGACTGTACCCGAGATTGATTCTTGGATCGCCAATCTGAACATCGTCGCGGCAGGGCAAGAGGCAAATAGACATGACTATTTCCAGCATGACCGGCTTCGGTCGCGGTGAGGGAAGTTCCGGTCCGTGGAAGTTTCAATGGGAGATGCGATCGGTCAACGGCAAGTCACTTGATGTGCGCTTGCGTCTGCCGGCCGGCACCGAAGCTGTTGAGCAGGCAATTCGTGCCAGCGCTGCCAAGCATCTGAAGCGAAGCAATGTTCAGGTGTTCCTCAATCTCGAAAAAGATGAAGCTGTCTCCAGCATAAGAGTGAATGCCGGCGCACTGGCCGCAGCCATTGAAGCGGTGCGGGACGTGGAAAAAGCCAATGGCGGCGTTCCGGCTTCTACTGACGCCATTCTGGCAATGCGCGGCGTCATAGAGTATGCCGGTGAAGACGCCGATGAGGATGCAGTTGCGGATCGAGACAATGCGCTGATTGCTGCAGCCGAGCAGGCCATCAGCGCGCTCGCTGCCAACCGTCTTGCAGAAGGTGAGCGCTTGGCCGGAATCGTCTCCGGTCAACTCCAGCGGATTGAAGAACTGACGGTGCAGGCCATTGACAACCCGTCCAGGACGCCGGAAGCCATTCAGGCACGGTTGGCAGCAAATCTGGATCGCATTGTCGGAGCCGCATCATCATTTGAGCCGGAACGGTTGCATCAGGAAGCCATGCTGGCGGTTGCAAAGGCCGACATACAGGAAGAACTGGATCGCCTGGTTGCACATGTCGCAGCGGCGCGGGAACTGCTGGCTGCAGACGGACCGGTTGGCCGCAAGTTTGATTTCCTTGCGCAGGAATTCAATCGGGAAGCCAACACCTTGTGTTCAAAATCCACAGACACGTCCCTTACCCACATCGGCCTTGAGCTCAAGACCGTGATCGATCAACTTCGCGAGCAGGTGCAAAACATTGAGTAACTCAGGCACACAATCGACCATCGCGCGCCGCGGACTCCTGTTCGTGCTGTCATCACCGTCAGGTGCCGGCAAGACCACACTGTCCAGGCAGTTGCTGGCCCGCGAACCGGACATGGTAATGTCCGTGTCGGTTACCACGCGCAAACCGCGGCCAGGTGAAACCGACGGCAAGGACTATCATTTCATCTCGCGACTGCAGTTTGATGAAATGGTGAAAAATGACGAGCTGCTTGAATATGCCGAAGTGTTCGGCAATGGCTACGGCACACCCATCAACCCCGTTCATGAATGGCTGGCCGACGGCAAGGACGTCCTGTTTGACATTGACTGGCAAGGCACGCAGCAGATACATGCCCGCATGACGGACGATCTTGTGCGGGTGTTTATCCTGCCGCCTTCAGCCGAAGAACTGCGTCAGCGCCTGGTCCGCCGCGCACAGGATGCCGCATCTGTTGTGGCAAAGCGAATGGCGGAAGCCTCAAATGAAATCAGCCACTGGGCCGAGTATGATTATGTGCTGATCAATGATGATCTGGACCAGTGCGATCGATCCATCAGTGCGATCCTGGATGCCGAGCGCCTGCGCCGTCATCGCCGTGTCGGTCTGGATACCTTTGTGAAACAGCTCAGAAAACATCTGTGACCTGTATCAGGGCACTTCCTGCAAGGCCGGGCGTTGTTGGTGACTCATTCCCAACCTGATTTACTTTGCAGGTTTCAGATCAGCGGGCTGAAATGGCCTTTGCCAGTCTGCAAAAACCGGCAACATCAACTTCTTCAGCTCGCATGTTAGGTTGCAGGCCCGCTTGTTCAATGAGGGCTGCCGGGTCACCACCCAAAGTCTTGAGACTGGAACGCAACATCTTGCGCCGTTGACCAAAGGCGGCCGCAGTTACCTTTTCCAGCACTGCTACATCGCAATCGACAACCGGCGCCGTCCGCGGGGTGATATGCACAATGGACGACGTCACCTTGGGTGGCGGCGTAAATGCTTGCGGAGACACGTCGAACATTTTCACGGCAAGGCTGCGCCATTGTGAAATGATCGACAACCGGCCATAGGCGTCATCTCCGACGCTGGCGCAAATGCGATGTGCCACTTCCTTCTGAAACATCAATGTCAGGGATGACCAGAACGGCGGCCATTGAGGCTGGGTCAACCAGCCTGTGAGCAGGGGGGTGGCTATGTTGTAGGGGAGGTTGGCGACTACTTTGACTGGTTGTTGTCCGGCAATGGCTCCCCAGTCGGTCGTCAATGCATCGCCGTGAATCACCGTCAGCCTGCCTGGCCAGGCGGCCGAAATGTCCGCCAGTGCCGGCAGTGCACGTTCATCGCGCTCAACTGCCACAATCCGGTCTGCTCCTTCCATCAGCAAGGCCCGGGTCAGCCCGCCGGGGCCGGGGCCGACTTCGATCACTGTGAAACCCTCAAGTGAACCGGCCGTGCGGGCAATTTTCCGTGTCAGGTTCAGGTCAAGCAGGAAGTTCTGGCCGAGGCTCTTTCTGGCCGAAAGCCCGTAACATTCGATGACTTCGCTGAGGCGGGGCAGGCTGTCGTCCGCAGCTTCCCTCATGAGGTAGCCGGCGGCACAATATTGCCGGTCATGCGCTCGGCCTGCTTCAGAGCAGCGATGAAACTGGACGGGTTGGCCGTGCCGGTTCCGGCCAGTGTCAGCGCTGTGCCGTGGTCGGGAGATGTTCTGACAAATGGCAGGCCCAATGTCGTGTTGATACCTTCATGAAAACCGATTGCCTTGACGGGTATCAGCGCCTGATCATGATACATGCACAAGGCAGCATCATAGGTTGCGCGGGCCTGTTCGTGAAACAGCGTATCGGCTGAAACCGGTCCGAAGGCGGTCAGGCCTGCCTGTTTGAGCGCTTGCACTGCCGGTGCGATAATGTCTCTGTCTTCAAGTCCGATAGTGCCGTTTTCACCGGCATGGGGGTTTAGCCCCGCCACCGCGATGCGCGGCTGCGCAATATCAAAGTACCGCTTCAGATCGCGATCTATGATGTGAGCCTGGGTCACGATGGCGTCATGGGTCACTGCTGCGGGAACCTGCGCCAGAGGGATATGAACACTCAAGGGTATGGTGCGAAAATCACCTGCGGACAGCATCATTACAGGTTGGGCCGGATAACCGGCCCTAACAGCGAGGTGCGCCAGATAATCAGTGTGGCCCTCGTGCCGGAAGCCGGCCTGATACAGTGTTTCCTTATGGATGGGGGCAGTTACCATTCCCGATACATCCCCGGCAAGGGCCAGCTTCACGGCCAGGTCCATCCATTCGATAACCCGCGTGGCGGACTGTGAAGAAGGCTTGCCGGGGCGCGCTTCGTGCTCAAGGGGAAGGTCAAGCACAGGCAGTCCACGCTCGAAAGCTGGCTGGACATCCGACATGCACGTGATCGGGACTATCTCAATTGAAGAGTGTTGTGTCAGATGCGCACGACGGCGAAGCGTCTGTGCGCAGCCGATGACGCCAAACGCCGGCAGCGCGTGCTGTGCGGATAGCCTGTAGGTTGACAGTATGATGTCCGCGCCGATGCCTGCCGGTTCGCCCATCGTGACTGCCAGTGGTGAAATTCTGTTCGTCATCGCCGTCCACAGGCCCGGTTCAGCTTTGTTGGGTTCTTCTCTGTAGCAATATGGGTACATATGAACCCATGTTGCTATTACAATTCACAGTCGATCGGGTACGCTATTTTGGGTTGTTTCAACAAGAACAGTCCTGAGCTACGGTTTGAACGCAGGATCCTTGTAGTCAATGAAGCTGTCTTCGCGGGCTTTTGCCATCGCCTCTTGTACCACGGCCTCGAACCGCTCGTTGCGCAGCGTTGCCTTGATCTGCTCGCGACTTGGCAGAGGCGGTGCAATTTTGCGGGCGCCACAGTTTGCGATCAATTGAATACCTGTTTGACCCGGGATCGGCCCGATCATTTTCTTTGTGCCAGCCTTGCGCAGTGCTTCTTGCAACTGAGGTGGCAGTTTGGCCAGGTCTGCCTCAATGCGTTTTCCTATCTTGACGTCGAACACATCCCTGCTGGCCGCCTTGATGGTGTTGCACCCTCTGTAGCGCTCAATGATCTGTTGCGCTTCAATGCTGCGCGCATACAAGAGCTGCTGACGCATCGCTTCGGTGGTTTTTCCCACCGGCAGATTGACTTGCTGAAGGACGATGACAGTGACTGGTTTCATACGTGGGTCTGAGGTGATCTCATTGTACTTTGCGTCCACTGCGGCCTGATCAACCTCGACCTTGGTGTCAGTCTGTTGTTGTGACATGACCCAACGGATATAAAGTGTGCCTTCAATCTGATTTTTAAGCGTGTCTTCATTGACACCTTTTTCCCCAAGCCGTTTCGCCAGGTCAGCGCGTGAAACCTTCATCCGCCCGACCATGCTTTCGATGCGCTCATTCAACTCTCTGTCTTTGATCTCGAACTTGAGCTTGCTGGCTTGTGACTTTGCAACTTTCTCGTTGATTAGCGTTCCAAGTACACGTTTGCGCGTCGCAAAATCAGTATCAAGGCGTGCACCAAGCGCGTTCTCCAGGTTGATCCGCTGGTAGATGTCAAAATTGGTAACAGGAAGATCGTCAACAGTGGCTGCAACACCTTGTGCGTCTTTCAGGCTGATTTTCTGTAGGCCGTTGGATGGCCGGGCGTTGGCCAGGGCTGCGTCGGTTGCGCCGAGTGACGAATTACCGGCCAGCGCATTCGCAGGTTGCGCTCCGCCTGTGGTTTGACCCGGCTGGGCGGCGTTTGCCGATGGTTGGCCAGCGGTTGTGTCATCCCCGAAATAGTCATACAGGTCCACCTGCTGGCCGCAACCCGCCAACAATATCAGCACAGCTGTCAGGGTGCTGACCGTCAAGCCAGTTTTTGCAGGGCCGACAGACCACAGCGTCTTCATGATTCTACCTGTTCCTCATTCACCCGACAGGCTCGACCCTAAGGACGAGCTGCCAAGCGTAACCAGCTCAACATCCAGAAGGAACGAACGGTCCCTCACAGTATCGCGGTCAGTCAGGAATTCTTCCTTGTACCGGAATCTCACCTTGGCACAGTCACAGTTGAAGCCAAGGCCTGCATGGCGATCGATGAACTGGTCACTGACCAGATCATACCGCCCTCCGCCAAAGACGCTTATACCTCGTCCGAGATCCAGTTCTGCCGATCCCCAGATTTGCTGGAGATCCTTCGTGAGACCGTACGCTACCGCCTTGTCCACTTTCACGTAATTCAGGGCCGTTTTAAGGCGTGAGTAGGTCGCGCTTACGCCAATGTCCTGTTCGCGGATCGCCAGGCTTTCCGGATCAAAACGGGCCTGGTAACTCAGCTTGTAGTTTTCGATTGGTTGCAGCCATACAGCGGCGACAAGATCTGAAAACGTATCGTCGAGGCCCGAACCTGTGACAAAACTGTTTTGCCCGGCAATGTGATAGGATTGTCCAAAGCTGGCATTGAAAGAGCCGCCATTTTCAAATCCAAGCGTGTACAGAAAGCCTGCGTTCACACGAGTGCCGCCTTCATAGCGGTCATTGCCGGTAAAACGGTTCTCCAGGAACAGGTTCGACGTGGCATAATTCAGCGAGATCGCATCTTCATTGCCCCATTTCGAAGTATCCCCTTCGTTCCTGGATGAGATGATTTGTGCGATAGGCGTGAGTACGTGGGTACCAAGGCCATCCGCCTTGAGTAGTGGCATGCGGATGTCCACGCCTCCGGAAGGCAGGATGCGTGCCTCTGTCACTTCACCGTATGTTGGCGCTGGATCCGAATTGACCAGCTCTTGTTCGGGCACTCCGTTTGACAGCAACACATCGCCGCGCAGGCGACCAAATGGCGTAACGATTACCCCTGCGTCAGTCACTATCTCCTTACGCCAGTGGAGCTGGGTTGTAGCCCGCACCTGGCGGGTACCCTGTACGACGTCAACGCTCTGCGGATTTGTATCGTAAGCGACAAACGACCTGTCCCGGAACAGACTGTAGATATCCGTACTCAGGCCCAGTTCGCCGCCCAGTACCGGGACATCGAAAGTGTAATCATGCCTGAAATAGGGGGCTGCTGTCGGGAAGGTGTCCTGATTGTCGGTTTGTTGCAATCCCACGAAATTGTATGCCCGAATGGTCGTGTAGTTGCGATCATGAATGCCATCCAGATAGATGAAATTGGCAATCTCGGTACGCTCATCAAAATCATATTCACGGCCAAAGGTGTCATCGGAAACAACGGTGCCGTCCCAACCCCACTTCCAGCGCTTGTTGATGTCGAACTCACCCTGGGTCCGAAACCAGCCGCGCCAATGTTCATTGCCTGGAGCCGGCAAGTCATTCGGATTAAACTGGTATACGCCGACGCCCTTGACGGAATACTTCCCCTTGGCCAGACGGTGTCGGAACTCCACGCCCAACAAAGGTCCCTGTTTGCTGGTGAACTTCGGTAGAAACATCAGATCGGCATTCGGGGCTATATTCCAGAAATATGCTTGTTCGTAGCCGTAGCCAAACACTGAGGAATGACTGAACTTCGGTATCAGCAGACCGGACTTGCGTTTCACCGTAGGGTCCGGATGCGACAGGTACGGCCAATAGAATACCGGTACGCCCAGAACTTCCAGTCGCGCGTTCTTGTGCTCGATAATGCCTTCGCGTTCGTCATGTACCGACTCGCTGGCCACCAGTTGCCAGGCCGGAGTGCCGTCGTCTGTCACGCAATTTCTGCAACGCGTGTAGGTCGTACGCTCGTAGATAGTCAGATAGCCGTCGCGCCGCTTGGCGTAGTTGGCCGTCACAATGGCCTCGTTGGTCAGAAGCATACGGAGATGTTCAGCAAAACCATCACGGAAGCGGTTCTGCAACTGAAGCACGTCAGCTTCAAGAATGTTGCCACCCGGCTCGCGCATTCTGATCTCGCCTTCGGCCCGCATGGTATCTGTGCGCCGATTGTAGGTAACCTTGCGACCAATGAGAATGTAGTCGCCGTAGGTGAGAACCACATCACCTGTCGCGATTGCATCACCTGTGCGTTCGTCGAATACAATCTGATCCGCATCCACATCGACGCGCGTACCCTTCGCCGGGTTTTTGCGGGATGTCCGCGGCAGTTTTGAAAAATCCGATTTGTTGCTTGAGGCCGATTGCGCCTGCGCAGTGCTTGCCTGGCTGAACATCGCCAGCGCACAAGATAACACCAAGGCTGACGCCAGCAGCACGAGCACATGTGGACGCACACCCGCGTGCGCACGCGCGCAGGAACCCTGTTCCGCAGAACCATATCTGGGCCGTTGTGCTATCCTGTTATTCCCCCGTGTTCCGCTTGCTGATCACTGCGCCATCCCCGGCCGTTTCGATCGTTCAGACTGTTCTGATCTACCTAAAGACCGGATGCAATTCCAGAGCCAAACCCGTGCAAGCAAATGCCCACACATTGAAAATCAGTAGTCCATTCAACTTCTACCCTGTTTTAGCCTGCAAAGAGAAGGGCTTGACAGCAGATTATTAATAAAATGCGCACTGCGAATCGACGGCACCAGGCTGTCTGGAAAACACATGGTGAACGCTCTGTTCTGAAACACACAAAAACCCCGTATGGCAGACCATTGCCAGCGCCAGACCATGCCGCTACTAATTGGCGTTCACCACGGCCATGCCGGAGTTTCGTACATATCTTCCTTCCCTATGACAGGATTCTCTAATGAAAATCAGCTTTTCCACCTTTTCGGTCCCAAAAACCGGCATTGCAGTCGTTCTGGCCGGCGAGGGCGGCAAATTGTCCGACGATGGCTCCGAAATCGACAAAGCCGTCAACGGCGCGATCTCAAATGCCATAAAGGTGGCGGATTTCAAGGCAGAACGTGAAAAATCCCTGGACGTCATCCTGCCAAAGGGAACAGGACTTGAACGCGTCATTGTCATGGGGGTCGGCAAAACCAACGATCTGGATGAAGTCGCTGTGGAATATATCGGTGGCGCTATCGCGGCTGGTGCCAGCGCGATCAAGGCATCAGCTCTGACCGTGTCTTGCGAGCTTCCAGGCAAGCCCGGCATCGAGGGTGCCACGGCCTCTTCCAGGCTCGCGTCAGGCATGCGTTTGCGGACCTACAGTTTTACAAAATACAAATCGAAACCCGAACCGGTGACGAAGCTCTCGACTGTGAAGATGCTGACCGGAGCGGTCGCGGCGTCCAAGGCCCGGTATGCGGAACTCGATGCTGTTGCGACAGGTGTTCACCTGGCAAGAGACCTGGTGAACGAGCCGGCCAACATGTTGTACCCTGAAAGCTTTGCCAGCGAAATCAAGAAGTTGTCGAAGCTTGGCATGGCCATTGAAGTACTCGATGAAAAGCAGATGGCGAAGCTCGGTATGGGGGCCTTGTTGGGTGTAGGACAAGGATCTTCACATGCATCACGTTTGTGCATCATGCGTTGGGACGGCGGCAAGAAGGGCGATCAACCGGTTGCGTTCATTGGCAAGGGCGTGACCTTTGACACCGGCGGCATCTCCATTAAACCGTCCGCCGGCATGGAAGATATGAAAGGCGACATGGGTGGCGCTGCCTGCGTGACAGGCTTGATGGCCGCGCTTGCAGGGCGCAAGGCAAAGGTCAATGCGATCGGCGTTGTCGCGCTGGCGGAAAACATGCCGGATGGCAATGCCCAGCGTCCCGGCGATGTGGTTACATCGATGTCCAAACAGACCATTGCAGTCCTCAACACCGACGCCGAAGGCCGTCTCGTTCTGGCTGATGCTCTTTGGTATACCCAGGATCGTTTCAAGCCGAAATTCATGATCAATCTGGCGACCCTGACTGGCGCAATTCTGGTAGCGCTCGGCAAGGAACACGCCGGCCTGTTCTCCAATGACGACAAGCTGTCCGATCAGCTTTCCGTCGTGGGCCTGGAAACGCGGGAGCGGGTCTGGCGCATGCCGCTTGCGCCGGAATACGACAAGATGATCGATTCAGATATCGCAGACATGAAGAACATCGGCGGCAGGCAGGCTGGCGCCATTACCGCTGGTCAGTTTCTGCAGCGCTTTGTGAATGGCGTGCCCTGGGCGCATCTGGATGTGGCCGGCACCGCAATGGATGCGGTCAAGTCGCCGATCAATCAGTCCTGGGGATCGGGCTGGGGGGTTCGCTTGCTCGACCGCCTGGTGGAAAGGCATTATGAGAAATGAGTCGGAAGCCGGTTGCAACCCTGCCTGATGCCCGGTTCCTGAATGGCGCAAACCGCAAGGCCAAGGTGCTATCCGAAAAGTGTGAAGCGGTTTTCGGACCGGAAAGCGTGTCAAAA
>SWCD01004096.1_pt1 | contig 18173 bp, 9 predicted proteins | sample 4693011 | NCBI WGS metagenome assembly SWCD01 (sample SAMN10267278, study PRJNA491770) | bioreactor metagenome | isolation source: DHS bioreactor inoculated with marine | place: Japan: Omine Ridge, Nankai Trough | reverse complement strand
CCACCTCCCGGAGCACCGCGGCCACCGCCCGATCCACGTCGGTCTCCGTGAGCAGCATCCCGGTGGAGAACCGCACCGCGCCCCGCGCCCGGTCCTCATCGAGCCCCATCGCCGCCAGGGTGGCCGAGATGTGGACCTCTCCGGAGTGGCAGGCCGCGCCTGCCGACGCGGCGATCTCCGGGATCCGCGCCAGGAGGTCCACCGCCGTGGTCTTGGGGATGGAGACGTTCAGGGTGTTCGGCAGGCGGAGGCCGGGGTGGCCGTTCAGGACCAGGCCGGGGATGCCGGCGCCGAGGCCGTCGTGCAGGCGGTCGCGCAACTCGCGCGTGTGGCCCGCCCGCTCTTCGAGGTGCTTCGCGGCCAGAGCACAGGCCCGGCCCAGCCCGGCGAGCAGGATGAGGTTCTCCGTGCCGGCGCGGCGGCCTCCCTCATGGCCGGCGCCGTGCATCTGCTTCTCGAGGTAGACGCCATGGCGCACGAAGAGCGCACCCACGCCCTTCGGGCCGTAGACCTTGTGGCCCGCCAGGGAGAGAAGATCCACGCCGAGGTCCCTGACGTTCACCGGGATCTTCCCGAAGGACTGCGCGGCGTCGGTGTGCATCGGGATCCCGCGCGCTTTGGCGATCTTCGCGATCTCGGCGATGGGCTCGATCGTGCCCACCTCGTTGTTGGCGTGCATCACGGTGATCAGGATGGTGGAGGGCAGGATGGCCGCCTCGACCTCCGCCGGGTCCACCCGCCCCGTCGCATCCACGCCGACCAGCGTCGAGCGGTACCCCATGCCGTCGAGGTACTCGAGCACCTCCGTCACCGCGGGGTGCTCCACGGCGCTGGTGATGATGTGGCCGCCGCGGCGCCGGAAGAGCCCGGCCACGCCCTTGATGGCCAGATTGTTGGCCTCGCTGCCGCCGCTCGTGAAGACGATCTCCGAGGGCTGCGCCCCGATCGATCGGGCCACGTCCTCGCGAGCTCTCAGGACGACATCCTTCGCCGCGACACCGTAGGCGTGGGGGCTGGAGGGGTTGCCGAAGACTCCGGTCAGGCAGGGCTGCATGGCCCGGACGACTTCCGGGTCGAGGGGGCTGGTGGCGTTGTAGTCGAGGTAGATGGGATCCATGTTTTTCTCCGGGTTGCCTGATTGTAGCGAGCGACAGGGTAAGATCTCGTGATGACTCGACGAATACTGCCCGCGATCTTCGCCCTGCTCCTGATCCTCCCCTTCGCCGACGCCGACGAGGTCGTCCTCACGGGCGGGTCCCGACTCACCGGGATCGTCCTCGAGGAGAACCCGAAGACGGTGCGCCTGCTCCTCGAACTCGGTGACGTGGTCACGCTTTCGCGCGCCGACGTGGACGCGGTGTCCCGGGACGCGGACGCCCCGCAACCCGGTGTCTATTTCCGCCATCACGTGGACGACACAACCGAAGGCCTGGACGTGGCCGTCACCCACCTCGTGTCCTCGACCGGCGGGCCGCGGATCGATCTGGTCGGCGTGATCCACGTCGCGGATCCGGACTACTACGCCGCCATCCAGAAACTGCTCGACCGGGAAGCCCTCGTCCTCTACGAGGCCGTGAAGCCAAAGGAGCAGACCAACCTCGAATTCGAGGAAGACGAGAGCGAGAACCCCCTCCGCAAGCTTCACCAGAGCTTCGCGCGGTGGTTCGGACTGAAGTTCCAGCTGGAGATGATCGACTACGACCGTCCGCACTTCATCCACGCCGACATGAGCGCCGAGCAGTTCAATGCGGAGATGAGGGGGCCCGAGCCGGAGCCCGGGGAAGAACCGGTGAAGCCCGAGCCGACTCAGCTGGAGACGGTGCTGAAGCAGTTCGAGGCCATGCTCCCGATGATGGACCAGATGTTCGCGACGCCGGGCCCGATGCGGGACAACGTGAAGAAGATGATGGCGCGGATGCTCGGCGGGGCGAACGCCGAGAAGATGCTCGGCGCGATGATGCCGGATCTCTCCGAACTCATCCTCGAGAAGCGGAACAAGGTGGTGGTCGAGATCCTCAAGGAGCACCTCGAGGAGACCGAGGGTCCGATCGCGATCTTCTACGGCGCGGCTCACATGCGCGATCTGGAGAAGAGGATCACGGAGGAACTGGGCTATCGTCGGGCCGGAGCCAGATGGCTTCGGGCCTGGGACCTCGGGCAGGATTAGATCCGGGATCACTCCCGGAAGGGCATTCCCGACCGGTAGCGGGCGATTCGCTTCTCGATGCCCGGGGCGACCACGCCCTTCTCGTGCTTGGACAGGTTCAAAGCCAGCTCCGCCGCTCGGACCGCATCCTCGAACCGGCCGACTTCGGCGTAGGTCGCGGCCAGCACATCGAGGACTCGCGGCACGTCACCGACCTTCTCCCACACCTCCTCGGCCAGGAGGACGGCCCGCCGGCCGTCGCGAAGCGTGGAGTCGTCCTGCGTCGCCAGTATCCAGGCGAGGTTCAGGCGGGTGTCGAGGTCGTTCGGGTCGGCCTTCATCCGGGCTTCCATCAGCGGCAACGCCTCGGTGAGCCGGCCGTGCTGGACGAGGGTCTGGATGAGCTTCTGGGCCGCTTCGACATCCTGCGGATTCTCACGGTGGGCCTTGCGCTGCCCGGCGAGGGTCGATTCGATGCGCGAAAGCTCGGAGAGGGCGGTGTCCAGGTTGCCGCGGGCGTGGGAGTGGCTCGGGTCGATCTGCAGTGCCCGGCGATACTCGCCGATGGCCGCCTCGTGCCGGGCCATCTGATGCAGCAGGAAGCCGAGATCGCTGTGGATGGAGGCATTCCCGGGAGCCAGGCGGGCCGCCTCCCTGAGAGAGAGAAGGGACTCGCGCATCTCACGGTTCGCCGCCAGTGCCAGGCCCAGGTTGTGGTGCGCCTGGAAGCTCTGCGTGTCGAGTTCGACGGCCTTTCTGAGTTGTACGACCGCCTCCTCGGCCTTCTCCTCGCGGAGCAGGGCCAGGCCGAGGTTCGTGTAGGCATCCGAGGAGCGGGGATCGACCTCGATCGCCCTGGTCAGATACTCCTTCGCCTTCTCCCCCTGCCCCATTTCGAGGTGGGCGTAGCCGAGAGCGACGAGACCACGGACGAAGTCGGGCTCGCGCTCGAGCGCCTCCTCGAGGATCGCGGCGGCCTCCTCGAAACGCCCTTGCGGCAGCAGTTCGTGCGCCTGCTGGAGCGCACGGTAGTGCCCCACCGCGGGAATCTCGATCTCGAGGAAGGCATCGTAGTTGCGGTTCACGAATTCGGGGATGTTCACCGCCCGGTTGGCCGCCGTGCTGTTGGGGATCAGGATGGGGGGCGTGTCGTTCCCGTCCTCGTCGATGTGCGTCAGGTGCATCTCGGTGTAGGGAGTGTTGACCTTGGAGGAGAACACCATCCACCGACCGTTCGGGGAGAAACTGTGCCACGAGTTCATCAACGAGGTGTTGCAGCGCATCTCGCGCGGCTCGCCGCCCACGAGCGGGACGATCCAGAGACGTCCGTCCGGCCGCATGAGCTGACCGTTCTCGCACTGCGTGTAGACCACCCACTTCCCGTCGGGTGAGACCTTCGGGAAGGTGTTGCTCATGCCGTTTTTCGAAGCGCCCTCGATCGCGACCGCCTCCCCGCCCTTCCCGTCATTGAACGGAATGCGATAGAGGTCGTACTGGATGCGGGGCTCCTTCGGATCGCCCGCGTACTCGGCCAGCTTCTGCCCCGGAACCATGGGCGGGAACGCCCGGGCCCGGGCGAACACGAGCGTCTTGCCGTCGGGGGTCCAGGCCGGATCGCAGTGGACGAACTCGGTGTCATCAGCGCCGGGCAGGGCCTTCATCTCGCCCGTTTCGCGGGAGTACCACGCCAGGATCCCGCCCGTCGGATAGAAGACCTGCAGGAACTTGTAGTTGGTGAAGTTCGAGACGTAGAGGGACTCGTTCAGGGTCGTCATGGCGTAGGAGCCGTCAGGACTGATCCGGGACAGGAACCCGATGGTCTTGTGTCCCTCGGGCTTGCCCTCAAACGAGTTCCAGGTGATGACCTCGTCCTTCTCGATGACCGTCTTCGGGGACAGGGCGGCGATCGTGTAGGCCCCCTTGTCGCCCTGCGGACCGTCCACGTCCATGCCCAGGGTGTTTCCGTCCCGGGAGAACGAGTGGCAGTTCGCGCAGGTCGGCATTCCCTTCAGCACGACGCGGCTCTCCGGCCGCGACACATCCCGAAGGCGCCAGGCGATCAGGGGGACCGCGTTCGGCGAGAGGGGCTTGATCTCCCCGGTCGATCCGGGGCCGGGCATCAGCGGAACGTCGCGGTAGAAGATCGGGGCTCCGACCGGATCTTCCGAGGTCTTGAAGGTCACCGTTCCCGCCTCGGCCTGAAGGGCACCGACCCCCACGATCGAGAGCGTGGCCTCGGCCTCGGTACTGCGACGCTGCACTTCGGCCCACAGGTCCGGGTCGGGAGTGAAGGTGCGAGCCGAGGCCTGGTATTCCGTGGGAACGTAGACCTCGTTCGTCGGACCGAGGGCCTTGAGGTCGATCTCTCCCTCAGCCGGGGGAGGACCATCGGTGACGACCTCGACCGGGGCGCCGCCGTCCGCGAAGGTCACGGTCACCTTCCAGCTCGAGATTCCACTACCGGACTCGTGCCACAGAATGGTGGGAGGGACGAACTCGGGGGGGAAGACCGAGCCGTCGAGCGGGTAGTCCACGATCACCCGCGAGGTCTGCGGCGCCGGGGTCGCCGGCGAGGGTGCCGGCGCGGGATCCTGGTCTTTGCATCCGATCGCCACAACGATCAGGAGGAGCAGGGGACAGGAAAGTCTCTGCACTGTTGACATGGAGCAGGTCCTTCGGGGATTCTTCACATCCGGACCGCGGGGTCGATCGGGGACCTCCGGGGTCGCACTGGGACAGGTTGGATTTATCATAGCACTCCAGCCGGAATCCCACAGACGCACCATTCACGACGATTTGGTAGAGTGTCGCGGACCTTGTCGCCCGGCAGAAGAGGATGGACCGGCGATGCAAGGTGGCTCTGCGTCCTCGGACCGCATCCATGAGATTGAATCTGACGCCTGGAGTTCTGATCATTGCCCTGGTCCTGGCCGGATGCGGGGATGGCGGAGCGTCGGATCCGGGCGGTGATCCTCCCGTTCTCGCGGACATGGTGACGGACTGGACTTTGAAGTTCCTGCCGGACAGTCCGGATTTCTGGTCCCAGGTGACGGTCAGCGTCAGCTTCCGGGCGACACGGGATCTGGCGATCCACAGCCTTTCGATCGACACCGGTGAACTCGGTCCCGCCCGGCGGATCCACTCCACGGAGTACCCTGCATTCCTCCGAGCGGACGGTGCGGCTCGCCTGCAGGGGACCCGCTTCGTGAACTGGATCCCCCCCCGGGAAGCCCGCCTCCCCCAACCCGATCGCTGGACCTGGTCCGGCGAGGATATGTTGGCCACCTTCCCGGTGGTCCGCGCCGGTGAGACGTTCGACCTGCTCACGCGCGGCCTGTTGCGCGACGACTCAGGGGAACTTCGCGTCACCGCCGTGCTGAAGTGCGTGGCCCTCGAGAACCTGCCCGGACTGCTCCTGCTCGACGAGGACTCCATTCGCTCCTCGGGTCCACCGTCGGGAGGACCCGCCACCCCGGAATGGGCGCCCATGGAGCGTGTCGCCCTGACCTACCGTAAGAACCCCGCCCTGACCCCGGACCCACGGGATTCCCTGATCGCCGGCGTCTACTCCGCGGCCCTGCCCAAGGCCGAATGGGAGAGTTGCGGCGGGGACGTCGGGGTCGTGATGGAGTTGGTCCGGGAGACGATTCCTCCGCCCCTCACGCTCGCTGCGGCCCGGGCGAAGACTGGGATCCCCGCCGGCGCCGCGAGCTACTTCCCGCGAGCCCACCTCTGGGTCCTCGAGGACGAGGAAGACACCGCCCTGGTCGGTGTCGACGGGATGTCGCGGTATCGCGGACATCTCGCGGTGCTGTTCAATGCGCTCACCGGCCGTCGGCCGGCCCATCTGGATCTGGATCCACAGGCCCTGAAGGACAGCCTGGAAAGTCACCGGAGTTCAATCCGGGCGCTCGGCTTCTCGGTGACCCCGGAGCCCCGGAAGGGCTGGCCGGAAATGGTCCCGGCGATCGAGGTCACTCCCAAGAACGTCCTCGACCTGCTCCGCGTCCTCAGGGAGCGGGACCTCAAGGTCACGGGATGCCGGGTCGTCCCCGCGAACTAACGGACAAAAAACAACACCGGGAGTCCTTTTCCCCTCCGCCCCTCTGCGCCTCCGCCCCTCTGCGGGATGCATCCTCTTCGCACCTGACGGCTGGTGGGGTTCTCTCGCAGAGACGCAGAGGCGCAGAGGAATGAGCCTGGCTCAGGCCTCGTCCTTCTTCTTGGCGGGCGCCTTCTTCTTCGCCGCGGCCTTCTTCTTGGCGGGCGCCTTCTTCTTCGCCGCGGCCTTCTTCTTCACCGGCTTCCGGCCCGGGCCCTTCGCCCGCTTCTTCTCGAGAATGTCGAGGGCCTCCTCGAGCGTGAGCTTCTCCGGTTCCGGCGCGCCCTTGGGGAGCGAGGCATTCACGGTGCCGTCGGACACGTAGGGCCCATAGCGGCCGGCGAGCACCTTCAGGTCCTTGCCACCGAGAGCCTCGACCGCCGCGAACACATGGAGGGGGGCGGCGGTGCGACCGGCGCCCCGACCACGACGCTTCGTGGCCAGGAGGACCAGGCACCGCTCGAGCCCCACGGTGAGCGGGTCGTCGGTGGGCTCCAGGCTTCTCGTGTCCTCACCGCGCTTGACGTAGGGCCCGTACCGACCGAGGCTGACCACCACGTCCACGCCGTTCTCATCCTGCCCCACCGTGCGCGGCATGGACAGAAGGTCGAGGGCCATCTCGATCGTGGTCGTCTCCGGCAGCCAGTCCTTCAGGAGCGAGACCATCTTGGGCTTCTTTTTCGAGCCCCTCTCCACCTCCCCGAGTTGCACGTAGGGCCCGAAGCGCCCGGTCTTCAGGAAGACGGGCAGACCGGTCGCCGGGTCGGTACCGATCGGCTCGACGGCGATGGCTCCGGCCGAGAGCATCTCGCCGGCCACGGTCGGCGTGAGTTCGTCGGGACAGGTGCCTTCGGGGATGGGGGCGGTGGCGTCCTCGCGCTGCAGGTAAGGACCGTAGCGCCCCACGCGGACGACGATCTTCCGGCCTTCGTCGTCCTCACCGATCGGAATGGTGCAGACCTCGCGGGGATCGATGTCCTCGATCTTCTGGTCGAGCAACGCCCGCAGACCGGGGACGGAGTTGCCGTAGTAGAACTCCTTCAGATAGGGCAGCGGATCGCCCTCCCCGCGGGCGATGGCGTCGAGTCGATCTTCCATCCGCGCGGTGAAGCCGGTGTCGATCAGGTCGGAGAAGTGCCGTTCCATCAGGCTCACCACCGCGAAGGCGGTGAACGTGGGCACCAGGGCCTGCGCCTTCTTGAAGGTGTACTCCCGGCGCTGGATGGTGTCGATGATCGAGGCGTACGTGCTCGGCCGCCCGATTCCGGACTCCTCCAGGGACTTGACCAGAGTAGCCTCGGTCAACCGCTGCGGCGGTGCGGTGAAGCGCTGATCCGCCGCGATCTCACCGGCCTTGACAGTCTCGCCCTCCTTGACCGGAGGCAGGATGGTCTCCTGGCGATCCAGGGCCGACTGAGGGTCGTCGGAGCCTTCCACGTAGGCCCGGAGGAACCCCGGGAAGTCGATCACGTTGCCGGTGGCGACGAAGACGGCCTCCTCCTCGATGACCTCGCCGGCGATCGTCAGTGTCATCCGGCGGCCACGCGCCTCGTTCATCTGGCAGGCCATGGTGCGCTTCCAGATGAGTTCGTAGATGCGGGCCTCGTCGGGCCCGAGTTGCGAGCGAACCGCGGCCACCGGTGCGACACGCTCACCCGCCGGGCGGATGGCCTCGTGAGCCTCCTGGGCGTTCTTCACCTTGGTGCGGTAGAAGCGAGGCTGCTCCGGGAGATAGGCCGACCCGTACTTCTCGAGAATGGCGGCCCGGGTCAGATCGAGCGCCTCCCGGGAGAGGGCGACCGAGTCCGTCCGCATATAGGTGATGAAACCGTTCTCGTAGAGCCGCTGGGCGGCCCGCATCGTGCGCCGGGCGTCGAACTTCAGCTTGCGGTTGCCTTCCTGCTGGAGGGTGGAGGTGGTGAACGGCGGCGCCGGCCGACGGACGAAGGTCTTCTCCTCCGCGGAGCGGATCGAGAACGAGCCGTCCTTCAGGGCCTCCTGCAACCGGGCGGCCTCCTCGCCGCCGAGCAGGCGGGTCCTGGCGTTCTTGAGCCGCCCGGTATCGGGGTTGAAATCCGTGCCCTTCGCCACGCGCAGTCCGCCGAGCGTCTGCAGGGTCGCTTCGAAGCGCTCCTCGGCCGGAGTCTCGAACTGGACCGAGATGCCCCAGTACTCCGCGGACTTGAAGCGCATCCGGGCGAGCTCGCGCTCCACGATCATGCGGATGGCGATGCTCTGCACGCGCCCCGCGGAGAGCCTGGGGGCCACCTTACGCCAGAGGATAGGGGAGACCTCGTAGCCGTAGAGGCGGTCGATGATCCGCCGGGCCTCCTGAGCGCCGACCATGGCCAGGTCGATCTCCCGGGTCTCCTCGAGGGACTTCAGGATCGCGGCCTTGGTGATCTCGTGGAAGACCATGCGGTGCGTGGGTACCTTGGGCTTCAGCACCTCCACCAGGTGCCAGCTGATGGCCTCGCCCTCGCGGTCCTCGTCAGTGGCGAGCAGGACCTCGTCGGCCTCCTTCAACTTCTTCTTGAGTTCACCGATCTTCTTCTTCTTGTCCGCGTGCACGACGTAGAGCGGCTTGAAGTCGTTCTCGATGTCCACGCCGAGCCGGGCCCACTTGACCCCCTTGTAGGCGGCAGGGATTTCCGACGCGTTCGCCGGGAGGTCGCGGACGTGGCCGATGCTGGATTCGACGATGAAGCCGTCCCCGAGGAACCGGGTGAGAGTCCGGGCTTTGGTCGGCGATTCGACGATGACAAGGCGCTTGGTCATGTACCGCTCTTTTATGGGTTCGGTGTCGTTATGGCAGCGGCTCGACGGTCCGGTCTCCGGTGCTCGTCCGGGTCCGACAGAGCCTGAAGCGGCGACCTCGTGGCCGCCTGCCCCTTTTTCATCCTTAGCATCCTGCGGCGCAACCGGACACGAAACTTCCTGCGAAACCCGGAACGAGGGTCGATCTCCGGCGCGGAGTTCCTTCCCGTTCTCCTGCACTTTCGGCAAGGTGTGGCATCATCGTTGAGAGAGTCATCATGAAAAAATCGCTCCTCCTCCTGCTGCTCTGCCTGCCCATCCTCCCGGCGCGTCCCGCCGTGGCCGAGGACGATCTCGTCGGCCTCGCCGCGGTGCAATCCGAGAAAATCGCCCGGGATCTCGACGAACTGGCCGCCTGGTGCCAGGAGAACAAGCTCTACCTCGGCCGCGACAACTGCTACCAGCTCCTGATCCGGTTCACTCCGGACCACAAGGACGCCCGGAAGCGCCTGAAATACACCCGCAAGGACGGCGAGTGGGTGCGAGGCAACTACAGCCCCCCCGAGAACCGCAACGAGGAGATGGAGCCGATCTACCTCGAGCGGATCCAGAAGATCGTCTCCACCTACGTCTCGAACATGCTGGGGATCCTCGAGCGGACGTACACCGGACGCGAAACCCCGGAGCGGATGGCCGCCCTCGCGGACCTCGTGCACGTGGATCCCAGCAACGCGGAGATCCGCGATCTCATGGGAGAGGCCAACCGGCGCGGCAAGTGGGTGCTCAAGGAGACCGTCAGCGCGGAGAAACGTCACGCGGACCTTCTGGACACGGCGAAGGAGGCCATCGCCGCGGTCAAGTCTCCGAAGATGATCGCCCCGACGGACGAGGAAAAGGATCTCGGCGTCCGGTGGATCTCCGCCTTCCAGGGCGAATGGTGGCGGGCCCTCGGTACGGTTCCGGCGAAGGAGGTCGACCGCTGCCTCCGCCACATGGAAGCTTCCGACGACATCTTCAACGCCGCCTTCGGCCTCGAGTTCCATTGCCCCGCCGGCTGCGGCTTCTACCTGCTGAACGGCAAAAAGCAGGCCGGCACGGTCCTCGAGAAGCACCCGGCCTTCGGTGATGCCCAACGGAAGTACCTGCTCGGGCTCACGGCCGCCTGGATCCCCGGAAAGCGGATCTTCTTCAAGTGGTCGGACAGCGAGGACATGCGCCTGGATGGCTCGGTCAGAAACGCCGTCGGCATCATGATGCTGATGTCGTTCGGGATCTCCACCAAGCGGGGCTGGGTGTGGGAAGGGCTGGGGCTCTACCTCGACGAGATCATCACCGGCTCCCGGCGGACGGTCTTCGTGACCCGGAAGATCCACACCACCACGGAGAAGGAGGCCAAGTTCGACATCGAGCGGCGGATGAAGGCCCCCGGCGCCAACTGGCTCCTGATCGCCCGTGACCTCTACGACGCCGGCGCCGCCCCCGACCTGAACGTGATGTCCCGGAAAGAGGTCAACGACCTGACGAACGAAGACCTCATCGTGGGCTACGCGCTGAGCCGCTACATCGTCGAGGGCAACCCGGAGCTGGCGACGAAGTTCTTCCTGTTCCACGGGGAGACGCAGGGGATCTACGACACCATCGACCAGGTCTTCAAGCGCCCGGTCGGTTCCTTTCTGGAGCGGTTCCGCCGGTGGCTTCAGGAGTACAGCTAGAAGTCCGGCTGTGGCCGGATTTCTTCAGGGGCTGGCCGTCAGAAAACAACCACCGGCCCGGGGTCCTGCTGCGCGGGGCCTTGCGGGCTATTCTGGGAGGACTGCAGCATGAGGCTCACCGCCATGATCAGCGTCATCCCGATCGGAGTGGGGCTCTCCCTCTCCCCCTACGTCGCCGCCTGCGAGGAGGTGCTCCGCGAAGCCGGTCTCTCCCCCGTGCTCCACGCCCACGGCAGCAACGTGGAGGGCGAGTGGGACGACGTCATGGCTGCGGTCAAGAGGTGTCACGAGGTGCTCCACGAAATGGGCGCCCCCCGAATCTCCACGTACCTGAAGATGGGCACGCGCACCGACAAGGAGATCGACATGGGGGCGGCGGTCCGGAGCGTGGAGGAGAAGCTCCGGCTCGAGAAGTAGGCTGGCCGATCCCCGCAATCATCCGATGTGCCGCTGCCAGAGGTCGATCGAGATACATGTGGCGTCGGCCTCGACGCCCTGCTTTCTGAAGTAGCCGCAGAGTCGGTCCACATCCCGCGAGAAGAGCCGGAAGGCCTCCGGGTGCCGCATCGGATCCACCGTCTGCGGGAAGTCGATGATCCTCGCCTCGCCCTCCCAGTAGAGGACGTTGTAGGCGGAGAGGTCCGCGTGGATCCGGTAGCAGGAGAGCAGGATCTCGACGTTCTCGATCAGGCGACCGAAGAGCGTGTGCGCCTCGGACTCCGTGAGCGCCACCGACTGCAGGATGGGGGCGGCCATGTCTTCGTCCCCCACGTACTCCATGAGAATGGCGTTCGACGACACCGCCACCGGCCGAGGCACATCGGCGTGGGCCTCGTGAAGATCCTTGAGGGCGTCGTACTCGTGCCGACACCAGCCGGCGGAGCCGAGGGCCTTCCCGTAGCGGGTGCCCTTCGCGATGGCCCTCTGGCTGCGACCGTCGAGGATGAGCTTGCCCTCGCCGTCGGTCATGCCGCGGCCCATCTTGTAGAGAGAGTCGTTCCGCATGGCGCGGAACATCCGGGGCCGAAACACCTTGGCCGCCAGGAGGTCCAGCCCGGTTTCAGGCCGGGCCCGACAGCAGTACACGGTGGCCTCCTTGCCACCTTTCACCTTGTACAGCACATCCGCGAGCAGTCCGTCCTCGTAGAACTCCGAGAGGGACTCGAGGAGCCACTCGCGCTCCCTTCGGCCCCCGGTGTAGGTGGGCTCGAAGGGCTGATCCATCATCATTGAATCCATCGACGGCATTTCCGTCTCCTTGGGTCGAAGTCAGGGTTGTTGGTCCTCGAGAAAGCGTGGTCGGACGACATGGGAATCTCCTTTCGTGAGATGGGGCCGGTGAAGCGCACCGTGCGCGCACCGGCGCTGAGGGCTCGTCTGGGAATAACTGCTGCATTCGAGGGCCGGCCGATCGCAGGATCCACTGGACCCTGCTCCCGATCTGTGTCCGGCTTCGCCGGCCCCCGATCGGAGTCGCACGAAGGGTTGAAACCAGTAAGGGAGAGCCGCGGGCATCGCGGCCGGGGCTGAGTCAGAACGTCAGAGCTTCAACGACTCAGGCGCGTCCGGAAAGGAGCGGCAGACTCGGGCGGGTACTCTGGGCAGTGCGTCGCATATCTACCTCCTCTCCGGCATGGGCCGATGGCGGGAAATGAACGGGGGCAGTGTAGACCTTCCGCGCGGAGGCTGCCACCCCCCGGTTCTCGTGAACCCATCCTTCCGTGGTGAATTCGAAAGCCCGCCTTATCATGGGAGACCGACATTGAAGGAGGTGAACCCGTGAACCGTCTTCCGATCATGCTGAGCCTGGTCGCCCTGCTGCTGGCCGGCTGCTCCTCGCTGAACGTGGGCTACGACTACGACGAGGAAGTGGATTTCTCGAGCTACCGGACCTACCGATGGATCCGGACGCCTTCGAACCCCGGAAACGAGTCGCAGAAGATCGTCTCGCTGCAGGATCGGCGCGTTCGCGAGGCCGTCGATCGGGAACTCGAGGCAAAGGGCATCAGGATGGACGCGGCGAAGCCGGATCTGCTCGTCGCCTATCGCGCCACGGTCCGCGACCAGACGCGGGTCTACGACACGGGGTACTACCGCGGCGGCTACGGCTACCGCCGTTCCTACTGGTCCGGCGGAGGCGTCCAGGTCTACCAGTATCAGGAGGGCTCCCTGATCGTGGACCTGATCGATGCCGATCTGAATCAGGTGGTCTGGCGCGGAAACGTCAAGGGCGTCCTCGGCGACCACGACTCCGCGCTCGAACTGATCAATGACGCGGTGACGAAGATGTTCAAGAATTACCCCCCTCCGGGCCGTTGAGGAAGCCCGCTCTCTGCCTTGCCCCGGCCGCTCTGCTCCTCATCATGGGAGCCGTGGCGGCATGGAGTTTCCTCTCCCCCGACGAGCGGCACTCGGTCCTCCTGATCACGCTCGACACGACGCGCGCCGATCACCTCGGCTGCTACGATCCGAGCCGGGCGAAGACCCCCCGGATCGACGCGCTGGCCGCGGAGGGGGTTCTCTTCCGCCAGGCCGACTCCGTCGCCCCGATCACCCTGCCGAGCCACACCTCCATGTTGACGGGCGTGTTCCCTCCGGATCACGGCGTCCGCAACAACGGCTTCTACCGCCTCTCCCGGGAGGTGGTGACGCTGCCGGAGCGACTGGCGAAGCAGGGCTACCGGACCGGGGCGTTCGTCTCCTCGGTGATTCTCGACCACAAGTACGGGCTCAAGCAGGGCTTCGAGGTCTATGACGATCGTTTCGAGGCTCCCCTCGACGTCGGCAATCGCTTCCCCGTAAGTCGCCGCGCGAAGGAGACGGTGGGCAAGGCCGTCGACTGGCTGGCGGGGCTCGAGGACGACGATCCCTTCTTCATGTGGGCTCACTTCTACGACCCGCACGCGCCCTACGATCCGCCGGCGCCCTTCGACCGCGCCTACCCGGACTCGCCCTACATGGGTGAGATCGCGTATATGGACTACCAGCTCGAGGGCCTGCTCGCGGCGGCCCGGGCCCGCGCCGGGGAGAAGCTCGTGGTGATCGTGGTGGGCGACCACGGAGAGTCTCTCGGGGAGCACGGCGAGCAGACGCACGGGTTCTTCGTCTACCAGTCGACGATCCACGTGCCCCTCGTGGTTTCCGGCGGGCCGTTCACCGGGGGGGTCGAGGTCGACGAACCGGTGCGCACCGTGGACATCTTCCCGACGGTGATGGAACTCGCGGGGCTTACGGCGCCACCCGAAATCCGCGGCCGGAGTCTCGCCGGCGTGCTCCACGGCGAGGTGATGAACCTGACCACCTACTCGGAGGCCTGGATCCCGCTGAGCTTCGGCTGGAGCGGCCTGCGGTCCGCCCGGCAGGCTGGGCGCAAGGTCATCGAGGGTTCGCGCGCCACGGTCCTCGACCTCGTCGCGGATCCGGAAGAGGCCGCCGAAGTCGCCGCCGCCGACACGGGCGACACCGGCGCGCTGCTCACCTGGCTCAAGCGCACGCGCTTGCCCCTCCTCGACGTGGGGGCGGACGCCATCGTGGAGCAGAGCGAGGCGGACGTGAAGGCTCTGGTGGGGCTCGGCTATCTCAATGCCGCCGGAGGCGCTCCGGGAATGCGGGCGGAGGTGGTGGATCCGGAGCTGGGGGATCCCCGCGACCGACTCGACGTCTACCGACTTCTGCAGAGGGCCCGCAGCGCGGCGGGAGACGGGCATTCGGAGGCGGCGCTCACGCTGATCTCGAAGGCCGTGGCCGAGGATCCGGTCAACCCGCAGATGCGCATGGAACGCGCCCAGATCATGATCCGGCTCGGGCAGGAGGAGAAGGCCCTCCCCGACCTTCAGTTCGCCAGCGAACACATCACGGACGATCCACGCGCCGCGAACCTCCTCGGGAAGTACCACCATCAAGCCGGTCGACTGGATCAGGCGGAGGCTGCATTCCGCCTGGCACTTACGCGGAGCCCGGAGCACTACCAGTCACGCTTTCACCTCGGTTCGGTGCTCCTCGATCAGACCCGCTACCAGGAGGCCGTGGCGATCTACCGCCGACTCCTCCTGGCCCAACCGAAGGATGCCCGGGCGATGAACAACATGGCCTTCGCTCTCCTGCGCGGCGACTTCGACCGGGAAGAGGGCTTCCGCCTCCTCCTGCAGGCCGTCGATGCCGCCCCCCGGGACGCCCGGATCCGCCTGAGCGTGGCCGACGCCCTGATCCGCGACGGCCGCCCCGAGGAAGCCGTCCCCCACATCGAGCGGGCCCGCAAACTCCTCGGCGACCACCCGGACGTGCTCGAGATGATGGAGAGAGCGGGACTCCCCGCCGGGAAGTGACCAGGGGCCAGGTCTGACATTACCCCGAATCCAGACATTTCTCCGGGAGGCCGACGAGACTGGAATGTCTGCTTTTTCCCGTAATGTCAGACCTGGCCCCTGAATCAGCGGATTTGGCCGAGTTTCGCCCGCAGTGCCCCCGAGAGCTCCCAGGCTTCCTCGCTGACGAGGACCTGGCGGGCGATGTCGCGGGCGCGGACGGCCTCGCCGGCGGCGGCCAGGGCGAGGGCCAGGTAGGCTCGGGTGGTCACGCCGGCGCCGCCGGTAACCGCGTCGTCGAGGAAGGGCACGGCGGCCTCGGCCTGGCCGGCGCTGAGCAGAACGAAGCCCCGGGTGCCCTGTGCCTCGCACACCTCGGGATAGGCATCCAGGGCGATCTTCGACAGTTCGAGGGCCCGGGGCAGATCCTCTCCCGCGGCGCCCAGGAGATCGGCGAGGTTCAGGGCCGCCAGAGGATGATCCGGGGCGATGCTGAGGACCTCCTCCCACGCCCGGCGGGCCTCCTTCGGTCCTTCGGTGGCACGGATCAGACCGGCCAGGAGCGCCCGGCCCCCGGGATCCGCGGGTGAGAGCGAGGCCGCCGCGGCGGCGTGGGAACGCGCCGCCTTGACATCCCCGGCGAGGAGCAGGACCTGTGCCAGGGCGATCCGGACGACGGGCGTGTCCCCTCCCTGCTCGAGGGCACTCTCCAGGTAGCGGCGGGCCTTGTCGTTCTCCCCCGCGGCGAGGGCCGCCCGACCGGCGAGAGAGAGCAGGTCGGCGTGCTCCCCGAGCAGTTCGATCCAGCTCTCCGCCCGGGCCAGCGCGCTCCCGGCGCCGTCCGTGGCGAGCGCGGCCCGAAGAAGCACTTGCCGGGCGATGCCGTCCGCGCCGCCGAGATCGATGGCCCGCTCGGCGAATGCCTCTGCCCCCACGTAGTCCCCGGCCGCCAGGCGCACCTCCCCCGCCAGGGCGAGGGCGGTGCAGTCATCGGGATCGTCGGCCAGGCGGACTTCCACCAGCTTCCGGGCCTCCGGCACCCGGTCCTCGGCCACGAGCGCGCGACAGAGCACGCGGAGGGACACGTCCCACTCAGGCTCCGCGGCCAGCGCCTCCCGGAGCGCGGCGATCCCACCTTCCGGGTCGCCGGTTCGAAGGAGCAGCAGGCCGAGTTGCAGCTTGATGATCGGAGAGCCGGGCTTGAGCCGAGCCAGTTCCCGGCCGGCCACGAGTGCACGGGCGAGGTCGCAGGCCTTGAGCGCCGCCTTCAATTCGGCGCCCTGCCGGATCACCGCCGCGTCCTCCTCCCGGCCGAGGGCACGAAGCACCTCCACCGCCCGGTCGAGATCCTCCCCGGCCAGGCTGAGCTTCAGGCTGGCCATCAACACGGCCACGGGAGGGCTGTCTTCCGAAAGGTGTGGGGCGAGCGCCGCCGCGGCGGCGGCCCGGTCCCCGCGCCCGAGGAGGCTCAGGCTCGCCGCCGCATCCAACCCGGCCAGCAACTGCGTGACGTAGGACTGCCCCGGCCTGAGCGCGAGGAGAGTCCTGAGTTGCGTACGGGCGGCATCGAGGTTCCCGGTACGGGCGTCGGCGAGAGCCAGGAGCAGGCGGGCGTCGAGATCGACGGGGTCCAACTTCAAGGCCTCCGTGGCCCGGGCGCGAGCGAAACCCTCCTCCCCTTCCAGCAGGCGATAGAACCCCTCGGCCAGCCGGACCGCGGGCACCTCCGGGTGGAAGGCGAACATCCGGCCGACCGACGTCCTGCGCTTCCGGGCCTGCTGGCGGCCGGGACCGCTCCGGAGTTCGATCAGCGCCAGCCGGGCGACGAGGCGGGGATCGCCGGGACGGCGCTCGGCGCCCTGGGCGAGCCAGTCCCGGGCGAGACGCATGCGCCGTGCGCTTTCCGCAAACGTCGCCACCTGCAGCAGCGCTCCGGTGGAAACCTCCGCCGTCAATTCCGGGTCGAACAGCAGGGCGCGGGCGGCATCGGCCTCACCGGCCACGATCCGCCACCAGGCCCTCATGCCGCGGGCGCGGACGAGATCCGGACCGGCCTCGATCTCACCCGCCAGCTTCTCCGCCTCTTCGGTCCGCTCGAGGGCAAAGAGAATGCGGCAGCGCAGGATGAGAAACTCTGCGGAGTGGGCCAGGGCCAGCTCCGTGAGGGCCGCCTCGGCCTCTCCCAGGGCCAGATGGGCTCGCGCCCGCAGGCGGACCCACTCCCGGTCCGCATAGGGCCCGTCCATCTGTCGGGCCAGCCGCAGCACGGCCTCCGGTCGCCCCGCGGCGAGGGCCAGGCGCGCGGCGGCCAGGCGGGCCGCGGGAGCATCCTCCGGCGGGAGTTCCGACAGGGCCGCGATCACACGATCCAGACGGCCCCATCGGAGATCGAGCTCGAGTTGCGCCCGCCTGAGCGTGGGGTCCCGAAGGAGGCTCGATCCCGCGGAGGAGAGCGCCGTCTCGGCCTCTTCCACACGACCGAGTTCGAGCAGGATCCGGACCTTGAGACCCACCGCGATCGGCTCCCGTTCGGGAGTCCGCTCCAGCAGGAGAAGCAGCGCCGAGAGATGACGGGCGGAGGCGGCGGGAGCAAGGAGACCGTCGATCGCCGGCCAGAGCAGATCGGGCCGGGCCGTCAGCCGATCGCCGGCCCCGGTGAGCATCGACACCGCCGCATCGAGATCGCCCTCGCTCGCGGTCAGAAGCACGCACCGGACCAGGAACTCGGGGCTCTCCTGAACATGAACGGGGAGCGCCTCCCACTCCCGCCGCGCCTCCTCGGCGCGCCCCATCTGCCGAAGCAGTTCGATCCGGAGGGCCGCGGCCTGCATCCCCGTGTCGCCCGCCAGGCACTCGAGCGCCTCCTCCGCCAGGTTCTGCCGGGCCAGGCGCTCGGCGAGCAGCAGGCGGGCGAGGCCCTCCGCGCCGGCCTCGACCGCTCGGTCGAAAACCCGCTCCGTCTGCTTCTCGGCATCCGCCGGAAGGTGGTCGAACGCGTACCGGAGCAGGAAGGCTCTCCCCGGAAGCTCCTCAAGCAGTTCGAGGGTTCGCGTCAAGGCCTGGTCCGTCTCCCCCACCAGGTCGAGCGTCCTGACGAGCCGCAGGGTCCCGCGAGGGGATTCGTCCCCGGTGGCCCTGACCCGCTTCAGGAG
>SWCD01011630.1_pt1 | contig 18198 bp, 18 predicted proteins | sample 4693011 | NCBI WGS metagenome assembly SWCD01 (sample SAMN10267278, study PRJNA491770) | bioreactor metagenome | isolation source: DHS bioreactor inoculated with marine | place: Japan: Omine Ridge, Nankai Trough | reverse complement strand
AAAATTAGAATATTTACCATCTTTTCAAACAACCTGGGAAGAGTGGAAAAAATTACATCCTGATTCACTTGCATTGGTAAAAGGATATTATGGAGACAAAGACCCCTATTCAAGATATTATGAAAATAGACAAATGGGAGTTATTGGACCGCAATACATCGATGATCGATTAGACATCAAAGAATATGTACTAGGTGTAGAACTTGAAAATGCGGCAATCGCATTTCCATTTAGCCAATTATCCTTAGAACCCGTTGTGAATTACGAAATTGGAGACGATAATATTCTTGTGGTCTTCAATGCCAATTCCGCTTTAGGTGTTGCCTATGATCCTGTTGTTGATGGTCAAAAGTTAACCTTTATAATTTTAGAGGGACTTACTCTTAAGGACAATGAAACCGGATCCATATGGGATGGTATTAATGGAATAGCGATTGAAGGAGAATTAACAGGAAAGAGTTTAGAGCGCATCAAAAGCACTTCTTCTTTCTGGTTTGGATGGAAAGACTTTCATGAGGATACTTTGATATTTTTAGCTAATTAATAATATTGAAATAAAAGAGCCTGGTTAATAAACCAGGCTCTTTTTGCAATAGAATATTAACCCCTTGTTCTTTCTAACAAAGTCATCATCACTACACTTAACAACACTCGGTTCTCTTCCGCCTCATCTAAATCAGCTAATTTTTGAAGTTGGAATTTTCCCTCCATAAAAGCTGGCATCTTTAATAGACGCATCACTGGGGAGCCATCTGGCCTTGATACAATATATGTTGGATTTAAGAAATATCCCATAAATAATCCGACAACTGGAATCTGATTCAAGCATCCATCTGCCAATCTAACTAAAGAATTTTCTTCCTGAATATCTAGAGTAGGCAATTCGCTATTTCCGTCGAAAATATCATAATGGGCCTTAAGGATTGATTTTAACCCTTGCCGTTTCACCGCCCCAAATTTCTCTCCCGAAGAATTATAAAAATTATATTTTGCTGAAAAATCAATCACCCTGTCAGCTTCGATTTTAAATGACACATTTGTAAGAGTCTCATCAGTGAAAACAGAAATAGCTTCTTTTAGTTTAAATAGTTTTTGTTTTACGTAAGCAATTTGTTTTCCGTTCGCATCAGTAACAGATATTTGAGGGACAATTGAAAATTTGAAGGATAAATTTAGTGGATACTTTATCATATTATTCTCCTATGAATAATCAAGATTATTTAAAAACGGAATCCATTCCCGAGTAATCAATAATGCCAAAATCACTAAATGGCCAATAAACAAAAATAGTTCTCCCGATTACATTTTCTATCGGTAGCGGCCCCCAAGTTCTTGAATCCGAGGAGTTATTTCGGTTGTCACCCATAACAAACAGAGTCCCGTCTGGCACAGTAAATGATGGATACTCCCTGACGGGGGCGGCGACTATATAATCTTCTACTAAAATATTCCCATTCAATATTACATTTCCATTTGCAACTTCAACAGTATCCCCAGGTAACCCGATCACTCTTTTTATAAAATCTTCTTCGGGAGCAATCGGATACTCAAAAATGATTACATCACCTCGAGATACTTCCTTAAATTTGTAGGTCATTTTACTGACTACAATATAATTATTATTATGATAAGTGGGTTCCATGCTAAAGCCCTCTACACGGATGCGAGTAGATATAGTGTTTATTATTAATACAAGTATTAGTGCCAGTAATAATGTTTCAGCACTTTCTCGCAAAAACAATCGAAGTTTTAATTTTTCCTTGTCATTATTTATTTTCAGCAACTCTTCTTCATTAAGTGCTTCTAATTCGGAATTCTCAAAATTTGAATTTTCCAATTTCCTATCTCCTGATCAAGAATAAAACAATTACTATTCTCGTTTTTTTAGAACAATTCGAATGGGGGTTCCCAAGAATCCATATTCTTCACGGAATCTATTTTCCAAATACCTTTTATATGAAAAATGCATTAGTTTTGGTTCATTTACAAATATTAAAAACGTGGGAGGGTCAGACCTTACCTGGGTGCCATATAAAATCTTAAGGTGTCTCCCAGCTTGAGACGGTGTCGGATGAAGTTCCTGAGATTTACGCAATAATTTGTTGATAGCAGACGTGGATAATCTCACCATCCTTTCTTTTTGAACCTTTATTGCAGTTGGTAAAATATCCTTTACCCGTTGACCAGTCTTCGCAGAAACAAATAAAATGGGTACATAATCCATAAAATTCAGATCATTCATGATTTTCTTTCTATATCCATCCATTGTATAGCTATCTTTTTCAATAGCATCCCATTTATTAACTACCACAACAGTGCTTTTCCATGCATCTAATATGAATCCAGCGATATGGGCATCTTGATTTGTAATGCTAGTCGTGGCATCAATCACCAATAATGCGACATCAGCTCTTTCGATCGCTCTCATTGCTCGAATAACACTATATTTTTCTACACCAGGCTCTACCCTTCCTCGCCTTCTTATTCCCGCAGTATCGATAAGGGTAATCGGGTCACCATGATATTGAAATGTTTCGTCAATTGCATCCCGCGTTGTACCTGGAATATCACTAACGATCGCTCTCTCTGAGCCTACCAAGCGATTCAATAAGCTTGATTTCCCAGCATTAGGTTTCCCGACAATGGTAATTTTTACCGATTCGTCGTCTTCCTCTTCAATTGAATCCTGTTGATTTACATTTAGAGATTCGATCAATGCATCTAACATATCTCCCGTACCTGTTCCATGCAATGCTGAAATCGGGTAGATCTCTCCAATTCCGAGCTCGTAAAATTCAGTGGCAAGGTCTCTCCTTGCTTTGCTATCACATTTGTTAACGACCAGCAAAACAGGTGGATTCCACTCCCCATTAACCTCTTTTTGTTTTCTTCTAAGAATTCCTGCAACTTCATGGTCAGCAGGTGTAACCCCCGACTCCACATCAACCACTAAAACAATCGCATCAGCATCTTTTATCGCAGCCTCTGCCTGAAAACGAATTTCTTTTATGAAGTCTGCAGAACCGATTGAAAGAGGAATTCGTCCTGCGCCGACTTTGAGATCCACAGGATCAATACCACCAGTATCGACAACAATAAAATCTATGCCTCCCCAATCAGTTTCCGCGTGGAGACGATCTCGAGTGGTACCCGGAATGTCATCTACAACAGCAAGACGTTCACCAGCCAGCCTATTAAATAAAGTACTTTTTCCAACATTTGGGCGCCCAACTAAGGCAATTACAGGTTTTTGCATTATTGATCTCAACTAATTATTGATTTAAGTGGATTGAAGAATATTTTGTACCATTCGTCGAAAGAGTGATTTCAACTTCAATCGTTTCTGGATTGATCGAATCGATCAATACCCGTTCAGGAACCGATACCGTGGTGGGTGCGATCAAATGTGTGCCAACATCCAAATCAATTAGATCAACGACGATCACTATGTCTTCCCTTGAAAGTTGATCCAAGATTGGCACGGGGCCAGAAATCAAAACATCCACATCTGTTGGTGAAGAAACCGCCGTTAAGCCACTGTTCAAGTTAATAAATTCAATTGGAATGCTTAAAGAAATGCTCGTTTCAATTGCGGCAATTCCTACTTGTACTAAAATAAATTGTTCTTCACTTTCCAACACAACTCCCTCAGGTAATTCTAAAACTAAATTGACTTCAATGTCATCGTTTGCATTGGTTAAGTCTATCGGCTGGGTTCTCACAAACCCCGGCATATCATTTACCAATTGTGGATCAGAGGATGAAACCGATACTGTCTGTGGATAAGCTGAAATACTTGTTATTTTATAACCGTTTGCTTGATTACCTATAGTTATTACTCTAACAACTAATTCTTTATGACCCAAAGACTGAGTCACCTCTTGCTCCACCAAAATAACAGATGGTTCCAAATTGACTTCTCTCAAATGATTTCCGTTTTCATCAATTGCAATCAGCTCCACGCTTTCACTCACGTTCCCTCGGGAATCAGTTACATCCAACACAGCCAAAATCTCATCGACCTTTGAAACAAGAGAGCCAGCACCCGAAATGACCACCGTATCCTCACTAAGATAAAGTTTGTCCAATTGATATCCTAGAGCAGGTTCACCCGCAACTTTTGCTGACACTTGTTTTTCCACCTGTATTAATTTCTCTAACCTAAAACTAAGAACATCGGGTGAAATCTCAACTACTCTTACTGGTTCAATGCCCACATTAACATTAACGGGTAATTCGTAAAATCCAACATCCAAGCCAGTTAGATCAAGATCGGCTGTAATTAAAGTATTTTCAAGATTTAGTTCATCCCAAACAGAAACCGGTGCTCTCAATATTAATGCAATACCATCCGGAATTTCCGCAACCATCACCAACCCTCTATCCTTACCTAATATTTCCAAGCTAATTGAATGCGGATATGTTAGCTCCTGATTTGGATCAGAAGCTACGACTGCAGAAATCCAAACGATTACTGCTAGCAATAATGCCAGCAACACTGTCCCTAAGTTTTTCCAAAATATTTTTAGAAAATCAATGATCATTGGAATTAAACCTCAGTTTTTTCATCAATTAAATTCTTTTTCCTAAGAAAGGGCAAGAATCGAAGAATCACATCAAAAGCATTTTGTTTCTCTTGTGAGACAAAAATTGCCCGTATCACAGATTCAAGTCGCGAGGCGTCTAAACGATGAATCATTCGTGTATTGGTAGCAATCGAAATTGCCCCGGTTTCTTCTGACACAACCACAACAAGCGCATCGCTTACTTCAGAGGTTCCAAGAGCAGCCCTATGCCTTAATCCCATTTTTCTTTCAGAACTAAAAGAAAGTACTCCGCTAGCGGAAAGCGGCATCACACACCCCGCAGCAGTTATTTTATTATCAGAAATGATCACAGCACCATCATGGAGTGGCGTGTTTGGGTAGAAGATCTGCATGAGCAATTCCGGTGTAACATCCGAATTCATAGCGACACCTGTCGAAACATATTCCTCTAAACTATCAAATCGTTGCAGCACAATCAATGCGCCATGTTTTCGATTAGAAAGTCGCCTCGCAGAATGAACGACGGCACTGATAATATCTCCTTGCCCATCAGAATTTAACTTAGATGGCAAAAAATTTCCTGCTCTTCCAAATCTTTCTAATGCCCTTCGAATTTCTGGGGCAAAAATAACAGGAATTGATAGCAACAACGCGGGCAATGATTTTTCGATCAACCATGAAAATGCAAACAAATTACTTAAACTAGTTAATAGACTGATCAATAATACTAAAAACAATATTCCACGCAGCAAAACCATTGCCTGTGTGTTCCTTAAGAACAACAACAAAACAAAGAAAACTACCGCAACTAAAATGATATCGAGTACCCCGATCCAATTTAATCTCTGGAAAATGAAAAGCAAACTATTGATTAGTTCCTGCATTTATTGAGCTTCTCCGTTAAGATCCACAAAATTAGAAATCATACTAAAGTGGTCTCATAATTCTGTTCATGCGCAATTGTTTAAATAATAATTTAGATTTTTGTTTGTATTGTTCTTGAGCAGCCTCTCTCCATGCTTTTACTTTAAGATCTTCAATTTTAACTATTTGATATCCCAAATCATCCAGACCTGAAATATCATTAGCAATCTTCTGATCCAGGATGAGCAGCATTGCCTCAGCCTGCAATTCCTTAGAATATTTTTCAATAGAAATAAATATCTTGTTTAGTATTTGAAATTCTTCAAACTTATTGTCCAGCCATATTTCATCGATTACAGTAACAAGATTTTCAACCTGCCACCCAACTACAGCAATTATTTTATCTTTGATCTTTAACAACATATATGCCCTTTCACCAAAAGTCTTGATCACATCTCGGTCACTAAACATCGCGTTATGAATTTGGTTTTTTTCCAAAAATTCTAAAATCCCTTGAGCATGTTTCGGCGCGGCGCGAATAATTTCAATCCCTAAACTACTTGAAGAACTGTTGCTTTCTTCTTTATCAATCTCAGAAACATTTATCAATTGATCTGGCATTATTTCGTACCAAGATCTTTGTACCTGATTCCAAGTATCTTCTAAGCTTTTATCATTAATGATAATTGAATCAGCAAATTTTACCTTTTCGTCTTGAGAAGTCTGATTATCCATAATCTCTTTTGCATTCTCTGAGGACATCCCTCGTTTATCTGAAAGTCTTTCTAATTGGATATCTTCAGATGAAATTGTCACCCAAATAGAATCGGTCAATTCTTTTATCGGAGAATCCAGCAATTTAATTGCTTCGATCACGATCACCCGATGGGTTGATTTTTTAATTAAAAATTCAATGGCTTGTCTCACCAATGGGTGAAGAATCGCCTCAAGATTTTTCAAAGAAGACGGATTTGAAAATACTATTTGACCAAGCTTTTTTCGATCAATTTCCATTTCACTATCAAGAATATGGTGACCAAATTCATTTATTACCTGTTCATACCCTGGCGCGCCCTTATCCAAGGCTCTGTGGCCTAAAGTATCCGCATCAATGCCAAAGGCGCCCAAACGCTGGAGCATCTTTCTGACAACTGATTTTCCGGTGGCAATATTGCCTGTAAGACCGATAATAATTTTAGTATTTTTTTCTGACATAATTTGCCATTTTACCATTAGCCAAGTACATTGTAGCCTTTCAAACAGTAACTGTCAAAGCATAAAGGTTTTCATTAAAAGTAACCCTAAATTGCAATTTTGGTCACAAAAATCTATATGTTTGATCTAATAATAGATTTTATACTTTACTTTCTTTTTGCATCGCTCAAAATTGGATTTTATCGCTATTTATAAATCTGGGCTGCTTATGGGTATATATTGTCCAATTTAGACTATTCAGGGCATTAGTCATATTTTAACCAGGACAACTGACACATGAACTTGATTTTTGATTAGGTAAACTTATAATAATCAAGTTTCTTTATGGCTATCAATATTAATGGAGTTATTTATGAAGGATCCTGAAAAAAAAGAAGTTAGTAACAAAGTTTATTGTGAGCACGCTGCCCAAAATATCACCTTGAATACTTCTTACGTATTCCCTCCAGAAGTTTATCCAGAAACCTTGCCAAGAATCAATAAGCGAAGCTGCTCCCACATCTTGGATTGCAACTTGATGGACAAAGATTCTTGTGAATATTTAATTAATTCCAATTAACATTAGCGAAACCAAGTTATTTCCTATATTAAACCCATTTTTTTTTCCGACTTTTTCAAATGCAGCTAAACCATGCTCAAGATCATTTGATGAATGAGCAGCAGATATCATCACTCGTATCCTAGCTTTGCCACGCGGCACAGTTGGAAATCCAATAGACATCCCAAATACGTTTTCGTTAAATAGTTCTTTACTGAATTTCTGTGCAATTTCCGCGTCCCCTAACATTACCGGGGTGATTGGGGTGACACTTTGTCCAATATCAAACCCCAAATTCTGCATTTCTTCTTGAAACAATTTTCCATTTGCCCACAATTTATCTACTAATTCAGTAGATTCTTCCATAATATCAATAGCAGCAATGCAGGCAGCTACATCAGGAATTGTCATTGCAGATGAAAAAAGAAACGGTCTTCCCCTTTGATGGAGCCATTCAACAATTTTCGAATTTCCGGCGACAACTCCTCCCATCACACCAAATGCCTTAGACATAGTCCCTACTTCGACATCGACTTTCCCGTGCAAGTCAAAATGATCGACAATTCCTCGTCCGCCCTTCCCCATCACCCCTTCACCATGTGCATCATCAACCATCAGAGAGGCATCAAAATCCTTGCTCACTTCATAGATTTCATCCAATGGAGCGATGTCTCCATCCATACTAAATACGCCATCCGTAATAACTAATGTCCGCCGATATTCGTCACGATGGTTTTCTAATTGAACTTTCAAATCCTGCGGATCTGCATGTTTGAAACGTATAATTTTTGCCCCTGACAATCTGCTGCCATCAATGATGCTTGCATGATTAAGCTCGTCTGAATATATTGCATCCAACTTCCCAACTAACGCTGGTATAACAGCCAAATTAGCAGTGAATCCAGATTGAAAAGTAATGGCAGAATCTACACCTTTGAATTTTGCAAGCCTACGATCCAATTCAATATGCATTTCCATAGTGCCAGCAATTGTACGGACAGCACCGGGTCCAACGCCCATTTTGTCGATTGCATCTTTTGCCGCTTCCCGAATCCTTGGGTGGTTGGCTAATCCAAGATAATTGTTAGAACAAAAATTCAATACTTTTTTTCCTTCAATTTCTAGCCAGGCCCCCTGAGGGGAACCAAGTGTTCGAATATTGTTATACAACCCTAATTCATGAAGATTATTTAATTCTTCGTCTATCCAGGACAATTTACTCATATCAATTTTTCTCCTAAATTTATTATTTAAATCTTCCAAATTTAAGTATAACTGAGAACATCCTGATTATGCAATTGGTTCGCCTAATTAACTATTTTTTTCAAAGATTTTCTTAATTAATTAAAATTTCGCCTGGTGAAACGCAGAAAAAATCAAAAGAATTTCTAGTCATCCCGCCAAATTAAATTACATTTTTAAATGGTTTGATACCCATATCGCCCTGTGGTAAAATTCAGGGCGCTCCAACGGAGCCTTTGCTCCGCGCGAGGCCCTGGAGGGATGGCCGAGTGGACGAAGGCGTCGGTCTTGAAAACCGATGTGGGTTAACGCTCACCGTGGGTTCGAATCCCACTCCCTCCGCTGAATTTTTGTTTGCATCTATTAATGTTTATTCATCTGCATTTCTGGCAAATAAATTCTGGAGTTTGAAAATTAATTGGGGAGGTCGCATAGCCTGGTTTAGTGCGCCCGCCTGCTAAGTGGGTTCCGGGTCTAACCCGGACGAGGGTTCGAATCCCTCCCTCCCCGCCTTTACTTTAGATCATTAGTTGGTATAATCTAAAGCTGTTACAAAAAGCTACAATTCAATATATATTGCCCTCGTAGCTCAGCTGGATAGAGCGCTTGCTTGCGGAGTAAGAGGCCACGTGTTCGAATCATGTCGAGGGTACCAAAAGGCAATCGCCTGTAATAAAAAAGACTGTTATCCGGAGGAGGAAACAGTCTTTTTTTGTTTTTTATATTTTGAAAAAATTCTATCCAAATTCTTTCCCTCATTACTGACAAACCAATTTACATCTAGTATTTTTAATAGGTGTGAATTTCCCGAATGGTCGCTCGCCCCCAAACCTTTAGAAATCACCTCAACTACTGAAAGATTTTGAATATAATTGCCAATTTTTCCCTCTATATTTAAATCTCCAAAGAAAATATTAATTTGTGAAACAGAAATATTTGGATTATCCAATAAATAATCAATATGCCAGTGAAGTTTTTTGGCTTTAATTTTTGGAAACTTTGAATATATCCCCACCTCTATTAATCCCTGGATCAATTCTATTTGTATGCTATGTGCTGGTTTCCCATTTGAGCGATTCGTATGCCTAAACAGCCTGGAAGGCAGAGTTTTTCTCAAGGCTGATCCAATATAAAAATAATTCCCTGGTTTCAACAAAAATGGTTTCCCTTTTTTGAATCTTCCAAATTTAATTTCGATCTCTTCCGACAGCTTAATAATTAGAATGTAACTCCCGCTTGTATTTGGTTCCCCAAAGAATTGGATCTTATTTTTTATCATTATTGCCACAATTTAAAATTACTCATGTTTATCGGTATATCTCTTTTCTATAAAGACGAGTAAAATATAACATCTATGAATAAGAATTTAGACGAAACCCAATTTAGTAAATCCTCGTCTGAGGGGGATAAACCACAATTTCCGAAAAGAAGTAAAACTTTCCTTCCGGCTATCATTGCTATTTCGGTGATATCGATATTGGCTATTTCCATTCTCCTTAGTGGATATATTGGCTTTAAACAAGGCACTTCCCAATTGAATGGAGATGGAACCCAAATAAGTAAAACAGCACTTGATCAAGAATACCTAAGGGGAGTTGAAGATTTTGAAGCTGGAAATTATTATATTGCTTCACAGCGCTTTGAATTCATATACGAACAAGACCCTACATACAAATTGGCTCTCGATCGTTGGGTTGAGATCCAGGTGATCATGAACACTACCGCCACACCAACCCCTTTGCCTGCTGGCCCCACAATTACCCCCACTCCGGATGGCCGCCCAAAAGAAGAACTTTTCAATTTAGTGATTTCCTATGTCCAAGCTCAAAATTGGTCCAAAGCTCTAGAAACTCTATCTTCGCTTAGAAATGTCGATCCATTTTACCGTGTAACCGAATTAGACGGATTTATATACTTATCATTGAGAAATTTGGGATCAATGAAAGTCCTGGAACAAGGCAAGCTAGAAGAGGGGCTATACGATTTTACACTTGCTGAACAATTTGGTCCTTTGGACATCGAAGCCAGAAACTACCGAGATTGGGCGCGCCTGTACTTACAAGGAAATGGATTTTGGATGGCCTATCCTGATATCGCCGCTTTTTATTATGGTCAAGTTGCTGGAATTGTCCCATATCTAAGCGATTCCACCGGAATGACCGCCTTTTTTAGGTATTGGTCTTCTTTAATTCAGTATGCTGAAAAATTAGCGACCGAAGAAAACTGGTGCGACTCAAATGAACAATATCAGATCGCAAACGCAGCTGCTGGCTTAGATGAAAATATAATGGCGACTTCCTTAGTTGTTCAGGAAAACTGTTTTAACCTAACACCCTCAGCCACGCCAACTTTAACATCCACATTTACGGTTACCCCAACCATTACAGGAACAATAACTACGGGTACCCCTACGCCCACCGTAACTGGAACCGGTACCGTCGTAGCAGAAACGGGCACGCCAACAAATACATCAACGGTTACACAAACGCCAACTCAGACACCAACTCAAACATCCACCCCCACTGAAACACTAACAGATACACCAATGCCCTAATAAAAATTGGGCTAATCGCAATCAAGAAGCTAAATATGATGAAATTTTTTGAATCAACAAAAATACGAATTATTTTTTCAATTTTTATTATGCTGATTTGCATCACATTATCGGGATTATCTTTCAGCATATTGAATAATATTGGTCAAAAGGGGACTATTTTAGGCCTGGAATTTATTCCGCAATTAGATAATGATACAGATACTGGGAATGAAATCCCGATTGATGATGACTCGGTTTTTGTGCCTCAGGTCCCCACCGCTGAACCCTGGAATGGCAATGACAGAGTTACATTATTATTGCTTGGACTAGATTATCGAGATGTTTCCTCTGGAGAAACTGCATCCCGATCAGACACAATGATTTTGCTCACCATCGACCCGATCACAAAAGAAGCAGGGATGTTGTCAGTGCCAAGAGATCTTTGGGCAAACATCCCTGGATTTAATCCCGGGAAAATCAATACTGCATATTACCTGGGCGATATATATAAGCTGCCAGGTGGTGGCCCAAAATTAGCGATAGACACGATCGAACAAACCATTGGCGTTCCTATAGACTATTTCGCCCAAATTGATTTCTCAACCTTCGAGAGGTTTATTGACCTAATCGGGGGAATTACAATTGATGTAAAAACGCCCCTAAGTGTCGATCCGATAGGCTCAAAACCTCCTGTCACCCTAGAATTAGGTCGTCAAACCTTACCCGGCTACCTTGCATTAGCATATGCTCGAATGAGGTATACCGAGGGTGGAGATTTCACCCGTTCCCAACGTCAACAAGAAGTGATCTTAGCAATCAGAGACCGCTTCCTCGAGCCGGAAAATTTCACCCGCCTGCTCAATAATGCAAATGACATATATGCAGAAATATCTTCAGGAATTAATACAAATTTACCACTGGATGATGCATTAAAATTAATCGTACTTGCAGCTCAGATTGATTTTGAAAATATTAAAAGCGGCGTGATTAATGAAAAATATGTAAACTTTGGCACATCCCCCGATGGATTATCTATTCTCATTCCTATTCCAGATTTGATAAGAACCCTCAGAGATGATATTTTTGGAACTGGCGGAGTTTTCTCCCCATTAACAGTCGGGGATGACCAAACCAAAATGACTTTGGAAATGTCAAATATTTATATCGAAAATGCTTCCAATTCCCCCGGACTCGAAACTAGCACAGCTGATTATCTCACTTCACTGGGCGCGAATATTGGCAGCACCAGTCCGACCAACCAATTTTCTTATACCTCCACAATAATTGATCACACCGGAAATCCCTTTACTGCACAATATTTGATGAATTTAATTGGCAACCAAGTAATTGTTTACCATCGATTCGATCCCAATTCCCCATATGATATTGAGTTGTACTTAGGAAATGATTGGGCGACCAACAATCCACTCCCGTAGCTAAAAGAGAAAATTATGAAAAACAATAAACCACAAATTTTACTTACCAATGACGATGGGATAGATTCGCCCGGTTTGTGGGCTGCAGCAGAATCCTTATCAGAAATTGGATATGTTTGGGTTGCTGCACCTCGTGAGCAATCTTCCGCAGCGGGTCGTAGCATGCCGCTGACTTCTGACGGGTTAATACATATCAAGGAACTAGTTGTAAATGGCAAAGAATGGAAGATTTACGCGGTTGGAGGCTCGCCAGCACAAACAGTACAACATGCAATTTTCGAGATCATGCCAACCAAACCAGACATTGTAGTTTCAGGAATTAATTATGGGCTTAACCTTGGTCAGGGCATCACAGTTTCTGGCACCGTGGGCGCAGCGATGGAAGCAGCATCTTATAATATCCCTGCATTAGCCGTTTCTCTTGATACTGCGAAAGAATATCATTTATCACATTCAAACGAAATTGATTTTAATACAGCTGCATATTTCACTGCTTATTTTGCAAAACAATTGCTTTCCAAAAAATTAGATCCACTTGTGCATATTTTAAAAATTGACTTGCCTGCCAATTCGACCATTGATACCGAGTGGGAAATCACGAATTTATCCCCAATTCGATATTATGTTCCTGATCCTCCCCAAAGGGATTCATGGGATGAACCTACATCCCTAGGGTATAAAATGCAAGAGGATGCAAGCCTTTTCCCAGAAAATTCAGATGTCCATACAGTATTATCTAAAGGAAATATATCTGTAACACCGGTCAATTTGAATATGACTTCTAAGGTTGATTTCTTAAAATTGAAAAATGACTTAGTCTAGAAATCATTATTTTAGATCAATTCACCTAATTAAATTATTACATCTAGTATTTTTTGATGAAGAACTGGGTTCGCTGCAATTACACTTATTGGCGGAGTCAGCATACCTGCCTTTCCATCTCTTTTTGTGACCTTTGCCCCTGCTTCCTCGGCAATCAGCAACCCAGCAGCTAGATCCCAGGTCTCCATTCGAATTTCCCAATAACCACTTACACGATTTGCCGCAACATTACACAGGTCAAGCGCCGCACTTCCTAACCTTCTAATTCCTCGAACTTTCAGAACAAGTTTATTGAAGTTATCAAGGTTATTATCTTCATTAATAAACCGATCGTAAGGAAAACCAGTCACCAGTACACTTTTTGCTAATTCTGTTTCTTTTCCTGTAATAATAAATTCACCGTTTAGTTTAGTTCCTTTTCCCCTCTCTGCACTAAACATTTCATCTCGAATTGGATCATAAACAACTCCTAGCATCACCTGTTTATTTTCCACATAAGCAATGGATACAGAAAAAATTGGCAAATTATGGGCAAAATTAGTGGTCCCATCTAATGGATCAATATACCATGTGCTTTCGCTATTCCCAAACTCTTCTCCAGATTCCTCGGCTACAATATTATGGCTTGGAAATCTTTTTTTTATTTCAGATAATATATATATTTCTGATCTTTGATCTACTTCAGTAACAATATCAATTTCTCTCTTTAATTTCAAATTATTTATTTTCCCAAAACCATCCCTTAATATTTTTCCAGCGTTCAATGCTATTTCACATACTTCTTCTATCGTCGGTTTCATCTAAGCTTTTTTCCTCTTTTAAAAAGAATTTAATTAAATTTGAAAAATGCGTAATTATTATCTTTCCCCAAGATATTCAGCTTCAAGTTGGTTAAAGAACCCGACCATATACTCATGCCGTATTTTCGCTATTTTTTTTGCAGCACTTGTGTAAAGCCGATCTTTAATATTGATCAATTTAAACATATACTCATGATATGCGCTATGCAGTTCGTTTTTTTCTAACTCATAATTATTTTTAAATAAATTTGATGGGGGTGTATAAAAAGGCATATCGTCTAAGGCAGCATATGCGATAGCTCGAGCTACTCCGATCGCACCAATGGAATCAATTTTATCCGCATCAAAAACAATTTTTGCCTCGATCGTTAAGGGTTTCTCTGTAGATCTAAATCGATGTGCCCGAATACAATGCTGAACCTCGCTGATTTCACTTGCCCCCCATTTTTCAGCTTTCAATATCCTTCCTGCAAAAATCGCTGATATTTCATGATGATCTTTCCTAGAATCTATTACTTCAGGATCAGGATCAACGGCATCATGCAATAATACTGCAGCGCTTACTATTTCAAAATTACCACCTTCTTCGATTGATAAATATTCAGCCATTTTATGAACACGAAGAATATGCTTAAAATTATGGACAGCATCTGCCCGAAAATACCATCCTTTAGCTTTCTCTATAGTTATCATAAATGATTATACAAAATACGAACTGATCGAAGAGATGACCCAAATTGCAATACCCAAACCTGCAATAATTACAATTATCTTAATGATCATCTTGATAGTTTTCCAAAAAATCAAAAATAATAAACCAAGAAGCAATACTGCTCCCAAAATAGGTAATATATTTATCGGATCTTGCATATCAAAAAATGAATCCATTAGTTTATTTCCTCATTAAAAGAAATGATATCACCATTTTTTATCACTTTATCAACCAGATTGGTCCCATACTGGTATCCTAAATGGCGATAATCATCCACCGATAAGATCAGCAGGTCTGCTTTTTTTCCAACCTCTAAAGACCCAATTTCGTTGTCTAACTGTATCGCTGCAGCGGCATTTAAAGTTGCAGCTACAATCGCCTGTGCGGGGGTGAGTTTCATATATCTACAGGCTAAAGCGATTGGCATTTGCATGTTTTCACACCAAGAAGTCCCAGGATTCAAATCAGTTGCAATTGCCAAATATCCCCCAGCATCCAAAATCTTTTCAGCGGGAGTGTACTCCTGATGCCCAAGGCCAAAAGGGGTGCCTGGAAGGGCAACAGAGACGGTTTCGCTAGCGCCAAGCGCAGAAATGTCATTAGCAGAGGTAACGACTAAATGGTCAGCAGAAACCGCCTTATATTCCACAGCCAATGAGGCACCACCAAGGTTTTCAAACTCATCCGCATGAATTTTTAATTTAAAACCTATTTCAATCGCTACTTTAAATATTTCCCTGGTTTGAGATATATTAAATGCGCCCCTTTCACAAAAAACATCTACAAAAGGTAAACTTTTTTGGCTATTATTTTCTTTCCACCATGTAGCTAACTCAGGAAGCATTTCATCGCAAATATATGTTGTATATCCCTGGGAATCATCCTTAAATTCTGGAGGAATCGCATGGGCCCCTAAAAATGTGGGTACCAGATCCCAAGGACCTTCTTCATCTAACGCCAAAATCACATCGAGCATTTTCAATTCAGATTCAATATTTAACCCATACCCAGTTTTGATTTCTACTGTGGTCGCCCCATATGCCATCATTTTCCATAATCTAGAACGGGTTTGATCTTTTAATTCTTCATGACTTGCATTTCGAGTCTCGGTAACAGTGGACAAAATACCGCCCCCTGATTCCAATATTTCTAAATATGTTTTCCCTTCTAATTTCATTTCAAATTCAGAGGCTCTGCTACCTGCCCAAACAGCATGCGTATGAGGATCTACAAAACCAGGCAACACCACTTTATGGTCTGCGTCGACTCTATCTTCCCGAGGAAATTCTTCCAATAATTGGTTACTTTTCCCAACCTTTTGAATCATTCCATCTTTAATTAAAATCGCCCCATCCTCAATAATATGCAATTGTCCTAGACCCTTTCCACGTTGTGGCGGTCCTGCCAAAGCCAACAATTGCGAAGCTGAATGTACCAACATTTAAATCATATCCTAATTTATTTTATTTATTAATATATACCAATTTTGATTATAGCATGGCAACAAAAATACTTTAAATTAGCCAAAAACTATCGTTTGGCAAAGTAACTTGACACAAACTACTGCCTATGCTAAATTTAAAAAGTTGCCTAAAGGGGCACAAATATATTTCTTTAAAAATAAACATTCGTTCAACTGATTTCCTTTTCTTTCTAGGGAGTTTTTAATTGGCTAAGTCACGTACACAAAAATTATCTGATCGCTTACGTGATTTACAAGCTTCGTCGCCTGATATTGAGGGGGCAGCTCTAATTAGTCTCGACGGTTTAACTATCGCTTCCTTAATCAATCTGGAAATTGAAGAAGAAAGATTGGGGGCAATGTCAGCAGCAATGCTCTCTCTTGGTGAAAAAATTGCCTCTGAACTTGGAAGAGGTTTGCTAGATCAAGTTTATATTCATGGCGAAAATGGTTATGCAATTCTAATGGCAGTTGGGGAAGACGCTGTATTAACCACGATGGTCAAAGAGGAAACAAAATTAGGGATAATATTATTAGACATGAAAAGAGCTGTCACGGATTTTGAACACATATTATAAATTTTATGAAAATTACAATTATTCTACCTACCTATAATGAAGCAGAAAACCTACCTCGTTTAATTCCAATATTGTTCAAATTGCCAATTCAAGACTTGAACCTTATTATCGTTGACGATAAAAGCCCGGATAAAACAGGGGAAATTGCAGAAAAACTAGCCCTCGATTTTCCTGGGAAGATCCAAGTTGTTCACAGAGAGGCGAAATTAGGCCTAGGAAGTGCTTATATCTTAGGATTTAAAAAAGCCCTTGCCAATGGATCCGACGCCATCGGACAAATGGATTCTGATTTTTCTCATCCCCCTGAAAAACTTCCGGATTTAATTGCTGGCCTACAGAATAAAGATATTGCCATTGGATCGAGATATATTAAGGGGGGCTCTCTAGACAAAAAATGGCCGCTGTGGAGAAAAGCGCTATCGGGATGGGGAAACTTTTATGCACGTTCAATTCTCAAAATCCCTACGAAAGATGTTACGGGCGGATTTAGGCTTTGGTCAAGACATGTATTAGAAAATATGCCCCTAGATCGGGTAATTTCTAATGGGTATATTTTCCAAGTGGAAATGGCCCATCTAACCAATTTGTTGGGATATCAATCTGTGGAAATTCCAATTTATTTTGCAGATAGAAGATGGGGAGAGTCCAAAATGAATATCAAAATTCAAATAGAAGCGGCGTTCAGGGTTTGGCAGGTTTTATTTTCATACAGAGATCTTAAACAAAAATAGAAAGCGTGAAATTAAATTAATCTTTTGCTAAATTAACTATTGCTGCCCACTCCGCCAAACTTAAAGACTGAGCGCGCCTCCTCGGGTCAACATCAACTTCTTCCAACATTTTTTCAGTCTCGTCCTTCCCCCATGACATCCCAGAAGACAGCGTATTTCTTAGCATTTTCCTTTTTTGAGAAAATCCTGCTTTGATAATTTTAAAAAAATGATCCAATAGTTCCGATTCTATTTTTGGCTCTGGAAAAAGGTCTATGCGCACAACTGCTGAATCTACATTTGGCCTGGGATAAAATGCACCAGCAGGAATTTTAGCAACGATAGTTGGTTTCCCAAATACTTGAACACTTAGAGCTAACAAACTTAGCTTCCCAGGTTTTTCACATATTCGCAAAGCAACTTCTCTCTGCACCGTAAGCACAATTCGCATAGGTTTTGATTCAGATTCTAATAAATGCCTAAGCAATGCAGAAGTGATGTAATAAGGAATATTGGCGACTACTAAATATTTCTCATCCCCAAATAATTTATGTAAATCAACCTTTAAAATATCATCAATTATAATTCGCACATTTGGGAATGGATCCAAAACTTTCGTTAAGGGATTCGTAAAACTTTTGTCGATCTCAACAGCAATGACCTTTTTTGCAACCATCGATAAATATCTTGTCAAACTTCCTAAACCAGGGCCAATTTCTAATACAATATCTTCAGA
>SWCD01004358.1_pt1 | contig 18203 bp, 14 predicted proteins | sample 4693011 | NCBI WGS metagenome assembly SWCD01 (sample SAMN10267278, study PRJNA491770) | bioreactor metagenome | isolation source: DHS bioreactor inoculated with marine | place: Japan: Omine Ridge, Nankai Trough | reverse complement strand
GGGGGGCGCGTCAAGGTTGATGGACGCGTCTCAACAGCTCAGGGGGGCGTGCGGACCCGCAAGGCCAAGGGGAACGCTGAAGGGTTGGTGGACGGGTCTCAACTGCTCCGGGCGATCGTCTCGCCGGCCCTCACCAGCGTCTCGACGCCCTTCGCGCTGTTCTCCTCGAGATCCGCATCGAAGGTCACGGCGCCCGCCCTGAACAGAAGCACGATCGTCGAGCCGCCGAAGTCGAAGTAGCCCATCTCCTGCATCCGGGTCACTTCCGTGCCCTCGTACGTCCGGTGGATCCCGGAGACGCCGAAGGCCCCGACCTCGACGAAGGCATACCGGCCGAAGGCGTCCGTGTCGATCAGGGTGTACGTGCGCTTGTTCCGGCAAAAGATCCGCGGCCGTGCCGCGAGGGCGACGGGATTGACGGAGTCGTAGCGACCCCGGATCCTGCGGGTCTCGGCGACCGTGCCATCGCAGGGGAAGTGGTAGCGATGGTAGTCGGCCGGGCAGAGGCGTACCACGGCGGCCGATCCGCCGTCGAAGTCGTCGATCGGCCGATCGAACAGCTCGCACACCGGACCGTCCACGCCCTTGACGCGGATCTTAGCCTGCGCGTGCACCTCGGGATACACGAGGAGACGTCCATCCGCCGGACTGAGGAGCAGCTTCGGATCGCTCGCGAACGGTCGCGCGTCGCCCCGGAGCCGGCGAGAGAAGAAGTCGTTGAAACTGGCGAAGGAGTCGGGCGCGCAGGCGAACTCCGAAGCGTCGATGTCGAGGTCGGCGATGATCTTCGCGATCCGGCCCCGCGAGAACCTCGAGTCGAAGTACCAGCCGAGCAGGCGGCTCGGGATCGAGTTCCCGAACAGCAGGGGAGCACACAGCCGCCCGGAGAGTGCGCGATAGGCCCACCGGATGACGCCGTCGCCCAGCACCACTTCCCGCAGGACCTCACCGGTCCGCCGGTCGCAGTAGAGAATCGCCTCGGGGTCGCCTGACTTCATCGCGTTCATTGTTCTACACGCACCGCCGGAGCCGGAACAGGACCTTCCCTGAGCCCGAAGGGCGCCCGGACGGGCCGAGGCCGACACCGCGGTCGGTCTCCACTCCGAAGTTGATCGCACACTGGAGAGCGCCCAACGGCCTTGGGCGGTGGTGGAATCGTCGGGCTCGCGACGCTCACGGGGCTCCCCGCCGCCATGGCCGCCAAGCCCATGCGATGACCGGACTTTGAGCGCCGGAACCTGACAGAATCCCGGGACGCGGTTGGCCGTGAGCAGGCGGCTCTGGGCCGGCCGTGGTTCGTCTGGCGGATCGGCGAGCCGCCGCATACCATCAATTGCCGGCAACGGATCGACAGGGTCCGGATTCGGGAGCTGCCTCAAGGAGGGACGCCATGTCCGACGCAAAGGTCGCACAACGAATCGCCAACCTGTTCCCCACCCCCGGGGAGATTCCCGAGCCTCACCGCCTCTCGGCGACCGAGGAGCAGGAAGGGTATCTCGTCGGAGGCGAGATCCGACCGTGGGACGGCCCCCGGGAGAGTGTCTTCTCACCCGTCTGTACGGTCGGTCCCGGAGGAGCGGCTCCGGTCCGGCTCGGCTCGTATCCGCTCCTCACCGGCGTGGAAGCGCAGTCCGCCCTCGAGGCGGCGCAGGTTGCCTGGGACTGCGGCCGGGGTGCCTGGCCGACGATGGAACTCGCCGATCGGATCCGGTACATGGAGGAGTTCGTCTTCCGGATGGTGGAGCGCCGGTCGCGCGTGGTTCAACTCCTCATGTGGGAGATCGGCAAGACGTTTCCGGATGCGCAGAGGGAGTTCGACCGGACTGTCGATTACATCCGCGAGACGATCGGCGCGCTCAAGGACCTGGACCGGAGCGGCAGTCGATTCGAGATCCGCGAGAAGGTGATCGCCCAGATCCGCCACGCCCCGCTCGGGGTCGTCCTGTGCCTGGGACCCTACAACTACCCTCTGAACGAGACCTTCACGACTCTCATCCCCGCTCTCCTGATGGGGAACGTGGTGATCTTCAAGCCGCCCCGATTCGGGGTCCTGCTCCACGCTCCTCTGCTCGAGGCATTCCGTGACTGCTTTCCTCCCGGTGTCGTGAACACCGTCTACGGCGAAGGCCCGGTCGTCGTCGGCCCGCTGATGGAGAGCGGCGGGATCGATGTCCTCGCATTCATCGGCTCGAGCCGGGTCGCGAACATCCTCGAGCGCCAGCATCCCCGGCCCAACCGCCTGAAGTGTGTCCTCGGCCTCGAGGCCAAGAACGCCGGGATCATCCTGGCAGACGCCGACCTCGACATCGCGGTCCGCGAGTGTGTGACCGGAACCCTCTCCTTCAACGGTCAGAGATGCACGGCCCTCAAGATCCTCCACGTGCACCAGGACATCGTCGATCCGTTCCTCTCGCGCTACGTGGCGGCCATGGAGGCTCTCCGCTTCGGTCTGCCCTGGGAGGACGGCGTATCGCTGACTCCGATGCCGGACCCGGGGAGGATGCCATGGCTCACCGGGCTCCTCGATGACGCCCTGGCCCACGGCGCGGAGGTCCTGAACGAAGCGGGAGGCACCGTCCACGAGACCTACCTGCATCCCGCGGTCCTGTATCCGACCACCCCCGAGATGAAGATGTGGAGTGTCGAGCAGTTCGGACCCCTGGTGCCGATCGCTCCGTTCGACGATCTCGAGCCGGTCATCCGGAGCATCGAGGAGAGCGACTTCGGCCAGCAAGTCAGCCTGTTCGGCCGGGATCCTGACCGGATGGCCCGGCTGATCGACCGGATGGTGAACCAGGTTTGCCGCGTGAACCTCAACAGCCAGTGCCAGCGCGGGCCGGACGTCTACCCCTTCACCGGTCGCAAGGACTCCGCGGAGGGGACGCTCTCGGTCTCCGATGCGCTGCGGGTCTTCGCGATCCGCACGCTCGTAGCCGCACGGGACCTCCCCGAGAACCGGGACCTGATCAACGAGATCGTCCGGGAGAGGAAGTCGAAGTTCCTCTCGACCGATTTCCTGTTCTGAGCCGGGCTACCTGCGCTTGGCGCCCAGGGCTCTTCTGAGGATGCCGAGGGACCGGGCGAATGCGTTCGGCGTCCTCCGGCTCGGGTGGCGGGTGTCGGACAGGGTAACGACCGCTTCCGGATCCGCGGTGTGAATGGAGTCCAGCAGATCCGCCACGCGGCGACGACGCTCGACGATGAGCAGGACTTCGATCGACTGGTCCTGGGCCCCGGAGCCGGGGAGGCTGATGACGGAGTAACCCCCGTCGCGAAGTGCCGTCGCGAGGCGGATGGACGGGTTGTCCGAGATCGCCCGGACCAGTTCGTGCCCGACGGCCAGGCGCCGCTCCAACCAGATCCCGACGATGTTTCCCGTCGCGAAGCCGGCGGCGTAGGAGACGGCCAGATACCAGCGGTCGAGGTTCTGGAGGACCTGGCCCGCCGCAGCGACCCAGATCAGGAGTTCCACGAACCCGATGCCCGCGGCCAGCATGGCGCGGCCCCGGAACACGAGGATCGTTCGGACCGTACCGAGAGAGACATCGACGACCCGGGCGAGGAAGATCACGAGAGCGAGCAGCCAGGGATTCTCGAGCAGGAAACTCACGGATCACATCTCCTTAGGTCGCCAGCGTCGCCACGTCCCTGCTTTTGGAATGAGAAGCTCCCGGGCAGGGCGCTTGGTGAAGGAGTCGACGCGGTTCAGGCTCTGGATGATTTCGTTCTCGGACGTGAACGTCTCGACGCGCCGCGGCGCATCCGCGACGAGGCGACGCTTCTGATGCATGTCCGCATCATGGACCAACGCGTTCACTTCCGGCTTCATTTCACCACGGCCGCCGCCTATTTGGTGTCCCCGCTCACGCAGGCGTCCACTGCGAGTCGCACGGCCCTGCCCACCGGCGAGGGGACCGGCTCCGACCCGCGCCGGGGCCAGGGACCCAACGTGGCGAGGTGGGCCCAATTCCGGTCCGTCGGCCCCAGCCCGGATTCGCTATGAGTCCGCCGCGAATCGCGAGATGCTCTGTAACGTAATAGGACACAACGAGTCCGTGAAGCAGATCGAGCGGAGAGCCTCTCATGAACAAGTTCCACTCCGAAGATGCCATTCGGGTCTACCTCCTCAGCCAGACCCAGCTGCGAGAACAGGCTCATCCAGGCACCCAGTCGATTATTCCCCGCTTCGTCACCGTCTCCCGGGAGACCGGTGCCGGGGGTGTCGCGGTCGCGGAGCTGCTCGCCGAGCAGTTGAATGGCGAGGACGAGAAGGGCCTCCGTGTTCCCTGGACCGTCTTCGACAAGAACCTCGTCGAGGTCGTCCGACGCGAACACGACCTCCCCGAGAGATTCTCCAAGGTCCTGGATGAGAGCGCATTCCCGGAGTACCGCGGAATCATGGATGACCTGTTCGGCATCAAACCCTCCATGTCCACGATGATGCGGAAGACGGCGCAGACGATTCTCCGCCTGGCCGCGCTCGGAAACGCGATCTTCGTGGGCCGTGGGGCGAACGTCATCACCCGCGGGCTCGAAGGCGGCCTCCACGTCCGCCTGATCGCTCCTCTCGCGCTGCGAATCAACCGGATCATGGACCGCGAGAGCCTCGAGAGAGCGGAAGCCGAGGAGTTCGTGAAGAAGAGCGACGAGGGAAAGCGGAGGTTCATGAAGGACCACTTCGACCGCGATATCAGCGATCAACTCCTGCACCACGTCGCGCTCAACACGGGCCGCGTCACGCTTCCACAAGCGGTGACGGCGATCCGGTCGCTCCTCGAACACCCCGGGTAGCCCGGTCAGCCGGATTCCCTACCGGTCGATCTGCATCTTCTTCGCGGACTCGACCAGCACCTCGCCGGGTCCTCCTGGAAGCAGGTGGACGTTCTTCACGGGCGCTCGCCGAGGGACTCCCTCCCTGAGCCCGAAGGGCGCCTTGACGGGTCGAGGCCGACACGGCGGTCGGCCCTCCACACCGCGCCGTCGGCGCCTGGTTGGATTCAGGGGGAAGGCGAAACAGCTCAGGGGGGCGTGCCGACCCGCAATTCCAAGGAGGGCGATGAAGGGTTGGTGGACGGTTCTAATCAAGCACAGGCCAGCACACCATCCCCCCGTCGTCCTCGACCATGACGAGCCTTCGGCCGTCATGGTCGAAGGCCAACTTCGGCCGATGTGACCTCGACGGGAAGGCGTAGAGCGGCTCGCCGGTGGTCGTGTCGTGCACCCGGATCAAGGTCACGGTGCCCTCGGGGCAAAGCTCCCGCACCTCGGCGGGGTGACGCGCAAGCGTGGCGGCCACGGCGTAGCGGGTGCCATCGCCGCTGAAGGAGAGATCGCCGATCGAAATCCCCGGGAGGGGCTGCCTCGAAACCACCGCCAGGGTGTCCCGCTCGTAGATTTGCACGCCGGGCGCGGCGAAGAAGAGATGCCTCCCGCCGGGGACCAGGCCGAACTCCCGGCAGGTGAACCTGACCACACCGGGCAGGCTCCGCTTCACCTCCTCCCCGCTGTCGAGGTCGATCTGTCGGACGGACGGCTCCCGGTAGCGCTTGTAGCGGGAGCCCGGCACGTAGAGATACCGGCCTCCCTCCCCGATGTCGCCGGAGTCGAGGTCCTTTTCGGGCACGAAGTGGGTAGAGCCCGAGCCGCCGCCACCCAGATCGAACCGGCGCACCCACTCACCCTGATGGGAGAAAAGGAGCAGGCGGTCGGCGAAGATCCACCGCACCTTGTTCATCGCGGTGCCGGGCGGGAGCGTGAGCTTCCGAATCAGCTTCCCGGTCCGGGCGTCGAACAGCTTGGCCGGTCGGCCCTCCGCCCCCTCGTCCCCGTCGCTCCCCTTCCGGAGCGCCAGGATCCGCTCGTGCCGGAGCCCCGACCGCGAGGCGGGCTCCCCGCCGTGAGGAAGCTCCCACCGGCCCACCATCTCGAGCGTCCCCAGATCCCACAAACACACCCGGCTATCCCGGCCGCGAGTGAAGAGAGTGCGACCATCCGCGGCGATGACCGCTTCCTCCACCTCGTCGGAGTGGCCGGGGTAGGGGTGGACGCGCTCCATGGTTTCGAGATCCACCAGCCCCGGGACGGCCTCCCCGAAGGCCACGGCGAGCATCCGTCCGCGAGGATCAAAGGCCATACTCCGAATCGAGAGGTCCGAGGCGCGGGGCAGCGGGAAGCGGACCCAGCCGTGCAGGGCGAGGTCCGAAACGACATAGATCCGGACCACATTCCCGTCCCCCGCAGAAGCCAGCAGGGTGCCGTCCGGGGAGAGCGCGCCGACCTCAGCCATGGTGGCGGAAGGAAGCGCCAACGTCGCCACGCGCTCCCGCCGGCCATCCCCGATCCGGTAGATGCTCACCGAACCGGCCTGGGAGGCGAAGGGCGGGACTACAGCCTCGTTCAGGACGGCCACGGTGCGTCCGTCCGCGGACACCAGAGCGTCGGCCGTCCTGGCGCCATCGCCGGCGTCCACTTTCTCGCCCGCCGGGACGGAGAACCGGGTGAAGTCGCCGTACCCCGAGACCAGTAGATGGCGGTCGTCGGGAGAGAACTCGAGACGGTCGACACTCGGCTGATAGGGGATCCGGACCAGCGGCGCCCAGTCCTCGGTGCGGTGGATCTGGATGAAGTCCCCGGCATCGAAGGCCAGGTACTCCCCGCGATGACTGAAAGCGACCTGGTGGTTGCTGTGCGCGAGGGTCCGGACCGCGCCCTCCCACGAGTGCCGGGCCTTCACCTCCCGGCCATGCGCCAGCGCGGCGGGCAACTGGAGGGCGTCGCGGACCATGAGGAGATCGAGGACCTTATCCAGCTCCGCCTTCCACCCCGCCGACGCGGCCTCCCTGAGAGCGAACAGTCGGGAGCCGTAGAGTCTCCGCGCCCGCACCGGATCCATCGCCTGAAGCAACCAGAGAAGAGACCGGTTGGAGTCGGTGGTCGAGGGTGGAGGCTCCGGCGGATCGCTCTCGAGGAAGTCGAGCCAGTTGACGATCAGCCGATCGAGATCCCCCCGCGGCTCGGCCCGCTCCATCCGGCCGAGGGCCCTGACCAGGCGCGAGAGGGTCCGGTGGCGCACGGAGGCCTCCGGATCGAGATCGAAAAGAGATTCCCGCAGAGCCTTCAGGACGGGCGCTCGAGCCTCTTCCGGCCGACGCACCAGACTCGCGAGAGCCAGTTCGGGGGCGCCCCGGCAATCCGAATCGAGAATCGAGATCGCCTCGGCCACGCTGCCGGGGTAGACGATCCTGCGGACTTCCCTGAGCGGCCCCTCCGATGCCCACTCTGTGACCGGCAGCGAACTCCGCGAAGCGAGGATCTCCGGGACTTGTCCGGCGAGGCCGGCCGGAAGCTGCCGCCGGACGACGAGCAACTCGCGCTCGAGAAGAGGAGGTTCGGAGTCCCGCTCGAAGGTGAAGGGCAACCGCCCGTCATATCCCCCGATGACGAAGAGCCACTCCCCCTCGGCGAGCTTCGCCTTCCGGCTGGACCTCGAGATCCCGGGGACGCGAACGCGCACCGAGCGCCCCTCGAGAGCTGCGGGGCCGGCGAGGACCTTCGAGATCTCAACGGTCCGGACGAACTCCTCGTTGTGGTACTCGGAGAGGTCCTCGGTCGTGGCGAAGCCGGTCTCCCGGCCAACGAACATCGCCTCGGCGGAGAGCACGATCAGCTCGAGCCGGGCGCGCCCCAGCGCCCTTAAGCCCGCGATGTTGGCGGGGGTGGCGGGGAGCGTGCGGGGACACGCGGAGTAGACGGAACTGTACTCGGCGCTTCCGGGCGACCGCTCCTCGAGCCGGAAGATCCGCCGCCCCTCGGGGATGTTCCCCCGGGAATCCGGGATGAGGATCCGGGGCCCGGGAGCGACGCCGAAGAAGACTTCTTCGATCTCTACGCCAAGCGGTCCATCCCGTTCGTGACGACCGGTCCCCAGCACGACGAGGTCGGTCCGGAAGGGTCCCCCGAGGGGCGCGGCGGGTCCGGTCGACGCCTCATGCTCCAGCGCCGGACAGAGGACGGGGAGCGGCCTCTCCTCCCCACCGCGGGCCGAGAGGGCGAAGATGCAGGCCAGGATTCCAAGAAGAGCAGGGAGGAGAGGAAGATCCCTCATACGATCACACCAACGCAACCAGGACCATCCGGTTCACCGCCGATTCCCCGCTGGAGTACAGGCGATACCCTGCCGGCGGAGGTGGCCGGCGCGACCCGGCCCCTCACGGCAGGCCCAGCTGCCGTCCCAGGATCCGGGTGACGAAGCGGTCGCCCCAGGTCTCCCCCGCCACCAGGACGCGGATCCGCTGCCGGGTCTCCTCGGTGCAGCCGGCGTTCCCGGCGGCCTGCATGGTGTGCTCGTAAGCGCTGTGGACGTCCGCGCTGGTGATCTCGTAGCCGTAGCCCTCGACCAGCCAGCGGAGCGCCGCCAGGCCCGCCTCGATCGCGAAGGCCGGCTTCTTCTCCGCGAAATCGCGCGCAGCGCGGGTCAGGGTCTGCGGCGAACCCGGCGTCGCGTTGGCCAGCTTGATGGCTGCGTCGAAGAATCCCGCGCTCTTCGCCGCCGCGAACCACTTGCCTTCGTCGCCGGGCGTGAAGGCGATCAGGTCCTCGAGAATCCTGCCGGGCTCGAGGTGAGGGTACTTCTTGACGACGGCCCGAAACCACGCGAGGTAGGTACCGGCCCGGTTCGCCTGCAGTCCGTAGCGGCGATACGCCTCGTCGGCAAACCCTGAGGACAGCAACACTTCCTCGCAAGCCAGGGCTCGTGCAACAGGGGAGGCGATCAGATCTCCTTCGTCTTCCGCATAGCGAATGGCCTCCGCCTTCCGGCCCATGGCGGCGAGGGCCTTCACCCCGAACTGGCGGTAGGTCCACATCGGGCACGGATCCATCCCGAGCAGGTCCAGCAGTTCCTGGTAGCGCTCCGCGAACAGGAGTGCGCTCAGGCAATTCGTCGTCCCCTTGAAGAAGCCCCGCAGTTTCAGGTCGGGGCTCCACGCCATCTTCACGATATCGAGGAGCCGGTCGGCCCAGACGGACGCGACCTCCTTCGATGCGCAGAGTTCTCCCCAGTACTCACCGAGAAGTTCGATGTAGGGGATCTCATCTTCCTGGTACGCATCCCACAGCCGCTCGAGCCAACGGTCACGGGTCTTCGTGTCCACCGGTGCCAGGGTGATGACCGGCACCAGGGCTTCTATAACCTTGTTGACCGCGGTGCCGATCGAGCCGGAGGAACTGTCGACCTGCTCCAGTGCGGGAGAGAGCTTCTCGAGAAACAACACCGCGCCTTCGGCGGCGAGCACCTTGTCTCCACGCGCCACCTTCCGGATCTCGGAACAGGCCTCCTTGACCCGCTTGATGGCCGGTTGAGACTTCCAGCCGAACGCGTTCCGGCGAAACCGCGCCCGGAACACCCATTGGTGGCCCTCTGCCTTCGCCATGGTCTGTCCCTCGAATTCACGTGCAGCTGTGTTGCTCGGGTCAGGGTAACGGATGTATCCGCCGCCCCATCGCCTCGCCCGCAAAGATCACCCACCAGGGAAAAGCTCGGAGCAGGCTCGTTGTCATCTCATCCTCCGTTGTCAACCCGCAAGGCACATCGAACCACGCAATCCGCGCCGGTGGCGTGCACCAGTCAAGGGCGGATTACTTCGGGCGGGTGACCCGCCGGCTCACGGCGCGGACTTCGGTGATTCTCGACGCTCTGCAAGCTACGGCTGACGTATGTGCATAGGCAGGGCCGTTTCGATCTCACGGTACTCTGCCTCGGCTCCCGGGTTGGTCCAAGACTCGCCAGATTGCAGTCTGTGGCAGTCCAGGATCGGCCCCCCGCCACGGATTGTCCGCAGAGCGGGCGGGCTACACCGGGATCACCCATTTCCTCGAGCACATGCTCTTCAAGGGCGCGGCGAAGATCGGCGTCAAGGACCCCGGCCTCGATGTGCAATCGCGCGCCCTTAGCGACGAGCTCCTCACCCGAGACCCGGCCTGCCGACTGACGGGCCCCCTGCTCCGGGACGTTGACCCCATGCCTTCGGGGCGGTCTACGGTCAGAGAGGTTATTCCGTGGAGACCTTCAGGCTGCCGTAGGCGATGCTGATCTCCACCAGGGGCTTGTTGGCCGGAACCCCCACGAGTCCCTTTCGCGGGCCCGCCCCGGGTCCCCAGACGCGGTAGCTCGTGACAGTGACGTTCTTGAGCTCGAACCGCACCAGAGTGGACTTGGCGCTTCCATCGGTACCTGCGGTACACAGGGCGAGCTTCATGCCCGGGATCCGGCGATTGCCGATGCACTTGTCCATGAGGCTCTTCGAAGAAGATCCCAGCGGCTTCATCAGCCGGAACACACCGTCCGGGGCCTTGCCGGAGACCAGCGCGGTCGACGGGGGGGTGAACTTGAGTTGGTTGCCCGAGGCCAGGAGGATGTGCTCGCGGTTCATCTGAGCTCCGCCGGCCAGGTTCGGCGCCTCCGCGAGAATGCTCCGCCCGCTGGCCCACTCCCAGGTGAGGATGGAGAGGTCTCCCAACCCGGCCAGATCGGGATCGTTTTCGAAGCAGAAGGAGTTCATGTACTGTGGTTGAATCTCGGCGTCGACAGGTATCGTCCACAGGAGCGCCAACAAAACCACCACCCCGCAAAAAACCGTCAACCTGACCATCGAGCATCTCCCTTTGGTGATCGCCACACACTTCGACTCGCCCCGCACACGCTCCGGATACTGCCGGTGGACGCTGCGATTTCGCGTCGCACGCGACATCGATCCGATCTGGGGAGCTTCCTTCTCCCAGCAACGAAGGAAAAGAAACTTTAACAAGTTCCCCATCCCGTGGGAATCTCATCGTCATACGCGACTGCGGGTCGTCAGTTCACTTCCGGGGAAGATGGCGCCGACTGGCGGCCGGGGCGGAAGGCGCCTCCTCCATATCAGCCCTGAGGTCGCGGTGGCCGAGGGGCCGAAGTTCTCCTCCAGGCGGTCCGGTTTGTTCCCCGGAAGCACTCGATCTCATCTGGTTTGGAGTTAGGGCTGGTCAGGAAAGAACCGCTACAAGGGAATTGCGGATGAAACCGGGCGCCGTCCTGCTGGTGTTGTTGCTCATCCTCGTGACGGCCGCGCCGGTTGCGCCGGTTGCGGCAAGGGAGTACGACGTCTACGTGCTGACCGGTCAGAGCAACTCCCTGGGTGCGACAGCCAACCCGAACGAGACGGACACCTCGCCGGGCGCCCACGCGGCGGACGTGCAGACGAGGTTCTTCTGGGCCAACGCCTCGACGGCGTCTGGCGATCCGAACTACCTGGTGCTCTACGGCGACTCGGGCGGCGTGATCACGACGTTGCAGGTGCAGCAGGGGCAGGGCGCCCATCGACATTTCTGGGGCCCGGAATTCGGCTTCTCGCGGGCGATGGTGGCCGACGGACAGAGCAACCTCATGGTCATCAAGGCCAGCCGGGGCGGAGGAGGCAACGGTTTCTGGGTCAAGGGCGCCGGCCACATGTACGGGCACATCCTCAGCACAGTGACCACGGCGACGAACCTGATCACAAGCGGCGGAGACACGTTCGAGATCAAGGGCCTGCTGTACCTGCAGGGCGAGAGCGACAGTGCTGCCGAGGCGAGTGTGGCTGGTCGGCGGCTCGATGAGTTGATCACGAATCTACGGGCCGATCTGCCCCACGCGGCTGACATGCGCGCGGTGATCGGTGGGATCGCGACCGCCGGTGATCGGCACGACCTCGTGAGGCTCCAGCAGTCGTCTCTGGCACTGGGTGATCCCACGATCGACTACTTCTCCAACCTCGACCTGCAGGGCCACTTGTACGATCAGGTACACTTCGACAAGCGGGCCAAGCTGACGGTGGGCCGGCGCTTCGCCGGCCCATTTCTGCGCCGCGCGCAGCGCACCGTCGCGCAGGAGCTGACGATGAACGCCAGGAACCCCCTGATGGCCCTCCCTGATACCGGCCTCGACGGCCGACCTCGCACCGAGGATACAGGCGTGGGAAACCCTCGTTGAGCCACCACCGTCTTGAGTGAAGAGATTCGCCCCTGTCGCCTGAGCGGGAAGGATATGGGATACAGGATCGGCGAGGGCCGTCTTCCTACCCGGTGGGGAGTTAGCCTGCACTTCTCTCCAGGGGGTGCGACGCGGTGTGCCGCACGCTGCCGAGCAGCGGGGCTGCAAGCGGATGATGAGCGTTGTCCTGACGGACAGGGTGTTCTCGCCGAGGCAGCGCTTTCGAGATCAAGGAAGATCGACGACGCGGCCCCGGCGGGCCTCGGAGGAGGTCTGAAACAGAGATCGGAAGCGCGGTCCGGCGAGAACCGCGCACCCTGGTGAGAATTGCAGGTTCGTGCCGATGTCGCTCTACGATCAGGACTTCGAGCGACTGCATCTCAACTCGCGGCCCCCATGGGGGCCCCCAAAGGGGGCGGTAAACCCCCAGGCCCTCGTAAAACACGCAAGGACCGCAGTGGTCATGGCCGGAGCCGTGGTCAGAGCGGGTGCCTGATGAGCTGCATGCCGCCATCGGTTGCCTGGCGGATCTTGATCCAGGCGAGCCACTCGTCATCGTTGCGTTCCGGGTAGTCCTCGCGGTAGTGGCTGCCGCGTGATTCGGTGCGCAGAAGTGAGGCGCGCAGCTTCATCTCGGCATTGAGGATCATGTTGGCCGTCTCGTGGGCCTGCCGGAGTTCGTGCAGGTCCACCGCCATGAGCAGGGGCACATGGTGGTCGCGCAGATGCTCGACGTACGTCAGCGCCGCCTGCAGCCTTTGTTCACTTTTGACGTAGAGGATGAAGTTGGGAAACATGACGCCCTGCAGGGTCTGGGTGACCCAGGCGGGGGAGTAGCCGCGCGGGCGCACGAGCGGGGCGTAGATTTCGGTGTAGTTTCGCTCGAGGGTGCTCGCGGGCACCCTGGCCAGGCTGACACTCCCGGCGAACTCGGCCGCGGTCTCTCCCGCAAGAGCCCCCTGTACGGCGGAACCGGCCAGTGAAGAGCCCACCTGGGTGTAGACCCCTCCGGACTGCATGGATCCGAGTGCATCACCCGCGGCGTAGAGCCCCGGGATGTTCGACGCGCACTTCCCGTTCGCCGGGAACAGACCCTCGGCCTTGTGGATGGACATGCCGGCCGACGCTCCGCCCATCATGACCGGAGCGGTCCCATTGCCGGACGGGGGACCACCGGGACGCCCACCGCCGGGGCCGCCGCCACCAGGGCCACCACCGCCGCCCGGAGGTGGGCCATCGGGATGCCCGCCGCCTAAAGGAGGACCGCCGGGGCCACCGGGAGGGCCCATTGAGGTCATCGGCCCGTTCCGGCTGACTTCCACGTTCTCTTCAACGCCCAGCATCGCGGCGATCCCGGCCCGGGAGACGACCCGGTTCAGTCCCTCGAGACCGGGGTTGGTCCTGGAGTGGCCGTCATTCCATTCCTTGCCGGTGACTTCGGCGCCGATGCGGTAGGCCATGGCGTCGCCGTCGCTGGTCAGCGAACCGATCTGCCAGCCGGACGGTTTGAACCCGCTGGCACCGGTGCAGAGGATCACGCTCCGGGCCCGGATCACCAGGCTCTCGTTCGTGTCGAGGAACATGCCCATCGCGCCGGCGATGCGGCCATCCTCCTTCAGGAGATGGGTCAACGTCACCCGTTCGTAGATCTGGATCTTCCGCTCCTTGAGCGGTCGGTTCAGGCTTTTGGCGTAGCAGGCTTCGTCGAAGAACCCCCAGGAGTCGAGCTCATCGATGCACGGGCCCGACTGGTCGAGAAGCAGGGCGGTGTACACGGCGTTGTTCATCCGCTCACTGACCTCGGAGGTGCGGGCGAGATACTCCTCCCTGCTGAGTCCCGCCTCCTTCGCGTCGAAGCGGAAGATCCCGCGAGCGAACGGGGTCTGGCCGGACTTGCCGACGGCGCCCTTGTCGACGAGGAGCACCTTCGCCCCGGCGTCGTGGGCCTTGACGGCCGCGAAGACGCCGGCCATGCCGCCGCCCACGACCAGGACCTCGGTGCTCACCTCCTTCATGCGGCCGGCGGGGAGTCGCTTGACGGAGGCCCGGTCGCCGCGCGGCACCGGTCCGACGACGCTCGGCTTCCCTCTCTCAACGCCCCACAGGCCGGCGGCGCCGATCACGGCACAGGAGCCTCCAACCAGGCCCATGAACTTCCGGCGGCTGACTTTCTGAAGGAGCGGGTTCATCTGACTTCCTCCCGGACGGCCGGCAGCGGCTTCCGGAACATCGTTCGATAGGAGAAGAGCAGCGTGGCGATCGACCCCGCCACCAGTGCGATCAGGAGGGCGGCGACCACGCGATCGCCATGGCGTCCGACGGCCGCGACATGCCAGGCCGCGAGTCCGACGAAGCCCGAGGAGAGCAGGCCGTGCAGAATGCGCCAGACCCGGGACGGAAACCACCGGCGGACGAGGGCCAATACGATGATCGTCGCCAGAAGGCCCCAGGCGATGATGGCCGGCAGCAGGGCCGGCGCACAAAGCATGAGCAGCAGGTTTTCGATCGGATCGCTCTGCAAAACCCAGAGCCGGCGGGCGATGATCAGAAACGGATGCACCAGGAGAAACCCGCCGATAGTAGCGCCGATGTACTTGTGCCGGCGGATGAGACCGGGAAGCGAGACCCCGGTCTCAACGCGCGGCAACAGGCGTGAGAGCCAGAACTGCCCCAGCGCCAGGCCGAAAGCGGCCAGGCTGACCAGGAGCACCGTCTCCTGGTACGTCGACTGGGTCGGGACGTCCTGGCTCACAGCCAGGACCACGGGGACCAGCGCGAACGAGAGAACGAACAGCAGGAGAAATCGTCCCTTGTTCATCTGACTCATCCCCACGAGGTGACGGCCGGGATCAACCTGACATCGGTGATGGTGATGGCTTCCACCGGACAGTACATCTGGCAAAGGCGACAGATCTGGCAGTCCTCCGGATAGCGGATTTCCGCCTTGTGCTTCTTCTCATTCAGGCGAAGCACATCCATCGGGCAGGTTAAGACACACGTCCCGCACCCGATGCATCCGTCAATTCGTTCGATGGACATGCGCTGGCCCCCGGATGGTCAGGGAAGGACCGAATTCACGTACGAGCGGCGGTTGGAGAGGAACTCCCTGAGTCCCGGGACACGCTGGGGGCCGAACGGTGGCACGGAGTAGTCGAGGTTGCCATCGAAGTCGTTCGGGTTCTCGAGCAGGGTGTAGGGGTAGGACTCGCCCTCGCTGCCCGTCACGTACGGGCGGATGAGATCGTGCCAGGCGTCCATGCGGGCATCGATGGTGGTGGCTGCCAGCGGGCCGTCGAGCAGTTCCCGGACGAGTTCCAGGTATTGCTCGTTGAAGGTGGAGTCTTCGAGCACGCGCTGGATCAGGGGCTTGTCACCGATCCTCGGGTCGAGGATGTCGAAGGTGTGGATGTTGTCCACGTTCAAGCCGGAACCAGGCGGGATGTAGGCGCCGAACGCCTCGTTGTGGTCCCATCCCACGAAGACGAACTTGCCGGAGTCCGGATCGTTGTAGAGGTAGTAGTTCTGCAATGCACACGAGTAGGAGTCGAGGTTGCAGAGCAGGCTGTTCACCGCCAGCCAGGGAAGGAAGCTCTCGACATCGAAGATCGCATCCACGTCCCCGCTCGGGTCGGCCAGGACGTCGATCAGGTTCTCGACATCGCTCCAGTCGGCATCATCTTCGTTCGTCTCCTTCACGAACGTGTCTTCCACGAACACGGTGAGGTCCGCGCCGGTGCCTTCGGGCTTGTAGAGGTTCCCGGAGTCGTCATCCAGACGATCGGCGAGGAAGCGCTCATCCACGCGCTCGACATTGATGTACAGGCCCCAGTAAACGTCGTTCACGAAGATCCGAGTGGCCGATGCGCGAGAGGCATGCGCGCCGAGGTCCCGCATCAGCTCGAGGCAGAGGAGCTCGCGGATCATCGTGGCATCCTTGAACGAGTTGTTGAAGATGAGCATCTTGGTGCCGTAGAAGCGCTGGTTCTTCGTCTCCGGGTAGGTGTCCTCGTACTCGTCGAAGTCGAGCTTGAAGGGGAGCTTCTCCAGCCCCTGACCGTAGGGACCGATCGAGGAGTTGCCCTTGTAGCGGAACCCGACGTGCTCCCAGACCTCGTCTTCGACGCTCACCGTGCACTCCACCCATTCGAAATCACGCTCGTCGAAGTCGAGGGGGTACTGCTCGTCGAGGTTGTTGCGCAGCAGGTTTAACTGATCGACGGAGATCTCGATGTCGAAGCGGCGCACGACGCTCTCGTCGAAGATGTAGTCGTAGTCGGGGTCCCGTTCCCGGTGGGCCGGGTCGTCGAGGTAGTCGATCACGCCGTTCGCGTTGGATCCGTCCGGTGTGGAGCCCCGGAACGTGACCCAGGAACCCGCGCCGTCCGTCTCTCGTCCGCGCGAGCGGTCGTCGCTCTTCTCCTCGTAGACGAGTGCGTCCACGACCGTGCCGTCGGGCTGGTAGAGAGCGACCTCCTCGCCTTCGCTCGCGAGTTTGAAGGACGCGTGCATGCCGCCCAGCGTGTCGTCTTCCTTGTCCGCGTGGATCATCAGGTAGCCGCCGGCAGGGATCGACGTGCCGGCAGGGATCACCCACTGGTCCGGCTCGCCCGTGTCGTCGGTCATGGTGAAGCCGCTCAGATCGACGCTCGCCTGTCCGGCGTTGTAGAGTTCGATCCAGTCTTCGTACTCGCCGGGGAGGTCCGGGTTCTCATAGTTGGAATCATTGGAGGCACAGAACTCGTTGATCAGCACCAGAACCGCGGGGTCCACGTTCGCGGCGCCCGGGGTCGGAGTCGTGAGACAGTGCCAGGACCCGGTGGAGATGACGCCGAAGCTCGTCCCTGCCACCGGGTTCGCCTGCCAGGAAATCTCCGCGATGGTCCCTCCACCCGAGTCCAGGAGGCGTACACCTCCCGCGACGGGCAACGAGATCGTGGGGCTCAGCAGCAGGTACGCGCCCGCGGTGAGCGTCCCCGCGGGAAGCGGCCAGGACGCGCCGTCCATCACCTCGAGCGTCAGGCCGGTAAGATCGGCATCCAGATCGGCTCCGTTCATGATCTCGAGCCAGCCCGATGACGGGTCGACCTCGCTGAAAACGAGCCCGGCCGTGGTTTCCAGCTCCGATGAATCATCTCCGCCACCCGATGAACCCCCGCCTCCACAGCTCATGTTGAGTGCGGCCAACAGGGCCAACAGCATCGTCGGTACGATTTGCGTTTTCATTCCTCCGGCCTCCTTCGGCTCAGCCTCTCGGTCAGTTTTCGTCCTGTGTCTGCCTGGCTGAACGAGCGAGCGGCGGAATCCTTGCGGCGGAATTCAGAATTCCGAGGAGGAGGGGACGTGCAGGTGTGAAGCCGGGGCGCGGCGGACGGTCACTTGAGCCGGATGACCACCGGCTCTCCCGGGCGGGCCTGGGCCTCCCCGAAGCACCAGCCTCCCCCCTTGCGGGAGCCGTAGGCTGTGAGGTGATAGGTTCCCGGGGGCACTGCGGCGAAGGCGAACGAGCCGGCCTCGGTGAACTTTGAGGTCTGGAACTGAAAGCCGTTGCCGGCGGCGCTGACCATCGAGGGCTTTACGCCGGGCGGGCAGATCAGCGTACCCGTCAAGCTGCTGCCGGTCTTAAGCTTCGCGCCGACCTCGTCGACTCCCAGGGCGATTTCGGTGACCAGGGCGAAGCGCTCCCCACCCACCGGGCGCGCCAGGAAGTTCGCCGTGCGCCCGGGCGGCAGTCCGGTGAAGCGGAAGGTCCCGTCGGCGGACGGCGCACGAAAGAGCCTGACGTTCGTCCCCTGGATATGGAGCTCCCCCTTCACCGGGGACGCCCCCTCCGGCCAGTTTGACACCCGCACCGTCAACTCGCAGATCTCGGGGACCTCGAGCGATACCAGACCGGCATCCGCGGAGACCGATCTTCGCTCGCCGCCCCAGTCCCGGGCATCGATCTCCCGGGGCAGAGCCACCAGTTTCACGGGTCCGGACCGAAACCGCCCCACCCGGAACTTCGGACACGGTGCTCTCGACGCCGGCCACGACGCCGTTCAACTCCTTCACCAGGCCGTTCGCATCCTCGATCGTCCGGCGCAGGCCCTCCTGCCTGGCGTCCAGTTCGTCGAGCACCTCGGTGACGTTTTTCCGGACGTCGTCGGGGAGGTTCTCGGCGGTCTTCTGGAAACCTTCGATGCTGGTGGTGATGCGCTCG
>SWCD01011408.1_pt1 | contig 18250 bp, 14 predicted proteins | sample 4693011 | NCBI WGS metagenome assembly SWCD01 (sample SAMN10267278, study PRJNA491770) | bioreactor metagenome | isolation source: DHS bioreactor inoculated with marine | place: Japan: Omine Ridge, Nankai Trough | reverse complement strand
CGCAGGTGCATCCGGGCCGCTGCCAAACAAGGCCAGAACAGTGGTGTGGCCGGCAAAACCGGCGCAAATACGGAAGAATGCAATGCCGTCATCGCGGGTATCGCGCAGCACCTCCAGCCCGACAATATCCCGGTAGAACTCGAACATGACGTTCAGGTCGCGACAGCGAATGGCAATTTCACCAAGCTGGTGGACCTTGAATGGCGGGCGGGAAAATGAAGAACTCATTGTATCACTCTGCAGTTTTCAGCAATGTGCCGGGACTTGCAGCATCCGGTATTGCACAAAGCTGTTTGTCCGACGTCGAAGGCGGTGTCTCACTCACCCGGAGCAGGTATGGCTGTGCCGGGCCTGTGCGTGTCAAGTTCTTCCGCCAGGCGTTTTTCAACGAACCCGCGCGGGCGGGTGAATCTCGCCATCAGGTCATACAGGACCGGGGTCAGGAACAGGGTCAGCACGCCGGCGCAAAGCAGGCCGCCTATGACCACCGTGCCGATGGCAATACGGCTTTCCGCACCGGCTCCCGATGCCAGCACAAGCGGTACTGCGCCCAGGACGGTCGACACCACTGTCATCACGATCGGACGCAGTCGCAACACCGATGCCTCGATCACCGCCTCGCGCACCTCCATACCCTCATCGCGCAGCTGGTTGGCAAACTCGACGATCAGGATACCGTTCTTGGCCATCAGCCCGATCAGCAGGATGATACCGATCTGCGAATAGATATTGAGGCTCAGGCCCGCACCCCACAAGGAATACAGCGCCCCGGCAACCGCCAACGGAACCGACAGCATGATGATGAAAGGATGCACAAAACTTTCAAACTGACCGGCCAGCACCAGGAACACGATCAGGATCGCCAGCGCGAACGTAACCGCCACGCCGGATGAGGTTTCCAGATATTGCTGTGACTGGCCCGAAAAACTCAGGCTGGCTTCCGGTGGCAGAGTCTTGGCGGCCTCGTCGCGGATGAAGTCAATGGCATTGCCAAGTGCATAGCCTTCATTCAGGGCAGCAGTCAGCGTGATGGACGGCAGGCGGTTATAGCGTTTCAGGGCCGGCGCCTCCGACGTCTCTACCAGTTTGAGCACGGACGACAGCGGGACAACGGATTGACCGTCATCGGTGCGAATGAACAGTTTTGTAATATCGTCCGGCGACTGCCGGTCACGGTCTTCGGCCTGCACGATCACCGGGTACTCACGACCCCGGTCGATGTAGCTGGTGATCTCGCGAGAGGCGAGCATGGTTTGCAGGGTGGATGCAATGGTGCGCACGGAAATGCCAAGATCGTCGGCGCGTTTTCTATCCACGGTCAAGCGGAACTGCGGCTGGTTGCGCTCGAAGTCGATCTCCACATTGGCCAGGCCCGGATTGTCCTGGGCCTTCTGCTTCAGTTCCTCGGCCCACACCTTGACGCTTTCATAGTCCGGCCCGCCAATGACGGCGCGCAAGGGCGTGGAATTGCCCCGCAGCCCCAGGCCTGACGGCATGACCGGGAACCCGCGCGCACCGGTGATACCTGCCACCATCGGAATGATGGAGCGTCGCGCCTCAACCACGGAAATATCGCGTTCATCCCATGGCGCGAAGCGGATCACCATGAAGGATCGGTACGGCCTGTCCCTGAAGCCGGTGAACGAATAGATGATCTCGATGTCGAGCTTGTCCTTGACCTTGACCAACTGGTCTTCCAGCTTTTTGACTTGGGCGTCGGTAAACGCCAGGGTGGAGCCTTGCGGTGCAGTCATGGGCACAAAAATAATGCTTCTGTCCTCGATCGGTGTCAGTTCGCGCGGCGTGTTCTGCATGGCAAAGTAGCTGGCACCGGAAAACACCAGACAGACCGCTACTACCACCAGCGGCGCATTGATCGACGCCGTTACCGCCTTGCGATACCAGCGATACACAGCGCCCTCGGGCTGTTGCAGTTCATCGCCGGCAACACCTTCGCGCGCCTTGAGGATTTTTGACGCCAGTGCCGGGCAGGCACTCAGCGCCACGAAGGTCGAGATTATCACGGCGCTGGCCAGCACAAAGCCGAACTCGGTGAACAGCTTCCCTGCTGCACCCTGCAGGAAGGAAATCGGGATGAACACGGCGATCAGGGTGACCGATGTTGCCAGGATGGCGAAGGTCACCTGGCGCGAGCCATGCACGGCGGCCTGCAGCTTGCTCTCACCGTTGGCCAGTCGGCGTTCAATGTTCTCCAGCATGACAATGGCATCATCCACCACCAACCCGATGGCCAGCAGCAGAGCCAGAAGCGTCAGCACGTTGAGCGAGAACCCCAACAGGTAGATGAGGAAGAAACACCCGATAAGCGACACCGGGATTGTAATTGCCGGGATCAGCGTTGCGCGAAATGACCGCAGGAACAGCAGGATCACCAGCACCACCAGCACCAGCGACAGGCCCAACGCGATCAGCACCTCCTTGATCGACGCACTGACGAATACCGCATCGTCGGAGCCGACAAATATCTGCATTCCTTCAGGCAACTGCGTGTTCAGTGTGGCAAGCTGCGCCCGCACCGCCTTTGATATGGCGATAGTATTGGATTGCGACTGGCGCAGAACCGCTATGCCGATGGCATTGAGGCCATTGGAGCGCACAATCGTGCTGTCGTCCTCGACGCCTTTTTCGACGCGCGCCAGCGTGCCCAGCCTGATCGGAACGCCGCCTGCCTCGGCGACCACGATATCGCGAAACTGTTGCGGATTGGTCAGCCTGGAATCCAGGCGAACAGTGAACAGCCGCGTGGTCGATTCAATCTCGCCTGCCGGCAGCTCAACATTGTTCTGGCGAAGCGCTGCTTCCACGTCGGCAACCGTCAGATTGCGAGCCGCCATGGCACGACGGTCGAGCCAGATGCGAATGGCGGCACGGCGCTGGCCGTAAATGCGCACATCGGCCACCCCGTCAATGGTAGTGATGCGATCCTTGATGAAGCGTTCCAGGTAGTCGGTCACCTCCTCCGGGCTTTGCCGGTCGGAATACACTGCCAGACGCATGACCGGATCCGCATCGGAATCGCTCTTGACCACTTGCGGTTCGTCCACCTCTTCCGGCAGCTGCCCGCGCACCCTGCCCACCGCATCGCGTACATCATTGGCAGCCTGGTCGATATCTCGGCCGAGTTCAAACTCTACGGTCGTGGAAGAGCGCCCTCGCTGACTGGTGGATGTAATGGTCTTGACGCCGGAAATCCCGGCCACGGCACTGTCGATGATTTCGGTAATATCGGTATCGACAACCTCGGGCGCCGCACCGACATAGGTCGTGGTGACGGACACCACGGAAGAGTCGACATCAGGCAGTTCACGCACCGAAATGGCATTGAGCGCGGCAAGGCCCGCCACGATGACCAGCAGCGACACAACCGCAGCCAGAACCGGCCGGCGGATGGACAGCTCCGACAGGGTCATTGGATTTCACCCTTGTTTGCGGCGTTGACCACCTTGACAGCTCCGCCGGGGCGCACTTTCGAGGTGCCATGCGTGATAATCACGTCGCCATCGGAAAGCCCGCTAACAATCTGGACAAACCCCGGTTCGCGCACACCTGTCTTGACCATTTGCTTGTTTGCCTTGCCATCCGCCACCACGAAGACGTGGGTACTGTCACCTTCCACGGTTACGGATTCCTCGGGCACCATCACCATGGCCTGATTGTCCAGTTCCAGTGTCAACTGCATGAACATGCCGGATGGCAGCGCGCCGTCGGAATTGTCAATTTCCGCACGCACCCTGAATGACCGGTTGACGGGATCGACCATGGTATCGACCTGGGTGATTTGTGCATCAAACACGCGACCGGGATAGGCCGCAGTTGTCGCCTTGGCATGCAGTCCGACCCTGGCGATGGCGAAATATTCTTCCGGTACCGCAAACTCCAGCAACACTGATGACAGGTCATCCAGCCGCGTCAGCACGGTATCCTTGGTGACCCGCGCACCGGCGTCCACGGCATGAAAACCCGGCGTACCGGCGAAGGGAGCAGAAATCGTGCGGTCGGCCAGTCGCGCGCGTGCGCGATCGACCTGGGCCGATGCGGCTGCCATCGCTGCCTGCAGTTCATCAACCGATGCCCGCGCGGTGATCCGCGACAGGCTCAATTTGTCACCGCGCTTCAGGGCAAGGTCGGCTTTCAGAAATTCGGCTTCGGCCTGTGCCAGGTCAGCTTTTTCTATGGCGTCGTCGAGGGTGAACAGAACGGCACCCTTTTCGACCCGGCTGCCGGATTTGTAGCGAATCTCGGTAATCGTGCCGTCTGCCTTGGACTTGATATCGACATAGCGAACCGCACGGGTGTTTCCAACCGCTTCCACCGTGCGTGAAAGAGTGCGCGTTTCAGCCTTTGCCGTTTCAACCGAGGTTGTTCTGCCGCCCTCACGTCTCTTGCCGCCTGCCGGCTTGCCGGCATCGGGCGACGTGGCTGCAATGCTGGCTTTCCAATGGCCATAGCCTGCATACCCGCCATAGGCAGCCGCACTGAGCATGATCAAGACCAGAAGCTGTTTTACAATGGACATATCGCGCGCCGCACTTTCATCACGTTGAGACGTGTTGGCAGCCGGGTTTCCGTTGTCTGCCCGCAAAATATATTTGAGTACGATATACGCTGAAACAAGGATGACAACCAGAAGCATATCACAAACGTGATCAACCCGATCTTCACTGCCTGGTCAGTATTGAAGCTGTCGGATTGGCAGCATTATCGCGCAGCGGTTGTCGCGATATCGCCAGCCTGACATTGAGTTGCGGAAACTCGCAGAGCATAGCAAATTCGGTGCGTATTGCTCGATTGTGCCTGCGCGCAGCCTGGTAACCCAGACGCCGCGCGGCGGCGACCGGGTGATTTCAGCAGACACGAGTGACGGCACCGGGCCAAACCGGGCCCGGCCGCCAGTTCATCATTGTCCAAGAACCACAAGAGCGAAGCGAAGCAGGTTGTTCGGCCGGAAAATCAGGCGACGCTGTCATCCCAGCCGCTGATTGCTTTTACTTCCAGGAAGTCTTCCAGGCCCCAGTCTCCGCCCTCGCGACCGTTACCGGACATCTTGTAACCGCCAAACGGGCTGCCGCCGGGGCGCTGGGCACCATTGAGCAGCACCATGCCGGCACGCAGTTTGCGGGCCACCTTCTGGGCACGCGCCTGATCACCGGACTGCACATAGGCTGCCAGGCCATACTGGGTGTCATTGGCAATCTCGATGGCTTCTTCTTCGGTTTCAAACGGGATCATGGTCAAAACCGGGCCAAAAATCTCTTCACGGGCAATGGTCATGTCGTTGTTGACGTCTGCAAACACGGTCGGGCGTACAAAATAGCCGCGGTTGAACCCTTCCGGGCGGCCGGTTCCACCTGCCACCAGTCTTGCACCTTCATCGATGCCTTTCTGGATCAGTGTCTGCACCTTGTCGAACTGCATTTGCGAGATCAGCGGGCCAATGTGATTGCCCTCTTCCGCCGGATCGCCAACCTTGCAGTTTTTTGCCGTTTCAGCAGCAATTTCCACTGCGCTGTCGTAGACGGAACGCTCCACCAGCATGCGGGTCGGGGCGTTGCATGACTGGCCTGTATTGTTGAAGCAATGCAATGTCCCACGCTTTACGGCCTTCGGAATATCGGCATCTGCGAACACGATGTTGGGCGACTTGCCGCCCAGTTCCAGCGTAACCCGCTTGACCGTTTCAGCAGCGGCCTTCTGCACGGCGATGCCTGCCCGCGTCGATCCGGTGAACGACATCATGTCAATACCGGGATGGCGTGACATGGCTTCTCCAACCGACGGTCCGTCACCATTGACCAAATTGAACACGCCAGCAGGAAAGCCTGCCTCATCCATGATTTCGGCGAATATGACACCGGACAGGGGCGAGATTTCAGAGGGCTTGAGAATAACCGTGCAACCGGCAGCCACGGCTGGAACGACCTTGAGGCAAATCTGGTTCATCGGCCAGTTCCACGGCGTGATCAGACCACACACACCAATCGGTTCGTGTGCAATGTGCTCGGTCGGCACCTTTTCGCTCAACGGCGCATCAAACTCAAAGTTCTTGAGGGTGCGAATGAATGACTTGATATGCGCCCAGCCGGTTCCTGCCTGCTGCTGCGTAGACATGGTGATCGGCGCACCGACCTCGCTGGAAATGATCTTGGCCATGTCGCCGGAGCGCTTTTCATAGACTGCCAGCAATTTTTCCAGGTAGCCGAGGCGATCTTCGCGGCTGGTCTTGCTCCACGTCTTGAACGCTTCGCGTGCAGCGGCAACCGCCGCATCAACATCTGCGGCCGAGCCCAGCGAGATGGTTGCGAATGCGGTCTCGTTTGCCGGGTTGATCACGTCCAGATCATGCGCCTTGGCAGGAGCGACCCATTTTCCGTCAATGTAAAAATCTGTCTTGCGAAGCATTTGAAACTTACCTCTTGCGCTTTGTTTGAGTGCATCTGGAGTTCACGATTAGACACAAGTAGCCCTGCAAGTGCACGCTTACAAGCCCTTCGCCTTCATTGTAGTCATGCAATTTCCTGCATGATTGATCAGGACCGTCCGGCCACATACATGCGGGCCAGCTTCAACAAGTGGACCAGGCTTGCAAAGGGCTGGGATTTCCCGACCGACCGGTCATGGCTGATGACCAGTGACGTATCGGCGTGCACATTGTAGCGCTTGTGGACATGGGCCAGCAGTGCAGCCTGGCGATCATACATGTGCACGATGGGGCAGCGCTTGCCGCCGCGAACCCTGATTGCTCCGTCCTCGTCGATCACCATGTCAGTATCGCGGTAAACATTGGCCACAAACTCGTGGTTCGGCACAGTCCTGCATAGTCCTGCCATGCTGGAATGGGCAATCAGGTTGGTGGAAATATTGTCCAGACCGGTGGTGTGCTTGGTCCACTCGTTGGTGGTCAGTGCAATATTCAGCTTGGCCCGGCACATGCGCTCTATGCCGGCTGGTGTTCCCGCAATGACGCCGCCATTGACGATCGGCTTGCCTTTCAGGCTTTGTCGCAATGCGCCTGGCAGCATGGCCCACGCCCAGCGACCGTTGATGGTGCGCAATGTCCAGCTCGACGTGTCGTTGTTCTCGGCAAAAATGGTCAGGTCATTCTGCGGCAACCCTTCAAACGGGTCCGCCTGAAACACCACGTCGCGGCTGTCCACCAACAGTAGCTGTTCGACACTTCGAGGCAAGTCTTTCAAGATTTCGAGATAGTGCTCAAGCCTGGCCAGAGCCGGGTACGGCCGGTAGCCGGCTACGCTGTCGACATTGTAAATCGTCACATTCTGATCTGCAAAAGCACTGTCAAATCCACTGTCGGCATGAGCCGCAATGACCAGGTGGGCGTCCGAGTGTTCTCGCAGGGAATTGACCAGGGGTGTCAGCAAGCTGATCGGGTAGCCGGTGGCCACCGTGATGATGCATTGGCTTGCGCCCGGCTTGGCCCAAGACAATTTACCGCCTGACGGATCAGAAATCCGCGCCACCCATTGCGCGAAGCTATCCGGTGTGTCCAGCTCAGACATCAAGCCTCTCCCACCGCTCCCCCGGTATCCCTCAATGCGTCACTTCTAGATGGATGGAGCCCGACAAGTCAATGTCTAGTAGAGTCTGTGCAGTAGAGTTATCGCTGGCTCAAATCGGCTTGACAAGCGACCCCTGACCATCCTGAATCTGCCAGTCGCAAAATCACTGGAGACCCGCGGGTCGCGGGTCGATCCTCGTTCCGATACAACAAACAGGATGCAAATCGTCATGAACAACCCAACGCCCACCGTGAACTTCACGGAAATGAAGCATGGCACCCGCGATGAATACCTCATGCTGCGCGAACGCGAACAGGCGCATGTCAAACTGACGCCCGAGCGCATTTTGAAGGCCCTGCGCGATCAGCAGGATGAAACCATTGAAGGCTACAAGATCACCCGGCTGGAGCATGGCCTGCAGTCTGCCTCCCGGGCGTGGCGCGACGGCGCCGACATTGACTGGGTGGTGGGCGCTGTCCTGCACGACATCGGCGACGGATTGGCACCGCAGAATCATGACGAGTTTGCCGCGGCCATCGTACGCCCGTTCCTGAGGGAGGAAGTGACCTGGTGCGTGCATCATCATGGTGCCTTCCAGATGGTGTATTACGCCCATCATTATGACTGGAACCAGTTTGAGCGGGAAAAGTTCGCCGGCGAGCCTTACTACCAGTCATGCGTTGATTTCTGCGAATTCTGGGATCAGGCGAGTTTTGACCCCGACTATGACACACTTCCGCTGGCGTTCTTCGAACCGATGATCCGCGAGGTGTTCGCCAGGCACCCTTATGCCGAAACCACCGTGCAGCAAGGCGTGAAGAGCCCGTTGCGTGACAAAGCCGTAGCGGCACAGCGCGCTGCTGCCTGATATCGCGGCGTGAAATGTGGCGCAATACATGATCGGCCCCTTTTGCCGGTGGGCAACCTCGTGCTAGCACTGAATCCATGACACACAGCATCTCACACCTTGAAAAACTGATCTCCTTCAACACCGTCAGCCGCGACTCCAATCTGGCCCTGATTGATCATGTCGTGGAAGTGCTGAAGCCGCTGGGCTTTCGCATCCTGCTGGCCCCGTCCGAAGACGGTAAAAAGGCAAATCTCTACGCCTCGATTGGTCCCGAAGACGTGCCCGGCATTGTATTGTCGGGTCACACCGACGTGGTGCCGGTGGAAGGCCAGGCGTGGTCGTCCGACCCGTTCGTCATGCGCGCCGACAAGGGCCTGCTGTATGGACGTGGCACTGCCGACATGAAGGGTTTCATTGCGTGCTGCATCGCCATGGCGCCACGCGCTGCTCAACTGCAAGACAAGCTGTCGGCACCGGTGCATTTTGCATTTTCCTATGATGAGGAAATTGGCTGCGTCGGCGTGCGCCGCCTCATCGACATGCTGGAGCCGGTATCGCCGAAACCGCGCTGCTGCATCATCGGTGAACCCACCCTGATGCAGGTGGTAACCGCCCACAAGGGCAAGGCCGGCGAGCGGGTCACCTGTACCGGCCTCGAAGCCCATTCCAGCCTTGCACCAACCGCCATCAATGCCGTTCACCTGGCCATTGACCTGATCAATGAAATCAGGCGACTGCAGGCAGAAGTGGCCGAAACAGGCACAAGGGACGGCGATTATGACGTGGCTTACACCACGCTGCATGCCGGCAATCTGCATGGCGGCGAAACGCTGAACATCGTGCCCAACCTGGCGAAATTCGAGTATGAAATCCGCCATCTCCCGGCCGATGACCCGCAAGCCCTGATAGAGCGCATTCACGCCAGGGCTGCCGAACTGGTCAGCGAGGCGCGCAAGGTGTTTCCCGGCGCTGATATCACGTTTGCTCCCGGCACAGCCTACCCCGCACTGGATACCGCACCGGATGCAGATGTGGTCAACTATGTAAAATCGCTCACCGGCGGCAATTCCACCGGAAAGATCGCCTTTGGCACTGAAGGCGGGCTGTTTCAGACCCGGCTTGGCATTCCCACCGTCGTGTGCGGCCCCGGCTCCATCGGCGTTGCCCACAAACCGGATGAATACGTCGCGGAGACCGAAATGGCCGCGTGCGACAAGATGCTGGAAAAACTGCTGGACGACCTGAGTAGCTAGGCTGCTTCTGATCTGCTCAAAATTGTGATTGCAACTGAGTTGTCGAAATGCTGCCGCAATGTCTCCCCTGTGTCTCCACATTCACCGGCGAGGCTGTCACACAGGATGGCTTATACTGCCCGAAAGGGAGGTTAGTTGTGTTGCGTACCCCTATAGCGGCCCTCACCGCCGCGCTGATGCTGACTGCGTTTTCCAGCCACGCATCTTTTGCCGCCGACCCGCACTGGTTTTATGACAATGCCGCTGCGCCAGCCTATGATGATCGTTACAGCGAAGACAATCGTGGAAACTGGCGGAACCGGCGCGGGCCTGAACCCGAATACACGGTGTATCAGCGCGAACCCGACTACAAACACCGCCGCCCGCGCCTTCGTGACGGTTACGACACCGGCAGACTGTCGTGCCTGCAGGCCGTTGAACAGCTCAAGGACGCAGGCTTCCGGCATATCGAAGTCGTCGACTGCCGCAATGGCACCTATGTCTATGACGCCGTGCGCGAACGTGAACCCTGGCGCATCCGCGTCAGCCGCGCCTCCGGCGGTATCGTCAACGCCGAACCGCTGGGCGACTGAGCATCACTGGTCGCCGGGTTCGCCGGAATACCCGCAGATATCCGCCCATTTGAGCAGCACCGGCAATACGGGTTGCATGTGCGAGCGGTAACGCTGCCAACGGCCGTCGGCAGGGCTGTAGATTGGCTGAACGACCTGGTGATAGCTGGGTGTGCCAATGCGCTTGCGATCAAGAGCGGTAGCCTTGTAATCCGCCATGGTGTCTTCCCACTCCAGTCCGAGGAATTCAAGCACCTGGCCAACGGTTGCCTCGAGATCGGCTACCACCTGTTCGTATTTGACGGTGTGCACAGGCAAAGCCAGACCATCGCGATAGGTTGCCCATAAAGACATTACCTTGTCGTAACAGTGCGCGGCGCTTGCAAGGTCGAGGAAACTCGACATGGCGTTGTTCAGCCTGCCAGCTCCGGGCCAGCCTAACCATGTCCTGCACCATCGGCGTTTCCTCCACGACCGATATCCGGCTGTGGCTCAGCAGGACGGTGTCCAGCAGCGTGGTACCGGTGCGTGGAAATCCGATCAGAAACACCAGCTGCGGCGCACCGGGCGGTGCTGCCGGATTTTCCGGTCTTGCACGGCGCACGCCCTTGTAGGCCACTTGCAACTCATCCAGCTTGCGAATGAACCTGTCCGGCTCCAGCTTGCGCCCGCCCGCAGCTTTGCGCGCCCAGCGATTGGCTTCCACGAACGCTGCGCAACTGGCCGGCACGTCCTTGAGGCGATCACATATGTCGCCCAGCAGATAGCAGTATGCCGAGTTCAATTGTGCCTGAGCGGGATGAAACCTGATGACAGCGGACAGTGTCTTGCGCGCTTCGCCCAGTTCATTGTCGCGCCGCAGCAACTGCGCCTGCCTGATGGCAAGCCTGATATCGTCCGGTCGACACACGGTGCGGGCGTATGCAACGGCTTGCCTGAGCGCGTCGGTCTGGTTGGTCGTTTCCAGTACCTCGCACAGATTGTCGTGGGCTTCGACAAAGCCGGGCCGCAACTCCAGTGCCCGGCGGAAACAGTCTATGGCTTCATCCGTCTTGCCGAGCCGGAACAACACGCCACCCAGATTGTTGTGAGCCGTGTGATCTTCAGGCGCTGCCTCGGCCAGTTGCCGAAACAGCTTTCCTGCCGCATGAAGTTCACTGCGCGCGCAAGACAACGGCCAGATTGAAGACCATGTCCGGATCGTGCGGTCTGATCCGAAGGGCGCAGCGGTAGCTGGCCAGCGCAGCATCCAGGTCACCCTTGTCGCGCAACGCGTTGCCTAGATTGAAATGCACATCGCAATTGTCCGGTTCCAGGGCAAGGGCGCGCCGATAACTGTCGATCGCGGCCTGCAGGGCCCCTTGTTCAGCAGCAATGACACCTAGGACATTGTGGACAATGGCCACATCAGGGTGGCTGTCGCACAGACGCTGCGCCAACTGAAGAGCTCGATCAAGCTGGCCTGCCTCAAACATATCAATGACCGCAGCGAGTTGGCTGTCAAGCGTGCTACTGGCGTGCATCAGACTGCCCAAACCGCAGTTGATCGCACATCGACCCCTCATATGCCTTGTCCTTGCGTCCTTGACCTGATCCTGCCGACGTGTGTATCGCAGGCAGGCCCCAGGAAACAAACGTTGCAGCCGGTGCAGTTGGTTTGACACACCCCCTTCACACCGCGCCGACACTCGATAAACTGTCACGAAACAACAAACCGGATTTTTATCCCTGTGACATCACACACCTCTTCCTTCCCGCATCTGTTCACACCCTTGAAAGTCGGCCGGCACACTTTGCCCAATCGCATCCTGATGGGATCCATGCACACCGGGCTTGAAGAACAAGGCAATGCCGGGCTGGCGCGTCTTGCAGCGTTCTACGCCGAGCGCGCACGCGGCGGGTGCTCGTTGATGGTAACCGGTGGATTTTCACCCAATCCGGAAGGCCGGCTCGGGGGCGATGGCGGATTCCTGGTGGATGAAGACGCCGATCAGCACCAGCAGGTCACCGACGCCGTTCATGGGGAAGACTCGCGCATCATGCTGCAATTGCTGCACGCGGGCCGATATGGCTATCACGGTGACATCGTGGCGCCGTCACCCATCCGCTCGCCGATTAACAAGCACACGCCGCGCGAGATGACCGAAGACGACATTCAGCGTACCATCTCCGAATATGCGCGTGCCGCGCAGATCGCACTCGCCGCCGGCTATGACGGTGTCGAGATCATGGGATCCGAAGGCTACCTGATCAACGAATTCACCGCGCCTTGCACCAACCGGCGCACCGACAGGTGGGGTGGGTCGTTTGAAAACCGCACCCGGTTTCCGGTTCAGGTCATCAAGGCAGTGCGCGCAGCGACCGATCCGCAGTTCATCATCATGTACCGGCTCTCCGTGCTTGACATCGTGCAAGACGGAAGTCCGTTCGAGGAGGTTGCAGCCCTCGCCAGACTCGCCGAGGCAGCCGGAGCCGACATTCTCAATTCGGGGATCGGCTGGCACGAGGCGCGCATCCCCACCATCGCGCAGGCCGTGCCGCGGGCCGGATGGACATGGGCAACCCAACCCCTGATGGGCAAGGTTGCCATTCCGCTGATCGCCAGCAACCGCATCAACACGCCGGAAACAGCCGAACAGGTGATTGCAGATCGCCACGCCGACATGGTGTCGATGGCCCGGCCCTTCCTGGCCGATGGCGGCTTCGTGGACAAGGCCCGGCGCGGCAAGCAAGCAGAAATCAACACCTGCATCGCCTGCAACCAGGCGTGCCTCGATCACTATTTCAGCGGCAAGGACGCAACCTGCCTGGTCAATCCGCGGGCCTGCCGTGAAACCCTGATCAGCTGGCAGCCAACGACAAGCCCGCGCGCGATTGCGGTGGTCGGCGCCGGTGTGGCCGGGCTGTCGTGCGCCGTAACAGCGGCAGAACGCGGTCACGACGTTACCCTGTTCGAAGCCTCTGACCAGATAGGCGGTCAGTTCCTGCTGGCGCGTCATATCCCCGGCAAGGAAGAGTTCAACGAAACGTTGCGCTATTACCATAACCGGGCTTCAGCCTTCGGTGTCGCGCTCAATCTGAACAGCCGGGCCGATGCTGCCATGCTGGCCGGCTTTGACGACGTGGTGATGGCGACGGGCGTGAAACCGCGCGTGCCGGACATTGCCGGTGTCGCTCACCCATCCGTCATGACCTATGAAGAACTGTTGTCGGGCGCGCGCCAGCCGGGCAGGCGCGTCGCCGTGATCGGTGCGGGCGGAGTTGGCGTGGATGTCGCGGTGCACCTGGTGGAACGTGGTTCTGCCAGCCATTTGGAGCCAGCATCATTCCGCTCGACATGGGGCGTCGCGCAGGATGTTGCGGCCCATGAACCGGCTCATGACGTGGTATTGCTGCAGCGCTCGGACGGGCGCATGGGAAACGGGCCCGGCAAGACAACCGGCTGGGTGCACCGGCTGGTGTTGCTGCGCGCAAATGTCGAGATGATCGCCGGTGTCACCTACAGGCGCATTGACGACGAAGGCCTGCACATATCGGTTGGCGATGAGGACAGGCTGGTCGAGTGCGACAGCATTGTGCTGTGCGCGGGTCAATTATCGGTCACCGCACTGGCCGATGACCTGAAAGCCGAAGGTCGCCCGGTGCACGTCATTGGCGGTGCAAGCTTTGCCGGTGAACTGGACGCCCAGCGCGCCATCGAGGAAGGCACCCTGCTCGGGTCAAGATTATAAACATTGCAGTCCGTGGACCGTACGGTTGAGTGAACCGCCTGGGGCGCGGGGATGCTTCCCGGCCAGTTGTCGCGGTGTTCCTACCCCCACCCCGACAGAACTGTCCACACTGGCGGTGATTGAAACGGATCTATTGTCCGGCCTGACCTCTACCATTGGACTGCAGGTCGTTGGAACCGCCTGCGATCTGGTGCGTTGACTGCCATACAACAGTGATTACACGAGCTGATGGGGACTTGAGGCTGGCAGTGGACAACAAGGCATATCACCGCCGTGACGCGGATGGCGGCTCGCACAGCACTTGTGCGCGCGGCGTTGTGCTGACGATCATGATCGTCAGCCTGTCGGGCTTTACAGTGATCTGGTTGTTGATGGCTGCCGGGATGACTGGCTCGGTCGATCAGAAGATTTTGCTGATGTTCCGCTCCGCTGCGGACGTTACCGATCCACTGGGACCGACCTGGTTCGAGGAGATGATGGCGGAGTATTCCGCACTTGGCGGCTACGCGATACTGATAATGGCCGTGGTGATCGTGTGTGCCGGACTGGTGCTGACAGGTCATGCACGTCTCGGCGCCTTTCTGGTCGGCGCGTTTGCATCGGGCAGCGCCGTTTCCACCTTGCTGAAATACGTTATCGAGCGGGCGCGGCCGGACCTTGTGGGGCATCTCGACCGTACTTTCACCGCCAGTTTTCCAAGCGGGCACGCGATGATTTCCATGCTCACCTTCCTGACCCTGGCGGCCCTGGTGATCAGGTTGTGTTCCACCCGTGCCTTGCGCGTCTTTGTCCTCGTCACGGCGATGAGCGTTGCAGTGCTGATCGGGGTGAGCCGGATATACCTCGGTGTGCACTGGCCAAGTGACGTGGCCGCCGGCTGGTGCCTGGGCATAGGCTGGGCATGCGCATGCTGGCTTGTGGCCCATAACGCCGAACACCACCGCAACCGGCGAACAGACGAACTGGGACACTCCAACATCTGACCGCACCGGGAAACAGGATACCCTCCATGCAACACTTGCCGCGACACCTGATCATTCCATTCGCACGGGCGGGCTATGCCGCGCACGGCCTGATTTACCTGGTGATCGGCATCTTCGCCATCGGCGCGGCTTTCTGGTCATTCGAGAAGAAAGACACCAAGGGGGCGGTGCTTGAAGTGCTGCAATTGCCGCTCGGCATGGCGCTGATCATCGCATTACTGATCGGTCTCGCCGGCTATGTAGGCTGGCGCCTGGTGCAGGCGATATTCGATACCGATGATCATGGGTTCCCGCCCACCGGCGCAGCAGTACGCCTCGGCCTGCTGGCAAGTGCCGCCACTTACGCGACGCTGGGCGTCTACATCCTGTCACTCATCGGGGTGTTCGCCTCCGGCGGCAATTCGAACAGCAGCGCCTCCGACAAGCTCGCCAGTGTCATCGGCAGCACCTGGGCAGCGCTGGCCTTCAGCCTGATATTCGCCGGTGTTGCCGTCGCGCACTGGTGGAAAGCCTACCATGCGAAATATCGCGATCATATCGAGGTCGACAACAGCAACATCACCTATGTTGACCTGGTGTCGGCGCTGAACTACATCCACCAGTTGCCCGGTGGCAACTGGCTTCTGGCCGCAATTGGCATCGGACTGCTGGCATTTGCGACTTACTCGTTCGTTGAAGCCCGCTGGCGGCGGATAAACGTGCATGATGCCTGAATCCGGATGAGGCCACGTGGGTGGATATTGCCCCGAAGGTGCCACAGTATCCTGAGCAACAACCCCGACAAACTCTGTCAACAAACGGCCCGTGACATGGGGGCTTTACAGTTCACGTGGATACTCTATTCACCGTGGCAGTGAATTAGGAACGGTTTGAGAATTACCCGAGGGTCACCATGCATACGATAGACGAACCAGGTGTGACCAACGATGCAGTCTTTCACCGTCAAACTGACAAGGACTATCCCACCATCGTACGTGGCAAGGGGGCCTTGCTGTTTGATGCCGACGGCAAGGAATACATCGATGCCGCAGGCGGCATATTCGTCGTCAACATTGGTCACGGTGTTGCAGAGGTCGGTCAGGCAATGGCGCGGCAGGCCGAGCGCTTTACCTTTGCCCACACAGCACATTTCACCAGCGAAGCCGAACTCGATTTTGCCAGCAGGCTGACCGAGCTTGCGCCACCAGGGTTCAACAAGGTCTGGCTCTGCACATCCGGTTCACAGGCCAACGAGACAGCGATCAAGCTGGCGCGCTCTTTCCATCTGCTCAAGGGTGAAGGAGCCCGAGCTCAGGTCATATCGAGATGGAACAGCTATCATGGCAGCAGCCTGGGTGCCCTGGCCTTGACGGGCCACACCGCCCGGCGGGAACCATTTGAACCGTACCTGTTTACGTCACCCAAGATCGAACCTCCGTACTGCTACCGCTGCCCGTTCAATCTGGAACCTGCCAGTTGCGCTCTTGAATGTGCAACTGCACTTGAAACCGCGATATTGAGAAACGGTCCGCGCAACGTTTCGGCGTTCATTGCAGAGCCAATGTCAGGTGCCCCCCTGGGCGCCCTCGTCCCGCCACCAGGATACTTCAAGACTATTCGTGAAATCTGCGACCGCCACAGTGTTCTGATGATCGTTGATGAGGTCATCACGGGGGCCGGGCGAACCGGCAAATCCATGGGCATTGATCATTTCGATGTCACGCCGGACATAATTACCCTCGCAAAAGGGATCGGCGGTGGCTTTGTCCCGCTTGGTGCTGTCCTGGTCCACGACCGCGTGTACCGGGCATTCGAGCAATCGGGCCAACCCTTCCGTCACGGTGAAACTTTTACTGGCCACGCAATTGCGGCAGCAGCAGGCAGTGCTGTTCTCAATCGCATCAAGGAAGATGATCTTGTTGCCATGGCCGCCCGTCGCGGCGAGAGGCTGGGCAACAGTCTGCAAGGCCTGCGAAAGCTGCCAATTGTTGGTGATGTTCGCGGCATCGGCCTGCTCTGGGGGGTGGAACTGGTTGCCGACCGTGTATCGAAAGCGCCGTTCAACAGATCGCTGGGCATAGCCGAGCGTATTGCGTCTGTTGCAGCGCAGGCTGGACTGATCGTTGTCGCAGGTAGCGGATGCGCTGATGGTGAGGCCGGCGATACAATTACGCTGGCGCCGCCCTTTGTCATATCCGAACGGGAGCTGGACCTGGTGGTGGATCGTCTTGAAGCAGCCATCGCCCAGGTCGCCAGTGAACTCTGCCAGAATCGGCCAACAGCACAGTCCTGAAGCCCTGCCAATGACAATTGGGCTTAGAGCATGCTTCACTTAGATGGAAGCGTTTGATGGAATCAAATCAGTTCACTCGGCTAGGCGCAAAGCGAAGCGCGATGTGGTGCATCGGGCAAGCTTTGCAACAACGCCGATGAGCTGATTTGGTCCACGAGATCAGGATGATTTTTGGTTGTTTCAACCAAAAATCATAAACCTCATCGCCCTCAAAGTGGCAGAGCAACTTTATGGGTTCGATTGAACCCATGTTGCTCTGCAGGCCGGTTTTCTGCGCCCGCTGGACTGCGTTACGGCTCCCTTGTGGTCAACCAGACCACGGCGGGAACCGTGCCTTGCCAGCAAACGCAGAAAACCGGTCAAACGATCCCATCTAAGTGAAGCATGCTCTAACAGTCCTATTCGGACTTGAATGGCTTTGGCTTCACCTTGGTCTGGTGTTCGGGGCAACCGGGAGCGCCATCAGGGTTCAGGCCCCGAAAGTAGTGCTTCTGCCATCCCTGCTGGCTGGTTTTCGGGTCACGGGCTTTCAATGACGAGTTGAACTCCTCCCTGGACTTGCGCCATCCCAAAACTGTTTCGCTCAGTGCATCGTCGCTCTTCAGCTCGCGCAGTTCCGGTTCGGTATCATCAACAACACCACGCGGAACCGGAAAAACCTGGGCAATGGGCTCACCTTGCTCAAACCGTATCCACTTACGCTTTCGAGTGACCTGCCAGTTCATGGTGAAAGTGTATGGCATCCAGTCAGTTTCAAGCAGCGCACTCATGGGCTGGATACCGTCCTTGAAGCTGTTTACCGGTCCTGTCACCCACATGTTCATTCCCGGTTCTGTGCGAAAGATGCCGTGGACGGAGAACGTCACGATGCCATGACCAAAGTGACTGTGAATGTGCTGGGATGTGCGGGCGTCGGTTCTGACCTTCAGGCTCTCGGCTTTAATCCCTCCATTCCACTTCAACCAGCACCCTTCCAGCAGATTGATCTGCCAACCGTGAGCATTTGCAACCATAAGCGGCAAGCATCGCTTGGCGAATTGCTTGCGCGTATCATCTATCCATGATCGTTCAG
>SWCD01010652.1_pt1 | contig 18252 bp, 15 predicted proteins | sample 4693011 | NCBI WGS metagenome assembly SWCD01 (sample SAMN10267278, study PRJNA491770) | bioreactor metagenome | isolation source: DHS bioreactor inoculated with marine | place: Japan: Omine Ridge, Nankai Trough | reverse complement strand
TCAGATCAAGACTGATGTCGCTGACCACATCCACCGGCGGCGATTTGCCGGCCTCGATCAACCGTTTTGCCACCATGTAGGCGCGCGGGTCGTTCATGGCATCGACGGCCAGTAACCTGTCGCCCCTGAAGTACCAGTGGGAACGCGATCCGGCACCGCCCAGACGCTGCCGGATGGTGTCGAAACCGGATGACAGGCCTGCGATCTGCAGCTTGATGTCGTACTGGTCGGACCAGAACCAGGGTTTCGCAAGATAGGGCTGGTCACTTCCCATGACGATGGCTGCCGCCGCCTGGCCCTGGTCAATGGCGTTGCCGACGCTCTCCAGGCGCAGCAGTGCTCCATTGCATGGAAAGCAGGCGCAGTCGCCGATGGCCATGATGGCGGGATCGGACGTGGTGCACTGCGCATCGACCTTGATGCCGTTTTCGCAGTCAAGACCTGCATCCCGGGCCAGTTCCGCATTGGGAACAATGCCGATCCCTGCGATGACGAAGTCGATATCAAGCGAGGTTCCGTCTGACAGCGTGGCAGATGACACGCGGCCATTGCTGCCCTGCAGGCCCTGCAGTCCGACACCCTCGCGGATGTCGACACCGTGTGAGCGATGCAGGTCTCTGAAATAGTCGGACGTCTGGCTGCAGGCCACGCGTTGCAATATGCGCTCGCCGGCCTCTATCATGGTCACGTTCACCCCGCGTTTTGCCGCAACCGCAGCGGCTTCCAGGCCGATATAGCCGCCACCAATGACCAGTGCGCGGCGACCCTGGGCGATTTCCGGGGCGATGCCGTCTGCATCTGCCATCGAGCGCATGTAATAGATGCCGGCAAGATTGTCACAGAGGCTGGCCGGCAGTTTGCGTGGTGTTGAACCGGTAGCCAGAACAAGCCTGTCATAGCTGACGCCGGCGCCGTTTTTCAGCGTGATGGTCTTGCTGTCTGGGTTGATTGCCGAAACGGCGATGCCGGTTTTCAGATCGATGTGCTGATCGTGATAGAATTCGGTCGGTCGCAACAGCAAACGATCAACCGACATGTCACCGAGCAGGTACGCCTTGGACAAGGGCGGGCGTTGGTATGGAGCGTGGGGTTCGTCTCCGAACAGGGTTATGTCGCCGCGATAGCCAAGTTCGCGCAATCGTGCACAAAACGAGAATCCGGCCTGGCCGGCACCGATAACAATAGTCTTCTCTCTGCTGGTGCTCGCCGCTTCGTGCATGATGTCTGGTTGACCCTATCTAACCGCAAACCCCAGTTTGGCACTGTTTTCCGGCTGGCCGCAATGTCGAAGACGGCAGGGGTGTCAGGCAAGCAGGCGGTCCATGGCGGACAAGACACCAAGAACTTCGCTGGTCGACAGGCCCAGGCCGATCTCCTGGCCGCTGCGGGGGCCGGGGCGGCGATAGTTTAGAGGAACGCCGACCGCTTTTGCGTCGGCTGAGCGGGCAGGCGAGCTTGCAATTGTGCGTGGGCGGTACATGGCGTTGGTCTTTCTGTGGTCCTTGACGGGTTTGCTATGGTCCCGAAGGTAACAGGAGTAACCTGAACCGAATGTGAACCCTGTCACAAGCTGGCGTTCATGTTTGAATGCCTTGGTAACTTACCGGGGATTGATGCCGTATAGTGTCATCAGGTGAACAACAGCCAGAACGGCAATGAACGCGCCGGCCAGCAGAAAGGGTGTCGTGGGCCATATGGAGACCTCCAGCGATTTGCGGGGCCTGCTTTCGCGCCAGCACATCAAGACGACCGTCAGAACTGCCAAACCAAACAGGGCCCAGGTTATTGCAATCTCGTGGGTAGCGAAAAAGGACATGTAAACTCAGCGTGCCGGGCTTGGTGGAGCTTTTTTTGTTGAAGTTGTGATATTATATCAAGGGAAATAATTATTGACTCATTTGACCGATTTTTCGCGTTTGCTGGCCAGGCATGCTTCGCGTCTTGGTCTGGTTGACCACAAGCGGAGCATAACGCCGTCCAGCGGGCGCGAAAAACTGGCCTTCGGTGGGCCAAATCCGTCCATCTGGTGCGTTGCGGCGCTTGCGAGATGCACTGCATCGCGCTACGCACCGCGCCTGCCAGAGTGAACGGATTTGGCCCATCAAACAGGCCAATAATTATTTCCTTTGATATAAGGTGTCTGAACCGGATTTGCAGTAGTTGACACGCTGCTTTCACGCAACTATGTTCCGGCCAATTATTCCGCAGGCCGCGCAGGGTTTAAATATCACTCGCGCGGCTTTGATTATGAGAGACTGGTCAGATGAAAATCCGCAATTCCCTGAAATCACTTGCCAAGCGTCATCGCGCAAACCGCGTCGTTCGCCGTCGTGGTCGGCTGTATGTTATCAACAAGGTCAATCCGCGCTTCAAGGCACGGCAGGGCTGATCTAGCGCAGTTTGCTCACAGCGGGCAGTTGATATCACTTGAATTTGAAGACGCCGCAAAAGTTTTTGCGGCGTTTTTGCTTGATGGTTTTGGTCAAAACATTCGTGTCTTCAACGGGTTATGGCCAAAACAACCTCCAGGTCGCAAGCACTTTTGCTGATCTCGTTCAGATGCTAGACTTCGTGGCATGATGGACGTTGTGATCAAGGCATTCGCGGGAGCGACACTGGCTGCTGCGCTGGCAGTTGCAGCGCCTGCAAGTGCGCAGCAGGCAGGCGAGGCGCACCAGATTCCCGGGCAGGGTGCGGGGCCGGGATTGTTTAATCCAGACAGTAATGCTGAAACTGCCGAGGTGATTGACCGTTTGTTTGGTCAACTGCGACAGGCTGATGATGAAAAATCCGCACAGTTGCTGGAAAATGCCATCCAGTCACTCTGGTTGCGCTCCGGCAGCCCGACCGCCGACTTGCTGATGAAGCAGGCAGCGGATGCAATGGGCCAGCAGAAATACGGCGCGGCGCTGGTTATCCTGGATACGGTAGTGGACCTGAATCCCGATTTCGTCGAAGGCTGGAACCGGCGCGCCACCCTGCATTTTCTGCGTGGCGATTTTACAAGCTCGCTGAGTGATATTGATCAGGTGCTGTCACTGGAGCCACGCCATTATGGTGCCTTGTCGGGCCAGGGCGAGATTTTCAAAAAGCGCGGCGCCGGGCGCAAGGCGCTGCGCGCGTTGCGGCGTGCGCGCACGGTGAACCCGCGCCTGAAAAACCTGAAAGAGCGCATTCGCGAGCTGGAGCAGGAATTCGACCAGAAGATCTGATCGCTTCCAAAGTGTCAGAGCAACTTTATGGGTTCAATTGAACCCATGATATTCTAGTCCAGATCTGCGAGTTTGCAGATGCGCGCCAGGGCTGCGGCATCGATGTTTCCCTTGTCGTTCCACTCGGATTCGCACAAGCGGGCGAATGTGATCGAGCTTTGCACACTCGAGAGAAACTCACCGATAGTGTGCGCTAATTTTGAAAAATCATGTTGCGGTGCAGTAAGGGTTGGAGACGCCATTGGTCTTCTCCTGATTGAAAATTGGACAGAACGATCGTTTTTTTGGCATCAGTTGCCGTGCAGGTGATAACCAGTGAGAGGGCTTGCAGATTTTTCTCTGCGTTTTTCCTGTTCTGATCCGAATGCAGAAAATGCTTTCACAACAGTTCGATAAGCTGAACTCAGCATGCTGTGAACCGCTACACTCTGTAGCCGCTTGCCCTCGCGAATGTAGAATGCAATCTCTTCAGGAGTGGGCGTTGGCAATGTTGAAAGGTCGGCTGTCTTGTTCATGGTCTTCACCTTTTCTTTGAGCAAATGACGGTTGCAGTTGCACAATAATCATGTTGCAATGCACAATAATCTGGTTTGATGAGATTGATAAGAATCATTCTGGTCAAAGCATCTTTGAACCGCAGGAACAACTGGGAGTAAAACTGATGGACATCGCCAGCCAGATGATCCTGTTTGCCGATGTAGTTGAGCATGGCAGCCTGTCTGCAACGGCCCGCGATCTGGGCCAGACGCCGTCTGCGGTCAGCAAACAGATCAGCGCCCTGGAGGACAAGCTCGGCGTGCGTCTTCTCAACCGATCTACCAGACGGCTGTCGGTTACCCAGGAAGGCCATTCGTTTTACCAGCGCTGCGCCAGCATTTCATCACAGGTTCGCGAAGCCCAGGAACTGGTGGAGGCAATGGGTGATCAGCCGCAAGGCAGGTTGAGGATTGCCTCGACCGTTGCATTCGCCAAGGCTCAATTGCTGCCGCTGCTCCCCGAGTTTCTGGAAACCTATCCCGATCTCACGGTAGATATGGAACTGACGGACCGCAGCGTTGACATGACCACCTCGGATTACGACGTGGCCATCAGGTTCAGTGCCCAGATCGAGAGTTCTTCGGTGATTGCCCGCAGGCTCACTGCCTACAAGCGCATTGTGTGCGCTGCGCCAGATTATGTCGCGCGCCATGGCGTGCCCACGTCTCTGCAGGAGTTTGAACACCACAATTGCCTGCGCGTCTCCACGGTGAACAACTGGAACGACTGGGAATTTCTGATGGATGGCAAGGACGTGACGCTGACGGCGAGTGGCAATTTCGAGGCCAACAGTGCCGACGCTGTCTACTATGCCACCAAGGCCGGCCTGGGTATCTCGCACTTGTCCACATACATGGTGGCAAAAGATCTTCGAGACGGCACCTTGCTGCAGTTGTTTCCCGAGCACAATGGAGAAGCTTCCGGTATCTATGCCGTTTATGCCAGCAAGCATCACCTGGCTCCCAAGATCCGGGTTTTCATAGACCATTTTTCCCGAAAATTCGGTGACCTGATGCAGTGAGGCTGCGTGTTGCTCAAGGCGTGTGTTGACGATACTCTTGCCGCAGGTAACGTCCTGACTGGTGGTCCCAAGCGCTGATTTGCCGAGCCGGGACCTGCTCAGTCAGGCAATTTCAGGAGTTGGCATGGTGTTGTATCGGGTAATTCTGACGATCCTGGCGTTATGCATGGCGGGTTCGGCATCTGCGCAGGACATATCGGGTGGCAAATGGGTCGACCTGACCCACCCGTTCAATGAGCAGTCTGTTTACTGGCCGACAGCAGAAACCTTCACCAAGACGGAAGTGTTCCACGGGCACACAGATGGCGGCTGGTTCTATTCGGCCTATAATCTTTCCGCCGCCGAACATGGCGGCACGCATATGGATTCACCAATACATTTTGCAGAAGGCGCCCTGACCACCGACAAGGTGCCGCTGAAGCAGCTGATCGGCCCGGGGTTCGTGATTGATGTGTCACGGCAGGCTGCAGCGGATGTGGACTATCTCGTAACAGCCGCTGATATCGAGGCGTTCGAGGCAAGCCACGGGAAAATCCCTGCCGGTGCCATCGTGCTGCTCAATACAGGCAGGGCGGGTCTGTATGCCGATCGTGAAGCCTATATGGGCACTGCCGAGCGCGGTGCCGAAGCTGTTGCCAAGTTGCATTTTCCCGGTCTTGGAGCAGATGGAGCTGCACTGCTGGTTGCACGAGGTATCGCTGCTGTCGGGTTGGACACGCCATCCATTGATCGGGGCCAGTCGACGGACTTTGCCGCCCACGTGGAGTTGATGACACACAATATTCCGGCATTCGAGAATGTCGCCGACATGAGCGCGCTGCCGGCGACCGGCAGTACAGTCGTTGCATTGCCAATGAAGATCGAGGGGGGCTCAGGCGGCCCGTTGAGGATCGTGGCGCACATTCCCGCAGACTGAAACGGCCTGCAAATCCAAAAACCTGTCGAGCGGTCCGGGCGAGCGTCTATTCGGCCGCAGTGACCCTGGCCACCCTGAGAAGATTGGTCTTGCCGGGGGTTCGCAAAGGTACACCGGCAGTGATGACGATGTGATCACCGACCTTTGCGATGTTCTCATCACGCGAAATGTTGACGGCGCGCTGAACCATGTCGTCCAGATCAAGAGCATCATCGGTGTGCATGCAGTGCAGGCCCCACACAACGGCCAGCCGGCGGCCGGTGGCAATGTTGGGCGTCAGGGCAATCACCGGCATGTCAGGGCGTTCACGCGCGACGCGCAGGCCGGTTGAGCCTGATCCGGTGTAGCAGACGATGGCCGATACAGCGAGTGTTTCGGCCACTGTGCGCGCGGCATGGGCAATTGCGTCAGCGCTGGTTTGCTGGGGTTCGGTACGGGCATTCTTGATGATATCGCCATAAAGCGGATCGTTCTCGATGGATCGGGCGATCCGGTCCATCGTCGCGACGGCTTCTTCAGGCCATTGGCCGGCCGCTGATTCGGCGGACAGCATGATGGCGTCAGCTCCTTCAAACAGCGCGGTGGCAACATCTGATACTTCGGCACGCGTTGGTACCGGCTCCTGGATCATGCTTTCCAGCATCTGGGTTGCCACGACAACCGGTTTGCCGGCGCGGCGGCACGCACGGACCATGCGCTTCTGCCATCCCGGCACAGATTCCAGCGGCAGCTCGACACCCAGATCCCCGCGCGCCACCATGATGGCATCTGCATGTTCAATGATTTCATCCAGGTACTTGAGTGCGGATGGCTTTTCGACCTTGACCATGATGCCGGCCTTGTCGCCGATGATGGCGCGGGCCTCGGCGACGTCGGATGGCAGTTGCACGAATGACAACGCAACCCAGTCGATATCCAGCGTCAGCGCATAGTCAAGATCAGCAAGATCTTTTTCCGTCAACGGGGTGAGCGGGATGATGGTGTCAGGCAGGTTGACACCTTTGCGAGCCGACAGAACACCGCCGAAGATAACGCGGGTCTCGATGGTCCGGTCATTGGCCGAGGTGACCTCGAGCCGGAGTCGGCCATCATTGAGCAGCAGATTTTCACCGGGTTTGACCGCCTGGTAGATTTCGGGATGGGGCAGGTGAACGCGATGTTCATCGCCTGGTGCTTCATCCATGTCGAGACTGAATGTATCGCCGGCATTGATGGTCACTTCATCCGTTGAAAAAGTGCCGATGCGCAGTTTGGGGCCTTGCAGATCAACAAGAACTGCAATGGGACGAGAATATTTCTTCTCAATCCGGCGGATAATGTCGTAGCGGGATTTCAGATTCGGATGATCGGAATGGCTCATATTGATGCGGAACACATCCACACCTGCGAGAAACAGCTTCTCGATCATTTCTTCGGTTTCCGACGCCGGCCCCAGTGTTGCGACAATCTTCGCCTGTCTTTGCCGTCTCACGTCCTCACCACCTTGTTGTTCTTGTCGTTCGGCCCGACCCTATTGGGTTGCAGCAGGTGCCGGTTGGGTTTTTGCGCCTTCAAGCCGAATGGTCCAATCCGTGTTTTCACCCGTGTCGACTTCAAAGAAACCGGTCTGCTTGTAACCGCGTTCCTGGCAGCTTTTTAAACCGCGGATTGTGAAGAGTTTATCACGGCTGCACATCTGGGCACTGCCGCCCCAGGAGCCGCCATTATCATAATCAACCGCATAAATGTAATACCAGCGCGCAATCAAGGGGCCTTTCAGCAGCGTTTCACAAGCATTGGCGGCAATGTTCCACCATCCTTCAGACGCCCAACCCTGCTGATCCTTGTAGCCAAGGGCCACGCCAACACGGCTCGGTGTCAAATTGCAAAGTTTGAGGTCTGCGTGTGCCGGTGCCGGCTGAAACAACAATGCCGGGGCCACAACAGCCAAGGCAAGAAGAAGTGAACGCTTCATATGCAGTCTTTCCCACTGACACGGATGTACATGTAGATGCATCATCCGTCCCTATTCGAACCTGATCCAGGTATCAACAGTGCGCGCGCCCTGTTTGACACCGGGTATATTGTGACGGCGAAACCCCGGTTTGGCCAACCCCAAAATGCCATCGCAAAAATGGCGGTTCAATGACCTGATAACATAACGCCGTGTTACATCTTATCAACGTGTTCCCTGATCCGGTCAAGCACGCTTCAAGCATGACGGGCAAGCGCCATGCGTGTTGCAGGTCATTTCCGGCTCATATAGAAATAATTGACGCGACCAAATCAGGCGTCAAACGATTCGATTCAGGCGGGAAATGATCTATAGTCCAACACACCATGAATATTGTCCCTGCCGGCTCTCTTAGTAGTCCTCATAAAACCGAAGACGTTTCCGGGTTTGAAAGCCATTATGTGCTGCCAGGCGACCGCTCTCGCGGAATTGTACTGGTGTGTGATCATGCCAGAAGTACGCTGCCGGAAATATATGGCTCACTTGGGCTGCCGGCGTCGGAGTTTGACCGGCACATTGCCTATGATATCGGGGTTGAAGCTGTTGTGAACGGCCTGTCGGCAAGGCTGGGTGTCCCGGCGGTGTTGTCTTGTTTTTCCAGACTGCTGATTGACCCTAACCGGGATGTGACTGATCCGACACTGATCATGCAGTTGTCCGACGGAGCGGTGGTGCCGGGGAACCGCGACATTGATGACGCGGAACGCAATTTCAGATTGACGCATTTCTATCGACCCTATCATCGTGCCATCGAGGCAGAGATTGATGCTGCGATCGCGGCAGGGTTTCCGCCCGTGCTGATTTCTGTGCACAGTTTCACGCCCGCCTGGAAAGGGGTTGCCCGTCCCTGGCATGCGGGGCTGCTATGGGAAGATGACAGGCGGTGTTCAGATCTGTTCATTCAGGCGCTGTCTGCTGATCCCAACCTGGTGGTGGGTGACAATGAACCTTATGCCGGCGGGCTTGCAGGCGATACCATGAACACGCATTCGGTCAAGCGGGACCTGCCGCATACTTTGCTGGAAATCCGTCAGGACCTGATTTCGGATGATAAGGGCGTATCACAATGGATTGAACGGCTGGCAAGCGCCATTGACCGGATGATAGCAGATGACCACATCAAAGGCCTGGTGCATAACAAATTTGCAGGAGACAGATGACGATGGATAAAAAGACCCAAACCGAACTGGAGGCGGCTGCATTTCGGCGTCTTGTTGCGCATTTGCGCGAACGCACCGATGTGCAGAACATTGACCTGATGAACCTGGGCGGGTTTTGTCGCAACTGTCTGTCCAACTGGCTCAAAGATGCTGCGGATGAATCGGGGATTGCACTGGACAAGGAAGCTGCTCGCGAGCATGTCTATGGGATGCCGTATGCCCAGTGGAAAGCCCGGTATCAGACTGAAGCCACGCCGGCACAGGCAGCGGCATTGGCTAAGTCGCACCCCGGCCATTAGGTCATGACCTGGAGCAACACACGATCGCCTGAAGCAGATAGAATGGACGTAAGCCATGGACACTAAAACAAGTTTTGCGCAAGGCCAACTCAGGAGCCTGATCGAACGCATCGAGCGGCTTGAAGAAGAAAAGAAGGCAATCGCCGCTGACATCAAGGAAGTCTATGGTGAAGCCAAGGCCAACGGTTTCGACACCAAGATCATGCGAAAGGTCGTCAGCCTTCGCAAGAAGGACAGCGCGGAACGACAGGAGGAAGAGGCCATTCTTGACCTTTACCTGAGCGCGCTTGGGATGATTGCTGCAGATGGCGCCGGACAAGACGATGCAGCTGCGGCGGAATGATTGGCCCCGGCAGGTATGGGGTCACAACAACCCGTATTGCCATAGGGTTTCCGCCTGCCGCTGATTAACTGAGGTTGCAAACCAATGAATCCAGCAGCACTTGGCATAATCGGCGTTTTGGCGAGTATGCAAGTTGGCTGGGCAGGTTTGGCTGCAGACCATGATACCCATGCGGTCAAAACGGCGGCCTCGCTGATCGAGATCGCCGTTACCAATTCCACTGAACCGGAATCGTCGCACGCAGATGATCTGAAAGCCTCGGCAGAACACATGCTGAGAGGCAATTTCCATCTGGAAAATGGCGACTATGAAGCTGCGTTGGCTGAATACACCAGGGCACTGGAATATGATCCGAAGTCCTGGGTGGCGTTTCTGCTGCGTGCCTACCTGTATCAGGTACAGAATGAAAACCGGCTGGCCATCAGCGATCTGGACAAGACAATTGAACTCAACCCCACGGTTGAAGCGCATGTCATGCGGGGGGTGGCGTATGCATTCTCCGGTGATGACGATGCAGCACTCAAGGATTATGTGACGGCTGCACGCATCGATCCCGGCTATGGGAACATCTACAAGCAACGGGCCTATATCTATTTGCGGCGTGGCAAGTTTGCCCAGGCTGAAGCAGACATTCAGAAGGCAATAAGACTGCTGCCGGGCGACCTGGAAGTTCAGCACAGTTTCGGAGATGTGTTGTACTATGGTGGAAAAGTCAACGCTGCAAAGCGGCAATGGGAGAAAACCTGCTCAATTGCCGATGCCGAGATGACGAAGGACTGGCAGCAGCGACTGGCTGCCATTGCCCGTTATGACGGACCCGCAGACGGAAAGTGTGATCGCGAATTGATCGAGGTTTTTGCTGCGTGTGCGCGTGACCGGTGCCAGTTCTGATCTGCACGGGGACGACTATCCGGTGATGCGACCAGAGCAGTTCTGATCGAGCGCATGATGCTTTATCAGTTTCCGAAACTAAGAGGTGCCTGCACAACTTTCAGAATTTTTGAACTTTCGGCTTCGCTCTGCTGCCAGATATTCTGCGTGCCAACGGGTTCGGGTGTAAAATTGCCCTTGCCGGAGCGGTTGACAACCTGACTGTCGGCCTTGCCGGAACGATTGACCCCGTTGTTTGCAACCGCTGGTTCTTCGGCTTCTTCTGCGCCCGGCATGAATGCTTCAATCAACCGCGCCAATGCTGATTTGTCTTCACGGCTGAGAGGGTGAATTGCATGTTCGTCGTCATTGACGAATGGCTGCGGTGCACCGTCGCGACGCGCAATGGCATCAGTGCTGGTGAACAGGTCGCTCAGGCTGGACGTATTGGCGTAGCTGACACTGAGGGGACGAATACCGGTTTCCTGGACGGTTGTCCCTGTCGTGTGGAGGCTGCCCTTGGCAGTTGAATTGACGGCATTCACGTCAGCATAGTTTAATTCTTCAGATGCCAATGAAGCTATTGTCACGGGGCCAAGGCTGCCACGGACCGGCGACAAGCTGTCCTCCGAGAAATTCTGACGTTCGATTGGTGCAGACGCAGGTTCGATCTGCATGTTGGCTGCCGCGAGCATCAGGACCTCAATCGGCCTTGGGCGCGGTTTCGGTGCAACATCACGCAAAGACGCTGCAATGGCAGCTGGTGCCGGTGTCGTGGCAACAGCTGCGATAACGGCTTCAGCCATGCTGGCCGGCATCAAGCTGACCGGACCCTTGGGATCCTTGCGAGCCTGATTCTGTGCGGGCTCCGGCTGGTAGGCAGCATACTGGACGTTGTTTGACCGGCCTTTGCGGGCCGCTACGGTCTTGTAATATTTGCGGGAAATCTTGGCCTGGCGGGTGGCGCTCATGCGCGGCCAGTGCCGGACGCTGCCGTTATCAATATGAACGAAACCGTATTTGCCGGAGCGCGGGTAATAGCCAACGCCGCCGATCTTGCGGACAAAGGCAGAGCCCATGATCTTTTCGACAGGCACGTCCGGGAAATAGAAGTCAATCGCCCTGCCGTTCATGTGCTGCGACTTGCGAGCAACCTTGCGGCCAATCCGTTTCAACATGGCATTGGTGCGAGGCGAGCGATAACCGGAAATAATGTGAACAGGTTTTTTCGAGCCCAGATCGGCATGCAGTTCCCAAAGCAGGTCGACTGTTTCCAGCGACATCTTGGTTGGTTCATTGCGGCGCCAGTCGCGCAGGAACCAGTTGATTTTCTTCACCGCCGCCTGATCGTATTTGCCATTCCTCTTGTAGGTAACGGTCAGCGTTTCCTTGGTATGCGTGAAATACATAGACAGCGTACGGTCTTCGGCAGACGCAACAGCACATGTTGCTACCGATGCACCAAAGGCGACCGTGGCTGCAAAACAACCGGTCAAAGCCTTACGTTTGGCCTGAAAAACCACATCTCCGAAGAGGGTGGTCCAAGGAACCCTGCACTGCATATCCACCATCACACGGGCGAACCCGCATCCCCTAGATTCCGCTTCAGAGCAGAATCTCGTAAGCCTTTGTAACCGAATTGCTCATAGACCACAAGAATAAGGCTGCTATTAGGCATTGTTTTTACTCAGATAATTGATCATTGCACAGTCAGCTTAACACCTGCTTAAGCACACTCTGGAAAAGGGGTGATGGTGTGTCGGACTAGTGATGTTTTCTGATCAATCTTGTGAGTTTCGGCCGCTGGGAGCGCTTTTTTGGCAATTACAGCGTTTTTGGTAGAAGCGGATGCCGGTTCTGGTGTCAGGAAACGCGACAGCAAGGAGGTGGGCGGGGTTTAGATTCAATCAAACCGATGTCCATACTTATCAACAGGCGCCAAGGCAAACGGGCGCAAAATTCACGCCCGTCCGCTTATCCGAACCTGTGAGTTGGCGGCCTTGAATCGCTGCCATTGAGCGCAAAGCGCTTCAGCGCAACGCGCTTTTTTCGGCTTTCACGGCGCTGGCGAGATATGTATCGCGCTTGTAGACATCCTCGTAGTAAGCCAAATCTCCCGACTCACTGGTCCAGGCTGTGAAATAAGTCAGGTGCACAGGCAGTTTCCTGTCAAGTTTCACCGGGGTATTTTTACGGGTCGCAATTGTTGATGCAATTTTGCTCTGCGACCATCCCAGAATCTGGGTTGCAAGATCACGTGGGTTTTGCACGCGGACGCAGCCATGACTGTAGGCGCGCTTGCTGTTTTCAAACAGCGAGCGCTTTGGCGTGTCATGCAGGTAAATTGCATGCCGGTTCGGGAACATGAACTTCACTTCGCCCAAGGCATTGTTGGGGCCGGGCTTCTGCCGTACGCCGATACCGCCGCGGTAATTCCACCAATCCACGTTCCAGCCGGAGATTCGCTGGCCGCGATTGTTGAGCACTTCATAGCCACGCTGCTCAAAATAGCCGGGATTTTGCTGTACGCGGCGCAGATACTCGCCCTTGATGATGGATTGCGGAACCCCCCAATACGGATTGAACTCCACCCGTTCCATTTCATCGGAGAAGAAGTAGGTCTGGTTGGAAGGCTTGCCGACAATGACGCGGGTTGACCATTCTATCTGGCCCTTGTTGATGATCCGCATTTCGTATGCAGCCTGGTTCACCAACACATACCGTGACCCAAGATTGCGCGGCAACCACCGCAGACGTTCCATGTTGAGAGCAAGCTGATCGGTACGTTTAACGGCAGTCTTGCCGTTGAGCGCATCTATGGTGCGTTTACCAGCCATACCGTCCGGACTGAGACCGACACTTCTCTGAAACGCCTTGATGGCTTTGACATCGCTATCTGTCATTGTGACAGAAGGATCCTCCGGCGCCAGAACCGCCGCTTCAGATCCAAACAGGGGAGCGTCGCTCGCCTGGTTTTCCGACAGCGCAATCTCGTCCTTGTTTTTCAGCAATTTCAATTGCTTGAGGCGATCGCGCAGAATTGGCAGGCGGTCATCCTCAACACCGAGTTTCAACAACGGGCCGGCCGGAACAATAATCTGCTCGATCTCCTGCTTGTTCGCGCCAATACTGATCAATTCAGCTTTCATGGCTGCGTAGGCAGGCAGTTTCGGGTGCAGGCTCATCAGCCACTCGTGTGGAGCGGGATGGTTGAAAAGTGACGCCACCGCATCTTTGGCCGCTATTTTCGGGGGGGTCAGATCATGGTAACCGGAGATCTTGTTGGGCGTAACAAGACCGGATGAAGCATGCCCCGAATACCGCAGCGCCATGGCGGACAACTGCAGTTCAAACTTCGCCAAGGTGTCGGCATCTGACGAGAGATTGTCGATGCCGCCAGCGTCGGTCAGCGACGACAGGGTATACAGGTTCGGATCGAGACCCTCCTGGTCGGCATTTGCCAATACTTTCAGTACGGCGCGGGCATTCGATGAGGGTTTATGGTCTGCAATCCACAGAGGGGCATATTCCCGCTCTGAATAAGTCTCGATTAACGCAGTAACCTGGTGTTTAGAAAGAGAAACACCGGCAGAATTGTTCTTAAGTGCCTCAAATATAGCCTGGTCGACCGCAATCGGCAGCTTGACGGAGTCGACGTATTGGTTTGCATCCACCTCGGTGCCGGATGCCGAGACAAAAACAACCCCTTCGGGGCGCGGCTGTTGCAGGCTTTTGTCAGCCAGGGCCACAGGATTGTCGGCCTTGTAGTTGTGGTACTTTTCACCTGTTGACGCGACGTCCGGCCCATCGTTGTCGGACAGGCTCAGTTGCTGGCGAAACCGGTTTGAATTTCGCGACCGCACCTGACGGTTGAAATAATCGCCGGAGCGTGCAAAAAAACCACGCGTGCGATCAAGAAAGTCACTCGACGTGTCGTTATCGCGTTCCCTGCTGCGGGAATTCGTGCGTCGGCCCCAGAAGCCGTCGTCCGAAGATTGGGTACTACTGCGGGAATTGAAATTGAACTTTTTCTGCCGGACCTGACTTTCCGCAACAGCAGATGCCGTCATGGTGGGCAACACCAGGCACGATGCCAGCAGTACGGCACTCAAACGGTTCAACATTTCATAAACCTCCAGTGAATCAACTGTGACTTAAGCCACAGCCTTTCAATGTTCGCAATACTTCAGCCCGGGGCATCCATAACTTTTCCGTCACCAGTATCTGTGTCAGGTTACTGTAAATTGCAAATCCAAACCGTTTTGCGGTCGAACCCGGCCCCACGCTGTCGTGTTGGATAACCCCTGTGATCCCAATTGGTTCATTCAGGCACCAAATTTTGTACAGTGTCGGTCTATTTGGTGTCCAAAAAATGGACAGGTTGCACATTCTGACATAAATCTCAGGGGTGAATGTTATCCACGCGCCTCAAGGCCAAGCTCCCGCATTTTTCTGTACAGTGTCGAGCGTCCGATTCCCAGTTTGCGGGCAACTTCCGACATCTGGCCCCGATACCGGTTGAGGGCGAGGCGAATCATGTCCGCTTCAATCTCTTCAAGGCGCCGGATGTGTCCACCATCGGTGACGGCCGGGATACCAATGGCAAAACCGTCAGAGACCATGGTGGTGGTTCCGGTTGATGGCATTACGGAATGTTCGGTGATGCCGGGCTGCCCACCAATCATGGCATCTGCCCCGCTTGCAAGCGGCTCGGCAGGCTCAGGTACAGGGGCTGGAGGAACCTCAACATCAAAACCATCCGTCAGGGCGGCGATCTGCGGGAAGTCGGCCAATTGAAGCTGGTTGCCTTCACTCATGACAATTGCCCGGAAGACGGTGTTCTCGAGTTGACGCACATTGCCTGGCCAGGCGTACGCCTTGAGCAGTTCAAGTGCGTTGGCGTCAATTCCCTTGACCCTGCGGCCTTCCTCGGCAGCAAAACGCGTAATGAAGTGCGTGACCAGCGGCGCAATGTCTTCAATGCGTTCGCGCAATGGCGGGGCCATGACCGGAAACACGTTGAGGCGATAATAGAGGTCTTCACGGAACTGACCGTTCTTGACCATTTCTATCATGTTGCGGTTGGTTGCGGAAATAAGCCGGATATTGACCTTGACCGGTTTTCTGGAACCGACCGGATCAATTTCGCCTTCCTGCAGGGCACGCAGCAGCTTTACCTGTATGTCCAACGGTAATTCCGCGACTTCGTCGAGAAACAAGGTGCCGCCGTCGGCTTCCTGAAACTTGCCGATATGTTTGCCAACCGCGCCGGTAAAGGCACCCTTTTCATGGCCGAACAGAATGCTTTCCACCAGATTTTCGGGCAGCGCGCCGCAGTTTACGGCCACGAACGGTTTGCCTCTGCGCTCGCTTTCACCCTGGATGGCACGGGCTATCATTTCCTTGCCGGAGCCGCTTTCGCCTTCTATCAGAACAGGAATATTCGAGTGCGCGGCACGTTGGCCGAGCTTTACCACGCTTGCCATTGCAGGACTGGCGATGATCAGGTCGTCGAACGACATTGAACCTGACACCTTCTGGTTCAGCCGCTTCACCTCCTCGGTCAAGGCGTTGACTTTCAAAAGGTTCTGTATGGAAATCTTCAGCCGCTCCGGGTTGATCGGCTTGACCACAAAATCATCGGCTCCGGCCCGCATGGCCTTGACCACCGTTTCAATGGAGCCCTGTGCGGTCTGTACGATAACCGGGACGGTTGTGCGATGGGCAGAGAGACGCTCGAGAAACTCGAGTCCGTCAATCTCCGGCATCACCAGATCCAGAATGATCAGGTCGACCGGTTTGGATCGGCTCGCCTCCAGAATGTCGAGACCCTGGCTGGCACCGTCCGCGGTTACTGTATCAAAGCCGTAGCGCTTGACCAGTTCTTCGAGGATACGACGCTGCGTGGGGTCGTCATCAACAATCAGAATTTTATGTGTCATGCTGTCTTCTTTGTATTTACTCTGCAGCCGTCCCTAGACCGTAGGCGCACATTAAAAGAGCTGCCTGCGCGCCCCACAGTCTCGGTTCATGTGTTCCTCGAAGGCCACTTTGCCCCACAGGGGTAAAGGGCGGCTTAAAATCGGACAACTTTCGTGCAAGTTAATGATTTTCTGGAAATGTTGGCGAAACCAGCTTGTTTGCGGCTGATTGAGCGGTCATATGTGCTGCATGCCCCTGTTTTGCCTGTTCAGGCATCAGCCCCTTCGGAGTTCAAATGCATATATTGAAAGAAAATTTTCAAAAATCTTCAGCTTCAAGTGCAGCGGAAGCAGACCTTGGAGATTTGCCGGAATGGAATTTGGCAGACCTGTATGCTGGGCCTGATGCAGCCGCGTTCAAGACCGACATGGAAAAAGCGGCATCGCAGGCCATGCAGTTTGCTGATGCCCACCAGGGCAAACTGGACGGCCTGCTGGACGATGGAGCCGGCGGTGATGCGCTGGCCGGCGTTATCAAGGAATACGAGGCCATGTCCGACCTGTTTGGCCGGATCGGCTCGTTCATGATGCTGTATTATGTGGGAGACACCACAGATGCAGACCGGCAGAAATTCTACGGCGACGTTTCCCAGAAGCTGACCTCCATAACCACCGGGCTGGTGTTCTTTGAACTTGAATTCAACCGGCTGGACGGAACTGCGCTGGATACGGCTATGGGTACATCGGCTGCCCTGGCACATTTCCGCCCGTGGATCGAGGATCTGCGCAAGGAAAAACCGTTTCAGCTGGAGGACCGCGTGGAACAGCTGTTTCACGAGAAGTCGGTTACGGCGGCCGGTGCCTGGAACCGGTTGTTTGACGAGACAATGGCGGCTCTGAAATTCAATGTCGAAGGCGACGAACTGGCGCTTGAACCGACGCTCAATCTGATGGTCTCGAAGGACGCCGGCAAGCGCAAGATCGCTGCAGAAGCCCTGGCAAAGGTTTTCAAGTCCAATATTTCACTGTTTGCCACAATCACCAATACGCTCGCCAAGGACAAGGAAATCTCCGACCGGTGGCGCGGATTCAAAGACGTGGCTGACAGCCGCCATCTGGCCAACCGGGTTGAAGGCCCGGTCGTCGATGCCCTGGTTGCAGCCGTGCGCGGATCCTACCCGAAGCTATCGCATCGCTACTATGCCATGAAAGCAAAATGGCTCGGCATGGACCGCCTGATGCACTGGGACCGCAATGCGCCGTTGCCGGAACAGGACGACAGCAAAATAGAGTGGGATGACGCCCAGGCAACCGTCCTTAGTGCCTATGCCGGATTCGCGCCTGAGATGGCAGATATAGCGCGCCGGTTCTTTGACGAGCGTTGGATCGACGCGCCGGTGCGTCCGGGCAAGTCGTCGGGTGCGTTCGCGCATCCCACCGTGCCGTCGGCGCATCCCTATGTGATGTTGAACTATCAGGGCAAGACGCGCGATGTCATGACGCTGGCTCACGAGCTTGGCCACGGTGTGCACCAGGTGCTGGCATCAGACCAGGGTGCGTTGATGGCGTCGACCCCGCTGACGCTGGCCGAAACGGCATCGGTGTTTGGCGAAATGCTGACCTTCCGCTCGCTGCTCAACCAGACCACTGACCCGAGGACCCGCAAGATGCTGCTGGCCGGCAAGGTCGAGGACATGCTCAACACGGTGGTTCGCCAGATTGCGTTTTACTGCTTTGAACGTGAGGTGCACATGGCGCGCCGTGAGGGCGAACTGACGCCGGACCAGATCGGCGAAATCTGGATCAGGACGCAGAAGGAAGCGCTGGGTGATGCCATCGAATTCGGACCCGGTTACGAAAACTTCTGGGCTTACATTCCGCATTTCATTCATTCGCCGTTTTATGTGTACGCCTATGCGTTTGGCGACTGCCTGGTGAATTCGCTGTATGCGAGATATCTGGAAGCAGAAGACGGGTTCC
>SWCD01022288.1_pt2 | contig 18257 bp, 19 predicted proteins | sample 4693011 | NCBI WGS metagenome assembly SWCD01 (sample SAMN10267278, study PRJNA491770) | bioreactor metagenome | isolation source: DHS bioreactor inoculated with marine | place: Japan: Omine Ridge, Nankai Trough | reverse complement strand
ATGGGCCACCTGGCTCAGTCGGGTGTGCGAACCGGGGCAGTCAATCACGATGAAATCGCTGTCCGCCTCTAGTTCCGCGACCGCCGCCGAGAGGCGCCGGTCATAGACATTCTCGCCCGGCTTGAGCTGATCCGCAGCCACTTCGGGCAATTCGTGATACCGTGGGCTGGGCAGATCGAGGCCCGACGTCGCCATGAACTTGGCGCGGTTTTCGGCGTAGCGACCAAAGGTACGCTGGCGCAAATCGAGATCAAGCGCGCTGGTCTTGTGGCCCATCCGGGCCAGAGCCGTCGCCACATGCATCGACACGGTCGATTTGCCCGCGCCGCCCTTTTCATTGCCGACGACGATGATATGCGCCATAGTCCATTTCCCCTTGGTCGCGAGGTGCGGATCGTTGCCGCCCCCGGTCTTTTTGCCGGACATTACCCGGCTGCGCTGCAATAGGGAAGTGCGCCCCGGCTGGTCAAGCGCCTTTGGCTCTGGCACCTGCCGCACACCAAGGCTAGGGTCGCGCAATGACGCAAACCTCACTGACCTATTCGCCCGATCAGGCCGAGGCGCACGACCGTATCGCCGCGGCGCTGCGCGGTGTTGGCGTGGATATCGACACCGTTATGTTGACACCGCCACGCGAAGGCAAGCGTGTGGTTCTGGCTGTTACCGGCAAGGCGGGATCTGGCAAGACGCTGCTCTTGGCGGCCCTCTACCGCGCGCTGGAGGAGGCCGGCGTCGAGATTGTTTCGGGCGATTACGAAAGCCGCAAACGCCGGGACAAACGCACCCTGGCCATTCTTGCCCCCACCAACAAGGCGGCGAGCGTATTGCGCATGCGTGGCGTGCCGGCCACCACCATCCACCGCATCCTCTACACCCCAGTCTATCACCCGGAGTATGAGAAGATCGCCGAATGGCTGGCCGGTCAGGGTGAACGCCCCGAGATCGAGGGGTTGACAGATCTGGCGCTCGACCGAGCCTTTGCGTTTTATCAGAGCAACAAATCCATTCCCGGCGCGCTCGCGGCGGCTGGCCTGCGCGGGTCGGATTTCATCACCGGCTGGAAGCGCCGTGAAGAGCCGCTGGATATTGGCTTTGTCGATGAAGCAAGCATGCTTGACGCACAGCAGTTCGAAGACCTGCAAGAGATTTTCCCGACCCTTCTGCTCTTTGGCGATCCGGCACAATTGCCGCCTGTCAAATCTACGGGCGGGATGGTGTTTGAAACCTTGCCCGCCCCTGCGCGGCTGGAGCTAAGCCGTATTCATCGGCAGGACGCGGATAACCCGATCCTTGATCTGGCCCACGCCCTCGCCGATCCTGCGCTGGAATTTCACCATTTCGAGCGGATGATCGAGGACGCAGCGCGAAAGGATGAGCGGGTAAGATGGGCCGAGCGGGTTGAGGTCGATCTGATGGCGCGATCACCGGTTCTGGTTTGGCGCAATGCCACGCGCATCCGCCTGATCAATGCCTTTCGTGCCGTGCATGGCGCGCCCGAAACCGCGCTCTTGCCAGGCGAGCCGCTGATCTGCGACGGAATCGAACTGCCGCTCAAACATCGAAAGAAGCGACTTGATCTCGAGGCGCGCGGGCTGATCAAGGGGGCGCAGGTGGTTTACCTGGGGCCGGGGCGCAAACCAGGCTTTTCGCGTCTGCATGTGATCGGGGCCGAAGACCCGCAAATCTCGGCCGCTTCCATCGTCAAGATCGAAAAGCCGGATGAGGAAGAGCCGTTCATCCCCTTTGCCGCAAACATGGGGGCCACCTTTTTGCATGGCGCAGCAGTGACAATCCACAAGGCGCAAGGAAGCCAATGGTCCGATGTACAGGTGTTCGCCCCAGACATCTATGCCGCCGCGCAGATGGGCCGGTCAGAGGCGGGCCAACCGCTCTGGAAACGGTTGGCCTATGTGGCGATCACCCGCGCCGAAGAGCGCCTGCACTGGATCGTGCGCAACCGACTGTCCAAACCGACGGCACCGCTCACGATTGATGATTTGCGCGGAGGGCCTGCACCTTTGCAACTCGAACAGGAGGAAGAAACATGAAAACCGTGCTGATCACCGGGGCAAGCGCCGGTATCGGGGCCGCCTGCGCGCGCGCCTTTCTCGAGTCTGGATGGCATGTGGGGCTGATGGCGCGACGCGCCGAGGCGCTCGAGGCGGTGGCCAACGGGTATGAAAACGCCGTGATCCTGCCGGGCGATGTCACGGACCCTGGCGATGTGGTGCGGGTGTTCGAGGATTTCATCGCCCGCGCCGGTCGGCTTGACGTGCTCTTCAACAACGCCGGCAGTTTTGGTCGCGCCGCGATGATCGACGAGTTGAGCTTTGAGGAGTGGCGCCGGGTCGTGGATGTGAATCTGAATGGCATGTTTCTCTGTGCCCGCGCGGCCTTTGCCCAAATGCGCAATCAATCCCCGATGGGGGGGCGGATCATCAACAATGGCTCGATTTCCGCACATGCGCCGCGCCCCGGTTCGGTGGCCTATACCACCACCAAACATGCAATCACCGGCTTGACCAAGACACTCAGCCTTGATGGCCGCCCCTATGACATCGCTTGCAGCCAGATCGACATCGGTAACGCCCGCACCGAATTGCTGGAAGGGATCATCGCCGCAAATCCTGATGCACCCCCTCCCACGATGGACGTCGCGCATGTGGGCGCATCGGTGCTGCACATGGCAGAGTTACCGCTCGAGGCGAATGTGCAGTTCATGACGCTGATGGCGTCGAAGATGCCCTATATCGGGCGAGGTTAAAGGATCACATCCGCCGCACGTCGACCTTTTGCCAGAGTGGGCGCGCCCAATCTTCGGTTTCCATAAAGGCAACATCGCTTGCGTCCCGACCCGAGCCGATCACCACCATGTCGGCGGCGTGGCTCATGCCGGTGGCATCGACAAGGTGCCACGCCCCCTCAAGCCACACCTCGGCCACCGCGTGAAAATCCGGCGGGTCCACGTCAGCCCCATAGACCGAGGTGTAGCGCGCCGGAATATTGCCCGCGCGTGCCAGGCTGCAGACGAGGTGGGCGTAGTCACGGCACACGCCCCGGCGGGCGACGAAACTGTCCACCGCTGAGGTTGTGGCACTGGATGAGCCGGGCACATAGCTGATCTCGGACCGGGCCCAGTCCATAATCGCCGCAATACGCGCGCCGCCGTCCAACCCGCGAAACTGTTGAGCCGCGAACTCGGTCAAGAGATCGGATTGGCAAAACCTAGAGGGACGCAGGTAGCTGACCACGTCGCCGGGCAGGTCGCGCATCGGCGTCCCTGCGAGCCGCTCTAACGCGACCTCCGCGCGCGTCACCTCGACCAAGGCCCGATACCGCAGCTTCATCCGGTCGCTGGTCACATGCGCCCAAACCCGCCGCCCCGGCATACCCTCGACATCGATCCAACGCAGATCGGCACCCTCAACCTCGAGCTTGCTTTCGATCACGACTTGCCCATCGGTCTGGGCCGCCTCCAGCGTCAGGAGCACGGTGTCATGCCCTGTCAGTTGATAATCCATGGTCACGTCGATGTTCAGGCGCATAGGCTCTCTATCGTGGTCAAAGGGTTTGGGCATGGGCGGCAGGGCACGCGGCCCACGTCAGCATCAGCCGCGCCGCATCGCTTGAAACGCCGCCGACGCGCCCCAGCCCGCCGCGATGGCAATAGCCAGAGACATCAAGCCGTAAACCAGCGGCTGCTGGCGCGACAGGGTGTAGAGCCAGCGTTCCAACCCCACTTTCTGGACGTCGATCACTGTCTCAAGTTGTGACACCACGCGCCCCTCTCGCGTCAGGAATATCCGGGTCAGATACTCACCTTCGGTCAGATTGGCCGGGAGTTGGATCGCGCCGCGAAAGAGCGTTTCTTGATCCAGCACCACAGCGCCTTCGCGCATGGCATAGGCCCCTTGATCGCGCCGGATGCGGATCAGGGCGTCCGTGAACCGCTCGGCATCCTCGGCCATGCTGGCCGCGCCCACGGACCGGATCGCACGCGGGATCGACACGCGATGCCGCAGATCCTCGGTATCGGACATGACCTTGTCCAGCGGGCCCGTCGTGGCCACGGCATAGAAGCTGGGCGCGGAATCAAGAACGACCACATCGGTATTGACCCAGATTCCAAAGCGGCGATCCTTGCGCCGCACGGTGACGGGCTCTGACGGCCCTGCGACGGCGATGACGACATCCAGCGGAACATCGGGAATCGGCTCTTCCCGCTTGACTGCGCCAAAGATCAGGATCTCGGAACCCTCAAAGGTAGCGGTGATGGCGACCTTGTCCTTGCTCAAGCCCAATACAACCTCTTCGGCACGGAGTGGCAGGGCGACAAAGCAAAGCAAGAGCACCAGACGCCAGAGCATCATGCGCCCTCGCCCGCACCAAGCGAGTAGAGTTCCGATGGCGTGATCAAGAGATCGAAGGCCAGCTTGCCACAGACCGCGAGAACCATGATCGCAAGGAGGATGCGCAATTGCTCGGCCTTCATCCGGGTACCGATCGACGTGCCAAACTGCGCGCCGATCACGCCCCCCACCAGCAAGAGCACAGCGAGTGCAATATCCACCGTGTAATTGGTCGTCGCATGCAGGAGCGTGGTAAAGGCCGTCACGAATATGATCTGAAAGAGCGAGGTGCCCACGACCACTTTGGTCGGCATCCCCAGGATATAAATCATCGCGGGCACCATGATGAACCCGCCACCGACACCCATGATTGCCGCCAGAACACCCACGCTGGTCCCCACCAGAAGCGGCGGGATCACCGAGATATAGAGGCCGCTGGTCCGAAACCGCATCTTGAACGGCAGGCGATGCACCCAGCCGTGCTTCTTGCGCTTGGGGGGCACACCGCGCCGGGTGTTGCGGATGGCGCGCAGGCTCTCGAAAAACATCATGCCGCCGATGACGCCCAGAAAGACCACATAGCACAGAGTGACCAGCAGATCGACCTGGCCCAACGACTTGAGATAGTTGAACACCATCACCCCGAGGGCAGCCCCGATAAGGCCGCCTATGAGCAGCACTGTTCCCATCTCGAGATCGACAGTCTTGCGCCTGAAATGTGCCAGCACGGCAGAAAAGGAGGCGGCCATGATCTGATTGGCCCCCGTGGCCACCGCAACAGCAGGCGGGATACCGACAAGAAACAGAAGCGGCGTGAGAATGAAACCTCCGCCCACCCCGAACATGCCCGAGAGAATCCCCACAAGACCGCCCAACCCCAAAAGGAGAAAGGCGTTGACCGACACCTCGGCTATGGGGAGGTAAATCTGCATGGCAATTCCTAGCCCCATGTCCAGTCGCTTTGCAAGGGCGGGGGGCGTGCAGAGCCGTGCAGGTCTGATGATTTTCTTGCAACTGGACCTATCGAAGGGCCATTCCCATCAGTCCAGCGTCTTGCTCAGGATCAGGGCAGCGACCTTGGGCCCTTGGTTGCGGGCATAATATCCGGCACGGCGCGCGGTTTCCCGATAGCCTGCGGCGCGATAGAGCGCCAATGCGGGAGCATTGTCCTCGGCCACTTCGAGAAAGGCCGTGGCGGCACCGCGTGCCCGCGCGCGCAACTCAAAGACGCTCAAACAGGCCCGCGCCAGACCTTTGCGCCGATGATCGGGGTGGGTGGCGAGCGTCAGCACTTCGGCCTCGTCCGCGATCACGCGGGCCAACAAAAAGGCCCGCGCGTCGCCCAAGACGAAAACGAAGGCACTGTCCAGAAGCGTCGCGAATTCCTCGGCAGACCAAGGCCTGCCCTCAGTAGTGAAGGCGCGGGCGTGGCAGGTGGCGAGGGCTTCAGGCGTCATCAAGAACCACTGGCGGCAAATCGCGCGCGGGGGCGGCATCGGCGGGGCGCACATAAAGCGGGGCGGGCGGCGGGCTTTCCTGCGGTGCCTGAACGGCCAGACGCGCCATCAGTTCAGCCAGGTGGGCGGGATCGGGCGGCAGGACAGGATCGGCGACAGTGGCGATCTCCACCAGTTCCGGCGCATCCTTGCCGGTCTGGATATAGGCCATGTCACGAGGCGCTGGCACGCAGGGCGTCCCCGCACGCCCCTGCGCGCGGATTGCGTCAAGCGTGCTGATTCCGATTGTCGGAATCCCAAGGCTGAGGGCCAGACCCCGTGCGGTCGCCACGGAAATTCGAATGCCGGTAAAATTGCCGGGACCGACGCCCACACCTATACGGTCAAGGTCGGACCATGTGATCCCAGCCTGATCCAGAATCTCCTGCAACAGAGGCATGAGGCGTTCGGCCTGTCCGCGCCCCATCACTTCGGTACGCGCAACCGAAACCTGATTCCCCCGCAACAAAGCGGCCGCGCAATGCGCGGCCGATGTGTCAAACGCCAGGATCAGTGGTTCAGAGACCAACAGGACGCACCTCTGTCACCTCGGGGATGTAATGGCGCAGCAGGTTCTCGATCCCCATCTTGAGCGTGATGGTCGAGGACGGGCAGCCCGCGCAAGCACCCTGCATGTGAAGATAGACGACGCCACGGTCAAATCCGTGAAAGGTAATGTCGCCCCCATCCTGCGCCACGGCCGGGCGCACGCGGGTGTCGAGCAATTCCTTGATCTGGTTCACGATCACAGAATCCTCGCCGCTGTGTTCGGCATGACCCGACGCACCGCCGCCCTCGCCCAGCATGACCGGCTGACCGGACTGGTAATGTTCCATGATCGCACCCAGAATAGCGGGTTTGATATGGTCCCATTCGATCGCCTCACCTTTGGTAACGGTGACGAAATCATTGCCGAAAAACACACCAGACACGCCCGGCACGCGGAAAATACGCTCAGCCAACGGGGAGCTACCGGATTTCTCGGCGCTCGGGAAATCTGCGGTGCCAGCCTCGAGCACGGTCTGACCGGGCAGGAATTTCAGTGTCGCGGGATTGGGTGTGGATTCGGTCTGGATGAACATGGCGCGCCCTTTCGTGGTTGCCCAAGATATGCGCCCGACGCCCCGTGCTGTCAAGGATTGGAACGATTCTAAACTGAGGCGGAAGCACCTCAGGTGATGGCCTCGAGCCTTTCTTTGGTCAGATCGCCTGGCACGATGGTAATGGGGATTGGCAGGGTGCCGGCGGTCTTGGTCAGTTGCGTGACCAGCGGGCCCGGGCCTTTCTTGCCAGTGGCGGCCCCTAGAACCAGCACGCCGATCGCCGGGTCATCTTGGACCTGCGCGATGATCTCGACCGCCGGATCACCTTCGCGGATCACCAGCTCCGGGTTGATCCCCTGCTTGTCGCGCATCCATTTGGCAAAGACCTCGAAATGCGCCTCGATCCGCTCGCGCTGTTCCTCGCGCATAAGGTCACCCACCCCGATCCAGTGGTTGAATTCCTCGGGCGGGATCACCGCGAGGATTTCTACCCCGGCCCCGGTGTGGGCGGCGCGCATCGCGGCAAAGCGCATCGCATTGAGACATTCGCGGCTGTCATCCAGCACGACGAGAAACTTGCGCATCGGTCTATCTCCTCAGGCGCGCATCATGCCGTGGATTTTTCTTGGGGGCAATCGCAGAGTCGGAGGGCTCTGCACCCGCCCCTCAGAGGTATTCGAGGCCAGATGAAACCGCGGAAGGATCAGTCGAAAGTGCCCGCAACGCGCCCCAAAAGCATAAAGGCGCGGGCGGTGCGCGTTTCGGAAAGCTCCGAAATTTCGGCATCACTCGCGGTCTCGGCAAACTGGGTAAACATCTTGTCAAAGCGACGCAGGAAATGATGCGCCGCATCGCGAAAGATCATGTCCTGCTTCATTCGGGCTGCCGTCAACGCCAGAGACGAGCGGTCGCGGATACCGCCCAAGGCGGCGATGGTGCGACCACGCTCTCCCCCGGCAAAGCGGCGCCATACCTCGGGGCGGGCCATATCGGGGCGCAGATCGTCCATATAGATGCCATCATGTGACATCAACGTCAGGATATCCTGCGAGGCGCGGATCAATTGAGCGGTGGGCCGATCCTTGAGCGCGCGACGCAGAGCGGCAAAGCCGACCTTGTCCTCGGGGTTGTCGGGGAAATTCAGAGCGCGAATAAAATCAGCGCGCTCGAGCGGGGCCTGAATATCCTCGGCAGAGGTACCAAGCGGCAGCGACACCTGATCTCCGGGGTCGCTGGGCGAGGGGACCGGGGCCAGTATCGGGCGCGGTTCGGGCATGCCCGCGCGGATCGACGAAAACGTCGCCAATGCCGTTTCGGTTTTGCGTTGAGCGGCGGCGATTTCGTCGAGCTTTTGGCTGACAGTCTTGTCCACGGCCTGACCAATCGTCTGGCTCTGAGCAACATAGGCCGCGCGGATTGCGTCAATGGCCGCGCGCAGGCGGCGGCTCTCCTCGCGCATCACGCGGCTGGTGCGGGCGGCAGTCGCCCCAACCCAAATCATCGCCACAGGCATGAAGACCGCAATCAAAACGATGACGAATTGCAGCGCGCCGCCGCCAGTTTCCTCTCGTGGGGTAAGAACCAGAAAAAACACCGCTGAGCCCAAAAGCCACAGCGCAGAAAGAGCCACCGCAATCCATTCGATCGAGGTGACTCCTTCGGCTTCGGATTTTGAGTCAAACCCCTTGGCGGGGCTATTTTCGGTGCGGGCTGGGCGCATGATAGGGTGCCTGATCAGATATAGGCGACCTTTATCACCTCATAGCCGCGATCACCACCGGGCGTTCGCACTTCGACGCTATCGCCCTCTTCTTTGCCGATGAGCGCCCGGGCAATCGGCGATTTTATGTTCAAAAGCCCTTTTTCGATGCTGGCCTCATGCTCGCCCACGATCTGATAGGTGCGTTCTTCGCCGGAGTCCTCGTCCACCAGCGTCACGGTTGCGCCGAACTTGATCGGGCCCGACAGCTTGGCCGGGTCGATCACCTCGGCAAGGCTCAGGATACCCTCGAGTTCCTTGATGCGGCCTTCGATGAAGGACTGTTTCTCCTTGGCGGAATGATACTCGGCATTCTCGCTCAGGTCGCCATGTTCGCGCGCCTCGGCAATCGCACGGATGATCGCCGGTCGCTCGACCGATTTCAGCTGCTTCAACTCGACCTCAAGCGCGGCATGGCCGCCAGCCGTCATCGGTATCTTTTCCATATCAACCGTCCATTGTCAGAAGCGGGGCCGCTGGATAGCAGGCCCCGTCACATCACATCTCGAATTTCGAAGCAGATTGCCCGAAGCGCGCGCCCGATTGCAAGAGCGGATCGCGGAGCGCGCGAGATTAGGCCGCTGTCGCGTGACAAATTGCCGTTTTCCAATTGGTTTTACGTCGTGTTTCAATTGACGCTTGACACATGCGCAGGCTAGTCACACTCGCAACTTTGTTGCGCGACAAGCCTTGATAGCCGCGCCCCGGGAAAAGGATGAGGACGATGACCGAGACAACACGCGAGACGATGGAATATGACGTTGTGATCGTGGGCGCGGGCCCGGCCGGTCTCTCGGCGGCGATCCGCCTCAAGCAGCTTGATCCCGATTGCGCCGTTGTGGTGCTTGAAAAGGGGTCAGAGGTGGGGGCGCATATCCTGTCCGGCGCGGTGCTGGATCCCTGCGGTCTTGATGCGCTGATCCCGGATTGGAAAGAGCGCGGCGCGCCGCTCAACACGCCGGTGACCGAGGACAACTTTTACATGCTGGGCGAGGCGGGCAAGATCCGGGTGCCGAATTTGCCGATGCCCCCCCTGATGAACAACCACGGCAATTACATCGTCTCGATGGGCAATGTCTGTCGCTGGATGGCCGAACAGGCCGAGGAACTGGGCGTCGAGATCTTCCCGGGCATGTCCTGTTCCGAGCTGGTTTTTGGCGAGCACGGCGAGGTCAAGGGCGTCGTGGCTGGCGAGTTCGGCAAGAACGAAGACGGCACCCCCGGCCCGAATTACGAGCCGGGGATGGAATTGCACGGCAAATACGTGTTCCTGAGCGAGGGGGTGCGCGGTTCGCTCGCAAAAGAGGTCATCGCCAAATACGATCTCTCCAAGGGCAAGGAGCCGCAGAAATTCGGCCTCGGCATGAAGGAGATCTGGGAGATCGACCCCGCCAAGCATCGTCCCGGCACAGTCACGCATACGATGGGCTGGCCGCTTGGCAGCAACGCCGGTGGCGGGTCATTCATCTATCACCTTGAGAACAATCAGGTCTATGTGGGTTTCGTGGTGCATCTGAACTACAAAAACCCCTACCTTTTCCCCTATATGGAATTCCAGCGGTTCAAGCATCATCCGATGGTGGCCGATCTGCTCAAGGGCGGCAAGCGCGTGGCCTACGGCGCGCGCGCGATTTCCGAAGGCGGATATCAGTCGATGCCCAAGATGGTTGCTCCGGGCGTGGCGCTCTTGGGATGTTCGGTGGGCATGGTCAACGTGCCGCGGATCAAGGGCAACCACAACGCCATGCTCTCGGGCAAGGCCGCGGCAGAGGCGGCGCATGCGGCGCTGGCCGCAGGGCGCGCCAGCGATGAGTTGAGCGACTACGAGACCGAGGTGCGCAGCGGTGCGATCGGCAAGGACCTGAAAAAGGTGCGCAACGTCAAACCGCTCTGGTCGAAATATGGCCTTCTTGCCTCGCTCGGCCTTGGTGGGTTCGATATGTGGACCAACACCATCGGGTTCAGCCTGCTGGGCACGCTGAGCCATGGCAAGACCGATGCCGCCGCGACCGAACCGGCAGCGAAACACAAACCCATCGACTATCCCAAACCCGATGGAAAGCTGAGCTTTGACCGGCTGACCAATGTCAGCTTCTCGATGACCAATCACGAGGAAAGTCAGCCCGCGCACCTGCACTTGAAAGATTCATCGGTGCCGATTGGCGTGAACCTGCCGAAATACGACGAACCCGCGCAGCGCTATTGCCCGGCGGGCGTTTATGAGGTGGTTCGCGAAGAGGGCAAGGACCCGCGTTTCGTCATCAACTTTCAGAACTGCGTGCATTGCAAGACCTGCGATATCAAGGACCCGAGCCAGAACATCAACTGGGTCACGCCGCAGGGTGGGGATGGGCCAAACTATCCCAATATGTAAGCAGAACGTGATGTTCGGGAATGCGGCGTGGCAATTGTGCCGCGCCGCATTGCCTTGGGGGGGCGAGCATATTACGTTTGCATCGAACCGGACCATAAAAGGCAGGACAGCGTGACCTATCGACCCCTTACGGCGCTTGCATTCACCGCCCTTTTGCAGGTCATGCCCCTGCCCCTCATGGCAGAGCCATCCGCCGGGGCCTATCTTGCAGCGCAACAGGCACGCGCGACGGGCGATTTTTCCGCCGCCGCCCAGTATTATGCGCAGGCACTCACCCGTGATCCATCCAATCCGGCGCTGCTTGAGAATGCGACTGTGGCCTATCTTGCCTTGGGCAAGCTGGAGCCCGCCGTTGCCGTCGCACGCAAAATCGAGGCGGACGGGCTGCGAAGCCAGGTAAGCCAGATGGCGCTTGTTGCCGACGAGACGCGAAAAGGGCAATGGGATGCGCTCTTGAAACGGATCGAAGAGAAGCGTGGCGTTGGCGATCTTGCGGATGGGATGATTTCGGCATGGGCCGATCTGGGCAAGGGCGACATGACATCGGCGCTGTCGCGATTCGATGCCGTGGCGCAAGAGCGCGGACTGCGCAGCTTTGCAATTTACCACAAAGCTTTGGCGCTGGCTTCGGTTGGGGATTTCGAAGGCGCGGACAAAGTGTTCAGCGGCGAGGATGACGGACCCATTCAGCGCACACGGCGCGGTGTTATCGGCTGGTCACAGGTTCTGAGCCAACTGGGTGAACAGGAGCGCGCAGTCACCATTATCGACGATACATTTGGCACCGATCTCGATCCCGAGATTGAAACCCTCCGCGCACGGCTCGCGGCGGGAGAGAGCGTGCCATTCGATCTGGTCAACAGCGCGTCGGACGGGGTTGCCGAAGTATTTTTCTCGCTCGGTCGCGCGCTCATGCAAGAGGCCAATGACGAATATGTCCTGATCTATGCCCGTGTGGCAGAGATGATCAAGCCTGCCCATGTCGATGCGGTGTTGATGGCCGCTGGCCTATTAGAGGATCTGGAGCGGTTCGATCTGGCCATTGAAGCCTATAAAAAAGTGCCGCGCGATCATCCCTCGTATCATCTGGCGGAACTCGGGCGCAGTGACGTGTTGCGCCGCGCAGGCAAACCGGACGCGGCCATCGAAGTGCTGGAGCAATTGGCGCGAGACTATCCCAACCTAGCGGAGGTGCATGTTGCGGTTGGCGACCTCTACCGGTCACAAGAGAACTTTGCTGCCGCGGTGCCAGCCTATGACCAAGCGCTTGATCTCTATCAGGCGCGGGGCAACGATCAGTGGTTCGTGCGTTATGCCCGCGCCATCAGCCACGAACGGCTGGACAACTGGCCCGAAGCCGAGGCCGATTTTCGTCGTGCATTGGAATTGAACCCGGATCATCCGCAGGTATTGAATTATCTCGGCTACACGATGGTGGAAAAGCAGATCAATCTAGATGAGGCGTTGAACATGATCGAGCGCGCCGTCGCGGCACAGCCCGACAGCGGCTATATCGTCGATAGTCTGGGATGGGTGCTCTATCGTCTTGGACGCTATGAAGAGGCCATCGTGCAGATGGAGCGCGCCGCCGAGTTGATGCCGACCGATCCGGTGGTCAATGACCATCTTGGAGATGTTCTCTGGGCTGTGGGCCGCAAGGTAGAGGCGCGGTTTCAGTGGAAACGCGCATTGTCCCTGAATGAAAGCGAACCCTCGCCCGACCTGGAGCCAGAGCGCGTGCGCCGCAAGCTGGAAGTCGGGCTGGATCAGGTGCTGAAGGACGAAGGCGCGGAGCCGCTGAAACTTGTCAAAGATGGCAACTGACGGATTCGCCCCCGCCAAGATAAACATATCATTGCATGTCACCGGGCGTCGGCCGGATGGCTACCACCTGCTTGATTCCCTGGTGGTCTTTGCCGATATGGGCGACCGCCTGCGCCTGCGACTTGCGCCCGAACCTCTGCTAAGCGTGACCGGTCCGATGGCCGAGGGTGTGCCGACGGGCGCTGACAACCTTGTGCTGCGGGCGGCTGCACTGATGGGGATCACCGCGGATATAACGCTCGAAAAGTATCTGCCAGCCGCGGCGGGCATTGGCGGCGGGTCCAGCGATGCGGCGGCCTGCCTGCGCGCGCTCTCGGAGATGTGCCGTCTGCCGGTGCCAAGCGATGTCTCGGCGCTTGGGGCCGATGTGCCGGTTTGCCTGATTGCACGCGCCGCGCGGATGCGTGGGATTGGCGAGGAGGTCGTGCCGTTGGACGGCTTGCCCACGCTTGATGCCGTGCTGGTCAATCCCGGTGTTCCGGTCTCGACGCCCGCGATCTTCCGCAGGCTTACACAGCGCGCCAATCCGGCGATGCCTGCGCAATTGCCCAAATGGCCTGACGCCGCCGCTCTGATCGACTGGCTGGGCGCGCAACGCAACGACCTGCAAGATGCGGCTATTGCCGAAGCGCCGGTAGTGGCCAATGTCCTGCAAGAGATTGCATCGTCCCAGCACTGTGCCCTTGCGCGGATGTCCGGATCAGGAGCCACCTGTTTCGGGCTCTATCCCGATGCCGCGACCGCCACGCGCGCTGCACAATCGCTGAGTGCCGCACACCCCGGTTGGTGGGTGCAGGCCACGCGGCTTAGCTGATCCGCGCCACCACATAACCAGCAAGCGCGTCAAGCATGCGCCGCACCGGATGATCCGGCAACACGGAAATCGCCGCGCGGGCGCGGGCCGCCCATTGAAGCGCCTCGGCGCGGGTTTGCTCCAGGGCCCCCTGTGATCGCATCAGCGTCAAGGCATGCTCCAGATCGCCCTCTTGTTGATCGCCCTTTTCGATGGTGCGTTTCCAGAAAGCGCGCTCTTCGGCATTGGCTGCTGCCACCGCCTTGATCACCGGCAGGGTCAGTTTGCGTTCACGGAAATCATCACCGACGTTCTTGCCGGTGGATTTGACGTCGCCCTGATAATCAAGCAGGTCATCGACGATCTGAAAGGCGATCCCGAGCGCATCGCCATACTCGAAGAGCGCCTTGACGTGATCCTCTGGCGCGCCCGCAATCACACCCCCCACTTCGGTCGCGGCAGAAAAGAGCGCCGCTGTCTTGCCGCGCACCACTTGGAGGTAGATTTCCTCGGTCGTTGCTAGGTCCTGCGCCGCGCTCAGTTGCAGCACCTCGCCCTCGGCAATCGTAGCCGAGGCGTTGGAGAGAATGTCGAGAACCCGGAGCGATCCGGGCTCGACCATCAACTGAAATGCACGGGCGAAGAGATAGTCGCCGACCAGAACGCTGGATTTATTGTCCCAAAGCAGGTTGGCGGTGGGGCGCCCGCGCCGCTGAGCGCTCTCATCCACCACGTCATCATGCAGAAGCGTGGCCGTGTGAATGAACTCAACCGTCGCCGCCAGATGCACGTCGAAAGGACCATCGTAACCGCAGAGATCCGCTGCCGCCAGAACCAGCATCGGGCGCAGGCGCTTGCCCCCTGCCTCGACCAGATGCGCGGTCACTTGCGGGATGCGCGGTGCATGGCGGGACGCCATCCGCTCGCGGATCAAGAGATTGACCGCATCCATCCTGACCGCAAGATGCGCGGCCAATTGTTCGTGCGGTTTCGTGGCGATTTCATCCAATCCCATAAGTCCCCCGTCAACATGGCTCGACATAGTGCGCGCCCTGCTCTTATCTATGGCCCATGAAACAACTTTTGCGAACCAATGACATTGCGTCCATCGCCTTTGCTCAGGCTCTTCTTCAGGGCGAGGGTATAGACTGCTTTGAAATGGACGTAAACATGAGCATCCTTGAAGGTTCGATCGGGGTCTTTCCAAGGCGCCTGATGGTCGCCAACGAGGATTATGAGGACGCGCGGATCACGCTCATCGACAATGGTTTCTCGCTTGAGGACTGAGCCCTTTGCCGAGGAAGACCTGAGCCACGACGCCTTTTTGGGGGGGCGACTGCGGATTGCGCAACCAAAGACGGGCTATCGCGCCGGAATTGATCCGGTGCTGCTGGCAGCCAGCGTGCCAGCCCGGGCGGGTCAGAGCCTGCTTGATCTGGGGTGCGGATCGGGAATCGCCGCGCTTTGCGTTGCGGCGCGGGTGCCGGGCGTCGTGCTTGCGGGGCTGGAGATTCAGCCCGCCTATGTGGCCCTCGCACTCCGAAACTCTGCGGCCAACAGTCTGTCGCTCGAGGTAACAGAGGGCGACATTGCCGACATGCCCGCCGCCCTGCGCGCGAAGCAATTCGATCACGTGATCGCCAACCCTCCCTATTTCGACCGAAGCCACAGCACCGCCGCCGAGGATGCCGGCCGCGAGCGGGCGATGGGCGAGGCGCTACCGCTGGCGGACTGGGTGGGCGCCGCGGCCAGGCGCACGCGCGCAGGGGGCACCGTGACCTTCATTCAGAGGGCAGAGCGATTGCCGGATCTTCTGGCGGCGATGGCGGCACATCTGGGCAGCATCGAGATTCTGCCGCTGATACCGCGCCGGGGCCGTGCGGCGCGGCTGTTTCTGCTTCGGGGGCGCAAGAACGGACGCGCAGCACTACGACTGCACGATGGCTGGCTGCTGCACGCCGGCGAAAATCACGGGCAGGATGGAGAAGATTACACCGCCGCCACCTCGGATGTGCTCAGGAAGGCAGCAGCGCTGCCATTCCCTGCCTGATTTACTTAAAATGCCGCAGGCAAAGCGCCGCGCAGTTTGCAAGTGCAGCGTGACAGTATTGTAAAAATGTGGTGCACTTCCCATGTCGAATAGACACACCCACACCACAGAGGAGACTGCCCATGAGCTTGAGTTCGCATATCGAAGAACTGAAGAAGAAACATCTCGCGCTCTCGGAACAAGTGGAACGGGCGCAGCGCGCGCCGGGCAGCAGCACGCTAGAAATCGCGGAGCTGAAGAAGCAGAAACTCAAGATCAAGGAAGAAATCGAGCGCCTTTCTGTCAGCGCCTGACAGCGCCGGATCTCTCATCACGGGTCTTGTCCGCTGGCTTGCGGACAAGGCCTTTTTCATGCGCTGCGGCATTGCGCGTCACATAACCACCCGGCAGGTAAGATTGATCCGCCCTCCCCCGCGCAAGAGGCTGGAACTGCCGGGTCTGATCCGGTCAATCCCGTGATAAACCAACCGCGCCGCACCCCCCATCACCACCACATCGCCAGACGCGAGCCAGAGAGAGTCGGTCTTGCCGCCACGTGTCAGATTTCCGATGCGAAAGAGCGCGTCATCCCCCAAAGAGACCGACAGCACCGGCCAACTGAAATCGACCTCGTCGCGATCCTGATGGAGACCCATGCGCGCCTCTGTCGTGTAATGATTGATCAAGCAACAATCGGGAAGACGCGTTTCGCTAACCAAGGCACGCCAGATTGCTAGAACAGGCTCGGGAATCGGAGGCCAGGCCATACCGTCCGGATGGTGGCGAGCATAACGATACCCTTGCGCGTCACTGATCCAGCCATAGCGGCCCGCCGAGGTCATTCGCACACTCATCGCGCGGCCGGTGGGCGTCACGGGCTGAAAGAGCGGTGCTCGAGCCACGACATCGCGCAAAGCGGTAACAAGTGCCGCCTGTTCCCCAAGATCAAGCCACCCTTTGTAGATTGCGACATCCCGCAGAATCAGCGTGGGCTCTGACATCCTCTGTCTCCTTTTGTGCCGGACAGCACCAATTCGGACCAAATTCGAGGAATTGCCCCGCAGCCACCGCTTGCAGGGGCACAATCCCCTGCCTATATACGCCCGGAAACACTGGTCACGCTACGAGCAGACCTGTAATTCACCGGGGGCCGGATGCCGGAACGGGTCGGGCCTCTGTCACATCGCCTAAGTTAGAAGGGATCGAACAACATGGCCAAAGTTATTGGTATTGACCTCGGCACCACCAACAGCTGCGTCGCGATCATGGACGGCTCTCAGGCCCGCGTGATCGAAAACTCCGAAGGTGCGCGCACCACCCCCTCCATCGTCGCATTCACCGAGACAGAGCGTCTTGTGGGTCAGCCGGCCAAACGGCAGGCCGTGACCAATCCGGAAAACACGATCTTTGGTGTGAAGCGCCTTATCGGCCGTCGCGCTGACGACACCTATCTCGCCAAAGACAAGAAGAACATGCCGTTCACCGTGATTGACGGTGGTAACGGCGACGCTTGGGTTCAGGCACGCGGCGAGAAGTATAGTCCCTCGCAAATTTCCGCCTTCATCCTCGGCAAGATGAAAGAAACCGCCGAGAGCTATCTCGGCGAAGAGGTGACGCAGGCCGTCATCACCGTGCCCGCCTATTTCAACGACGCACAGCGTCAGGCCACCAAGGACGCCGGTAAAATCGCCGGTCTCGAAGTGCTGCGCATCATCAACGAACCGACGGCGGCTGCGTTGGCCTATGGTCTGGACAAGAAAGATACGCATACCATCGCCGTCTATGACCTTGGCGGCGGCACCTTTGACGTGACCATCCTCGAGATTGACGATGGTCTCTTTGAGGTGAAGTCCACCAATGGCGACACCTTCCTTGGCGGTGAAGACTTTGACATGCGGATCGTCAACTACCTCGCCGAGGAGTTCAAGAAAGAGCATGGCGTTGACCTGACCAAGGATAAGATGGCGCTTCAGCGCCTAAAGGAAGCGGCAGAAAAGGCCAAGATCGAGCTGTCCAGCTCTTCGCAGACGGAAATCAACCAGCCGTTCATATCGATGGGGTCGAACGGCCAGCCGCTGCACATGGTCGTCAAACTGACCCGCGCCAAGCTTGAAAGCCTGGTTGGGGATCTCATCACCGCCTCGCTCAAGCCCTGCAAGGCCGCGCTCAAGGATGCTGGCCTGACAGCGGCGGATATCGACGAGGTGGTCCTTGTTGGCGGTATGACCCGCATGCCGCGCGTGGTCGAGGAAGTGACCAAGTTCTTTGGCAAAGAGCCGCATAAGGGTGTGAACCCCGATGAGGTGGTTGCCATGGGTGCCGCCATTCAGGCCGGTGTGCTTCAGGGTGATGTCAAGGATGTGGTGCTGCTCGATGTGACCCCGCTGTCGCTCGGGATTGAAACGCTGGGTGGCGTGTTCACCCGCCTGATCGACCGCAACACAACCATTCCGACGAACAAGAGCCAGATCTTCTCGACCGCAGAGGACAACCAATCGGCGGTGACGATCCGTGTGTTCCAGGGCGAGCGGGAAATGGCGGCGGACAACAAGATGCTGGGCCAGTTCAATCTGGAACACATCCCGCCCGC
>SWCD01012293.1_pt1 | contig 18258 bp, 16 predicted proteins | sample 4693011 | NCBI WGS metagenome assembly SWCD01 (sample SAMN10267278, study PRJNA491770) | bioreactor metagenome | isolation source: DHS bioreactor inoculated with marine | place: Japan: Omine Ridge, Nankai Trough | reverse complement strand
GACAACCAGTATTTGCAAGACACCGTGGCAAGGCTTAACAGGCGGTTGAGAAAGGAGGGAATGATTTGGGAGCACCTCTTGGCAGACACCGGCTACAGCAGTGGGGAGAACTATGCCTATCTGGAAGCCAGGGGCATTAAAAGCTACATTCCGCCCCACGGGACTTACAAGGGCGGCCCCGAAGACTTTAAATATATAAAAGAAGGTAACTACTGGCTGTGCCCACAGGGAAAGAAAGTAACCTTCCGCAAGCAGAAACTTGAAAAAGGCACCTTAAAGGATAATTATTTTACAAAACGAAGTGATTGCAAGGGATGTCCCATCAAAGAAAGCTGTATAGGTAAAAGCCACGAAAAGCGGATCAATATCACTGCTTACCGGGAAGAATATGAACGCAACATAGCGAGAATAAAAAGCCCCACTGGTCGGTATCTAAAAAGCAAACGGCAAAGCACCGTGGAGCCTGTCTTTGGAACCCTCAAGGAGTTTATGGGGCTTCGCAAGGTCAATACCATTGGCATTAAACAGGCCAACAAATGCATGCACCTCTCGGCGATGGCCTACAACCTCAAGAAATACCTCAAGTTTATCCAAAAACGCGCAAAGAGCGGGGCGGAAAGCCTTGTTCTGTATTTTTTACCAAAAATAGTGCTTCAGAATGTAGCAAGGCATTTTTAAAAGTACCAAATTTGGTTCATTCTCAAGCTTGACCAAAAAAGCAAGGCCGCTTAAAACGGCTTATATTGGTTCAGGTTTAAAAAATTAAGGGGTTGTGCAACGGTTACCATTGTTCTACACCGTTTTCTATCCGTTCTTTTTAGTTTTACCGTCTAAATCTTATGTTGAAAGGCATATTCACCTTCGTGTTTCACAACATTATTTAAGTCAAGTGATTCACTTTTATTCCTTAAGTAATCTGAAATTAATGATAATTTTTTATGCCATTTTTTTTCTGATATAGGTCTTCCTTGTTTCTTTATTAGAGGATTTTTTTGATGAAATTCCAGCATTGAATTATTCATATACACGTGTGGCATAACTAAAAATTCTGATGATAAAAAAAGTGATATCGTTGGTTTTACTTTGGCTAGCTCCTCATCAACTTCTACATCGTGAATCCAATTGCAAGGCATATAATAACTATCTCCTTCATTAAGCTTCACTCGATGCTCCTTTGTTTTAAGGTAACATTTTTCTAGATAACTATGAGGTGGCCAAACACCATCAACGTGATTTAATTCGGTGTTTCTATAATGTCCTAATAAAAAATCTTTTTTAGAACATTGTTTAATGTCCAGTACTTGAGAATATATACTTTGATGTATTTCTCCTTTAACTATCATAGACGCAAAATTGAATGGATGTGAATGAGGTGGTTCTAATATTTTTTTTGTGTTGATAGAATTATCTAGAGGAAAGCCTTTTGCATTTTTATTAGGTTGCCAAATATGAATTATTAACTTCCAAGGTGTAGTTGATGTACCTAATTTTTCTTCTAGACCATCGATTGGCTTATGAGTGCCTTTGGTTTTAAAATCCAAAGATTCGACAATTGTTGTATTACCACACCAACCATAAACTGAATGCATCTTATCACTTTGTAAAATATCTTGACATATTTTTTTTTCATTTGTTTTATTACGACTTGATGCTTCTCTAAGCATATCTAAATAAGTTGCTAAATTCTCTGGTTTCCCTAAAGTTCGTACAATTGAGTTCATCATTTCGATTCGTTTATTCCCTACAGGAATAACTCTTACATCCTCTAAAATACTCTCGAATTCGCTATATGGTAATACGGATTTAGGATTTTTTTTCCATTTGTAAAGTATATTTTCAATTCTTTTTTTTATTATATCATCTACCTTAGAGTTTGTCATATTATCACGTATCTCTGTAAGGCTTTTGTATTCTAATTTATATTCAGATGAATCTGGTGCGTAAAGTGTTTGAGGAAAGTTCTTGTCTTGATGCATAATTATTTATTATAATATTTAGTTAAGCTTTTTTTTAGGTTCAGCTTTCCAGTTTTTTCTTGCTAATAGAAAAAAATCTTTCGCAGGTAAAATATCTATTTCAGGCATTTCTTTTTCTACAATTTTTATAACATCACTTATCAGAGATTCTACTTCATTCCAAATGGATTCAATATTGTCGTTAACTAAAATTGAATTAATCCTATTATATAAATTTGCAGGTTTTATTTTCATATTTGAAATAACTTTATCAAGCCATTTAAAGTCTTCTGCTTGATACATTTCATTTATAGCTGAAAGGATATTAATTATTCTTTTGATATAAGTATTGATTATATTATGAAATTCAATAATCATACTAGTTCTACTTAACATAAGATTTCTTCCAAAATGTGGATTAAATCTTAGGTTTTTAACGATTATTTCAACTTTTAAATTTTTAGGGTAGACATTTATTTTATTTTGAAGATTGACAAGCAAATTTTCGTTATAAAGTGGTTTCGCATTTTCAATGACATAAAGTAATTCAATTTTTTTAGGGTCAATCGATTTGCAATTAAGAACATCATCTATATCATCATTTATTTGTGTTAGAGTACAATGAACAAGGTCAATTTTCAAACCATCAAACCTATTTCCATTGAAGAATACAAAATCTATTAAAGGTTCGTGAATTATATCTTCTAATGTGAAATTATAGTCTTTAGTATTAACTATATTTTTTCTTTCACTTAAAGTTGGCAACTTTTTCCATATTATTCCAATTTCAATATCGGAATAGTCATCTGCCCATCCATTTGAAGTAGAACCTCCCAAAATTATCCCTTCGATATTTTCTTGCATTAAAGCTTTAGTTATTTTTTTGGCGGTTATCATTCTCCAACTACTAGCTTTATTCATTGTCTTTCATTTTTTGTAGAAAATTTAAATTGTAAATTACATCTTCATTTTCTGGTTCAATTTTTTTGGCTTCTATTAAATACTTTTCTGATTTATTAATTTCTAATAAGTCAAAATGTAAAGATGAAAGATTTATATATGCATCAATTAATTCGGAATCATATTCAATAGCTTTACTGTAGAATTTATTAGCTAATTTATAATTTTTTAAATCGTGATAAACTCTACCTAAATTATTGTATAGTTTACTATCTGTAGGATTATAATTTAAAGCAAGTTTGATTATATTCTCTGCTTTATGAAGCAAAGAATTATCTATTAAATAACTAGAGATATTTAACATTAATCCATTATCGTGAGGATAGATTAGTTTTGCTTCATTAATTTTTACATTTATAGAATGATTATCGTTAAAGTTGAGCATTAAAAGAAAGTAATTGTTGTAAAATTCAGATGTTCTAATACCTAATGCTGAAAATTTTTTATAATAAGATAGTGCATCTTTAAAATTTTCAAGCTGAAAATAATAGTTCCCTTTTATAAGATAATAGTCAGGATATAAGGGTTCCATTTTTTGAGCCTTATCTATATAATATATTGCCTTCTTAAAATTACCCTGTGCAAAATATAATTGAGATAGATTAAACAAAAATGTGCCTTTTTCAACTACTGCTTTTGAATCATTATAGTTCTCTAACTTGGAAATAGCACTAATGCAAAGTTTTTTTGCTTCAATAAATTTTGATTGTTGAAATGAAGCAAGTGCTTTGGTGTTTAGAATAAAAGCTTCAATATAGGTGTTTTCTGTATTCTCTGAACTTTTAATTTTATTCTCAATTTGATTAATAATACTTAGTGCTGTCAAAGGTGAGCTAGGTTGAAAATATCTAAGGTGAAGTGTGGCTTTATAATAAAGCCATTTAAAGTGTTGGGTATTATTTTTCCCTTCGGATTCTTGAATAGCACTACTAACTAAGTTATTAGCTTCTTGTACTTTATTCAAAGAACAAAAATTTATAAATTGTAAGTTCAGAAAATCAACTTTTCCTATATTTTTGACAGATTGAAAGTCTAAGCTTTCAATCTGTAATAATTGTATTAAAAATTTACTTGTGGAATAAAAACCAGACGAAGTATAAAAATGACATTTTTTATAAATTTCATTAGTCATAAAACTTAAAGTCTCATTATCATAAGAATTTATTTTTTGATTTCTGAATGCATTGATTTTTTTGTCTTCAAAAATTTCGAGATTAGGAGTTATTAATTTTCCTTTTTTAATGATATCTGCAAGCGATTCATCAAACCTACTGATTGAAACTTCAGTAAAATCTAAAAACTCACTTATGTTGCTTGAACTGTTTATGTAAACTCTAATAAGATTTTCTCTAGTTGCAATCTTTAGGAAATGTTTTGAATAGATATCTAATTCATCTAAATGGTCAATGATTATTCTACAACTGTCATAAGTTGAATTAGAATCTCTAAAATACTTACTTAAAAGTACTAGACCATTTGAGATTAATTGAAAAGTATAATTCTCATTTTTATACCTATAAGGTTCAGATAAACTTAGATTTTCTGATAATGAAATTTTATCGGATTCAATATTTGAATCGATACGTAGATGTCTTAATAAATTAGCGTATTGTAGTTTTATTTTATTATCAATATCATCTTTTAGAAATAATAAAATCTCACTCAATAAACCTACAGGTTTATAAAATTTAGCTTGTTTAATCCTAATTGAAAAAAAAATCCCAAAAGAAGAACCTTTTGGGAAGTACTTATTTTCTAGTTTTCTATATAGCATAGATAAAACGTGCTATAAATTCAGTAATAAATAGTTACGGACAATAAAGTGCTCCTTTAATACCCTTAATTTTTGATTTTGATACGGCTTTTCTCATAAGACAAATTTAAAATTTAAATTGTTAAGATATAAAATTTCAACCATACTACAATGTTTTTTCGAATTTTTCTTTCAAATGGTGTAGAACGGTATTGTATATGAAAAGTAGCGGGTTTTAAGCACTAATTTTCAGTTTAACAATGACCTTTATTTTATTCATTTTTTTTGTTGAAGCACCAAAACCGCTATTTTTTATATACGGTGTTAGGGCAAGTTTTTTATTTTCTATGGAACAAATAATCTAATTCAATTTCAATTCGTGGTTTTTCAAATTTTTCGTCAGTTAAAGGTGAAAACAAGATTTTATATGGTAATATCAAATCTTTAAAAGTCTTGAAATATGCAATATAATTTTCTCTTTCAACATAATCTCCTCTGTCTATTGATGAACCGTGAATTAAAAGAGTTGCTGTAATATTTTCAATTTCTCCTTTTGAATTTTTTAAGACGACAATATTTTCTAAATACTTTTCTATTGGTTTATTATTTGTAATTTCAACTTTATATTTTGAGCCTAAACTGTCTTTTTCGATTAAAATCACTTTGTCGGTAGATTTGAAAAACGGCAAAGAAACTACATCTCCAATTCTATTCATTTTTCCAACATAGGATTTGATATCCTCATCTGTATTTAACCTTGGATATTCATTTTGAATTTCTCCATTTTGGTCATAAGTTCTTACATAAATTTTTTTAATTCTTTCGATTTTGAAATATTGGTCGATTTTTTCTTGATAATCGAAAAATGAGTTTTTAAATTCTTCTGTGTTATTTGCTATCCATTCAGTTTCTATTTCTCCAAATAAGTCAAAACCTATTAAAGTCATTACATTATTCTGGATTGTGGAATAAGGAATTTTTAATCTAAATCTACCAAAGAGGTTTTTGCCCAATTTTCCATCGTTATCTTTCAGTAGTTCCATATTCTCGAATAGTGTTCCATAAAAACTGAACTTATCGATTGTTTTATCAATCATTTTTGAATAGTCTGATAACCTATAAAAATTAGTGTTCTTTTTATGATTTACTATGTCTAATAAATAGACGTTATTTCTCGTTAAATCTTTTGGGTAAATGTCTTTCGATGAATTTCCTCTTAAAATATAATGTTTAACAATTTTCTTTTTTTGAATTAATTGAAAATCATAAATGACATTGTTAAGTAAATATTTATTCCAAATTTCTCCTTGTTTTAGAGAGTCAAGGTTTTTAAATTCTGGATTTTCTGAAACTAAATTTTCGTAAGGGTCAAAAAATATAACTTTAAGTTCATAATTCTCAAACTCAAGTTTTTCAATTGTTTTAGATTTCTGCGCAAATGAAGTATTTAGTCCGAATATTAAGAAGGTAATTAAAAGGACAAATTTTTCTTTCATAGTTCAATTTTGGGTTTTTTGGCAAATTTGCCCTAACATGTGTATATACGACATGCCTATTGCTGCTATACCGCACATGTGCGCATGTCATGTGTTCTGTGATTTATCAAATGTAACCGATTCATACAAAGTATCCAAAGGACTCTTCAAAGTTTTGTTGTTAATGCCTATAACCCTAGTATAAACCTCAGTCGTTTTTGTGCTGGCGTGGCCTAGGGCACTTTGTATGTAGCGTATGTTCACCCCGCGCTCCATAAGGTGTGTGGCAAAACTGTGCCGAAGCGTGTGCGGCGTGCTCCACGGATTTGAATTGGTGGCTTTCACCGCACTTCTAAAAATACGCTGTATACTTTTGGAAGAATACTGCCCCCCATCCTGCCCTTCAAACAACCAGTAAGCGGGTTTAAATTGCTTGTAATATTGTCGCAAGAGTACCAGGAGCACATGGCTCAATACCGTATGCCGGTCGCGCTTGCCCTTACTGTCTTTTATAAAAATGTAGCCATCATCACTTCGAATATCCTTTACCCGAAGCCTAAGGACTTCGCCTACACGAAGGCCGGCCCCATAAATTATGTGGAGGATGGCCTTGTGCTTCAAGTTTGTGGGGTGGTTTATTATTTGCCGAACCTCTTCAATGCTCAGCACATTGGGCAGATCCTTGCTTTTTTTGGGGCGGGTAATGTTGTAGTACTCCCGTGGCATTTCCAGCGTATGTTCGTAATAGCATTTTATGGCATTGATAACGAGGTTCTGTTTTTGCTCGCTAATGCGGTGTTTGCTTATCAAATAAAATACATAACCTTCAATCTGTTCTTTTGAAATGCTGCGCAGCTCCGCAGTTTCAAAATACCTGAAAAAGTGCAAAAGATTGTGTTGATAATTGCGAATGGTTGCTGGGCTAAAACCTTTTAAGACCATTTTTTGTTGATTGCGGTCTAGTTCCTTTTGAATTTTGTCCGAAGGATCAAAACTGGGTAGGGCAGAAGGGACTTCAGTGGCTTTCATCTTAAGTTTTTTGCCGAAAATCCTTTTTAGATGCGCTATGTTCTCTGCTGTATGTACAATGCTCCAAAGCTTTTGGTTGTAGTGGTAAAAGGTGCCGTTCAGCTTTTTGAAAGCCTCCCGTTCCGCCTTCATTTCATACGGAATTTTAAGTTTGATGCGTCCGGCATTGGCACGAGGAGTGTACATTACTATTGCGGGATTTTTTGAGGTTTCCATCATCAAAAAGAGTTGCGTTTATATCAAAATTAAGGAAAATAGAACCCAACTAAATGCGCAAATCATTTAATAAAAGTGTTTAACCGTTAGAAACCAATAACGTATATTTACAGTAATAGCAGCAACAACATGGACAGAAAATGTAAAATATGCCAAAAACCATTAAAAGGGCGAACCGATAAAATTTTCTGTTCTACCTATTGCAAAAACCAGTATCACAAACACCTTCGCTATGCATCCAAACAGGCAGCCATAGAAATAAACGGATATTTAAAACGAAACTATTCCGTCTTATCAGAATTGCTCGGAAATAATAAATCACAAGTTAAAGTATATAGAAACGTGCTTGAAAAGAAAAAATTTCGGTTCAAGTATCATACCCATTTCCACATTAACTCACACAACAAAATGTTTCACTATATCTACAACTTGGCCTGGATGGAATTTTCTGATGATGAAATATTGATAGTCCGCAAAAAACAATAGGCAATGGCATTGCATTCCTTTCCCTTGCATAACTTCATAAAAAAACTCGCAGTGTCAGAATGCATTCCTCAGGCCTAAAACCGTCAAACAGGCCAGAAATAGGAATATCAAAACGCTAATGGTAAATACAACTTTAATCGGGTATCTCTAAGCTCTAAACAAAAAGTAAACCGGCAGCTATCTAAATCCAATTAGTGCAGATACTCTCAAAGCATCCCCAAAACCTCAATCCCAACCGCATCCTTGCCAAAATTCGCATATTCCTCTTCCCCCAGGACCTCCATAAACCGTAAACCCAAAACAGGTATATACTGTAGTCCTTCTTCTTTTGTGGGTCCCCCCTCAAGTGTTTGCACTAATCTTTCAGACCGATCCTCCTTGGATCTCCTAAGGATAGGAGCCTCATAAGTAACAAAGGTATTGGTAGCTGCATCGTAAACAAGCAGGCAATAAAATAGCTCAAAGTGGGTGGCGCCTTTGGGGAATTTGGCAGCGGCAGGATTAAATCTTGCCCACTCCAATGAAAAATCCAAGGCGTCGATCCTCGGATTTCCAAAATGCTGCCGTATGCCTGCCTTCGGCGTAAATACGAATTCCCGTAGTAACTGCTGTCCCTTTAGCGTTTTTAACCCTTGCCCTACATTTCTGGACCCCGCGACGGAATCTTTATCAAGCGCCTTGATTTTCAGGAATAATTGCATCAGGCGTTGGTGCAGGCTGCCGTCATTTAAATGGCAAAGAATAGGATGTAGCGAAATCTTGAATTCCTTGACAAATACGCTACACAATGTTAATTCTTCGCTGTTCTTGTAAATCCGGGGATTTTTTTTATTATTTTCGTAGTTAAATCCTCCCATAATTACCACTTGTTGGTTTCTAATATAAATTTAGAAACATTTTCTCTCAAAAACAAGTGTTTCAAGCCGACACCATGCCGACTGCAAGCCGACCGTAAGCCGACTTATGCCGACTCCATGCCGACTATACTTCATATATACCCCATAGATACTTCCTGTTTGCCTCCAGTTTGCCCCTCCCAGGACCCACATCCTTTATACGGCGCGCCGCTGTTTTACTATTTGTACTCCGAGGGCAATAGCGTACATAGCGGCTGCAAAAAACCAGACATAGGTAATTTTTCCCTTCCCCATCACATAATAATCAAAAGCCGTACTTGCAGCCACCAGTATATTGAGGCCGAGTATAGTGTAGTTCAGTCTTAAGTATTTTTTTGGGGAAAGTTTGCCCAGTACCATAAATAGGTTAAAAACCGCTGTTACAAATTGAAGCATTGCCAGCCCGGTCTTGCCATCCGCCACTAGGCCCAGTCCGCCAATAAAAAAGATAAAGGCATTCAGCAAAAAACTGAACCTGAATATTTTGGCTTTTAGTTTTGGATTCATTAAGCCAAAATAAAACATTTTTTTCACTCAAATTCAAAACTTAAATCAGGAATGTGGTTTAAGTGCTTCTTTTGTGAAATATTTCTTCCGCAGCCAAAAAGAAACCCGCACCAATAAAATTAAAGCTGGAACTTCTACCAATGGGCCAATTACCCCGGTAAAAGCTTGCCCAGAATTTAATCCAAAAACGGCAATGGCCACTGCAATGGCCAATTCAAAATTGTTACCGGCCGCCGTAAAGGCCACCGCTGCAGTTTTGTCGTAGGTTGTCCCCATCGCTTTTGTAACGAAAAATCCAATTAGGAACATCAATGCAAAATAAATAAGCAATGGCACGGCGATAATCAAAACATCCATGGGTATTTGCACAATCAATTCACCTTTTAGGGAAAACATGACTACGATGGTAAACAAAAGCGCAATCAGGGTTATGGGAGAAATTGCGGGAATAAATTTCTGATTGTACCACACTTCGCCTTTAAGTTTCACTAAAATAAGCCTGCTCAATATTCCCATTACAAAGGGAATCCCCAGATAAATGGCAACACTCTCGGCTATGGTTGCTATGGAAATATCAACAATGGCGCCCTCAAACCCGAAATAGGGCGGAAGCACCGTAATAAAAAGCCAAGCGTAAAAACTATAGGCAAAAACCTGAAAAATACTATTCAGCGCAACCAAACCGGCACCGTATTCACTGCTACCTTCGGCCAGGTCGTTCCAAACCAAAACCATGGCGATGCAACGCGCCAGACCAATCAAAATAAGCCCGACCATATATTCTGGATAATCGCTTAAAAAGATTATTGATAGAATAAACATCAACACAGGACCAATAATCCAATTGAGTACAAGCGAAATGGAAAGGATTTTTGTATTACGGAAAACCTTTGGCAATAGTGCATAATTCACCTTTGCCAAGGGCGGATACATCATTAATATCAAACCAATGGCTATGGGAATGTTTGTACTGCCACTATTAAAGGAATTTAGAAACTCTGGAAAATTGGGCGCAAAATAACCGATGCCAACACCCAGCGCCATCGCAATAAAAATCCAAAGCGTGAGATAACTGTCGAGAAAACTTAGTTTTTTAGTTGAAGCCATTTTTTATGAATTGATTTGTGAAAAAACAAATTTCATCTCAATCGCAATCTGTTCGCTCCGCGCCGTATATACTTCTTGTTGTTGAGGTGTACCGTCCGAAATTTTTGGGTCTTCGTACATTATTGAAATCCGTTTTTCCGAACCAGCCACAAAAGGACAGCCTTCATCTGCCTGGGAACAGGTCATAATTGCGGCAAAACTTGCTGCGGGGTTAGCCTGGTCATCATATTTTTTTGAAAAAGCAATCATCGGCGTCTTTTCCAAAGCATATTTTATGCTATAAACAGGGTTTTTGCTATCTCCTTCTTTCGAAATTTCAAAGCCCGTGTTTTCCAAAGTCTCTACAACCATTGGGTAAACGGCAGTAGCTTCCGTCCCGCCGGAATAGCACGTTATATTTTTGATTCGGAAGTATTCCGCCATGGTCTGCGCCCAAATCTGCGCCAAATGGCTTCTGCGGGAGTTGTGTGTGCAGATGAAGTTTAGTTGGATTGGCTTTTCTTCCTTCTTTTTTGAATTTATATAATCAATAAGAGGTTGCAGAACAGTTTTTCTTTCTTCGGAAAGATTTGTTGCCTCCAACGCTTCAATATATTCCCGGATTGGCTTTAATAGTTTCATTATTTAATTTTTATATACCCACTACTTTACTACGGCGTTCCAAAAGCACGTTGTCTTTCCACATCCCGTGGAGTTGCCCTACTTTTTCTTTATAACCTACTTCGCGAAAGCCGCATTTTAAATGCAATTTATGACTGGCTATATTTTCTCGAAATATTCCGGATTGCAGAGTCCAGATATTGTTTTCCTCGCTTATCTCGATTAGTTTTTTCAGAAGAAATTCGCCAACGCCTTTTCCTCTTGCGCTGTCGGAAACATAAACGCTTACTTCAGCCACGCCACCATAAACACAACGGCTGGAGACAGAGGAGAGCGATGCCCAACCTAAATAGCGGTCTTTTTCCACCGCTAAAATTCTGCCGAAAGAAAGATGCCCAGCGTCCCACTTTTCCCAATTGGGAATTGTGGTTTCAAAAGTCGCTGTTCCCGTTAGCAAACCTTCGCCATAAATTCTGGCGACTTCGGGATAGTTTTCTTCTGAAATTTCAATCAGATTCATACTAGCAACAATTACCGTCCGGGGAGCAGCAGGGCTCATCATTTATTTCAGCCAATTGTCTTTTCGGTTTTTCAGGCTTCGTTCCCGGTTTTTCAGCATAGACTGTAACACTGAAAATACCCGTTCCTGCATTGTTGAAGGTTTTCACTTCTTCCTCGGAAAGATATTTTTCAAGAATATCGTTCGGGATTACGATTGGCTTCTCTTTTTGAATTTGGATATTCTGAAACCCCGCATCTTCTATAAACTGCAAATATTCGGTTTTTTGGATTGCTCCCGCCACGCAGCCGGCATACATTTCGGCGTCTTCCTTAAGGGCATCTGGAAGGTTTCCAACCAAGACAATATCAGATATACTAAAATGCCCGCCCGGTTTCAACGTTCTGAAAATTTCGCCGATTACCTTTTGTTTGTTCGGCACCAAGTTTAAAACACAATTGCTCACTATTACGTCCGCAACGTTGTTACTAACTGGCATCGCATCTATATCTCCTTCACGGAATTCCACATTATTAAAACCAAGCTTTTCCGCGTTTGCACGGGCCTTTTCTATCATTATCGGCGTAAAATCGATCCCGATAACTTTGCCTTCGCTTCCTGTTTCGTGTCGGGCTACAAAGCAATCATTTCCTGCCCCTGAGCCCAAATCGATAACGGTATCACCTTTTTTGATTTTTGCGAATTGCGTTGGAAGCCCACAGCCCAAACCTAAATCTGCATCTTCCACATAGCCGCCCGTTTCGGAATAGTCATCCATCATAATGTTGTAAACCTTGTTGGATGGAGTGGTCGCGCCACAGCAAGAGGAAGCATTTTCTACTTTGCCCTGTTCGGCTATTTTGGCATAACGTTCTTTTACTATTTCCTTTAATTCTTGTTCGTTTTTCATTTTTTAAAAGTTTTGATTTTATTTTAAATTTTTTTAGCAACAATTTTCTTTTGAAATGTCCTGGTCTAAAAACTGCATCATAATTGTCTTCATTTTTGTCCAGTTATCTTTGTCAATGCAATAGCAAATACTTGTTCCTTCAATACTTCCTTTAATCAAACCAAGGTTTTTGAGTTCTTTTAAATGTTGGCTAATAGTTGGTTGTGCCAAACCTATTTCTTCTACCAAATCACCGCAAATGCAAGCGTTTATTTTAAACAAATGCTGAAGAATTGCTACTCTGGCAGGATGTCCAAAAGCTTTGGCGAATGTTGCCACTTGGTTCTGCTGTTCTGTGAATATTTCAGTTTTTGTAATTCCCATCGTTTTGTATCAATTATTATATTGCAATATTACGATTAAAGAATTATATCACAATAGAATTTTTAAAAAAAGTGGTTATTTTTTATTGCTCGGTTTTTGAAACTTTCTTTTTATAAGCCCATTCCGCTATAAAACAAAGACAGATAATTCCCAAGGAAATGGATACTCCCAACAAATTTGAAGTGGATTGCTGGACAATTAAAACAACAAAAGCTGCTATTGAAAGAATAGCGCCTATTAAACCAATAGTCTTACTTGATTTTATTTTTTCAGATTTTTTATAGCTTACATAGTTTACAACTGCAAAAATTAACAAGAATTCTGCGCTTCCAGAGGTTGAAATGCTTTCTAAGTTTAAAAAATTTGCAGTAATCAAAGTAAGTATTACTGTAATTAGCAGCCCGATGGGTTTGTTCCAGAATTGGTCTGTAAAGGAATGGGGCAGTTCATCATCTTCGGCGAGTTCATAGCTTACTCGGCTTCCACCGTAAAGTGTAGCGTTTATGGCAGAAAATGTTGAAATAAGCGCGGCAACCGTCATAATGGTGAATCCAATCTGCCCAATCATCGGTTTGGCGGCGGCTGCCAAAACATAGTCTTTAGCGGTTGCTATTTTATCAAAACTTAAAGAGCCCACAGTAACCATCGCAATAATTATATAAAGCAAAACCACAAAACCCACGGAGATAAAATAGGCACGGGAAACATTTTTCTTCGGATTTTCCAAATTAGGAACGGCATTGGCAATAAGCTCAAAACCTTCATAAGCTACAAAAATTACCATTCCGCCCGTAAGTAATAAAAACGGACTTTCCCAGTTTGTGGGATTAAGCTGTGAAAGATTAGCATTTCCGAACAAACCATAAATTCCAATTCCTGCAAAGGCCAATAAAATAAATAGTTTTATAAATACCGCAAGGCTTTCAATTTTGCCCACAACTTTTAAACTGTAGTAATTTATAAGCGTTGCCAGCAAAATTACGCCACTCACAAAAATATGGGTATCAATTGCTTTTGAGCTAGTTATGGAAATCAAATTAGGTGCATAACTGCCAAAAGCGCTGGCATAAAGCGAGAGCATAATTATATAGCTAATCCACAAAACGTTATTGATGCCGCCACTAAAAATACCTTTACCAAAACCTTCATTCACAAACCGTACTGTTCCACCACGATCGGGAAACGATAGTGATAATTTTGAATAGCTATAAGCTGTAAACAAAGCAATAATCCCAGCAAAAAGAAAAGCTATTGGTGTTCCACCTTTTGCGAGTGAAACAGCCAAACCCAAAACAGCAAAAATTCCACCGCCAACCATACCGCCAATGCCAATGGCTATGGCGTCTTTTAGTTTTATGGAATCTTTGGAGTTTTTCAATTTGAAATTATTAACGATTTAAAAGTTTCTCAAAACATATACTGTTTTCCACTCCAGCATATTGACCGTAGTTGTCAATAAATCTATAACCACATTTTTTATAAAGTGAAATGGCCTCGGGTTGTTTAATACCAGTTTCCAATATACATTTTGTGTTTCCCAATTCCCTTGCCCAAATTTCCAGTTCTTTTAAAACTTCCACGGCTATTCCCTTTCCGCGTTGTTCCAAAGGAACATACATTCGTTTCACTTCCATTACGTTTGGCTCAAATTGCTTAATAGCACCGCAGCCCACGGAAGTATTATTTTCGTCATAAGCAACAACGGTATGTTTTATGGAATCTATTTTATTGAATTGATCGTAAAACGGATGGTCATCGCCATCGCGAATCGCAAGGTCTGCATCGAGCTGTTTCACCAATTCAATAAAATCTTTGTTTGTGGAATCTGTGCGTAAAAGTTTCATCAATTTTGGTTTTTGGTAAAGTGAAGATACCAAAAACGTGCTGAATTTCCATAGTGGAAATCCAACACGCTCACTAACAAACCAACACTTAGGAACAGTAGGTTTCTATTTAATAATTATTTTTTGTGAAATCACTTTAGTTGAATTGGTAATTTTCAAAATATAAGCTCCCGCATTTAAATTACTAATATCCATTTCCATGGAAACAGCATTGTAGTTTGTGTCTTCTTTTACTTTTCTTGCATTTAAATCAAAGATTTCCACTTTTGAATTTAATTCATCCTTTGGAAAATTTACAATCAAAACATCATCCGCAGGAACAGGATAAATAACATAACCGTATTTAATTTGAGTTGTTGTGCCCAACTGAATTCCGTTGCCTTCAACAACCAAATAAGTATTATTTCCATCAATATCCGTAAAAGTTTCAACCGCTCCCGAAGGCCACTGAATTTCAATTTCCGATGCATTTGAAGCATCTCCCAACCCAAAATGATTGGTATAACTGTTCTGGCTACAATAACCGCTTGCGGCTTCAATCTGGCGTGTTTGCCAAACTTCATTACCGTTTATGGTAGCCCTAATTCTAACTTTCGCCCCAACAGCCGAACCGTTTGATGGATCGCCAACACAGTGAATTTTTATCCAATTATTCCCGCTTCCCGTATTTTTGAACAGCGAATTGCTTTGGTTTTCATTTAAAGTATTCGCCAAAATCACATCCAACCAACCATCGTTGTTATAATCGCCAAAAGCACAACCAAAAGTATTTCCTTGGTGGTTTGCCAAAGCGCTGCTGGTGTCTTTGGAAAAAGTGCCAGTCCCATCATTTATAAATAGCGAATTCGTTTCCTGCCCAGCAAAATAGGCATTGCAAACCAGCAGATCTAAATCGCCATCATTATCAACATCTGCAAAGGCAGAACCGAACGAGCTTCCAGTTTCCGCAGCAATTGCTGAACTAGTTTGCTCTATAAATGTTCCATTTTCATTAATAAATAATTGATTGTTTTGTCCACCCCAATTGGCTACAAAAAGATCGAAATCGCCATCGTTGTCCACATCTGCCCAAGAACTCCCTGCAGAGTTTTTTCCGTTTTGGGTAATGGAAAGATTGGTGATTTGGGTGAAATTATTAGGGCCGTCATTTCTGAAAAGTGAATTGTTGGTATTGTCTTCATTCGCAACAAACAAATCACTGTCGCCATCGCCGTCATAATCAATCCAATTTATGGAGCGCGAAGCAAGCGTTTCACTGGTAATGGACAACCCAGTTACCGGTTCAAAAGAGCCATCGCCCTGATTTTCGAAATACAGATTTCGGGTGGAAACAATGCTATTCGTGATGTATGCGTCCAAAAATTGATCGTTGTTGATGTCAATCCAATTCACCATTTCGGAATAGGTTAGCGGAATTCCGATAGCGTTGCTGGGCTCATATTCAAAAGTGCCGTCACCATTGTTTCGGTAGAAATAATTCTTTTTTCCAACGCCATTTCTACCGTAAGTAACTACTACTCCGTCCAAATCACCATCATTGTCAACGTCGGCAAAACTCGCCCCGTCTGAACGGTCATTGTCTGAAACTATATCATCAGCGGTTACGGTAGTGAAAGTGTTGTCGCCGTTGTTAATGTAAAGCATATTGTTTTGCCCAAGCGTTGGCCCGTTGGTAAAAAATATATCATCCCAGCCATCGCCATTCACATCAATAAAATTGGCACTTCGCGAAGCGGAAGGGGTTGTTGTAATATCTTCGAAGGTGGTTTCTTCAAAAGATTGCGAATAATTTCTTTGAATAAAAAAAGTGGAGATAAAAAAACTGAGAAATAGTAATGATTTTGCCATTGTGTTAAGTTTTTAAAATTATTCTTTGCAGCTTAAATTGTTTTCAAGTGGAAAATTAATTTTAAAAGCCAATGAATTTGTGGGAATTGTTTTGAGTGCAAAAATTTTGTTCTGAATGACCCGATTTCTGATTTGAATTGATTTTTCAGAACTTTTTTATTGCGAATCCATAAAGTGATTTTTAGAATTGAAGTCCAACTATGGTATTACGGACGTCATAAAATTCATAATAAATATTCAATAGAAGAAAGTTTCAAAAGAAAGTCAATTGAAACGAAAGCATTTTAGAAACGCATTTTCGGGCAATGTGGTTAAATACTTAAAATCATAAGCGATGTATGGCCAAGCACCAATAGAAGTCGATTTTTTTTGAAGTTAATTATTTGGAATGGTCAAACTTCCCTTTTACAGTTTTAAAGCGGAGAATTCCATAGCCAATAATAGCCGAAATGAAGGAACCTATTAAAATCCCAATTTTTGCGGAATCTATATATTCTGGACTGCTGCTAAAGGCCAGGCCAGCTATGAATATAGCCATTGTAAAACCTATTCCAGCTAGAAAAGAAACGCCAATTATCTGTTTATTGGTAATATCTGCAGGCACTTCAATAATTTTAAGTTTTCGGGCCAAAAAGATAACCACAGAAATTCCGATACTCTTGCCTATTATCAAACAGACCATAATATTTACAATTAAAACTGTTTCAAGTCCTTCGCCGCCACTTATGGCTACTCCGGCGTTGGCAAGCGCGAAAATTGGTATTACCAAATAGGCAACCCAGTTGTGAAGTTTGTGCTCTAAATGCTGCAAGGGCGAACGGTATTTGTCAGACCAACCTTCCAAATCCTCTATCAGGTGGAGTTGTTCTACAGAAAGAACCGGTTTTTGTAAAATGGTACTATCTTTTATTTTTTTTACCACTGTGTCCAATTGGTCAGTAAATTCATGGGTGCTTATTTTTTGTCGCACTGGAATAGCAAATGCCATTAAAATTCCAGCCAGAGTAGGATGGAGCCCTGCTTTCAAAAACAATAACCAGATTACAAAACCCACAACTATTGTAAAAAATTCAAAATAAAACCCTTTGTAGCTTAAAAAATATACAACAGCCAATATGCCCAATGCATAAGCGAGCAATATTAAATTTAAACTGCTGCTATAAAATATGGCAATCACTAAAACCGCCGCCAAATCATCAACAATTGCGAAGGCAGTAAGAAATATTTTCAAACTTAATGGCACCCGATTGCCCAATACTTTTAAAATTGCCAATGCAAAAGCAATGTCAGTAGCCATCGGTATTCCCCAGCCCTTTAACGTATCGGGATTTTGATTTAGAATAATATATAAAATTACTGGAAGCGCAATGCCACCAATTGCGCCAAAAAGTGGAAACATAACTTTTTTGGTGGAATTGAGTTCACCAATTAAAAACTCTCTCTTTATTTCCAAGCCTATCAAAAAAAAGAAAATAGCCATCAGTCCATCGTTAACCCAAAGTATCAAAGGTTTTTTAAGTTCAAAACCGTCTGTAACAATTCCTATTTCATAATTCCAAAATGACAGATAGCTTTCGGAAAAAGCTGAATTTGCCCAGATCAAAGCAATAATTGTGGTTGCCAACAGCAAAATTCCACTGGAACTTTGAAGGTTGACAAACTTTTGAAAGGGAGAGAGTAGTTTTCGTTTTATCATATACATTTTTCGAATTGGCAATATACAAAACTCATAATAATTTTATTCTGCTTACCTATTTTGAAATCATAAGAAACACCGCCTTCCGCAACTGCATACTGCCAACTTTTTTTT
>SWCD01012317.1_pt1 | contig 18342 bp, 16 predicted proteins | sample 4693011 | NCBI WGS metagenome assembly SWCD01 (sample SAMN10267278, study PRJNA491770) | bioreactor metagenome | isolation source: DHS bioreactor inoculated with marine | place: Japan: Omine Ridge, Nankai Trough | reverse complement strand
CGCAAAACCCGCACCCTCTCATCTTTCACCTTCGACGGCACCTGATCTCTGCGCTTAGCTGCCGCTGTTCCAGGCCTTCTCGAGTAGGGAAAAACATGGAGATAGGTGATGGGCAAAGAGGCCAGGATGTCATAGGTGTTTTGAAAGGCCTGTTCATCTTCGCCAGGGAAACCAACCAAAACATCAATACCCAGGGCAGCCTCAGGCAGACGCTTCGTAACCTTGGTGACGATTTCATGGAAAGCAGCCCCTGTGTAATGGCGGTTCATTTTCTTTAAAATGGTATCATCGCCACTTTGTAAAGGGATATGAAAATGGGGCATGAGATTAGCTTGGGTGGCAAAAAGGGCCAGAAGTTTATCGCTGACTTCATTAGGTTCCAGGGAGCTGAGCCGGAAACGGGTCTCAGGATTTAAGGCCGTGACCTGCCCAAGGAAGGTGCGCAGCGTATCGGGGCGATCCAAATCCTGGCCATATTTCCCCACATGGATGCCTGTGACGACAATCTCCTTAAAGCCTCTTTCAACAAACATACGGGCCTGCCCTAAAGCAATCTCAGGAAGGGTGCTGCGGTTCCTTCCCCGGGCCAAGGGCACGATACAGTAGGAGCAATAATTATCACAGCCATCCTGGATCTTCAGATAGGCCCTGGTCCGGCCTGGGAAGGTGGTAACCGGCAGATGACAACACTCCCGCACCTTGCCGATATCAGCCATATACATTTCAAGATCGCAGTAATCAGTGGCCAAGGCAAAATCAACCAAAAGATGCTTATAGCCATTGCCGACAATACAAACCGGCTGGTCGACAATCTCCAGAATATCTAGAGCGGCAACCTGGGAATAACAGCCTGTGACCACCACCCGGGCCTTGTCATTAGTCTTCAAGGCTTTACGAATGGTCTGCCGGGACTGGGCCCCGGCCTTATTTGTTACCGCACAGGTGTTGACAATATAGATATCAGCCGACTGGGAAAAGGGGACTATTTCAACCCCGCGCGCCTCAAATTCAGACTGAAAAGAGGCTGATTCATACTGATTTACCTTGCACCCTAAAGTGGTAATGGCAACTTTTTTAGGCTTATCGGTCTTAGAGGACATAAATTTCTGAATTTATTTATATTTCCAAGGTGTCCAGATTTAACAGGTAGACTTTTCCCATGGTAAAAGGAATGGGCGAAGTTTACAATATTTTCAGCAGTACTCTTTTGCTCTCGGCATCTGCCAGAAAGGCTAAAGAGTTTTGACAGTGCCATTTTGGTTTCTTACACTGGTCACTGTTAGGCCACCTTATTCTTTTTTCAGCTGGTAGACAATCACCTGAAATAAAAATCAACCATCTCTGCTCTTCTAAAGGCAACAAAATTACTTGGTCAAAGGTATAAGGCAAACCATGGCAGCTTCGCCCCATAATTCAAAATCCATCTGTAAGCAGACAGAGTATCCTGTCCTGCAGCCCTGTATCATTGTTATTTTTGGTGCATCAGGAGACCTGGCGGCCCGGAAACTGATTCCCTCTTTGTTTAGGATGTATGTTAACAAATCACTGCCAAAACAGGTGGCCATTGTCGGCTGTGCCCGAACCTCGTTCAGCCGCGATCAGTTTATTAACCACCTGCGCCCTGGTTGCTGCTCGGCCCAAGAGCAAACCACGTACTGGCAGGATTTCAGCAAACTCATCCACTATCAGCAAATCCAGTATGATGATCTGGATTCCTTCACCACTCTGGCAGCCTTTCTCGTCGACCTTGATCAGGCGAGAAACACAGGCAGCAACCTCCTCTTCGACCTGGCGGTTCCACCTCAACTCTACCCGCAAATTGCCGAGCAATTAGGAAAATCAGGCCTTGCTAAACAAAGCAACGGCTGGGCCCGGATCGTGGTGGAAAAACCTTTTGGTCGCAACCTGCAAACGGCTTTAGAGCTTGACCAAATCTTACACCGCTATTTTAAAGAAGAGCAGATCTTTCGCATAGACCATTATCTGGCCAAGGAAACTGTCCAGAACATCCTGATGTTCCGCTTTGCCAATCATATTTTTGAGCCCATATGGAACCGAAGTTATATTGACTGGGTGGGCATAATCTCTGCTGAAAAACTGGGTGTTGAAAACCGGGCCGGGTATTATGACCAGTCTGGTGTTATTCGTGACATGTTTCAAAACCACATGATGCAGCTTTTGGCCTTAGTAGCCATGGAGCCACCCTCCCATTTTGAGGCAGGCCCGATCAGGGATGAAAAGTTAAAGGTATTTAGGTCTATCCGGCCTTTTTCTGGCGATGATGCCGATATCATCCTCGGCCAATATCAACAAGGAGTCATCGATAATAAAGATGTGTCGGGCTATCTGGATGAACCGGGAGTCGCCGAAAAATCACGCACCCCCACCTTTGCTCAACTTCGATTTTTTATCGACAACTGGCGCTGGCAGGGTGTCCCTTTTCATCTTATTTCAGGGAAAAGGATGCAGGACAAGGTGACTCGGATTGTTGTTCAGTTTAAAGAGGTGCCCCACTCCCTTTTCCGTGATCTGCTTGGAGAAGAGGTCCGCGGCAACCGCCTGGTGTTGTCTGTCTACCCTGACGAATCAATCCATCTCACCTTCAAAACCAAGAACCCTGGTGCCAAAATCTGCTTGCGCTCCATGAGTCTCGATTTCCACTACCAGGACCATTATCACGGCCCGAGCCTTGACGCCTACGAAAAGGTGCTTTTGGATTGTATCCTCGGCGACCATATGCTCTTCTGGCGCCAAGACGGGGTGGAACAAACATGGTCTCTACTCACCCCGATTCTGGAGGATTGTGAAGGCGAGCATTGCCGTATCCAGGGCCTGCATCCCTATCCGGCTGGCTCTTGGGGACCGGAGACCGGTGAAGAAATTATCAAGGAGATCCTCCGTTGAGTTTCTATATGTTCAAAAATATGGAGGAGGCCAGCCAGGCCTTGGCACAACGAATCTGCGCCTCTGCCCGGCAGGCTATTGCCCAAAGGAATCGTTTTAGCCTGGTACTTTCCGGCGGCTCATCGCCCCACATGCTTTTCCAGCTTTTAACTACGCCTTCCTTTGTGGGCCAACTTGACTGGAGCCATATTCACCTCTTCTGGGGAGATGAACGCTGCGTGGCTCCAGACCATCGGCACAGCAATTTCCTGATGGCCAAAGAGAGGCTATTGAATCATATCACCATTCCTGCGACCAATATTCACCGGATGCCTGGCGAGATGGTTCCTGAAGATGGTGCCAATCGTTACCAGGCTGATATGAGTGATTTTTTCAACAAGGGAGAGGTGAAATTTGATTTTATCCTTCTAGGGCTTGGCAGTGATGGCCACACAGCCTCACTCTTTCCCGGCACTGCCGGACTTGAGGAGATGGAGAAAGATGTCATTGCTGTGCCACCGCCTCTTGTCATGAAACCCCAAGTCGAACGCCTTACCTTGAGCCTGCCAGCCATTAATCGAGCCAGGGAGATTTGCCTTCTATCCGGACTACCCGGCAAAGAGGCAGTTTTTGAAAAAATTAAAAATGGTCAAGGTCAGCAGTTCCCGGCCGCCATGATAAAAGGGGCTGACTGGTATGTGGCTTAATGAGTTTTAATAGGAAATATTAAAAAATGAAAAATGCTGATATAGGGCTGATCGGCCTGGCTGTTATGGGTCAGAACCTGGTCTTAAATATGAATGACCATGACTTTGCAGTGGCGGTCTATAACCGCACAACATCAAAAGTCGATGATTTCATGGCCGGACCTGCCAAAGGGACCAAAATCATCCCCTGTTATTCCATCAAGGAACTGGTGGCGAAATTAGAAAGGCCCCGCCGGGTGATGCTGATGGTCAAGGCCGGGACAGTGGTGGATAGCTTTATTGATCAGCTGGCTCCCCACCTTGAGTCTGGCGATATCATCATTGACGGCGGCAACTCCCTTTATTCCGACAGTGAGCGCCGCGGCAAGGCCTTGGCGGAAAAAGGTATCCTTTTTTTGGGCACCGGCATCTCCGGCGGTGAAGACGGTGCCCGTAATGGTCCGTCCATCATGCCCGGCGGCGAGGTCAAAGCCTGGCCCCATGTAAAGACTATTTTTCAGGCCATTGCCGCTAAAGTGGATGATGCACCCTGTTGCGACTGGGTTGGTGAGGGAGGTGCCGGCCATTTTGTAAAAATGGTCCACAACGGCATCGAATATGGCGACATGCAGCTCATTTGCGAGGCCTATGATTTCATGAACCGTGGCCTCGGCATGGAGGCCGAGGCCATTGGTGATGTATTTGCTCAATGGAACAAAGGAGTTCTCGACTCCTACCTCATCGAGATTTCCGCTGACATTCTTCACTACAAGGACAGCGACGGCTCTGCCCTCATTGATAAGATCCTTGATAGTGCCGGCCAAAAAGGCACTGGCAAATGGACTGGTATTAATGCCTTGGAGTTAGGCGTGCCCCTGACCTTGATCGCCGAAGCGGTTTTTGCCCGCTGCCTATCGGCCTTAAAGGAGGAGCGGCTCAAATCTTCTCAACTCCTCTCTGGTCCTCAGGCAACCTTTAGCGGAGATAAGGCTTCGAAAATTGATGACCTTCATGATGCCGTGTATTGTGCCAAAATCATCTCATATGCCCAGGGCTATATGCTCATGCGCCAGGCAGCTCAAGAGTATGACTGGCAGCTTAATTACGGTGGTATTGCTCTGATGTGGCGGGGAGGCTGCATCATCCGCAGCGCCTTCTTGGACAATATCAAACAAGCTTTTGATACCAATCCGGAGTTGGAAAACCTGCTGCTGGATGATTTTTTCAGCACTGCCATCAAAGGGGCTCAGGCCGGCTGGCGACGGCTGGCAGCGCAAGCCATTGAAATGGGAATTCCCATGCCTGCCATTACCGCAGGCCTTGCCTATTACGACGGCTACCGAAGTGCACGGCTACCTGCCAATCTTTTGCAGGCCCAGCGCGACTACTTCGGGGCCCACACCTATGAACGCTTAGACAAGGCCGGGGGTGAATTCTTCCACACCAACTGGACAGGGCATGGCGGCAAGACATCTTCGACAACCTATGATGTTTGACTAGAGTTAGACCGGAAACAGCCTTAACATATTTTTGGTGCAATACGGTCAAGATTGCTCCTGAGTCAGGAAACTGGTTTAGTCCTGTGTGGGGATGAGAGATGAATTACCCGAATATACCACCCAGCCATTTTGCCTATCTCTTTTAAATACAGCAGGTTATGATGTTTTGCCAACCTTGTTACACACTGTCCTAGCTCTTTTTTTCTATTGTACTTCCAAAAGTATGATTGATATAAAATAGAGTGTCCCTTGAATTCTTTCATAAACTGGCGGCACACCTTATTACCAATTCAGGAAGAGATTTAAAGTTGATGCCAACAATAATTCTCAAGGCTTAATGGACAACGTGAGCACAGCAGGTCAACAAGAAAATCCAGCACCAACATCCGTTTCAGACAAGGAATTGCAGGATGCCAAACGGGTAATCAACATGCTTGTCCAGGCGTGGAAAAATTACGGCCTGTATCCGGAAGATCATGCATCAACTATAAAATCCTTTGAAAACCTTGTTGCTCCATTTACCAGTTTTTTCACGAATTATGACGATCTGCGGGTGACAATTGAAAAAGACCGTCTGCTGTACGACTCTGAAATTATTTATGAAGGTACGCAGGCAGCCTCCTCAGAAGACATTATTACCCTGCTTTATCGTGACGGTATCAAATGGATTGAATTTCAAGAAGGCCTACCCCGTGAAGAGATCGCTTCTTTTTTCAGAATAGCCCATAGGTACAGGTCATTCGGAGAGGAGACCGAAGGAGATATCGTCACCGCTCTAATGGATGAGGAGCTTGAGTATATAGATTTCAAGGCGGTTGATATTTTCTGGCAAGAAATGCTGCTTATGGATTTCTCCAAACTTCCTCCTCCCGGGCCTCCACCAGAAGATGGCTCCAGTCAAAGTGATAGAGACCAGTCTCCAGAGCCGGAAGGGCCAGACCACAAGACCCTTCATGCCAGAAGTATTGCCGATGCATCGATTGGGCTGGACCAGCTGAAGCTTACCAGTGATGATTACCAAATAGTTCAACAAATGGTCCAGGCCGAAGAAAGCTGGGAATTTACCGAAGACCTGTTTGAATTGTTGCTGATTATACTTAAAAGCCAGTCCGAGCAGGAGAAATTCGCCGATGTTCTGGGGGCCATCTCGGAAGTGGCTGTTGAAACCATTAAGCATGACAAATTCGATCTACTGGTCAAATTGTTTCAGTCGCTTCGCAATATTTTCTCACCGGAGACACCTGCTGAACAGGATTGGAAACTCCCGCTGCTTAAGCGTTTTTTTCAGAATTTGTCCAAGCCTGAAACCCTTCAACTCATCAGCGAAAAGCTCTTACAGGTGCAAACTGGTGAAACTGAAAACTTAAAGGCTCTGGGTCAGATACTTTGTTATTGTTCCCAGGAGATTATCCCATATCTTGTGCCGGTCATCATGCATAGCAGTTCAGCCGAGATAGTACAAATGGCCTCGGGGGTGATAGCTCAGCATAGTCAGCGCGACATTGAGCCCCTTGAGAAAATAGCTGAGCAGCATGGTGCAGAGATGGGGGAAAAACTTCTGGTTATCCTGAAGGCCCTCCAGGGAGACCAGGTAAATAAAATTCTTTTCAAAATGTGCGATCACTCCTCTGACCAGATACGCAGGGAAGCGATCAAAGAGTTGGTTGCCAGGGACCCCCAATACGTCCAAAGGCTGTTTTCGCTCATTGATGACCCCAGTAAAGCAGTACGCACCAATATCCTGGCAGCTATAGCAAAACATAAATCCAGTACACTGGTCGATATGCTGTTGAAATATGTGCAAGAAAATTCAACCGAAAAAGATCCAGACCACATCTTTGCCTGTTATAAGACCCTTGGCCGCTGCGGTTCCAATATGGCTGTTCCGTATCTAAGCACAATACTCTTAGAGCGGGGATGGAACAGTTTTATGGGTTCAGGGAAATTGCCTATCCGTGAGGGGGCGGCTGTCGCCCTGGCATTAATCGATACTCCGGAAGCAAGGGATGCCCTCCACAAAGCTTCAAAGAGCAAGTTTAAGGTGATCAGGGAAGCTTTTGACAGAACAAGGGACATAGCTGTCAGTGGAGGGAATAGCAATGGATGAGACAGCACAATACAAATCCTTTTCCCAGTTTGAAGAATTCCTGCAAAACTTCTACAGCTTAAGTCAAACAGCGAAAATCCACAGTGACACCCATACCATGGTTAGAGAGGGAATTGAAAAATTCTCTCAATCAATAAACAACTGTATGGAAGATGAATCATTAACGTTCAAGATCTCTAACGACCAGTTATTTATTGATGAAGAGAAACTCACCTACAAAAAAACCACAAAAAATCTTTTTGATAATATTATTCGTTTTTTTGATACCCGAGGCCTTGATGGAGTGCGTTTCCTCGCAAGTGTCAAGCATGCCTCTCCAAATGAAATCTTAGATTTTATGCGGTTGCTGGAAAACTCCGGCAAAAAACCGGAACCTCTCACCTGGCTCACAGACGGGCTATCTGAAAAAAACATCCAATGGATTGAACTGGTCAAAAAGTCGGAAGAACCTCAGGAAGACCAAAAATCCTCTTCCAAGGACGATAAAGCGGAACGGCGGGAAAGAGCCAAAAGGGACTACTCTTATGTCAAAGCCTCCATGGAAGAAGTTGCCCAGAAGATCAAGGACAATAAGAGTGAGGTTGGAGTACGAAAAACCGTCAGGGTAGTCCAGGACATGGTGACCAACCTTATTGAGGATGACGAAGTGTATGCAGCCATCAGCACACTTCGAGTCTTTGATGATTACACCTTCACACATTCGGCAAATGTTGCGACATTATCCATGTGTATTGGCAGACGTATAAACCTGTCGCGCCGAACTCTGGTGAGCCTCGGCATCTGTGCTCTTTTTCATGACCTTGGTAAAATTGAGATCCCCAGCCAGGTTCTACACAAAAAGGATACGCTCAATGACAGTGAGTTGAAAATGGTTCAGGAGCATTCACTCAACAGTGCGCGACTGTTGTTAAAACTTAAGGCCTCCCCAGACAGCAAGGCAAGAATCCTGGTACCGCTATTCGAGCACCATCTTAAATACGACCTGTCCGGCTACCCTCATGCCGACTGGAAAAAACCCTTAACCCTTTTTGGCAAGATTATTTCCATTGCAGATAAGTATGACACGTTGACATCGTCACGGGCCTATCGAAAATCCATGCTCAGCCCGGATCGGGCTCTGGGTTATATGTTCGACCGGGCCGGCAAAGAGTATGACCCTGTCCTCGTAAAGGTTTTTATCAATATCCTTGGCCTGTATCCGGTGGGAACTTTATTGCGACTCGACACGGGCGAGCTGGCCCTGGTTGTCAGTTCGCCGAGCAGGGATTTTTCCAAAAGACCACTCGTCTGCATCCTGGAAAAAGAGAGTGAGGGGAGTTATAAAAAAGTAGAAATTATTAACCTGGACGAACGCAATACCAAAACAGGTAATTATGTTCGAGAAATCACCGAAACCTATCATCCTGCAGATTTCGGCATCCAACCAGTGCAGCATATCTTTTCCACATAATAATTGCCTACGGAGTCTCTTTTCCACCTCCCCCTGAAACAATGGAAAGCTGTAAAAGAGACTCTGTCACTGTTTCTTTCATACGCCTTATATTGTATTTGATTGCTTCCTCGTAGAGATTCTTGTCTATTCCCCACCTCTCCCTGAAATGATAAAGAGCTGCGGAAGAAACTCCTCCCAGCACACCTTTCATCCTTTTACGGGCCACCTTACGGTAGAATTCCTCGGTTTTACTAAAAAGCTCCAGGGGGGTTTCAAATCCTTCCATCCCGGCCTCCTGAAACTCCAAGAAGAGCAGCGGCAGCTTTTCCTGATAATCCTTGTCTGCCATCTGGGCAACCAGGTCGGCGGTTCCCAGCACCTGCCCCATGGTCTTTACCTCTTCTGAGTTGAAGGGTATCTCTTCCATGGGAAAGAAAAGCTCTGTGCACTTGATCATATGGCCGCAATCACGGATCTCCTCCTGAGAAAAGCCGTTTTCGGCAAGATGTTTTTCCATGAGCGATATTGAACGACCCTCATGACCGATGGTATGCTGGGCACCAGTGCCCTCCACCTCTTCCTCAGATTGGATAAGTCCCGTATCATGAAAAAGAGTGCCGATCAGGCAAAGCTGAACCAGCTTTGGTGAGAAATTTTGCCCCTGAACATGTAAACCATGAATGAGCCTTGCCGAAGCAAGAGCACTGGAACAGGTATGCTCCAAGTTATGGTATTTTGTATTGCTGGCTTTATAGCCGGGAATTTCTCCGCTGTAGAGACGGATAATTTCCGTGTAGATCGTTTCGATTGGTGACGGATCCGGAGAAGGGGTAAGCATGAGCAGGATACTTTTAATCTCAGCAAGTGTTGCAGCTGGAGAGTGAGTATCCGTCAGTTCATAAAGTCTGTTATTGTCACTAAACATGTCCATAAAAACGCCATAAAGTTGTTGTTAAGTCAAGCTGTTGGCCGGTAATCGGTTCTTACTAACTCCAAAACCCACTATGGCTCTTTGTCGCCGCGCCTTATGCTAACTTGAATATTACCACATTGTATGTCAGGCTTTCTAAACACAGTTCATGCTTAGCCCCTGCTTTGCATGTCAGGCTAACTAGAAATAATCACAAAAAGACGTAAACAAAAGATTAGGTCAGCTAGCTCTCTATTTCTCCGCCGCCGACTACCACCTCACCGTCATAAAGCACGGCAAACTGACCGGGAGTAATGGCCCGTTGTGGCTCGATAAAGAAAAGATGGTAGCCATCGTCGTTTTTTTCAAGCCGGGCTTCGGCGCCCTGGTGGCGATAGCGAATCTTGACATTGAATACTCCGGGCAAGGAAGGTTCTTTTCCGGTCAGCCAATTAAAACTAGAGACAGTAAGGCTCTTTGCCCATAAATCCTGGTCTGTGCCGACAATAACCTGGTTGCTCTTGGCATCTAGACCAACAACATAGAGTGGTTCCGAGGCTGGGATGCCCAAGCCACGACGCTGGCCGATGGTGTAGCGATGAATACCCTGGTGCTGGCCCAGAATGGAACCCTGCCGGTCAACAATCTCCCCGGGAGGGGGCGTTTGTGGTCCATAATTGGCAAGAAAATCCTGAACTGAACACTCCTTGAGAAAACAAACGTCCTGGCTTTCCTGACCACGAAAATCGGTGAAACCAAACTCCTCAGCCAGGCCATAGACCTCTTCTTTATGGAGTTCACCCAAAGGAAAACGCAGGCGGGCCAGTTGCTTTTGTTGTAAACCACAGAGAAAATAGGATTGGTCCTTGCTGGCATCCTTTCCTTTAAGGAGCTGATAACCTGATGCAGTTTCCTGAATACGGACATAATGGCCGGTGGCCAGGGCCTTACAGCCAAGTTTTTCAGCTTCAGCAATGAGCTGGCCGCATTTCACCATGGGATTGCAAACAACACAGGGGTTAGGAGTCCGGCCCTGGAAATAGCTATGGGCAAAATAATCAAGAACATGACGTTGAAATTCCTGGCTAAGTTCAACCATTTTGAGTTGCACCTGAAGGCGGTCTGCAACTTCTTGTACTTTGGCAACCTGCTCACCAAGGTCCGGCTGGGCAAGGGCCATAAACAATCCACAGACCTCGTGCCCCTTCTGGGCAAGGAGACGAGCTGTCACCGTGCTATCCACCCCGCCACTCATTGCCACAGCAATTTTTGCCATTTTCTTCCTCAACAAATAGGGGATTATTGCCCTCTTAAACAGGCTCTTGCAAATGGAGCCTAACTTCATTTACCTGTATGCTTTTTTTATGGAGCAGGCAATACATTATCGGGCTTCAAATCAACTAAAGTGGCGCCCCAGCTTCCACCATCTTCACCAGCCAGCTTATAGGACTGTACTGCTGATTCCTTGTCCAAAATGCTATGGACCATCCGCCGCAAAACACCTTTGCCCTTGCCATGGATAATCCGTAAGGCATAAATTTTTTTATCGCGGCACAGCCTGATATACTCCGGAATAAGTCTTTTAATTTCGGAGGGCTGAAAGGTATGGAGGTCCAGAACACCGTCCACAGCTAGCTCCACCACTTCCTCGCTTTCAACACCTGTACTTTCCATTTGCCAAGTCGTCCTGTATTGTCTATAAGATCTTCCTTCTCAGGTGCCTATAACAAAACATACTAAAAGATCACTCCACCATGAGCAACACACCATTTACAGCCCTGGTTATCCGCCAGGAAAACGATTCTTATATCCGCAGCCTTGAAACCCGCCACATTGACGATCTGCCGGATGGAGAGGTTCTGGTTAGGGTCTTGTACTCCTCTCTCAACTATAAAGATGCCCTTTCCGCCATCGGCAACCGTGGGGTAACCAGGAAATATCCCCACACTCCGGGGATTGATGCAGCCGGTGTGGTGGAATCCTCTACTGTAGATTACATCCAGGCTGGTGAAGAGGTCATCGTCTCCTGCTATGATCTTGGCATGAGCACCGCTGGTGGCTTTGCCGAGTTTATCAGAGTCCCGGCAGCCTGGGTGGTGAAAAAACCCACCGGTTTGAGCCTGAAGGAATCGATGGCCTATGGTACGGCCGGTTTTACAGCTGCCCTATCTGTTCACAAGCTGTTAAAACAAGGGGTTCGCCCCGAGGACGGGCCTGTTCTGGTCACAGGCGCCACAGGTGGTGTGGGTTCGGTTGCGGTATCCATCTTGGCAGGGGAAGGCTTTCATGTCACTGCGGCCAGCGGTAAGGATGCTGAAGATTTTCTCATCTCTTTAGGGGCCAAAGAAATTGTTAGCCGCAATCAGGTAAGCGGCGGTACTGATAAAGCTTTGCTGCGGCCACGATGGGCTGGAGTTATCGACACGGTGGGCGGCGAGATTTTAACCAAGGCCATCAAGTCTATTCTACCATGTGGTGCCGCAACAACCTGCGGCAATGTGGCCGGCGCAGAGTTGAACATAACGGTTTATCCCTTTATTCTTCGGGGAGTGAGCCTGATCGGTATTGATGCGGCTGAGTGCCCGCTGGCCCTTCGCAAAGAAATATGGCAGAAAATCGCCACCGATTGGAAACTGGACCACCTAGAAAGCCTCACCAATGAAATTACACTTTCAGATGTTTCCGGAGTCATTGACCAGATCTTAGCTGGCAAAATGAAGGGTCGAACCGTTGTGAAGATCAGCTAATAGCTGGCCGTGAATATGGAACGCCTTTGCCACTTGCTGTCTGTATAATTCGATGTAAGCAGCGATCCTGTGTTGACCCAGAAATTCTGGCGGTTGAACATATATTCCGGTTTATACTTGGGCAAACTTGCAGCCAGAGGCATTGTCTGACGCCGCCTTTTTGAAGTTGCCTCAAGCAGATACGTCTTTCCCTTCGCCAAAAGAACCACCCAGGCATGGCCTTCCTTGCCGTGCATTCCTGTGACCACCCGGGCATCGTAGCCCATTTCGATCAACCAGTCGGCCAGAAGGAGGGCATGATCCTCACAATCTCCCCGCAGCCAATAATAGGCCTGTTTTGAGGTTTGCCAGAGGTCTCTCATGCCCTGGAACTGTTTTTCGTCGTACCTGTATTTCAATCTGGTGGCAATGGTCTGCAAGGGTACCCACATCTTATCTGTCTCAAAAGGCTGAAACCCGAGCAGGAAGGCATTGGCAGCATGGTGTCGGTTATCCCTACCCATGGCTGTCATCATGAAGACTTTTTTCTCTGGCCCAGCCCACCAGGTCATTGGGTAGTCAATATAAGTTTGAGCACCCATCTTGGCGACTTCCTCCTGAAAATACTCTGAAGAACGACGGACTGGTGTATCAATAAATACAACTTCACCCTGGAGCGGCTCGGCATTTTCAGCCAATATCGGTACGGGTTTTGGCTTTCGTTTAAAAAAAGAGGGCTTTGGTGCCACTCTTTTAGGTTGAGGTTGCGGCCTCAACTGCTGTTGCTGTTGCTCGGCCTGCTTTCTATCTTGCTTTTTGGTTTTATAAGGCGCCCACAAACTGTTAACAAAAAAACTCCCAAGCATCGTTATGACAAAAATAGTTTGCACCAACTCCCACAGGGCCTGCAAAAAACTTTTCTTTTTTGACCGACCCACGGCTTACCCTTTCAAACCAAAAGAGACTATCAAACCGACAAACACCAAGATGGTGGAGGCAAAAATCGATGCTGCGATATTACCTTTCTTAATTTCTTCCTCAAGGTTGATGGATTTTAAAAGCTTGTAATCGACAAACTTAAGACCGACAATTCCCACCATTAGGGCAATAATGGTATAGGCCAGATTAATTCCAAGACTTACCAGGGTTGAAATAAAAAACTGTGTTTCAATCATACTTTTTCTCCCTTGCACTAGTGATTTAACATGCTACTATCGTGGCTGATTAAAAAGAACTCACGCCCTTTTGCTAAGCGTTTATCAGGCTAGCAGTTTGTTCTTGTATTTTCCCACTTTTTTTTAATAGAAATCTTTCAAAAAAGCTTACACCCTCCATGATTCTTCGTATTATCTTTGCGCAGAATTACAGCTATTGGGAAAGGGATTGCCGCCAAGCTGCAGATGGACGCTGCTGAAATTGAACCTAAAGAGGTCTGAAATGGAAAACCAGGGGCTCACCATGATTTTCACCGGCAACGGTAAGGGAAAAACTACCTCTGCCCTTGGTCTGGCTTTTCGGGCCTTGGGGCATAATTTCCCTGTCTCTATTATTCAATTTATCAAAGGCAGCTGGAAGTATGGCGAACTCGAAAGCGCCAAACGTTTTGAAGAGCTTCTTGATTTTCATGTGATGGGCAAAGGTTTTACCTGGAAATCTGAAAACCTTGAAGAGGATACCAAGGCAGCCAGGGAAGCCTGGGACTTTGCTGCTCAAACTATTCTCGCCGCCAAACATCGTTTAATAATACTTGATGAGCTGACTTATCTCATTAAATATGACATGGTTCCAGAACAAGAAATCCTTGCTGTCTTGAAGCAAAAACCGCAAACCATACATGTGGTGATCACCGGTCGTGATGCCAGCCAAGGCCTGATAGATTTTGCCGACCTGGTCACAGAAATGACCGAAATCAAACACCCCTATCAAAAAGGCATAAAGGCCCAGAAGGGTATTGAGTTTTAGTCACTTCTTAAAAAAACTTGAAATATCTGTAAGATACAGTAGTGTCCACTTCCACAAACAAAAGGAGTGCCATCTAGTCTTGGGGGGGCATTAGATGAAAGATTTCGTTATATTTTTTTTAGTTATATATATTTTTTGTACCAGCTTTCTTGCTGCAAGATATCTTTCTTCACCATCACCGGCAGCGACTTCAACTCCTCTTAAACAACTTGTACTACCTAGTTATAAAAGCAAGATAATCTTGAATAGTGGCGAAGAGATTATTGCCTCAAACCTCCTTTCAACAGACACTCATTTCACCATCACAAGCGAGTCAGGCCTTGAACTTACAGTGCCTGTTGCCAACGTGAAGCGTGTCGTCTCTACTCCATCTGAGCAAGTTGACAGAAGGCTATTCGCTTTTGGCACAATAACCCAACAATCTGTTTCCACTTTTGAAGATATCCTTTTATTTAGTGACACACTCTTTTTGTTATGGTTTGTAGGGATTATCTGGCTAAGCCGTAAAAAGAAACTCCCTTTCTGGCAAGGCTGGCTTATTGCTTCTCTTTTTTGCCTAGGGCAGTCATTTTTAACAGCCTCTATAATTGGCAGAACATCAGGTGCATTTTTCCTTGCCATTCCCAATATTTCAACTGCAATTAACCATTTTATTCCCCAAGTAAATGACACAGTTTTTTGGTGTACCCAAATTTTTCTCGTAGGAGTTGTGCCGACCTCTTTCTTTGTAGTTCTCTCCAGATATCAAATGCGTAAAAAACTTTCTAAACTCGAGTCAACCCTATGCGCTTCGTCCGAATGTTGAAAAAATATTTCTTAGTTGCTGTTTTCTTCTTTTTTTTATCTCCGGCGGCTATTGCCCTGTCTAGCACCAACGAGCAAGACCCATCAATGAATTATAAGCAACAGATTGCCGAACTTGATGTCACCATCGCCCGCCTTATTGAGCAAAAGAAAAACCTTGAGAAAAAAGTTAATGAGTTGGAAGAAACCTCTGCTCAGAGCAACCCCCAGACCTGGAAAGATCCTTTATTGGGTATTGATTTTGTTTGGATTCCCAAAGGATGTTTTCAAATGGGTGACCGGCTTAACGCGGGCGACCAAGACGAACGACCAGCTCACAAGGTATGCCTTGATGGTTTTTACATGGGTCAATTTGAAGTCACCCAAACCCAATACGTTAAGATTATGCGCAAAAACCCTTCTGCGATGAAAGCTGGAAACAGCTACCCGGTCGAATTAGTCTCATGGAAGGCTGTGCATGTTTTTCTTTCAAGACTTAACAAGTTAAGTCAGAAAAACATGCGTTTACCAACGGAAGCTGAATGGGAATATGCAGCCCGTTCAGGAAATAAAAGGTATAAATTTGCAGGATCAGACTCAGCAAACGAGGTTGCCTGGTCACAACTAAACGACGCCAGCATCATAAACAAGGTTGGGTTGAAAAAACCTAATGATTTTGGGCTCTACGATATGTCTGGGAACGTCAGTGAATGGTGTTCGGACTGGTACAGCTCAAGCTATTACTCACAAAGCGACTTCAATAACCCAGCTGGTCCTAATTCTGGAAGCCATAAAGTGTTTCGGGGCGGACATTTCCAAAGTTTTTCTACCCAGCTTCGCGTATCAAATCGAGGGAAAGGCACGCCTCACATAAAACTTCCATTTGTTGGCTTCCGACTTGCCTTTACCCCCTGATATACCCAAGCAAAGTAAAACTATTCTGCATGACTTGCGGAAATATCCTTACGCCGAGACACTGAGAGTTTGCCTGCCGCTGGTCATGGGCATGGCAGCCACCATGGTCATGGAATTTACTGACCGGGTTTTTCTGGCCAATTATAGCGTTGCCGCTATTTCCGCTGCCCTGCCTGCCGGTATTGCCGCCTTTCTGTGTATGGCCTTCCTCGGTGGTGTGGGCGGCTATATCTCCGTGTTCATTGCCCAGTATAATGGTGCGGGCAGAAATGATCGGATTGGTGTCGCCCTCTGGCAGGGTATCTATTTCACCCTGCTTTCAGGCCTCATTCTTGTCCTTCTTTCCATCTTTGCAGCCCGGCCTCTCTTTGGGCTTGCTGGCCATAGCGAGGAAGTCCGGATTCTTGAGGAAATTTATTTCAATATCCTCTGCCAAGGTGCCATTCTCCATGTTGCTTCCCACACCCTATCCGGCTTTTTTACCGGGCGCGGCATGACAAGGCCGGTGATGGTCAGTAATGTTGTTGGCATGGCCGTTAATATCCCTCTGGACTATGCCCTCATTAACGGTGTTTGGGGTTTCCCTGAGCTGGGCATTACCGGCGCTGCCATTGCTACTGTGGCCTCCTGGGCTGTTATCGTGCTAATCCTGGCCCTGGTTATCTTTACCAGGGAAAACCAACGACGTTTTACGGTTTTTTCCAGTTGGGCCTTTGACAAAGAAATCTTTGTCCGGCTTCTACGCTTTGGCATTCCCGGCGCCATGCAGTTTAGCATCGACATCTTCGCTTTTACCTTTTTCATCCTCATGGTGGGGCGAATCGGTACCGTCGAACTGGCAGCAACTAATATTGTTTTGTCGATAAACTCTCTGGCCTTCATGCCGGCCCTTGGCTTTTCGTACGGAGTCAGCAGTTTAGTTGGCCACGCTTTAGGGCGTGGACAACCCGATCAAGCAAGGCGGTCAACATGGAGCGCTGTTCATCTTCTCAGCGGGTTTACTTTCATTCTTGGCCTGCTCTTCATCCTGGCCCCGCAAACAATCATTTCCCTCTTTATCCCGAATAACGGCCCGCAAGCCGAATATGCCCATGTTATGCCTCTGGCAGTAAACCTGCTCAGGATTGTTGTTGCCTATATTCTCCTAGATGCTCTCTACATGACCTTTTCTGCAGTGCTTAAAGGGGCTGGAGACACCCGCTTTATTATGTGGTGTACAAGCCTGGCGTCAACCTTTGCCATGCTTTTACCTCTTTATATTGGTATCGAGTTTTTGAAGTGGGATGTTTACTTCGCCTGGTACTGCGTGCTGTTTTATATCGCCATCCTGTTCATCCTTTCGGCTTTCAGGTACAGACAGGGGAAATGGCAGAAGATGCTGGTGGTGGAGCGGGAGAGAAAGGATGAAATGAAAAGCTAAGCTTCTTCACCTTCTGCCGGCTGAGCTCCGCCGAAAAAACGAGTAAGAAAGGCAAACACTTTTTTGACTCCCTGCCAAATCTTGGGCAGAAGCCAAACCATGAGCACAATAAAGAGAACAAAACAAACCAGGAAGATGTAAGGGTGTGTTAAGGCAAGCCAGATACTGCCCATAACGGCTATATCTTCGGTGAGGGAGGCAAACCAGTTGGTGAAGGGTTCTGGTGAAGCATTAATCAATACCCGGGTTCCCGACTTGGCGACATGGGTGCCGGCGGAAATAGTGCCACCGACAATGGCAGCGGCCACGGTAAGATCAGGGTTTACCTCGCCGATAGCCCCGGCAGCCAGCAGAGCGCCGGCCGGAATACGAATAAAGGTATGAATGGCATCCCAGGAGCTATCAAGGCCGGGAATCTTATCGGCAAAAAACTCCACGGCAAACATGACACCTGCCGCCGAGAGTACCATTGGATGTTGCAAGACCTGAAGCTCCGGGGGTAACACCATATTACCGGTTACAGCTAAAACACCCAGAGTTAACATGGCAGCATAGAGGTTAACGCCGCTGGCCCAGGCTGCCCCCATGGCCAGGGTAATTGCCTGGATTATCTGGTCGTACTGTTCCATCTATTTTCCGAAAAGAGTATCCAAAAGGCCTTCCACAGCCTTCCCTGCAGCCTTTTCCTCAGGGCTGGCATCCTCACCAAGCATTTCATTTATCAAGCTTCCGGTGGCCTGCCGCCGTACCTGGCGGGTGTCAAAATTAACCTTGGGAGACGTAAGCATGCCATCAACCGCCAGAAAAACCTGGATCCTGTCTCCCTTCTTCTCCAAGTAACGAGCGGCCTTTACACGACGTTCCAGTTTTGCACTTAAAGGAGGTGACAGATTTAAGGACACCGGCAAATTCAAGCTGCCATCAAGTCCGACACTGCCATTCATCTCAGCAAAAAAAGAGCTATTTTTGGTACTTGAGCGGACACGGGCCAACCCCTTTTTGATTGCAAAATCACCAGC
>SWCD01023673.1_pt1 | contig 18352 bp, 21 predicted proteins | sample 4693011 | NCBI WGS metagenome assembly SWCD01 (sample SAMN10267278, study PRJNA491770) | bioreactor metagenome | isolation source: DHS bioreactor inoculated with marine | place: Japan: Omine Ridge, Nankai Trough | reverse complement strand
AAAAAAACGCAACGCGTTTGTTGCCGTCGATGAAAGGGTGATTGTTCATGAGGGATTCAAACAGGGCGCCAGCCATTTCAACCAGGTCAGAATAGTAACCGGTTTGCGGACGATAAAGCGCGCTTTCCAGAAGTCCTTTATCGCGTAGTCCATCAGCACCGCCAAAGCGTGCGATTAACCGCGCATGCATTTCCAGCACTTCATCAACGCTGAGAAACTGGACGGTATTACTTTGCAAGTAAGTGTCCTAACTCTTCGTTGTCATCCATAGAATCGGCAAGGTGATCCAGTACCACGGGTCGTACACGGCGGCGATGCACATAGTCACCGATTGCTTCGGTGAGTAGTCCTGAAACATTCTGGTGAGATTCTTTTGCCAGCGCCCGGAGATCTTCCCAGACCTGCTCTTCAACTTTTGAACTGATTTTAATAGTAGCCATATTGCTATAATGGTTGACGTGTCATGATTTGTCAATACTTAACGCGGTTTTGACTTTCCTCCACTTCAGCAAGCCATTGAAGCAGTGCAGTTGTCATGGGTTTTCCGTGAAAACTGTCTGAGCGTACGTGTTTTTTAACGTGGGCGAGTTTTTTCGCGGCATGATAACTGTGCTGTTTCAATGGGTACCCCGTTTTTCAGGGGCGTAGCTGTTGTGGCGGCCTTTTCTGGTTACTCTTTGCGGCTGTAGGCAAAGAGTGACTCGCCCGCGGTGCGAGAACCGCAATGCCTAACAAAACTACCCCTGTAAATAGAACGAAAACCCGAGAAAATACAACAAATAAACTCCCCCAAAACCCTTAACCCACAGCCCCCCGCAATGGTAGACTCACCCCAGCCCAAATAATAATAAAGCCACAAATACAAGCGGGAGAACACCATGGCCGGCCACAGTAAATTTGCGAATATCAAACATCGCAAAGCTGCCCAGGACAAAAAACGCGGTAAGATTTTTACCAAGTTGATCCGCGAGATCACGGTCGCTGCACGTGGTGGTGGCGGGGGTGATGTGGCGGCCAATCCGCGTCTGCGGCTGGTGGTCGATAAGGCGCTTGGCGCGAATATGACCCGCGACACCATCGAGCGTGCCATCAAGCGTGGTACCGGTGAGGGTGACGACACAAATTATGACGAGATCCGCTACGAAGGTTACGGCCCGGCGGGCACTGCTATCATGGTCGATTGCCTGACTGACAATCGCAACCGCACAGTGTCCGAAGTGCGCCACGCCTTCACCAGGGCTGGCGGCAATCTGGGTACTGACGGTTCGGTGGCGTATATGTTCGCGCGCACCGGGGTGTTGCTGTATCCTGCGGGCAGTGACGAAGATGCCATCATGGAAGCGGCGCTGGAAGCCGGCGCGGAGGATGTCGCGAGCAACGACGATGGCAGCATCGAAGTGACCACCAGCTTTGAGGATTTTATGGCGGTGAAAGATGCCATGACCGCGGCCGGTTTTGCGCCGGAACAGGCGGAGGTGATCGAAAAAGCCGCCAATCTGATTAACGTCGAGCTGGCGGATGCGGAAAAAATTATGCACCTGATCGACACCCTGGAAGATCTGGACGATGTGCAGGACGTGCACACCAACGCGGATTTTTCGGATGAGGTTATGGCTGAGTTGTCTTTATAATCCATGCTACAGAAAACGCGCATCATTGGTATCGACCCCGGCTCACGTTGCACCGGTTATGGCGTGATCGACAGCGATGGCCTGCGCCACAGTTATGTGGCCAGCGGTTTTGTGAAGATTACCGGTGATGAACTGCCTGATCGTCTGGGCATGATCTTTGAAGAGATCAGCGTGATCATCGAAAAATGGCAGCCGCAGAGCATGGGTATCGAGCAGGTGTTCGTCAATAAAAATGTCGACTCTGCGCTCAAGCTCGGCCAGGCGCGCGGCGCGGCGATCTGCGCCGGCACCAACGCGAAACTGGACGTCGGTGAATACACGCCGCGGGCGATCAAAAAAGCCGTGGTCGGTAACGGCTCGGCCGATAAACAACAAATTCAACAGATGATGAAACTGCTATTAAAACTCGATTTTTTGCCGCAGAGCGATGAGGCTGATGGCCTGGCAATCGCGCTGTGCCACGCCACCCATATGAATATCAAATCGCTGGGTATCGCCAGCAAGGTACGCGGCGGGCGGTGGCGCTGATGGCAGAGGTAACAGCACGATGATCGGACGATTGCAGGGTATTATCCTGGAAAAACAGCCGCCGTCGATATTGCTCGACGTGCAGGGCGTGGGCTACGAGCTGGAAGCCTCGATGACCACGTTTTACAACCTGCCCGAGTGCGGCGAGAAAATTATTCTGCACACCCACCTGGTGGTGCGCGAGGACGCACAGCTGTTATACGGTTTTCACTCGCTGTCCGAACGCCTGATGTTTCGCAACCTGATAAAGATCAGCGGTGTCGGCCCCAAGCTGGCGTTGACCATTCTCTCGGGCATGAGCGCCGATGATTTCACCCGCTGTATTTTAGAAGAAGACAGCAAGGCGCTAACCAAACTGCCCGGTGTCGGCAAAAAAACCGCAGAGCGATTAGTCATCGAACTGAAAGATCGGCTGGATAAAGACGCTGCTATCAAGCTGCCGGGCATGCCGGAAAAAGTCGAACGGCAGGCGAATCCGGTGAACGATGCGGTCAGCGCCCTGATCTCGCTGGGTTACAAGGCGCAGCAGGCCAGCCAGATGGTGCGTGCGCTGGATGTCGAGGATAAATCTACGGAAGAAATCATCCGTGCTGCGCTGCAAACGTCCATGGATGGACGGAAGTAGAATAATGCAGGAGCAATTATCGAGGGGAGTACCTAGATGAGTGACAACCCGGTGTTATCTGCCGAAAGTGTCGAAGGTGAAGTCGCCATCGACCGCGCTATCCGGCCGCAGTTTCTGAAAGATTATCGTGGCCAGCCGGCGGTGACCGAGCAGCTGGAAATTTTTATTCCTGCCGCCAAAGCGCGCAACGAAGCACTGGATCACATCCTGTTTTTCGGCCCGCCCGGTCTGGGCAAGACCACGCTGGCGCACATCGTCGCCAACGAGATGGGTGCAACGCTGCATTCCACCTCCGGCCCGGTGCTGGAAAAACAGGGCGACCTGGCTGCATTGCTGACCAATCTCGAACCGCACGACGTGTTGTTCATCGACGAGATCCACCGCCTCAGCCCGGTGGTGGAAGAGGTGCTGTACCCGGCGATGGAAGACCACCAGCTGGACATTATGATCGGCGAAGGCCCGGCGGCGCGCTCCATTAAACTGGATCTGCCGCCGTTCACCCTGGTCGGTGCCACCACTCGCGCCGGTTCGCTGACCTCGCCATTACGCGACCGTTTCGGTATCGTGCTGCGGCTGGATTTTTACGCGATGAATGATCTGAGTCACATCGTCAAACGTTCATCCGACATATTAAATGTCGAGATCGATAACGAAGGTGCCGGTGAGATCGCCCGCCGCGCTCGCGGTACGCCGCGCATCGTCAACCGCCTGTTGCGCCGGGTGCGCGATTACGCGCAGGTGAAAGCCGATGGCCGGGTAAACAAAGACGTCGCCGGCAAAGCGCTGGAATTACTGAAAGTTGACCCGCTGGGCTTTGATATAATGGACCGGCGTTTGCTGCTGGCCATCATCGAAAAATTTAATGGCGGGCCGGTGGGCGTGGAAAATCTGGCGGCAGCCATCGGTGAAGAGCGCGACACCATCGAAGATGTGATCGAGCCGTATCTGATCCAGCAGGGGTATCTGATGCGTACGCCGCGCGGGCGTATCGCTACCGCCAATGTGTACAAGCATTTTGGCCTGCACGCACCGGACAACCTGAACAAGGAAACCATCAGGGAACTTGCGCAAGAGCAAGATATGTTTGAATAACCAGGCGTAGGGTGGGCAAAAAAGCCTGTTTGCCTTAACAGTGTTTAAAAGATTAATTAGACAATGAACTCACAACAAAAGGAATTTTATTGGCCAGTACGTGTCTATTACGAGGATACCGATTCGGGCGGCGTGGTCTATTACGCTAACTATCTGAAATTTATGGAGCGCGCACGCACAGAGTTGTTGCGCAGCATCGGTTACCAGCAGGATCAATTACAACAAGAGTCGGGAATTATATTTGCGGTGCACAGCGCCAATATCCAATATAAAAAGCCGGCCAGATTTAATGATGAGTTAAACGTGGTCACATCTATTTCTTCACTGGGTAAAGCCAGTATTCATTTTAAACAATCCGTTTTTCTGGAAACCTCACATCAAAATGATTCGGTGCCAGGGTTACTGGCTGATGCCGAAATAAAAATTGCCTGCCTGCATGCGGAAAAATTTACCCCGCAGGGCATCCCCGAATCAATCGTAAAAAATATTAAGAAGGAGTTTTTTTGTGGAAGCTGAAATGTCCCTGTTTTCGCTGGTTACCCGTGCCAGTTTTTTAGTACAGATAGTGATGATGATCCTGTTGAGCGCATCGATGCTGTCCTGGGTCATCATCGTGTTGAAATACAAGGTATTAAAACAGGCGCGCGAAGAAGCCATCCGTTTCGAAGATCAGTTCTGGTCGGGCATCAATCTATCGGATTTATATCAGCAGGTAAAACGCAAGAAGGATGAGCTGCGTGGTATCGCAAAAATTTTCGAAGCTGGTTTTGCCGAGTTCGTGCGTACCCATAAAAACAAGACCAATCCCGAGATGATGCTGGCAAGTGTGCAGCGCAGCATGAAAGTGGCGGTCGCGCGCGAAGAAGATAATCTGGATTCGCATCTGTCGCTGCTGGCGACCATCGGTTCCATCAGTCCGTATATCGGCCTGTTCGGCACGGTGTGGGGCATCATGCGTTCTTTCATCGCACTCGGTGCGGTCGAACATGCCAGCCTGGCGATGGTGGCGCCGGGTATCGCCGAAGCCCTGATCGCCACGGCCATGGGTCTGTTCGCGGCGATTCCTGCGGTTATCGCCTACAACCGTTATGCAGAGAGCGTCGATCGTCTGTCCAGCACCTATGAAAACTTTGCCGAGGAGTTTGCCACTATCCTGCAACGCCAGAGCAATGCCACGGAACAGGCCGCGTCATGAGTAAAAAACGCCGCGCCGTCGCCGAGATAAACGTGGTGCCATATATCGACGTGATGCTGGTGCTGCTGATCATCTTCATGATCACCGCGCCCATCGTGCAGCAGGGAGTCAAAGTCGAATTGCCGAAATTATCCGCTAACTCATTACCGCCGGAGCAGCAGGAGCCGGTGATCCTGACCGTGAGCAAGGCTGGCGATTATTATTTAAACATCGGCGATAACCTGAAAAAACCGTTGAGTGAAGAAGTGGTGACACAGCGTATCGCACTGGTATTAAAACAGAAACCGCAGACACCGATACTGGTGCGCGGCGACAAAGATGTGAACTATGGCTCAGTAACCACTGCCATGGTGTTGTTACAATCTGCCGGTGTCGAAAAAGTGGGGCTGATGACCGAGCAGCCATAAGCTCGGGTTATCAGAGGTAATAATGAGATCAGGTTTATTTACTGAAATCAGAAACAACCCCAAAGCATTGGCGGTGGTCATTTTGTTCCACCTGGTTTTGATCGTGTTGTTAAGCATCAATCTGGCCAGCGATGAAAAGCCACCGGTGCCGCCGTCGCAGAATCATAAGATCATCGATGCGGTGGCTGTCGATGCCAGTAAATACGATGAGCGTAAAAAACAGCAGAAGCTGGCGGCACAGAAAAAGATAGACGACAAAAAAGCGGCCCGAAAAGCGGCAGAGAAAAAACGTCTGCAGATAAAGAAAAAAAAGCAGGAGCTGGAACGTAAAAAAGCTGCGGAGAAGAAACGTCAGGCTGAGAAGAAAAAACAGCAGGCCGCAGAAAAGAAAAAAGCGTTAGCACTGGCAAAAAAGAAAGAAGCTGATCGCAAAGCCAAAGAGAAAAAACTTAAAGAGAAAAAAGCGAAAGAAAAGAAAGACCGCGAAAAGAAAGAGCGTGAACTGAAAGAGAAACAAAGGCAGGAAGCCGAGGAAAAGCGCCAGCAGGAAGAAGAGCGTAAACGCCGTGCGGAAGAAACAGCCGAATTCGAACGTTCGATAGTTGAAGAAGAGAGGCGTTTGGCAGAAGAAAAAGCGCGGGCAGCACATGAGGCCCGATTGCAGACCATGCGTCAGCGATATATCATGCTGATAGCGCAGAAAGTTGAGAATAACTGGTTGCGTCCGGCCAGCACCAGCGATGATCAAAGCTGTGAAGTTATCGTGACGCAGACCATGATGGGCGACGTGATTGAGGTTTTTTTACAGGCGTGCACCAGTGATGTTGCTTTTCAACGTTCGGTGGAACGCGCGGTGCGTAAAGCATCGCCACTGCCGCCACCGCCTGACCCTGAAGTATTTGAACGACGAATATATTTTAAATTCAAACCGCGATAGACAGCGGGTTTTGAGTTACAGATTTTAAGAGAAAAATTTTTTATGATTAAAAAAATAATAATTACTTTGTTCTGCCTGAGTTTTAGTTCGATGGCGCAGGCGGTTTTAAAGATCGATATCACCGAAGGTTTTGAAGGCGCGTTACCGATCGCGGTCATTCCTTTTCAATGGAACGGCAGTGCTAAAGTTGCCAATGGTGACGTCTCGGCGATCGTGATGTCGGACCTGGCGCGCAGTGGAAAATTTTCCCCGGTGGCTGAAAAAGACCTGATCGCGCGTCCGCAGAAACTGGCCGACGTACATTATAAAACCTGGCGTATCGCCGGTATGGATCATATCGTTATCGGCAGCGTGAGCAAACAGGTCGACGGTACCTACCAGGTGCAGTTTCGCCTGATCGATATCCTGAAAGCCAAGCAGGTGCTGGGCTACAGTTTTTCTGCCACCGATAAAACCTTGCGCGATGTGGCGCATCAGATCAGCGATTATATTTTTACCCAGATAACGGGTTTACCGGGTGCGTTCAGCACGCGCATCGCTTATGTGACTCTGAAGCGTGATAAGAATACCTATAAGTCACGTTTACAGGTTTCTGACACCGATGGTTATAATCCGCAGACTCTGCTGACGTCGGACGAGCCGATCATGTCACCGGCCTGGTCACCGGACGGCTCGCAGCTGGCCTATGTTTCTTTCGAGAGCGGGCAGGCTGAAATCTTCACCCATAATATCCGCACCGGGGTAAGAAAAAGTCGTTCGAAATTTAAGGGGCTGAATGGTTCGCCGGCCTGGTCACCGGACGGTAAAAAACTGTCGATGACGCTATCAAAAGACGGCAACCCGGATATCTACATCCTGAACCTGGAAACGAATAAGCTACAGCGCGTCACCGATCACTGGTCGATCGATACCGAGGCGGTGTGGATGCCCGATGGCAAGTCGCTCATCTATACCTCCAGTCGCAGCGGCAAACCGCAATTGTACAGGCAGCGGGTAACGGGCAAATCAAAACCGGAGCGGCTGACCTATGAAGGCGGTTATAATGCCAGTGCCAGTATTTCCGCCGATGGCAAATCGGTGGCCTATGTACACGGTGAAGGTAATATTTATCGTATCGCGGTGTTAGAGCTGGCGACCAGGTCTTCCCGTGTTTTAACCGACGGTCCGCTCGATGAGTCGCCGGTGTATGCACCCAATAACAGTATGATTTTGTTCGCCTCGCAGGAAAAACGACGGGCAGTACTCGCCGCGGTATCGGTTGACGGTCGCCAGAAACAACGGCTGGCATTTACCGACGGTGAAGTCAGAGAACCATCCTGGGCGGCGGTTCGTTACTAAGCGCTGTTCCAGAGTTGTTAGCGTATAAAATGAGAAAAAATAGAGAACTGAATAAAATTACAATGAGGTTTTTGAGATGAAAAAAATATTTTTTATATTGGTACTGGCGCTTTCTATCAGCGCCTGTGGAGACAGGATAAAACCTGACGCCGGGACTGCCGGTGATGGCACGAATGCAGAGGATACCGCTGGCGCGACAGCGGGTGGTATTAATGATGGTTCGGGTGCCGGCGGCACTGCGCTGGAAGGCGGCAAACTGGTGTCGTATGAAAAAAATGCTGTCAACGATCCAAACAATGTGCTGTCAGAAAAAATCGTGTATTTTTCGTTTGATAGTAATTCTGTTGACGATGATTACGTCGAACTGGTCAAGCATCACGGCAAATATCTTTCCTTTAATCCCGATGCCAGTGTTCGCCTGGAAGGCCATGCGGATGAGCGTGGTACACGCGAGTACAACGTGGCGCTGGCAGAGAGACGCGCGCATGCCGTCAGGCAGCTGATGTTATATGAAGGTGCAGGCAATGATCAGATCACTGTCATCAGTTATGGCGAGGAGAAGCCGGTCGCGTTTGGCCATGATGAAGAGTCGATGAGTCTCAATCGCCGGGTCGAGATTGTCTATCAATAATCGATGACAATAAGCGGCGGTAATCAATGGCGGCAATGGGGGGCAGTTTGAGATACAATATTGCGCTTCAAATTAATTAACCGTGATTTTTGGATAAACAATGAAAAACGAGATCATAAAAAACAGCCTGTTGATCGGTGGCCTGGTTGTCAACATGTTCGCTACTGTCAATGTACTGGCGGCTGAAGATAACGCTCTGGCAAACCTCAGCGACAAACAGCGCATCCAGCGGCTCGAACGTCTGATGAGTTCTGACGTGCTGCGTGAGCAGACACAGACCATGCAGTCACTGCGTGAAGAGATATCTTCTTTACGCGAGCAGATCGAGCAGCAGGATTATGAGCTTGAGAGTATGAAACAGCGGCAGCGTAATTTATATCTCGATATGGATCGACGGATAAATAATGTTGAAGCGGGCAGTCGCAATGGCAGCAGTGTTGCTGCGCCTGTGCCGCCACCGAATGCATCTGCACCGGCGGTCGCAGTTCCTGTGGCCGTTGGTGGGGATGTTGACGGACAGGCCGCTTATTCGAAAGCGTTTGCACTGCTCAAAGAAGGGCAGTACGGTCAATCGATCAAAGCTTTCGAGGCATTCAAGGCCGGTTACCCAAATAGCAAATATGCGGACAATGCGCAGTACTGGCTGGGTGAGGCTAATTATGTTTCACGAGATTATAAGAGGGCCCTGTCTGAATTTCAGCAGTTGATAGCACAGTATCCACAGAGTTCGAAAAATCCGGGGGCGCGCCTGAAAATCGGTTATGTTTATTTTGAGTTGAAGAACTGGTCGGCTGCGCGTGAAGCGTTACAGCAGGTCGTCACTTTGTATCCTGATAGTACGGTGGCCAAGAAAGCGAACGAACGTCTACAGCGTATGAAACGTGAAGGGCATTAGACGCTTCACATTTACAGCCGATGTCCAACCAGCCTGAACAGATAGCGCGTCTGCCGGCGCGCTTAAAAGTTACTGAGATTTTTTATTCATTGCAGGGTGAAGCGCGCAACGTCGGCCTGCCTACGGTTTTTGTGCGGCTCACCGGCTGTCCTTTACGTTGTACTTATTGCGATACTGCCTATGCCTTCTCTGGCGGTGAATGGATGGATGTAACAACCATCATCGATGAAGTCAAACGGTACAAAACATCACATGTCACCGTCACTGGCGGTGAGCCTCTGGCACAAAAAAATTGTGCCGATCTTCTGAAACAACTTTGTGATCTGGATTATGATGTGTCATTGGAGACCAGTGGTGCCATCCTGGTCGATACAGTTGATACACGTGTCGTCAAAATTCTTGATGTCAAAACGCCGGCTTCTGAGGAAGATGATAAAAACAGGTTTGAAAATTTTGAATTTTTAAATGCTGAAGACCAGGTTAAATTTGTTATCTGTGATGAGAACGATTACCTCTGGAGCAAACAGATCATTGCCCGGTATCAGCTGGATGATAAATGTGAGATCCTGTTTTCGCCATGCCATGGTCAGCTGGATGCAACGACGCTGGCGGACTGGGTATTGCGAGATCAGCTGAATGTCCGGTTTCAGTTCCAGTTGCACAAACATCTGTGGGGAGATAAGCCCGGTGTTTGATCGTTACGAGATTGTTTATGTCCAGTGATAATAAGTCTGCAAAAGCAATCGTGCTGTTATCTGGCGGCCTCGACTCGGCCACCGTGCTGGCGATTGCCAGTGAAAAGTATGATTGCCACGCGCTGAGCTTTGATTATGCACAGCGCAGCCTGTCCGAGATTAATGCCGCCAGGCGCCTGGCGGATGCCTATGATGCCGGTTTTCAGCTTATTCATATCGATCAGGGTGTGATGGCAGGCTCGGCACTGACAGATGATAGTATTGCGGTGCCTGAAGATGTGGTCGATGACGGGGCTATCCCGGTGACTTATGTGCCGGCAAGAAATACCCTGTTCCTGTCGCATGCGCTGGCGGTGGCTGAAGTGATGTCCTCGCAGGATATATTTATCGGTGTAAACGCGGTTGATTATTCGGGTTACCCTGATTGTCGTCCTGAGTTTATCCGTGCCTACGAAAGCATGGCTAATCTGGCAACGAAAGCCGGGGTCGAAGGCAGGCATCTGAACATCCACACGCCGTTGATCGATAAAAGCAAGGCGGAGATCATCAGCATGGGGACCGCCTTAGGGGTGGATTATGCGATGACGGTGTCCTGTTACCAGGCAAACGCTGAGGGCGAAGCCTGTGGAAACTGTGATTCCTGCCAGTTGCGGCGAAAAGGTTTTGATGAGGTCGGAATATCAGACCCGACCCGTTATTTTTAGGCAATATCTTGTCAGATAATATTGTTTTTCAGCACAACTCCATGTATGATTCGCGCCTCTTGAAAAAGAAACTATGGGCCGTTAGCTCAGTTGGTAGAGCACCGGACTTTTAATCCGATGGTCGAGCGTTCAAGTCGCTCACGGCCCACCATACAAAAATAAAAGCCTGGCGTAATTGCCAGGCTTTTTTTGTTTTCGCTAGCTGCGTATCTGTTTCCTGCCAGCAGCGGACGTAACGATCAAAAGCAATATTTCTCGCAAAGGCGCAGAGCTCGCAGAGAAAAAACAAAAAAATTGTCCTACCTGTCATCCTGAGCGAAGTCGAAGGATCTTAACAGCCTGAATAGTCGGGCGACAGCAAGATCCTTCGACTTCGCTCAGGATGACAGAAACTTAAAAGCGTTTTTCTCTGCGAGCTCTGCGCCTCTGCGAGAGATAATTCCTTGCTTCCGCTTTGTGTCGATAGTAGTCGCGGCTTCTCAGCAATAAAAAAAGCCCCGAACAACGTCCGGGGCTTTTTTTAGAAATTAAACCAGATGTTTAGGTCTGGGATTATTTCCTTTGGCTTGGACCATTCAGTTCCAGACCATTACTCATGTAGGTGTGGAAGTACTCAAGTGCCTTGTATTCATCACTCTGAGCTTTAAATGGTTTTGCACGTACCTGCTTGTTACAACCGCCATAACGACGATGCAGGGTACCCATGCCAGCCCATTTATTACGATAAACAGGGAAGCCTGTTGGCTGACCATAAGCGGGGCTTAAAATGTCAGCACGGATCTTGCTACCGGAATAGTAATAATGGCAATCAGCGCAGGACATGTTCAGCTGTCCACGTTTGGCCCAGAAATGTTTCTTACCACGATTATAAGCAGCGATTGCTTTTGCATCGTTAGGTACTTTCACATTGATCTTGTGGCCGCGTGACAATGATGCAAGATAAGCACCGATTTCTGTGATCGCGCCTTTTTTCCATTTCAGCTTCTTCTCACCGTTATCAGTACGACACTTGTTGATCGCGCCTTCCATAGTGACAACTTCGCCACTATCCGTATCAAAATAAGGATAGTTTTGTTTTATGCCTTTCTTGTAGTTAGGAAAACAGTCTGCGTAACCTTTACCGTTAGCAAATTTCTTGTTGAATTTTGCTTCACCGTTATCGATTGCAATTTCGTAAGAAGGAAATTCTTCGAATGCTTCCCATTGTTCACGTGCAGATGCATCCAGCGCATATACACCGTTTATAAAGTCATTTGCAGGTACATTTGGAAATTTTTCCGTGAAGTACGAGCGGAATGCTTTTAAGTCATCATCTGGTGTTGCCTGTGCCGCAAGCGGTGCTGCAGCGATCAGCATGACAGATAATGCAGTAGCAATTTTTTTCATGGTTCACCTTTTATTGTTATACCAAAATTTAATAAAAGAGCAGTTACATCTGCTCTCTATTTTATTTCGGCTTCGGTTGAGTCACTCTTGCCAGTATTATCTACCCAGCTTATCTTGATGCTGTCGCCTGCTTTGGCGCCGGTGAAAGCAAAAGAAAGGAAAGGGTTTTTAGAGATAGTACCGTTCCACTGAGCATTCAATACTGTTTTGCCGTCGTATTCACAAACGACTTCCTGAATGAAGTGGGCAGGAATTAACTTACCAGTTTTTTTGTTTTTGCGAAGGCCGGTCTCCATTGGGTGGCTGATTAAGCATTTTACTTTTGCTTCGCCTTTCTTGACCTTAGCGCGTATTTTGATTGATGATTTAGCCATCTTTATTTAACCTCGTTATTTGTGCTTAACCGCCACAACCACCAATGGTGACCTTGACGTTCTTGGAAGTGCTATACAGTTTGCCACCAGCTTTTACAACAGCGGTAACGTCGGATGTTTTACCCATTTTGATCCGGGTAGAAACAAAACCTTTTGTAGTAGCACCAAGGTTAAATGTAGCAGCCAATGGCATCGCATTTTTTGCAACAATGATGCTGATAGCTTCAGTGTTTGCGATTTTACTGGTAATGGTGATAGGAACAACCGCGCCATTTTCTGCGATATCAGGCGCTTTTAGCTTGATGTCGCTGCTTTCTGTTGTACTTGAGCTTCCAAGAGAGGCTTTGAGTGCAGCATTTGTGTCCTTGGCTTCGAACGCAGCTTTAGGCCATGCAGCTAGAACTGCCTTTGGCGTTAATAGGCCGGCACTAATGGCAATGCCAGTTGCCCCTGCTGCAAAAGTGCCTTTGAGTAATACTCTTCGATTATGATTCATCTAGTCTTACCTTCTGACTTTATAATGTGTAAATAAATTTAGTTACCAGGTCGATTTCACCACCGGACAGCACAGCGTGCGGGCCGAAAGGAATCATGATGGTATTCGGGTTATTCTTGCGAGCATCGTAAATCTGGGTACGAAGTTTATCGTAGTCAGGGAAACGTGCTTTCATCGCAATGAGTGGTGGTCCAATATTACCTGCTAGTGACCCGCCTTCAATCTGGTGGCATGCCAGGCAATTACCTTTTTTTCTGTTAAATGCCAGCTCTTTGCCTTTTGCAATGTCAGCACCTTCATCAGCACTGGCGACACCAGGCATGAATCCAAGGCAACCTATTAAGGCAACGATTGACGCAGTAGTAGTTATATGTGCGGTTATCCGCATTCTTATTTCCTCCTGTTAATGTTGTTTTATTGTTACAAGACGCGGCACATCTGTAATTATTCGTAAAATAAACAATTTTCGTACTGTGTCCCGTACAATTTAAAGAAATTGTTAGGAATATATTCATACACATGAATAGGGATATATAGCATACTCCCTAAGAGAGATAAGGCAAGGCTTTTGGTAGAAAAAAACAAAAGCTTATAGTGCGTTGGAGTGTCAGTCTTTTTTGCTGGTCAGTGTTACTCTTTGTGCTGTCGGATTACCTTTTTAAGTTCATCTTTTGCTGCTTCCAGCCGCTGTTTTGTCGACTGGCTTATGTTTTCCTGCCGGAGTGCGTTGTCATATTGTTGTATCGCGAGTTCGATATATCCCTGGCGTGCATACTGGTTGCCGGTAGACTCCAGTGCCGCGCCAATCTGGCCGTTGGCATAATAGGCTTTTGCTAATGCTTCGTAGATGATGCCGTAATCATCGGTCTGTAGTTGATTCTTTAGCAAGGCGATACTTTTTTCAGGCATATTGTTGTTGTTCAGGGCATCGACCAGCGCCATGGTGACCGGCAGATAACCCGGATATAGTTTCGCCAGTGCATTCAATACTTCCAGTGCTTTTTTATCTTCATGTTTGACGGTGTATGCTTCTGCCAGTGCAAGCCTTAACCAGGGGTGCTGGTGTTGTTTTGATAATTTTTTCAAGATGTGGATCGCGACATCCGCTTTTTGCGTACGCATCGCTGCCAGCGCTTTCTGGTATTGGCCGATGAGGCCTTTGCCCACGATTTTATCATCCAGGTAATATTCTGGCTGATTACTCAGCAGGATGATTAGACGCGCTTTGGTGAATTGGAAGTCCAGGTTGTCTCTGGGTAGATTGGCTGTCTTCTTGTCGAGGCGGTTCTTGGCCTCAGAGACACGGTTGACACCGAGCGGGTGAGTGCGCAGATATTCCATGCCGCCATCCGAGCTTTTGCTGAGCAGGATATCAAAAAATTCGACCATGCCCTGTGGGTTGATGCCGGTATCGGCCAGGATGCCGATGCCGACACGATCTGCTTCGTACTCGTTGCTGCGGGTGAAGTTAATGGATGATTGCTGGCTGCCTGCGATGCCGGACAATAAAACCGCCTGGCCTGCCTGTGAATCCTGCGTGCCAATCAGGATAGCTGCCAGCAAGGCGGCGATGGTCAGTGCTGTTGACTGCCCGGAGTTATCAAAGGCCCGCGCCAGATGGCGCTGTGAGACGTGGGCAATCTCGTGTGCCAGCACACCGGCCAGCTGGCTTTCATTTTTTGCTTCCAGGATAAGCTGGGTGTGGATGCCGATGTAGGCAGCAGGCCCGGCGAAAGCATTTATTGTCGGCGCCTTGATTATGAAAAAGTGAAATTGATTGCCGGCAGCGTCAGAGTGGGAGGCTAAACGTTGTCCGAGGCTGGTCAGGTAATAATTGATTGGCAGGTCGTCAATAAAGGTCAGGTTGGCACGAAGTGATCGATAAAATGCCAGCCCAAGCTGCTGTTCCTCTTTGGCACTAAAACTGTCCAGGGTTGGGTCGCCTAAAGTAGGTAGTTTTGCATAAGCCGCCGTAACCACAATGAATGCCATGACTGATGAGAATATGGCGTTATGAGTAAACCGTCGAAAAAATGATTTTGTATCTAAGGGTGTAGACATTTCGTGTGTGGAATTATAGAAACAGTAACTCTGTATTAGTATGTGAGGTGGTTATGAACGCCATTTCTCTGCTTTAGTGGTCATCATGTGGTCAGTTTATCAAATTTAAACAACATCTAAAGTTTACATATTTCTTCGTGATTAATTTTACTGGTGTAAGTAAAAGCTAGCGTTCGTAGGGGTTAGAGTATAAAGGCCTCAAAAAGTTGCTTAAATTGTGGCGAGGTATTCGTATGTCCTGTGTTCGTTAAACAATTTATCTGTAAGTGTGCAACACGATATACAACTCATGTTTTATTTATATGTTTTTAAGAGTAATCTTGTTTGAGAGAAAATAATGAATAAAAATAAAAAAAACACGTCGTTAGGCAATCATCTGATTGACAGAATATATTTTCTGAACTATTCATTATAACTAACTGAATAAAATACTTACCAGTTAAATATTAATAGTCTTTTTCAGGCTTCACACACCTACCGTTGGAGGTAGTAATAATGAGAAAAGTTGTGAATAAATCACTACTGGCGATTGCAGTTTCAAGTATATTAGCTTCATCTGCAGTTCACGCAACCAACGGATATTTCGGACACGGATACAGCACAAAAGAGAAGGGCCTTGCAGGTGCAGGTACCGCTTATTCTCAGGATGCGATGGCAGCAGCGACCAACCCGGCGGGTATGGCGTTTGTTGGCAGTCGCATGGATATTGGTGCAGCTTTGTTTAGTCCTTCACCACGTAGTTATACAGTAACAGGTACGCCGGTGGCACCGAGTCCAACTGCGCCATTTGGCAGTTTTGTAAATGCAACACCGGGACAAAAAGTAGAAAGTGATAATGATTTTTTCCTGATACCACATTTTGCTTATAATCATCAACTTGCTAGCGATAGCACTGTTGGTGTATCAGTTTATGGTAACGGTGGCATGAATACCAACTACCCAGCATCCTCAACACCAGGTGGCGCGGGTCTTTTTGGTGCGGGTGATATCGGTGTTAATCTGGAGCAGTTATTTGTAAATATCAGCTTTGCCAAAAAGCTAAACAGTAAACATGCTATCGGTGGTAGTTTGATACTAGCTGGACAGCGTTTTTCGGCAAAGGGTATTGGTAGCTTTGCGCCGCTTTCGACTGATCCGAATAATTTATCCGGTAACAAGCACTCATATTCGTATGGCGCTGGTGTCAAATTAGGTTATCAGGGCGAAGTTAATAAAGGTATTCGTGTCGGTGTTAGCTATCAGTCAAAAATCAGTATGACCGAGTTTGATGAATACAAAGGGCTGTTTGCTGAAGGCGGTGATTTTGATATCCCAGAAACTTATAGTATCGGTGTTTCATTTGATGTCGGTTCTTCAGGTGTGATTGTTGCTGATATTCAACAGATTAATTATTCTGATATAGCTGCGATAGCAAATCCTGTTGCTAATGCTATGTCTCCACCACCGGTAGGCTCATGTAATCCTGGATTTCCTGGCAACCCTACAAATCCAACGCCACCAGGAATTGGTGCGGGCTGTCTCGGCGGGGCTAATGGCGCCGGGTTTGGCTGGGAAGATATGACCATTTACAAGGTTGGCTATCAGTTTGACTCAGGTGATAATACATATCGTGTCGGTTACAGTTTTACAGATCAGCCGATTCCTGATTCCGAAACTATGTTTAATGTTCTTGCGCCAGCTGTTATAGAACAGCATTTTACTGCTGGTATGACAATGAAGTTGGCCGGTAATCAGGAGTTTAATATTGCAGGTATGTACGCACCAAGTAATTCTGTAAAAGGTAATAATCCGGCAGATGGAGGATCAACACAAATCGAGATCGAGATGACTCAGTGGGAAGTTCAGGCAGGATGGGCCTGGAAATACTGAGTTAATCTTTTTTTAGCATGATAAAAAAAGACCCCGGATGGGGTCTTTTTTTTGGTTAGAAAATAGTCACCTTTAAGTCATTAGTGTTAACAATTCTTTAATGTTAAACAATGCTTGAATATTTTACGCATCATCTCATCTTAAATTAGCCTAAATAAGTATATTATAACTTATTGAACAACCTGAATCTTTCTCGAAAAAGCTTGCATAAGCTGATGCTTTTATTTACATTAGCCGTCCTTGTTACCTGCAAAGGGCTAGATTAATTCTATGTTGTGAAGTAATTTGGAGTAGGGGACAAAAAATAAGATGATAATAATTCAGGATTAATTTGGAGTGAAAATAGCATGATAAAAGTAAGTTCAAGAATGCTTGCGATTACAGCTGCTGCTGTAATGAGCATAGCGTCAATAGCAGCGAATGCTGCGGGTGAAATGAAACCCTTCTTTTTGGCATCAACCAGCACAGGTTCCGTTGCTGACAAAATAGCCGGTGTTAAAAGTTCTTTAACAAGCAATGGTTTTGAAGTGGTCGGTGAGTACTCGCCGTATCCAACAGCAGACATCATTATCGTTACTAACGATACGCTGAAAAAAGCTGCGGGCACTCATGAACGTGCTGGTTACATCGCTGGTCAGCGTGTTGCTATTACTAAAGTAGGTGATGAAGTCCAGGTTACCTACACTAACCCAGTTTACATGGCTGCTGCTTATCATGTTAAGTCTGATCTGAGTTCAGTATCTAAAGCGCTTAAAAAAGCCCTGGGTGCAATCAAAGAGTATGGTCCTGAAGAAGGCCTGGACGCAGATGATCTCGATGGTTATCACTACACCTTCGGTATGGAATATTTCGACGAGCCATATGCATTAGTTGAATACGATAACTACGAACAGGCAGTTGCTGCAGTAGAAAAAGGCCTGGCGGCTAAAACTGCAGGTGTTTCAAAAGTTTACCGTATCGATGTTCCTGGCAAAAAGCAGACATTATTCGGTGTTGCGATGAAGGGTGGCGAAAGCAACAAATACATGGATGATACTTTCATCATGAATGAAATTGATTTCAAACCTGTTCGTTCTACAGCTCACCTGCCATATGATATCCTGGTAACCGGTAATGAAGTCGAAGCGCTGCATGCGCGTTTCCGTATCGCGATGAATTTCCCTGACTTAAGCATGATGGGCGATAACAGCTTTATGAACATTATGCCTTCACCGGATGCTATCGAAGAAGCATTAGCCAAAGCAGTTGGTGGCGAAGCATCTGAATAAAGTTTAAAGCTTTGTTTTTTAAGAAGCCCTGGCCAGGAGACTTACTTTGGCCGGGGCTTTTTTTCGTCTACTGGTTTTGCCGATAGTAAGAAACGGGTGTAGTACCTTGTGGATGTTGTTATTTGATTGAATTCATTTAAATTGTTCGTGAAATTAATAGCGTAACCGTTTAGAATGCACGGTTCGCCTGTATGGGTGCGGATTTTGGGGTCTGAAAAAA
>SWCD01002748.1_pt1 | contig 18358 bp, 15 predicted proteins | sample 4693011 | NCBI WGS metagenome assembly SWCD01 (sample SAMN10267278, study PRJNA491770) | bioreactor metagenome | isolation source: DHS bioreactor inoculated with marine | place: Japan: Omine Ridge, Nankai Trough | reverse complement strand
GGCCATGTTCGGTCCGCTGGATTGGGAGGTTTTGTGACTATCAAATGCGCGGTAGCGGCACCATCTCCCGGCGCAAGTTATGCCCGCCAAACATCACTTGCATCGATATAGGGGCGCGCTATGCGGGCAAACCTTCGGATTCCAGTCTGATCAGCACATTTCTCAGGCCGCTATCATCCACCCGTTGCGCTGCCTCGCCTATGCTCAGCCACTCGATTGACCGCTGGCCGCTTTCGGGGAATTGCTTCGCCTGCTTCGGGTTCATCAGCAAATAGACATCCATGCGGACCGGGATTCCAATGCCGGGTTCGATCTCCTTGGAGGCCGTGTAGGTGGCATACAGATGCGGGTGCATGTCCCCGGTCAGGCCTGCTTCCTCCCAGGCCTCCTTGGCGGCCACCTCGATATGGCTGAGGTCGGGTTCCGGCCATCCCTTGGGGATAATCCATCTGCCGATGCCGCGAGATGTGATTACACAGACTTCCAGTGATCCATTGCCTGTGCGGCACGGCAGGGCACTGATCTGCAAGGCGGTATTACGCGCAGACAGCATCTGCCCGGCTTCGGAAATCCAGCCCTTGATTGTCTTGTAATCCACTGGCCTCTATCGCTCTTTGCGCGCGGTTTGCGTTGCCCGATTATAGGCGGTCATCGTGATTCGTGGTTTTACTGGTGCTGTTCATGGTCGGCTGGGCAATGGTCACATTGACGGGTTGATCTCAAGACCATTGCCGTAACAGGTTTATGACGCACGATCAGGCTGTTTTTGCCGGTCCCGGCCAGAAAGCACGAACCTGACCATTGCCGAAGTGTTGTAGCAATTTTACGGGTTCATATGAACCCATATTATTATAGGGTAATCGCCATGAACCTGCGCCCAGACATCAACACAATGCATTCGGTGTGCCCGCATGACTGCCCATCCACCTGTGCCCTGGAGGTCGAGGTGCTGGACGCCGATACCATTGGCCGGGTGAGAGGCGCCAGGGACAATCCCTACACGGCCGGGGTTATCTGCGAAAAGGTTGGCCGGTATGCCGAGCGCATCCACCACCCGGACAGGCTGCTGTATCCGCTGAAGCGGAAAGGCGCGCGCGGCTCCGGTGACTGGCAGCAACTGTCCTGGGACGATGCGCTCGACGAGGTTGCAGCAGCAATGTTGGGCGCCGAACAGAAACACGGGCCTGAAGCTGTATGGCCGTATTATTTCGCTGGCACCATGGGCCTGGTCATGCGTGACGGAATGCACCGTCTTCGGCATGTGAAGAAGTATTCCGGCATGTACGACACCATCTGCACGTCGCTGCCGATTGCCGGTTATACCGCAGGTACCGGCAGTCTTTCAGGCACCAGTTCAAGTGAGATATCCAGGTCGGATCTGGTTGTCTTGTGGGGCACCAATCCGGTAAACACGCAAATCAACGTGATGAGCCATGCTGCTGCGGCCAGAAAGGCTCGCGGCACAACGATTGCAGTGGTCGATATCTATGAAACCGGAACCCTCAAACAGGCCGACATCGGCCTGGTGATCCGGCCCGGCACAGATGGCGCGCTGGCGTGTGCCGTCATGCATATAGCGTTCCGCGATGGTCACGCTGATCGTGCCTATATGGACAAATACACCGACGATCCGGTCGGTTTCGAGGCGCACCTGAAAACCAGGACGCCGGAATGGGCCGCATCGATCACCGGATTGAGCGTGGCCGAGATTGAATCATTTGCTGCTGTGATCGGCCGGACCAGGGCTACCTATTTCCGGCTGGGCTACGGTTTCGCCAGATCGCGCAACGGTTCGGCGAACATGCACGCAGTCACCAGCATTGCTGCCGTGATGGGCCATTGGCAATATGAAGGCGGCGGCGCTCTGCACTCGAATTCCGGAATCTACAAGTGGGACAAGACCATGATCGAGGGCCTTGATGCCTTTGATCCCGATGTCCGCATGCTGGATCAGTGCCGCATAGGGGCCGTGCTCAACAATGACCCTTATGACCTGCAGGGGGGCCCGCCCGTAACGGTGTTGTTCACGCAAAACACCAATCCGGTTACCGTGGCGCCGGACCAGAACGCGGTGAAACAGGGCTTTGCCCGCAATGACCTGTTCATCTGCGTACACGAGCAGTTCATGACCGAAACCGCCGAACTGGCCGATATTGTGCTGCCGGCCACCATGTTCATGGAACATGATGACATCTACCAGGGCAGTGGCCATCAGTTCATCCAGCTCGGACCAAAGCTGATCAACGCGCCGGGAGAATGTCGCAGCAATCATCAGGTGATTTGCGAACTCGCCGGCAGGGTCGGCGCCGAACATCCCGGTTTCCAGATGAGTGAACGCCAGTTGATCGACTGGACGCTGGAGCATTCCGGACGCCTGCGGATCGATGATCTCGAGGCAGCTAGGTGGAGTGACGTTCAGCCTGACTTCGATAAGGCACATTTCCTGGCCGGGTTTGGCTATCCCGATGGCAAGTACCGGTTCAAACCCGAGTGGACGGCCTTGCGGCACAAGGCCCATGTCGGCTCAAAGGGGCCGGTCGGCAAGATGCCTGAATTTCCAGATCATTGGGATATGATCATGGCGGCGGATGAGGCGCATCCGTTCCGGCTGGCCACCAGCCCGGCGCGAACCTTCCTGAATACCACTTTTAACGAGACCCCGGGTTCCATCAGGCGCGAGGGTCGACCGGAATTGCTCATGCACCCTGCCGACATGGAAGCCAACGGTTTTGCAGACGGCCAGAAGGTCACGATCGGCAATGAACTGGGCGTCGTGACGCTGCACGTGCGCCAACATGACAAGGTCAGGCAAGGTGTGGTGATTTCTGAAGGCATATGGCCAAACCGCAGTTTTGAAGGCGGCTGTGGCATCAATACACTTGTTGGCGCGGATCAGCCGGCTCCGGTCGGCGGCGGTGCATTTCATGACAACCATGTTTGGATCAGGAAGGCCTGAGCTTGCAGGTTGACACGGCACGTTATCCGGACCCGGCAAGCCATTGAAAAGAATCATTTCCCGTTGTCGAGAATCACGGCATGTTTCGCCCATGATTTTTGTACGCACACGCGCTCCCTTGCTGGAACTGGTCTGCATCGCGACCCTGATTGCCGCTGCAACGCTGGCCCCGCTGGCAGTTATGGCCTCTGTGCTGAATTAGATCGATTCAGGGCGCGGTCTGCCAGACAGCGCGCCCAGGATCGATCATCTCCTATCTGACAGGCTGAACTATGCCAGGTCGGGATAGAACTCGGCCATCATGCGCTGGTTGTACTCCACCAGGTTCTTGTGGGACCGGGTAAGTGTGAGAACTTCGCTGTCGAATATTGGACACAAACAGCTTGCCAGGAAGCTGAACACGGCAGCGTCGGCCCCGCACGCACGAGATCCCATCAGGTATTTGTTGTCACCCATCACATCCGATACCGATGTCAGCATGCGCCCGGCCAGGCGGCAGATGTCGGCGCGCGAGTGTCTGGACATGCCCTGACCCCACATATTGCGATTTACCTGTCTGCGGATCACCCGCACCAGGATGCCCCGCAGTGGCGCAGGGATCACGTCGAAGAATGTCCGTGGTCCGCGATCAAAGTTCTCGTCGATGGCCCAGCGCTCATACATCACTGCGAAATAAAGACTGTCCTCCAGCATTTTTTCCACTGACCAGGCGATGCCTCGCTCGCGCGCTGAAAGCCCCTTGTCAAAATCGATGCCGTGCCGGTCTTCCAGGTGAAACCGGATAAAGGTTGAATCCGGGACTGTCGTATCTCCATCGATCAGCACCGGAAACTTGCCTTTTGGGGCTTTGCGCACGTCACCGACTTCCGTGCGGTAGTCGACGCCGGCCAGTTTGAGCAGCATTTCGCCTTTCATGGCGAACGGGCTGGGATCAGGTAGGCCAAACGCCGGACCAAAAATCTGTAATGTCAACATGAAGGGCTCCTGGCAGGTCGCGAACCGGTTTGTATGTTCACACAATGTTCCAGAACCCGGGGGTGAATTCAATACGAAGCTTATGCGACAGTTCCCGGTATACGGAATGAGGTCTCAAAATTCAGGCATGGCTGTGATACTAAAACAGATCGTCATCTCACAATGTGGAACACCGCAATGTCAAAACCCCTCAACATTCTCATTCTTGGCGCGTCTTACGGATCATTGCTCGGGGCGCGTATGGCATTTGCCGGTCACAACGTCACGCTGGTGTGTTTGCCGGCGGAAGCCGATGCCATCAATGACATGGGGGCGATCGTGCGCATGCCGGTGCGTGGACGTGACGGTCTGGTCGAAATATGCACCAAAAAAGCGCCGGGGAATCTGTGTGCCGCAGGAACCGGAGACGTGGATCCAGACCAATTTGACCTCATCGGTCTTGCCATGCAGGAGCCGCAATACCGGTCTCCCGGCGTGCGGGAACTGATGTCTGCCATCGCTGCGAGCGGCAAACCATGCATGTCGATCATGAACATGCCGCCACTGCCGTTTCTCGCGCGCCTGCCGAAAATCGATACGCGGCTGATCGAGCATTGTTACACCGACGTCGGTGTCTGGTCGCAGTTCACCCCGGCACTGATGACGCTGGCCAGCCCGGATCCGCAGGCCTTCCGGCCGCCCGATGAACCGGTCAATGTGTTGCAGGTCGCTCTGCCCACCAATTTCAAGGTTGCGGCTTTTGAAGATGCTGCCCACACTGCCATTCTGGAACGCCTCGAAGCTGATATCGCGGCCACACGGATTGACGTGGACGGTACTTCCATCGAGTTGCCGGTAAAGCTCAAGGTCCACAAATCGATTTATGTTCCGCTTGCCAAGTGGGCCATGCTGCTCACCGGAAATTATCGTTGTGTGCAGGCAGATGACGTGCGAGCGATCCGCGATGCGGTGCACGAGGATATTGAACTGTCGCGCTCCATCTATGACTGGGTGTGCAAGGTCTGCGAGGGCCTGGGGGCAAAAGCGGAAGACATGGTGCCGTTCGAGAAGTATGCCAATGCTGCAACCGGCCTGGCAAAGCCGTCTTCAGCCGCGCGCGCATTGGCTGCCGGAGCCACCAACATCGAGCGCGTGGATGCTGTCGTCAAGGCCCTGGCCGCAGCCCAGGGCATGACCAATCCGCATGTTGATGCAACTGTCGCCAATGTAGACAAATGGCTGCACAAAAACCGGCAGGCGTCGAACAATCCAGGTTAATCTGCGCCTGCTATCGAGAGGCTGGCGGCTTCGTTGTCTGAAAACACGGCACGCCCGTTTTCCAGGCGGATGCGCCCTTCAGCCAGTGCGTTCAACACCGATGGGTACATCCGGTGTTCCACGGGCAGCACCCGTGCTGCCAACGTAGCTGCATCGTCACCCGGCATGACCTTGATGACGCCTTGCGCAATAATCGCGCCGGCATCCAGTTCGGCCGATACAAAGTGTACCGAGCAGCCGTGAACCCGCACGCCTGCCTGCAAAGCCTGCTCATGTGTGTCAACGCCTTTGAACAGCGGCAGCAGGGAAGGGTGGATGTTGATGATACGTCCTTCCCATTTGGCGATGAACCCGCCTGTCATGATGCGCATGAAACCGGCGCACACGACCAGGTCGACCCCGTTTACCAGCAACGCGTCATGCATGGCTGCATCCAGCGCTTCGCGTGTGCCCAGTGTCTTGTGATCCAGCGCAATCGTAGCGATACCAGCCTGGCGTGCTGTTCGCAGACCCGCAGCGTCCGGCCGGTTTGAAATCACGCAGGCTATCTCGTAAGCGCAGTTTTCCGCCCTGGCGGCCTCGATCAGCGCGGCCATGTTGGAACCGCGGCCCGAGATCAGTATGCCAACCTGCTTGCGGACCATGTCAGCGATTGTCTGCGAATGACAGGGTGCCGGCAAACTTCACCTTTGCCTGCCGGGCGGTGCGATTTGCAATTTCACCCAATCGCACAACCTGTTCGCCGGCAGCGGCCAGCGTCAGCATGACATCGTCGGCCCTGGCCTCGCTGACCACGACAATCATGCCGACGCCGCAATTGAATGTGCGCAGCATTTCTTTCCGGCTTATGCCGCCCTGGTCGGCCAGCCATCCGAAAACCGCCGGCGCGCTGACATTTGCCAGGTTGATGTGGGCAGCACAATCGTCCGGCAGCACACGCGGAATGTTTTCCGTGAAGCCACCACCGGTAATGTGTGCCAGCGCTTTGATTCCGCTGTGCGCCTGCAGGGCCGCCAGTACGGATTTCACGTAAATCCGGGTCGGGGCAAGCAATGCTTCACCCAGTGTCTGCGAGCTGTCGAACGGTGCGGTTTCCGTGTAGCTGGCACCGCTGATCTCAACAATCTTGCGGATCAGCGAATAGCCGTTGGAGTGTGGTCCCGATGATGCCAGGCCGAGGATCACGTCTCCGGCTCCGACATTCTTCCGGGGCAATATTTTACGTCGTTCGACTGCGCCGACTGCAAAACCGGCAAGGTCGTAATCATCGCCATGATACATGCCCGGCATCTCAGCCGTCTCGCCGCCGATCAGCGCGCAGCCGGCCTGGCGGCAGCCTTCGGCAATGCCGGCAACGACATCGCGCGCAATCGAGACATCGAGTTTGCCGGTGGCATAGTAATCCAGGAAGAACAGCGGCTCGGCACCCTGCACAATCAGGTCGTTGACGGACATCGCGACAAGGTCGATGCCGACGCCTGAATGAATGCCGCTTTCAATTGCCACCCGCAATTTCGTGCCGACGCCGTCATTTGCCGCGACCAGAACCGGGTCCTTGAACCCGCAGGCCTTCAAATCAAACAGTCCGCCAAATCCACCCAGTGACGGGTTTGACCCCTTGCGCCTTGTCGATGCTGCCAACGGCTTGATGGCATCGACCAGCGAATTGCCTGCCTCGATACTGACGCCTGCATCACTGTAGGTTAGTCCGTTGTGCTTATTTGTCATGTTCGGGCCTGCACACTACGCTTGAATTTTATATCCACCACTGCCATTGACTGTTGTGCCGGTTGACACTGGCATGACGGCCACCCTTATTGGGTGATTGAGTGGGATAGTTGCAAGGAAAATCGCCGGGTAATGAAGTCATTTATCCACCACGCAGTTGACATGCGCGGCAGGTCCCATGCCAGGATTTCCGTCAATGGACGTGCCTGCCTGCCTGGCCGGCTGCAGCGGAATTACGTCGAAACCACCACCGCATTGCGGTTTGCGATCGCCTGCGCGTGGATGATTGCGGTTGCCTGCACGGTCGCCTCATTGCCTGTGTCCGCGGTCGAAAATCCATTATACACGATAACCGGCGTTGAAGTGGATGTGCGCGCAGACACCGCGGCTGAAGCCAAAAAGCAGGCCATCACCGAAGCGAATGTCAAGGCATTTGCCCTGTTTGCGCAGCGGGTTGGCGGGGATGTCGTTGCAGACAAGTTGTCGGATATTCCGTCCAAGCGCATCGATGCGATGCTGGACAGCCTGTCGATCGAAGAAGAAAGCACCGGTCCGCGACGCTATATCGGCAAGCTGACTGTGCGGTTCCTGCCTGATAAAATGCGCAAGATGATGGCTGAACTGGGCGTCGGGTACAGTGAAAAGCTGGCTGGCAAGACGGTTATCGTGCCGGTATGGCGAACCCCGGAAGGTGTGGTGGTTTGGGAAGACAACCCCTGGCGTACTGCATGGCTGTCTCTACAGGCAGAAAATTCACCCGTTCCCCTGATCGTACCGCTGGGTGATCTGGCAGACACCGACACCCTGACGGCAGAGCTTGCCGCCAACCGGGATGAGGCATCGCTGGAAGCAATCAGATTGCGCTACGACGCAGATGCTATTGTGGTCGCGGAAGCCTCAGCCGTCGGCGAGGATACGGTTCAGGCGAACATGATTGGAACCAGCGCCATCGGCAGACTTGAATTTGACAAAGCCTATAGTGCCGAAGATGGTGGTGGTGTTGACCAGGCCGCAAGGATCGCGGCTTTGCGTTTCCATCAGGTTATGCTGTTGCGCTGGAAAAAGGAAAATGAAGCAGCTCCGGTCACGCAGAGCCTTCCGATTGCGACGCTGCCGGTGGCTGTTGCGTTTTTCTCGAACGAGGAATGGGCGGCATTGCGATCCCGGATTTTGGCAACGCCGGGAATTTCAGGAGTGGATATTTCGACCATTTCGCAAGGCGGGGCCATCGTGCAATTGTCCTATGTCACCGGTTTTGAACAAATGCGCCAGTCACTTTGGTCGGCAGGCCTGGCACTGCAGAATGTAGGTGGGACATGGGTACTGCAAGCAGGTTGATGCACGCTGTCCAGTCGCCGGTGTGTCTGCCATGACACTTCCAAACTTCATTACCATCGGCCGCTTGTTTCTGGTGCCGGTGATTGTCTGGCTGCTATATCAGTCGCTGTATCCGGCGGCGTTCTTTGTGTTCGTACTGGCGGGCGTTTCTGATGCCGTGGACGGATTTCTTGCCAAGCAGTTTGATCTGGCGTCTGAACTTGGTGCGTATCTGGACCCGATTGCCGACAAGGCCCTTCTGGTTTCGATTTACGTGGTGCTCGGCATCATCGAACACCTTCCGAGCTGGATCGTGATTATCGTGGTCAGCAGGGACGTGGCAATTGTCGGCGCGGTAATCCTGTCCTGGCTGATGAATCGGCCGATCAAGATCGAGCCCAACATGGTGTCAAAGGCCAACACGGTCATGCAGATATTGCTTGTTGTGGGGTTGCTTGCCGCGCTCGGCTTTTCGTCGCTGAACCCGGTCATGGTCGTCGTCGGATCGGCGATTACCGGTGCACTTACGTTGGCATCTCTTGCGGTTTATTTGCGCGACTGGTTACAACATATGGCAAAGGCAGGTTCTGTCGGCAGTACTGTCGACCCTGTTGATGAAGGGTGAGCGCCATGACTGTCCAGCGCCAGGTATTGATATGGCTGATCGCACTCGGTGCGTTCATTGTTTTCATGTGGCTGTTTGCAGACATCATGCTCCCGTTCATTGCAGGCATTGTTCTGGCCTATTTTCTCGACCCCGTAGCAGATGCGCTTGAACGTCTGAAGTTGCCGCGCCTGGCGGCCACTCTCGTTATTGTCCTGACCAGCGCCTTTGCGCTCGTGCTCGTGGTGTTGCTGGTTGTACCGCTTATCGGAGACCAGATAGGCAAATTTGCCGAGCGCCTGCCGTCTGATGTGGCGACCCTGGTCACCTTGTTCAATGATCTGGCGCCGGTCTGGTTGAAGGACGCCTTGGAAAAAACAAGCGCCAGCCTGCCCACGTCGGGAACCGGCATAGCAACCAAGGCAGCCGGGTGGGTAGCCAGCCTGCTGCAATCCTTGCTGTCGGGTGGCCTGGCGCTGTTCAATCTCATGTCATTGCTGATCATTACGCCGCTTGTGACGTTCTACATGCTGAACGACTGGGACCGCATGGTTAAGCGGATCGACGGCTGGGTGCCGCGTGACCATGTCGATACAGTGCGCAGTGTTGCGCGCGACATCAATACTGCCATGGCCGGCTTTATCCGGGGGCAGGGCACGGTCTGCATGCTGCTCGGGATATTCTATGCTGTCGCGCTGATTGCGGCGGGGCTGAATTTTGGATTGTTGATCGGCCTTACAGCCGGTGTTCTGTCGTTCATTCCGTTCGTCGGTGCCGCCATTGGCGGAATCCTGGCCATTGCCACTGCACTGGTGCAGTTCTGGCCGGACTGGGTGCACATTCTCATCATTGCCGGCATCTTCGGTGTTGGCCAGTTTGTCGAGGGCAACTTCCTGTCTCCCAAGCTGGTTGGCCGGTCCATCGGCGTACATCCTGTGTGGTTGATGTTTGCGCTGCTTGCCTTCGGGTACCTGTTTGGGTTTGCAGGCGTATTGCTGGCTGTGCCGCTGGCAGCGGCCATCGGCGTGTTGTCGCGTTTTTTCCTGAACAAGTACCTCGCCTCGAAACTTTATCTGGGCACAGCAAAGCGACAACAGCCCACACCACCCAAGGGCGGATGAGCGCAGTGGCGGCAGGATCTGCACACCAGCTCACACTGGATCTGCCGCACCGGGTGGCAACGGGACGCGACGATTTTCTGGTGTCGGGTGCCAATGAGGCTGCTGTGGCGGCTGTCGATGCATGGCCTGACTGGCCGTCTCCTGTGCTGATTCTCGTCGGTGCTGCCGGGTCGGGCAAGAGCCATTTGTGCGATGTCTGGTGTACCCGGGCTGGTGCCACAACGGTTCCGGCCAGCGCGCTGGAAAAATCCGCTGTTGCAGACCTGATGGCGACCGGCGCTGTTGCCGTGGAAGATGCACCCGGTGACGGGCTGGATGAAACGGCCTTGTTTCACCTGATCAACATGGCGCGCGAGACTGCGGGCAGTGTGTTGATCACGTCAAGTCAGTATCCGACAAGCTGGGGTGTTGCACTGCCTGATCTTGTCTCGCGCCTGAAGGCGGCACAGGTGGCAAGCCTGGGTGATCCGGATGACAACCTGCTGCGGGGATTGCTGGTAAAGCAGTTTGCCGACCGGCAATTGCATGTTGATGAAGCAGCCATCACCTATATGGTGCTGCGCATGGAACGGTCGTTCGAGGCAGCACGCTCACTGGTTGCGAAAGTTGATGCGCGAGCGCTTGCCGAACGCGCTGAAATTACCCGCAATCTGGTTGCCCGGGTCATGCAGGACGAAGTCGAACCCGATCTTTTCGAGGCAGACTGACCCGATTAACATTCTTTACACGGCTCCATTGGGGCGACTGTCATTGATGTGTTACAAATCTGTATCACTCAGATAACCGGCGTGCGCAGCGAGACAGATATGAACCTCGAAAACAACAAGGACAGGGAACTGGCAAGCGCCAAGGCGGCGGCTGCAAGTGCTGTCGTCAACGAGGATCTGGCCAATTCGCCCAAGCGGTTTTTCAATCGGGAATTGTCGTGGCTGGGGTTCAATTATCGAGTCCTGATGGAAGCGAGAAACGCCGCGCATCCATTGTTCGAGCGGCTCCGCTTTCTATCCATTTCCGGCAACAACCTTGATGAATTTTACATGGTGCGCGTTGCCGGGCTGGCGGCCCAGATACGCGAAAACGTAACCGGCCTGTCGCAAGATGGCCTGACACCGGCAGACCAGTTGTCCAGCGTTCGCGCCGAGGCGAGCATGCTGATGGGAGAGCAGGACAAGCGCTGGCGTGCATTGCGTGATGAACTGCAGGAAAACCGGGTTGAACTGGTCAACACGGATCAGTTGACACGTCAGGACCGGGCCTGGCTGGATGAACGCTTCCACGAACAGGTATTGCTGGTGCTGACGCCCATTGCCATTGATCCGGCACACCCGTTTCCGTTCCTGCCCAATCGTGGCCTGATGATCGCGCTGCAACTGGTGCGCAAGTCTGATGGCGAAACCATGAAGGCGCTGGTTCAGGTGCCGCAACAACTCGAGCGGTTTACGCGTTTGCCGGAAGGCGAGACCGACGACGGTCTGCCGGTGGCCCGGTTCATCATGATCGAGGACATGATCACCCACTTTACGCCACGGCTGTTCCCCGGATATCAATTGAAGGGCAGGGGCATATTCCGCATCCTGCGCGACAGTGATATCGAGGTTGAGGAAGAAGCCGAGGATCTGGTCCGGTATTTTGAACGTGCACTGAAGCGCCGCCGGCGTGGCAGCGTGGTGCGTCTGGAAGTTGATACCGGTTGTCCCGAAGATCTTCGGGTGTTCATTGCCCGCGAACTCAATGCAGTCGATGATGCCATCGTCATGTGCGACGGGGTCGTTGGCTACGCGGACACGTCACAGCTCATTCTCGATGACATGCCGGAGCACAAGTTTCCGCCTTATAATCCGCGATTCCCGGAACGTATTCGTGACCACGGGGGCGATTGCTTTGCCGCCATTCGCCAGAAGGACATTATCGTCCATCATCCGTATGAATCGTTTGATGCCGTGGTGCAGTTTGTCCGCCAGGCTGCCGCTGATCCCGACGTGGTCGCCATCAAGCAGACCCTCTACCGCACGTCCAACCAGAGCCCGATCGTGGAGGCCCTGGTCATGGCAGCGGAAGCCGGCAAGTCGGTTATGGCGGTCGTTGAACTGAAAGCCAGGTTTGACGAGGAGAAAAACATCCAGTGGGCGCGCAACCTTGAACGGGCCGGCGTTCAGGTGGTTTTCGGTTTCGTGGAGCTCAAGACCCATGCCAAGACATCGATGGTTGTTCGTCGTGAAGGCGGCCAGCTGAGAACCTATGTCCACTATGGCACCGGCAATTATCATCCGATCACAGCACGTATTTATACGGATCTGTCCTTCTTCACTTGCGACCCGGCCTTGTGTCGTGACGCAGCGCGATTGTTCAACTACGTGTCCAGTTATGCCGAGCCTACCGAACTGGAACGCATTGCCCTGTCGCCGCTGACATTGAGCAAGCGCCTGATTTCGCATATCGAGGAAGAGATCGTGCACGCCACCGCAGGCAGGCCGGCAGCCATCTGGGCCAAGATGAACTCGCTGGTAGACGCAGAGATCATTGATGCACTGTACCGGGCCAGCAATGCCGGGGTTAAGATCGAGCTTGTTATTCGCGGGATCTGTTGCCTTCGGCCGGGAGTGCCAGGTCTGTCCGAGAATATTCGCGTCAAGTCGATCATCGGCCGTTTCCTGGAGCATTCGCGTATTGTCTGTTTCGGCAATGGCGGCGGACTGCCCGGCAAGAAGGCCCGTATTTATATTTCGTCGGCCGACTGGATGCCGCGCAACCTGCATCGGCGCGTTGAAACGCTCGTGCCGGTCGACACGCCGACCGTTCATCAGCAGGTGCTCGACCAGATCATGGTCGCAAATCTCAGGGACAATCAGCAGAGCTGGCAACTGATGCCTGATGGCAGCTCGCAGCGCATGGTGCCTGGTCCGGATGAGGAACCATTTAATGCGCACGAATACTTTATGAACAACCCATCGCTGTCCGGGCGTGGAAGTTCTTTGAAAGATAGCCTTCCACCTGCTATTGCCGGTCGTTAAAGGCAATGTGCAGTCAGAAGTCGCTTCTGATCTGCAATCCAGCAACGGGACAGGTCTGAGTGAACCCCGCCAAGCAGCTAGACAGAATTACCGATGCGCCACCGGTTGCGGTAGTGGATATCGGCTCAAACTCGGTGCGTATAGTCGTCTATGACGGCCTGAGACGCGCGCCGTCTCCCATGTTCAATGAAAAGGTGTTGTGCGCGCTCGGGCGCGGTGTAGCCCAGACCGGTGCGCTGGATGACGAGGCAAGTGAGCGAGCGCTGAACGCAATCAGGCGGTTTCGGGCCTTGTGCAACCAGATGAACGTCTCTGAAGTGTTTGCCGTGGCAACCGCTGCCGTGCGCGAGGCATCCAACGGTTCTGCCTTTATTGCGCGGGCGCAAAAGCTGCTTGGCGTTGATATCGGCGTGTTGACAGGACGCCAGGAGGCAGCATTTGCAGCCAAGGGGGTGTTGTCGGGCATTCCCGATGCCGATGGTATCGTCGGAGACCTCGGCGGCGGCAGCCTGGAGCTAGTCGATGTGTCGATGGGCAAGCTGCGCGATGGTATCACACTGCCTTTGGGCCCCTTGCGGATTCTGGGGGAAGCAGGCGCGGATATTGAAGCTGCCAGGCAATACATTGATGCGCAGCTGGACCGGGCGAAACTGTTGCAGAACCTGGATGGCCGCACGTTTTATGGCGTAGGCGGTGCCTGGCGAAACCTGGCGCGCCTGCACATGACCCAGATCCACTACCCTTTGATCATCGTGCAGGGGTACACGATGGACCATTCAACGGCCTTGTCACTGGCTGACTTCGTGTCTCGCCTTTCGCCCGACACGCTCAGGGGAATTGATGCCGTATCAAAGAGCCGGTCCGAAACACTGCCGCTTGCAGCCCTGGTGCTGGAACGCCTGCTGGCTCGCTGCAAACCGAAGGACATGGTGACGTCGATCTACGGGGTCCGTGAAGGACTGCTGTTTGGCAAACTCAAGAAGCGAGTACGTGATACCGATCCGCTGCTGAACGCCAGCTGGGACTTTGCCAAGCGCTATGCCCGTTCGCCCAATCACGAACTGGAACTGTGTGAATGGACCAACGGCCTGTTTGCCTGTGACAAGCAGCCCGAAACGGACGAAGAACGCCGGTTGCGTCATGCCGCCTGCATGATGGCCGACATATCATGGCGGGCAAATCCCGACTATCGCTCGGGCCGTGCGCTGACCATCATCTCGCAGGCATCCATCGTCGGGGTCGACCATCCTGGCCGATTGTTCCTGGCACTGGCGGTCTTCTATCGCTATCAGGGCATCAACTCGAAGCATGCCCCGCGCGAGTTTGTCGATCTGATCCCTGAAGACTGGCTGGAACGCGCCCGGATACTGGCCGGCGCCATGCGGCTTGCCTATGTGCTGACCGGTGCCATGACGGGCCTGTTGCCCAAGATCAAGCTGTTCATTGAAGGCAAGAAACTGGTGCTCGACATGCCGAAGAAGCTGTCCGACCTTTATGGTGAGTCAGTTGCAAAAAAGCTCGGCCAGCTTGCCGCCGCCATGGGCCTTGAGGCGGACATACGCCTGGGTTGACCTGTTAAGACCTCATATCTGCATTGTTTCCGTCTTGCGGCGATTTGGCCCTGCGACAGTGTCTGCTGATGTGCCGGGCTGGCGTGCGGCCTATCGTGAAGGCGAAGAAAGTTCAATGCAACCGGGAACATGATTGATGTTTGATGGCGTCACGGCAGAACTGCTTGCGCGTGCTCAATTCGCATTCACTGTGTCGTTTCACATTGTGTTTCCGGCATTCTCCATCGGGTTGTCCAGCTATCTCGCGGTGCTCAATGCCTTATGGCTGAAAACCGGCGATCAGACCTACCTGACCCTGTTCGAATACTGGAAGAAGATATTTGCCGTGGCCTTCGGCATGGGGGTCGTGTCGGGCATCGTCATGTCCTACCAGTTCGGTACCAACTGGAGCGTGTTTTCCGACAAGACAGGTCCGGTTCTCGGCCCGCTGATGGCTTACGAGGTACTGAGCGCCTTCTTTCTGGAGGCGGGTTTCCTGGGCATAATGCTGTTCGGGCGCAAGCGCGTCGGTGACAGGTTGCACATGTTTGCGACAACCATTGTTGCGCTTGGCACACTCATGTCAGCCACCTGGATACTGTCGGTCAATTCCTGGATGCAGACGCCGGTTGGCTACTCGATCAACGATGCCGGGCAGTTCGTGCCGGAGGACTGGTGGGCGATCGTGTTCAACCCGTCGTTTCCATATCGGCTGGTCCACATGGTGCTGGCTGCGTTTCTCACCACGGCGCTGGTGGTCGGCGCGGTTGGCGGATGGCATCTGTTGAAGGACAGGCGGCAGGAACCTGCCCGCGTGATGTTTTCCATGGCCATGTGGATGGCGGTCCTGGTAACGCCCATCCAGATTTTCGCCGGCGACATGCACGGGCTGAACACGCTTGAACATCAACCGGTCAAGGTGATGGCGATGGAGGGACATTTCGAAGACTATCCCGATGGCGCGCCATTGATCCTGTTCGGGTTTCCCAACCAGGCGGAGAAACGTGTCGACTTCGCCATTGAAATCCCCAACCTGTCGAGCCTGATCCTGAAGCATGACTGGAACGGTCCACTGCAGGGTCTCAATTCTGTTGACGAAAAGGACCAGCCGCCCGTAGCCGTCGTGTTCTGGAGTTTCCGGATCATGGTTGGCCTGGGATTTGCCATGCTTGGCCTTGGCATCTGGAGCCTGTGGGCGCGCTGGCGCAAGGTGCTGTACCGGGACAGCTGGTTGCACATGGCTGCCATCGCCATGGGACCGTCCGGGTTTGTTGCCGTGCTGGCTGGTTGGGTGACAACGGAGGTCGGCCGGCAGCCATTCACTGTGTATGGGCTGCTGAGAACAGGTGAGTCGCTCGCCCCGATAGCGGCACCGGCTGTTGCCACCTCTCTGATTGCCTTCATTATTGTGTATTTCTTCGTTTTCGGGGCCGGCGTGTTCTATCTTCTGCGGATGATGAGCAAGCCTCCGGGCGGACAAGACAGCGCAGAACTCAGGCAGGGGCCGTTGCGCAGCGCCGGTACCACGCCTGTCGCGCAGACAGCCGGGCAGGAGGGCGCAGGAAATGGTATTTGATCTTCCCCATATATGGGCCGCCATTATCGCATTTGCCGTCCTGATGTATGTCGTGCTGGATGGTTTTGACCTTGGTGTCGGGATGTTGTTCGCAGTTGAACATGGCAAGCATGATCGCGACGTCATGATGAATTCGGTGGCCCCGGTGTGGGATGGTAACGAGACCTGGCTTGTCATGGGCGGCGGCGGATTGTTTGCGGTGTTCCCGCTGGCCTATGCCACGGTATTGCCCGCGCTCTATATGCCGCTGACCATCATGCTTTTGGCGCTGGTGTTTCGCGGGGTCGCCTTTGAGTATCGCTGGCGCACAAAACGCGGACAGTTTCTGTGGAACTGGGGCTTCCTGTGCGGGTCACTGATCGCCACGCTCATGCAGGGCATCGCCCTGGGTGCGCTGGTGCAGGGCATTTCCATCGCCGATCGCGCCTATGCCGGCGGCTGGTGGGATTGGCTGACGTCTTTTTCCGTGTTGACGGGTATCGCTGTGGTGTTCGGCTACACGCTGCTGGGCGCAACCTGGCTGATCTATAAGACAACTGGTCCCTTGCAGGAAAGAATGCGCTCAAGGGCCCGGACACTGGCGGTCATCACTCTCGGTTTTATCGGCGTTTTCAGCGCCATAACGCCGTTTCTGGACCCGGTTTACGCCGAACGCTGGTTTGCCTGGCCGACAGCGGTGTTTTCGGGGATTGTGCCCGTGCTGGTCGCGGGCGCGGCCTGGAAGCTTTACACAGGGCTTCGGGACAAGCACGACGCAACGCCGTTTCTGGCTTCACTGGCCTTGTTCATCCTGAGCTTTGCCGGCATTGGCATCAGTTTCTACCCGCATATCGTTCCCCCGGGCCTGACCATTGCGGAAGCGGCCGCACCGCATTCAAGCCTCGCCTTCACATTGGTCGGGGCCGTCGTGCTGGTGCCGCTGATTCTGGCCTATACGGCCTATTCCTATTGGGTGTTTCGCGGCAAGGTAAACCCGGACGAGGGCTATCACTGATGCCGTCCCTGGCCAGCAAATGGGTGTGGTTCGTCGGCTATTGGCTGGCCGGCGTTGCCGTTGTGGGCACGGTTGCCTACCTCATAAGGCTCGTACTGGTCTGATACCAAAGGAACGGCCTGGTCAGGCCTTGAAAATATCCGGCTTGCCGTCACGGATACCGATGGCCAGTTTGCCGGTTTTCAGTCCTTGCGCGACTTCGCCAAACAGTTCATGCCGCCAGCCCCGCATCATCTGCAGGTGATTTCCGCCATTGCCGGCAAATTCCTCGATATCGGCCGCATTGGCAATCAGGCGCGGCGCGATGTTTTCGCGTTCGCACACCACCTTCAGCCCCAGTTTCAGTATATCGGCGATTGCTGATGCGCCTTCCGGCTGGTGGCCTCTTGGCGGTTCCTGCGGCGGCAGCTGATCCTTCGGTATGGCAAGGCCCGCCTTGATTGCCCGCAGGATTTCGTCTCCCAGTCCACCATCCGCCAGCCCACGCGGCAGGGCGCGCAGTTTTGACAGGCCCGCCTTGTCCTGTGGTGCCTGCGTGGCAAGTTCGGTAATCGCATCATCCTTGATGATGCGGTTCCGGGGCATGTTCTTGGATTGTGCACGTTGTTCACGCCACTTCGCCAACTCTACCGCGATGCCCATCTGCCTGGGATTGCGCGGCCGGAATTTAAGGCGTTTCCAGGCATCATCCGGCCTGGAAATATATGTATCGACAGATGCGATGACGGCCATCTCTTCTGCCAGCCACGGCGTGCGGTTGTTTTCGGCGAGCATGTCGCGCAGTTTTTCGTAAACCACCCGGAGGTGGGTAACATCGGACAGCGCATAGGAAAGCTGCTTGTCGCTCAGCGGACGCCTGGCCCAGTCGGTGAATCGCGATGACTTGTCGACCTGTTCACCGGCCAGTTTTCGCACCAGCGCCTCATAGCCGACCTGATCGCCGAACCCGCACACCATCGCGGCAATCTGTGTGTCGAAAATCGGGGTTGGCGTTGCACCTGTTGCCTCAACGAAAATCTCGACGTCCTGACGCGCGGCATGAAACACTTTCAGCACGGCCTCGTTGGCCATCAGTTGATGGAACGGCGCAAGGTCGAGGCCGTCGGCCATGGGATCGATGATGGCTTCTTCGCTGGTTCCGGCAATCTGGATCAGACACAGGATCGGCCAGAAGGTGTGCTCTCGCATGAACTCGGTATCCACAGTCACATAGGTGTCTGTCGATAGCGATTTGCACAGGCGGGTGAGGTCGTCGGTGGTGGTAATTAT